>PVBE010835279.1_pt1 | contig 20257 bp, 15 predicted proteins | sample 1631181 | NCBI WGS metagenome assembly PVBE01 (sample SAMN08397723, study PRJNA350692) | Marine metagenome, whole genome shotgun sequencing project. | isolation source: water | place: Pacific Ocean | collected 2012-04 | reverse complement strand
CATGACCGCAGGCATGGCTTATGAAGCTCTAAATAATGCCGGCGCGCACAAGCGCAACCTGATCGTTATTCTGAACGACAACAACATGTCCATTTCGCCGCCATCGGGTGCGCTCAGTGACTATTTGACCAAGTTGCGAGCCACAATGCCTGACCGTAAAACGCGGCGGGCACAGTTGGGCAGTGGAGTCCTGCCGAGCTTTGCGAATGAGCCAACATTGTTCGAGGATCTAGGCTTTCACTACACCGGACCATTCGACGGTCACAATATCGAGGAAATGGTCGAAGCCCTAAAGGCCTGCCGAGACTATCCGCAGGGACCGATCTTATTCCATGCGGTTACGGAAAAAGGCAAAGGCTACACGCCGGCGGAAAAGTCCGCAGACAAATATCACGGCATCTCAAAATTCAATATCGCAACCGGCAAGCAGGTCAAGGTAACGGGAGGGCCGCCTAGATACACAAGCGTCTTTGCACAAGCTTTAATCCAGCAAGCCGAACAAGACGAGCGCATTGTCGCCGTGACGGCAGCGATGCCGTCGGGCACGGGTCTCGACAAATTTGGTGAACGCTTTCCGGATCGCTGCTTTGATGTGGGCATCGCCGAACAGCATGCGGTCACGTTTTGCGCCGGCCTTGCCTGCGAAGGCTACCGGCCTTTCGCGGCAATCTATTCGACATTTCTTCAGCGCGCCTATGATCAAGTCGTCCACGACATTGCCATTCAAAGCCTGCCCGTTCGTTTCGCTATAGATCGCGCCGGCATGGTGGGTGCCGACGGGGTCACCCATCAAGGCTCCTACGACGTCACCTATCTCGGCTGCCTACCCACCTTTGTCCTCATGGCGGCGGCGGATGAGGCCGAATTGATTCACATGGTGGCAACATGTGCCAAAATCGACGACCGGCCGTCAGCGCTCCGCTATCCCCGCGGCGAGGGCGTGGGCGTGCCCCTACCCGAGCGAGCGCAGCCGTTAGAAATTGGCCGCGGACGTATTATCCGTGAAGGCGCGAAGGTGGCTATCTTGTCTTATGGCTCCCGGCTTGCGGATTCTCTAAAAGCGGCCAAGAAATTAGACGAACTTGGCTTTTCGACCACCGCAGCCGATGCGCGTTTCGCCAAACCCATCGATAATAAGCTGGTCCAGAAACTCGCGCGCGAGCATGAAATTCTCATTTCGGTTGAAGAAGGCGCCATAGGTGGTTTTGCAACAGCTGTATTCCACAGCTTACATAATCACAGTCCAAGCCGGATGGCAGCAAAATTCTACCCCATGTATCTACCCGATGAGTTCATCGATCACGACAAGCCTCCGACTCAGGTGGAGCGAGCCGGATTAGGCGCGTCGAGCATCGTTGAAACAGCCTTGAGGGCTCTGGGCCACGAAAAAGAGGGAGCGAGTTTAGAACAGCCTCCCCTTGTCGGCGCCGAATAGGTCATCATCCCAACACGTTGGACACGGCAAAGCCAAAGGCCAGCGCCGAGGTAGCGCGACTTTCATACCAAAAAAACTGATCGCCGACTATTACCATCAGCACCAAGATTTCAATCCTGCGTTTCCCCACCATGGTATCGTTTCCCTTCAAGTCACCAAGCCTATCGCGGGTCGTGATGATTGATAATCTTGTCGCCCATGTTGCCCATAATCATGCGCTTCATGAAGGGATTGCCCAACAAGCTCGCCGGATAGCGAGGCACAACCGCGCTTACCTCGTTGAGCGTGCCCAGCTGCTCGTCCGTTAGATCAAACTCGGTCGCGCCGAGATTATCTTTAAGCTGATCAAGGTTGCGCGCGCCCGCAATCGGAACAACCCTTCCACTCGGATGCTGCATCATCCATTTGAGCGCCACTTGCGCGGTCGTTTGGCCGATTTCACGGGCAATCGTGCTTGCCTTTTCCGACACCGCAACTTTTTCTTCCGTCACACCCACCGGCCATTTGCCATCGTCGATGCGCGACCCCTTGCGCGCCTTTTTATCCGCGTCTCGATCAAACTTGCCGGTGAGTAATCCGCCCGCTAGCGGGCTCCACGGCGTGATCACCATGTCTTGGGCATTGGCCAGCGCAAAGAAATCGGATTCGATCGAGCGCTCAACCAGATTGTAATGCAATTGCATGGCGGAGAATGGCGTCCAGCCACGCTCTTCGGCAATGGCATTGGCATAAGAGATCACCCAGGCGGGCGTATTGGACGCGCCAATATGAAGAACTTTGCCGGCGCGCACCTGATCGTCGAGCGCCCTCATGACCTCAACGATTGGCGTCGTGAAATCCCAATGGTGAATCCAATAGACATCTACATAGTCAGTATTAAGACGTTTTAGGCTGTGCTCCAAGGCCTGCACCATGTGCTTCTTTTGATTGCCGCCCCCGTTGGGATCATCGGCCGACATATTGCTTGTAAACTTCGTCGCAAGAACGATGCGATCGCGATTGCTGCCAATAAAATCGCCCAGCATATTTTCGCTGATGCCATAGCCATAAAGGTCGGCCGTGTCGATGAAGTTTCCGCCCACCTCGACGAAGGTGTCGTACATTTTGCGGCATTCTTCCTTCGGGGCGCCGAACCCAGTCTCCTCGCCGAATGTCATGGCACCGAAACAGATTTCAGACACACGCATGCCGCTACGCCCGAGCAATTTGTATTTCATGAAGTAGCCCTCACCGGTTCTTTTTAGTATCGATTGGAATAAGCCTAGACATAGTTTTTAGCACCAGCAACGGCTTTTAAAGCACTGTACGGCGTTTTCAGCCAGCGTGAAAAACTAGCTTACCTGAACAGTGGCGCCGACGGCTTCGAGTGCTTGCTTAATAGTGTCGGCTTTATGTTTTGGTATGCGCTCGCCAATCTGGCCTGGTGCTCCATCGACCAAATCGCGCGCCTCGTGGGGCAACATGCCGGTCACTGTGCGCAGCGCCCTGACTACGCCGGACGGGTTATCCCCGGCGGATACCAAGACGACACTTACAGCCGCGCCAGAGGTATCATCGTCCAGTTCATATGTCTGCCCTAATAAAATCGGGCCGGGCGCGACCACGCGGATAATGATTGCAACAATCAGCAAGAGCATTTGCGCAGCACCGATGAGAACGAAGGGCGCATAGGGCGCCCACAAGTCAAACAGAGTTCCCCCCACCGCCGCCGCAACAACAATCCCGGCATTGCCGCAAAGGCCATTCATACCGAAGACCGTACCGCGTTCTTCGTCGTTGGACTCCTGACCCAGCAGCGCCACCGACGACATCATAGCACCAGCCATACCTGCGCCCAACACGACGAAGGCCGGAAACATTTGTAAATCGAAGGGTGACGTAATCAAACCCATGGACAGGTAGCCCGATCCCGCAATGGCCAGAGCGATGATCATCGCGGTCATCCGATTGATGCGATCCATAATGAATCCGAAAATGACGGACCACACCATGCCGGAAATCTGAATGATGGCGAATGAAATGCCTGCCAGGCTCAGCGCCTCAGCCGTGTTCAAGTTGTCGGCCGATGCGGCAGCCACATTGGCCCACAACGAAAAGAACACACCGGCGATGACCACGTCGCTTCGTGCAGTAAAAGCTGACGCATACGACAGCGCAATGCGCGGATTTTTCGCCGACCGCAATCCACTAGCAATCAGACGACTGTAGGGCAAACGCTCGTCTCTTTTGCCCGGCGTCCCACCCTTTAATCCAAAATAGAATGCCGCGACCGAAACGAAACAAAGAAAGGCGGCCGATCCAAAGGCCAAGCGCCCTGCCAATATCGGATCTAATCCCTGTTCGGTGAGAATATAGGGAAGTTGCGCGACCAAATTCGCCACGCCGACAACACCAAGCGCCATAAAGAAGCTGCTAAACCCAATCGCCTTTCCGCGCGAGTCTTCTCTCGGATAATCATTGACAATGGTCGAGGTCATGGCGGCGGCGGCGGCAATGCCGGTACCGAAAAACACGCGAAAGATATAGAGATGATTTGCAGTCGTGGCGAAAGGATAAAGGGCGTAAGCAATACCGATAAGTATAATACCGATCATGATTACCGGGCGTCGACCGATGCGGTCCGATAAGATGCCGAACGGATAAATGAGGAGGACGCCGATGATTTCCGTAAAGAGCGAGAGAAAGCCGCTAATTTTTCCCCGCTCGTCCGCAGGAAACTCCAAGTGTACTTCCAAAATATAAGGTTGGGCAAAATTGATGGCCGAGAATACGCCGATGCAGATGAACGACGCATACATGTAGGTCCAGAAATTCATCGGCGAAATACCATCGGCCAGATTGACAGGACCGACGCGGCGAAACTCTGATGCTTTAGAAACTGTCATGCTTACCCCAAAACGATTTCAAACCTTACTGCACTCCGCACCACTTAAGCGCAGCAGGCATCGTGGAATGTTCGCCAGATAGATACAAGTGTGAATTGGTCGGAAACTAACCAAATCAATCTGCGATGGGGAGCACGTCGATGTCGTAGGCGGATGAAATGGTGCGATTGAGTTTGGGATCGATGAGTTCAAACTCAAATCGATCCGCAGGCCGCACACCGCCTTTGGCGCTGAGCGTTCCACAAAACATCAAGGTCGATTCTCCGAAGCTATGGCCCGACTCTTCCAGGCGTGCCAGGAGATCTTCAGGTGCCAACATGGTATTGACGGTGCCTTTTTGGTACAGCACCCGTTCACCGTCGATCACCGCATGGGAGCGCAAGACGAGGTCGTCCCAATGATCGGCCACTTCCGCATAGAGCCAGAAGGCCGGCGCGATCGGCTTATCGCACATTTGTTTGGAAACAGAAATCCTGTAGGCCTGGGCTTTGCGATCGGTATGGTCAGAGCCCGCACCAACGCAAAGTTGGCCATCAATCTTCGCCAGCAAGAATTCCGCCTCACCGCTCGACACGTTTCCCAGCGCTTGGATGGAACGCGCCGTCGTGACCCGAGCGACAGAAATGGCATAAAAGATAGGCGTCGAGACAGGCCGCTTAATGCCTAATTCTTCCAATTCGGCAATGTGGTGTTCGAGTGCTTCTTGATCGCGCATCGTCCAGCCGGTGATGACGGCACGCTCAATCACGAGGTCGAGTTTCCGCGTTTCATTGCGGATTGTTAAATCAACAGGCAGTCGAGTGGAGAATGACATGAGCGGCAGCCTCAAATCTGAACTATGCGGTGAAGAGTCATCACGATTCATCTTCCTTCCAACGTTTCACGATGCCGAGATCAATGTCGAAGAGATCAAGCGCGCGACCGACCGAGTGATCAACAATATCGTCGAGTGTTTGTGGCCGCGTGTAGAAGGCCGGTACGGGCGGCATGACGATTGCCCCCATTTCTGCAACGGCCGCCATACTGCGCATATGGCCCAGATGGAGCGGCGTTTCACGTAACATCAACACGAGCCGCCGGCGTTCTTTGAGCACCACATCGGCGGAGCGGGTCAGCAAGTCCGAAGTCGAGCCGTGCGCGATATCGGATAGGGTACGAATTGAGCAAGGCGCGATGACCATGCCCTTGGTCTTGAATGAGCCGCTCGAGATCGAAGCGCCAATGTCCCCGACGGAATGAACAACGTCCGCCAGACCCTGGATCTCTTTGAGGTCCCGATCCATTTCGTAGCTGAGCGTAAGCGCCGCAGGCCTGCTCATCACCAAATGCACTTCGATACCCGTGGATCTCAAACGCTCCAACATGCGCACGCCGTATATGATTCCGGATGCGCCCGTAATTCCGACAATGAGCCGTTCTTTGTCTGCCATCTGCGTGGTGCTCCAATGTCAAATCCCCCGACGGGGCCTGATAATTGTTATAGCGCTCCGCCCATAGGCTGTCCCTGGTTTAATGAAATCTGTTAAGCGCCTTCCGCTAAATGGTTACGCCGCCGTCGACGGCGAATTCGGCGCCCGTGACGAAACTGGCCTCGTCGGACGCAAGAAAGAGGACGGCGCTCGCGATTTCATGCGGCAGGCCCAGGCGGCCGATCGGATGAAATTGCACAACAGTCTCCAAATAGGTCTCCATATCTATACCGGGCGGCTTATCGCGGCGGAGCATGTCGGTGTCAATCGCACCGGGAAGCACCACGTTGCATCTGATGTTGGTTCCTGTTCGCCCGCAGTGGGCGGCGACAGCCTTGGTGAGCAATTGCACCGCCGCTTTACTCGCCCCGTAGGCTGGATTGTCGGCTTGCGCCCGTTCTCCGATACCCGACGATATGTTAACGATTGATCCGCCGCCTGACTGTTTCATCACAGCAATGCCGTACTTACAGCCTAAGAAGACCCCGGCCGCATTTACGTCCATGATGCGATGCCAGCTTTCGAGCGTTGCCTCCTCGATGTTTGCGGGATCAACGATGGCCGCGCTGTTGACCAGAATGTCTAGGTGCTCGAAGCGATCCAACGCCCGGTTGAGCGCATCACACCAATCGTCTTCACTGGTCACGTCGAGCGGAAAGAAGTGTGCGTTCTCACCGCATTTGGCCACCATTTTTTCGCTGTTGATGGCATCCATGTCGGCAATGATGACGGTGGCGCCTTCTTTGCAAAACCGTTCGGCGATAGCGCCTCCGATTTTGCCGGCACCGCCAGTGATCAATGCAACCTTATTTTCAATCCGACCCATGGCTCACCTTATTTAAACTTGAACCTACATGGTTCGAGACGCTTGGCTCACACCCGCCTCGCCATGAGAATTAAGTTTGAACCGATCCTCCTCCTGAGGAAGCACTGAGCAAAGCGAGGGGCTCATCTCAAAGAATGTAGGCCCAAACACTCTATACAACCACATGTCAATACATGCGCTCGGGCAAGCGCTCTTCGGAAAAGCGATCGATATCGGCGGGCGCGCCCTTATTAGTCATGATCGCTTTCTTGCGGAAGAAGCGCATGATAGCGCCCGGGCCCATACGCGTGCCACCTAATCCGGATAGGTTAAACGAGGTCTTTTCTGCGTCGCGGATAATGGCCCCGGTCAACGCCGTGTCCATGACGCTGACGGCTCCCGCATTTAATCGCCCTGCGATTTCTTGGGCCTCGTCTTCCGTGCCGGCGATCGCTGCGCCCGACAGGCCAAAAACCGTATCGTTGGCAAGCTCGATGGCTTCGTCGACCGAGCTAACCGCCATGACCGGAATGACCGGACCGAATGTCTCTTCGGTCATAACTTCCATTGAATGATCCACGTTGGTCAGCACTGTTGGACGGACCCACTTGCCGCCTCCATGAGTCTCCGTTTTACCGCCGCTCCGAATAACACCACCTTTAGCGACCGCGTCGTCGAGCTGCGCATCAATGATATCGGCCTGCCGTGCCAAGATTAGCGGCCCGATATGGCCTTTGTGAATATCCGGGTAGGAGAGATCTACAGCTTTCGCCTTTTCAACCAGCCGATCGACAAAGGTGTCGTGGATCGCTTCATCCACATAAACGCGCTCAATAGAATAGCAAAGCTGACCGGTTGCAAAAACGCTTCCCCGCAAAGTTGCCGTTGCCGCTCGCTCGATGTCCGCATCCTTCGTAATGATCACCGGATCCTTACCGCCCAGTTCCAAAAATACTGGAATAAATCGCTGCGCGGCAGCTTCCGCAATCTTCCGGCCGGTGGCCACACTGCCTGTAAACACAACGATGTCGACATTTTTGATAATTTCTTGTCCCGTTTTGCCGTCTCCCTGCACATAAGTAAGCACCGCATCAAGCTCAGGGACTTGCGCAATAGTTTCAGCGACCGGCTCGACAAAACGTGGCGTGACTTCGCTCGGTTTGATGATGGCCGCACAACCTGCAATGAGCGCTTGTATCGCATCAATCATCGACAAAACGAACGGCACGTTCCACGGGCTGATCACGCCCAGTAATGGAAAAGGCTTGAACTGCGAGCGGAAGTGCACATTGGGATCGACACTCGATCGCCCTGACAGTGGGTTAAGCAATTGCGGCGTGGCGTTGCACCATTCCCGAATGCTGCCAGCGACAGTCATGGGGGATTCAACCGACATGCGCCAGCGACCGGTATCACTTGCAATTACCTCAGTAATCGCCTCGCTGTTCTTTTCCAGGAGATCGGCCCAGCGGCGCATAACATTGAGCCGGTACGCCATGGGCGCCTCCTCCCATTTCTTCTGGCCCTCGCGCAGCTTGAGACACTCAGTCGCAATCGCGTCCGAGGTCGGAGCCGTGAACTCATAGTCAATCTCGCCCGTGCGCGGATTGCGTGCGTTAATGGTTCGGGTCATACCAGAACGTGTCTCCAACAGTTACAAATTTCAAATAGGTAACAAGCGGTCACCCACGATGAACCTAACTTATATAGCGTTCTTTTTGCAGGTGCTGTAGACCCAATAGTACATATTGCCCATGCTGGTGTCGGCGGGGTCTTCCCCGACATCTTCTACCATGAAACCAGCAGCCACCGCAGGCTCCATCATGTCCATATCAAACAATTTGCCCAACACTTTAGCGCGGGCCGGACTGGTGTCGCACCGGTGGGGGGTCCGACGGAACCTTAGTGGGATCTAATTTTTCTGGTGATAATTGCCGAACAGTCTCAAAAAGTTTGCTCTCTTGTTTGAGAAACTCTTCCGTCGAGTCTGCAATCTCGGCCCAATCTTCATCCGACAAGAGGGGAGACGTCAGATGTTGCAGAGAGTGGCGGCGCGCGCCCAGGACATTGACGATCACGTTCAGATAGTCTTGCGCCGCCTCAACAAAGACTGAAAGGTCTTGCTCTCCAGGCGCGAGATAGACCGCTAACGCGTCTTTGAAAGTGCCAAGAGCCTTTTGGCCTAAGGCCAGACGGCCTTTGAGGGCCGCAATTATCTCATGATCTTCACTTTGCCTTTGCGGCACGCGCGCCTCCAACAAGTTTACCAGACGCTCGTCTTGAGATAACAGACGCTCCTGCCCCTTTATCAAATAGTGGGCGCAGGCGATCAAAAAATCGCGCAAGTCTTTTTGTTTGTTCTCTAGGGGTTCCAGACCCCTACTGAAGACGTCTCTCACCTGCATTTTGCGCTCGCGTTCCCAGCGCAGTTTTTCGAGCCAATTGGTCATTCAAGTGTTGCCAATCCAAAGGTGAATAAGAATTTATTCAGCAGCCTGGGCCGCGATCTCCTTGGCCGGTCTCAGCGGCACGAGCTTGTACACCCAATTATTCGGATCCTCGCGCCGTGCCACCGGATTGGAACCCACGCATGCGCGTTTTGGAATTTTAGCGTCGTCGCCAAGCGCCAGAATCTTGACTCACGCACCATCACTCTGGAATTCCCAACCGTGAAAGGGACAGGTAGTCTGATCGCCATTCTTAGGGCCGCACGACAGGCTGCAGCCGCCACGTACCAGTTGTTGATCAGCATGAGGGACACTTCCTTATGGCCTGCATTCCTGCAACGCCCATCAACGTACAACTATACAAAAATCGGATTGCCGATCGTGCTAGCATAAACAGCAATGGAACACCTCGTACCGCGCACCCGCTCTTCAAAAGACTACTTTGTGGATTTGAGAATTAGTTATAACTATATGATAAATAATTATCTCTGGTCGAGACCCGCTATGGTGGCCTTTCGCACCTTTGATGCTTTAATCAATAAGGCGAACGGTGAAGCAGATCTGTTGAAGCGAATAGAAAAACTCAAAGAATCAGAAGAGCTTGCCGGTGACGATTTCGCGATCATCCCAACCGTCTTTAAGCCGCAAAGACATTTGGTGAGTCCGCGCGTCGAAGGATGGCAGTAGAATCCCCACAATATCTATTTCGCACGTTACCTGCGTGTTATCGAACAATCTAACTAGGCGGAGTTTTCAAATATGGACAATCATTCGGCAAACCAAATGGTGCGATACGATGGAACCTATCCTGCAGCAGACTTGCGCCAGGACTTCATCAATGTTGCGGTGGTGCAGACCCGCGTCCATGGTGTCGACGGTGATGATCCCGAGCCAGACCGGCGTGCAAATCTTGACTATATGATCGAATGCATCGATGCCGCCCAAGGTTATGGGGGGCGCTCCGATCTTCTATGCTTTCATGAATTTCCAATCACGGGCTTTAGCATTTGGAATCGCGAACAACATTATAACGTCGCCATAGAGGTCCCCGGACCGGAAATTGAAGAAGTTGGCAAAAAGGCTAAAGAATACAAGTGCTACATCGTGTTCGGCACATATGCCAAAGATCCCGATTGGCCGGACCACATTCTTCATCTCATGGTCTTGATGGGTCCGGATGGCAATGTCGTCGCCAAACATTGGAAGCAGCGTAATGTACGCGGCATGCGCCCCGGATCGGAGCAATACACGACTTCTGTTTACGACGTGTATGATCGATTTGTCGAAATGTACGGGCTCGACGAAGTTATTCCTGTGGCAAAAACCGATATCGGCAATATCGTCATGTCGGCGGTCCAATTCGAGCCTGAGCTGTTTCGCTGTATGGCGCTGAAAGGTGCTGAGATCATCACGCGCGTAGCAACAGGCGGCTTCGAATACGATGACATGAAACTCACGTCTTATCACAACAGCGTCTATACCTTGATCTGTAACAATTCAATTTCGACGGGTAGCCGTAACAGAGGATTTTTTGAGGAAACCGCCTATGGGGGCCCTGGCCGCTCGGCCATCTTTGGGCCGCGCGGCGTCGAACTCGCCAAGGCCGGGCCGTTTGAAACGCGCCGCATGGTGCGCATTCCAATCAAGGAGTTTCGAGAAAAGCACCGCATTCCCGATGTTCACATGAAGCTCTATCAGCCCGTTTTCGAACAGTATCGAGAGCGCTACGACCCAAATCTCTACTTAGATTACATCCCCACAAGCAACCAGGATGCCTACCGCTATTTCAAAGAGAACGCGCGCTGGGTGCATTATTGGTAACGGGTGGTAAAACACGGCCGTTAGTTCCCCGGTGTCATTACGCGGCCCTTGTCTCGCTCCGGACTGATTGCGCGATCCGGTATCCAGGGACGTCGCTACGGGAAGACCAAACACAATACAAGGCGGTCGCGACCTGTCTTCGCCAAAGCATAGCTCCGGCTACGCGTAGGCAGAAGGGTCACCTCAAAATACTTGCGACGGGTTCATAACCTAGTACGGCCGTTTCATATATTGACCGGTCGCCTCGCCGACGATCGATCCGTTGTCGTAGACCAGTTGGCCGCGCAATAAGGTCGATGTCACCTTCGCGGTCAATTCGATCCCCTCAAAAGGCGTATAGCCTTGCTGGGATTCGGAGTCTTCGGCTTTGATCGTCCACGTCTTGTTTGGATCGACGAGGGCCAGATCCGCATCGAGGCCAACTTCAATATCGCCCTTTTGATTGAGACCAAAACGCCGCGCCGGATTGAAGCTCGTGACCTCGGCCATATGATTGTAGGACATGCCGCGTCTCGTCCCTTCGGTGACAAGCGCCGATAGCAAATACTCAGTTCCACCGAAGCCGGATTTGGCAAGCCAAATATTGTTGGGCTCGTCGGCACTCACCTTGAATTCGTTCTTGCAACATGCATGATCGCTGCACACCCAGTCGAGTTTGCGATCCAAGAGTTGCTCCCACAAATACTCCACATCTTCGCGCGGCCGAATGGGCGGATTAACCTTGGCGTGGTTCCCACATGGCGAGTCGGTATCGAGCACCAAATGGCCGATGGTCACCTCGCGCTTAAAATTAATGTGCGGAAAGGCATCGGCCATTTTGAGTGCCGCCTCCACTGGCTTGCGGCCTGACAGATGCAAAAGATTAATGTTCGGAAGTTCAGTCTCATGAGCAAGATAGGAGGCAATAAAAATAGCAAGGCCTTCAGAGTGAGGCGGCCGCGCCGCACTATAAGCCGGTAAGCCTTCGAGCTTGCCTTCTTCTTCAACCATCCTTGTATAGGCCTCCATAATCTCAGCTGTTTCGCAATGAAGGCTCAAGCTAATCTGTTTGGCCTTGTCCGGATATTGTTTCATCGCATCTTGGATGCCGCGCATGATGAATTCAAAATGGGCAAAGTCATAGCGCTCGTCTTCATCGATCATCAGAAAATCATGTTGAGACGAAGACCGCCCGTGCAATCCGAAGCCCCCATAAAACATGAAGATCTTAAAAGAGGTCACGCCGTGCTTATCTATGAGCATGGGAATTTCCGAGATGTGGGTCTTATCCATGGGCGCGAGATGATAGGCATAGTCCACATGGAAACGGCCTTGTGATAGTTTGAGCACTTCTGGAAAGAAATCGGAATAAGGTCCGCCCTTGTTGAGATAATATTGGCCGGTACGCATGTAGTTGAGGCTCGACGTCACGCCCCCTTGGGCAGCCGCACGGCTCTCGGTAACCGCGTCCTCGCGCAGCGGCGAATAAATACCGCAATGCATATGGGGGTCAACGAGCCCGGGAAATGCCAGCCGGTTCTTGCCGTCGATGACGCGGGCAGCGCTGTCGGCAGAAATTTCCGGACTGAGTTTGGCAAATTTGCCATCTTTGATGCCGGTATCCAGGAGGTCGACGGACGTTTTGTTGGGCCTGACCACTCGGACGTTTTTGACCACAACGTCAAAATCTTTGCTGGCTGCCATATTGCTTCCTGTACACCTCACTTGTTAGCACGTATGCGGGCTTGACTAGGTATCAATTAAGGCCCGGTCTGGGCCGGATCCAGGAGATGTAAGACCAAACGGAAGATTTAACAAGATGGCGAACGCCCATCCATCCACCATGCGCCGCTCGGAGCTAGAACGGCAGATTCGCCACCAGGGGTGATTAGGCGCGGCGGCGAACGTCGGCTTCATCGTTGCCGTCCTCTTCAACCAATTCGGCTTCAATCACCTCCAATTTGGGTGATTGCTGCATCGGCGCAGCCGTTGCGGACTGAGTTTGCTTGCGCGACATACGAATGATCGCTTGGACGATCCGCACCAGATAGCTGTAGGCTATCTTTGTCCAAGTCTTGGACGTCACCAATTCGGATTCATAAAGAGTGGCAAAGGTCGAGCGGACGCCGCGCACACGCACATGTCCAAATTCTTCAAGTCGGCGGGCGGTAAGCATCCAAAACGGACTGATCATAAGGCTGAGCGCGATGACGGACAGCGCGATTTGATAGCCCACTCCAGTAATCGCTCCGCCGTGCAGCCCGGCCGCCGCTATCACGAAGGAAAACTCCCCGATCTGCGCCATAACCACGCCAGCGAGAAAGGCACGTTCCCATGGCTGGCCGAGCGCATTCAAAATAAGAATATTGGCCAGCGTTTTGGCAATCGTTACAAAGACAACAAGCACCAAGATGGTCGCCAGGTTTAAAAGAACAAAGCGCACGTCAACCAGAAGACCGATCGACAGAAAAAAGACCATCAGCAAGACGCTTTGAATGGGGAGAAGCGTATTGATGGCGGCCTTGCGATCCGTCGAACTCCCAACGATAAGCCCTGCGATGAAGGCGCCATACGAGGCAGACAGGCCGACGAGGCCCGCAAATGTCGCCAGCACGAAACAAAAGACAAGCATCGCCAAGGGGCCGATATCATTATCCACTCGGATTCGGTCTCGGAACGGTAGGATAAATTTCTCGCGGCGGCTCAATAGCCAAACAAGACCGATCAATAAGGCTACGCCCACACCTACTTTCAAAAAGAGCGTAACGGTGAGCAGATTTTCTGACCCCAGCGAACCTGCAATGATCAGCATGGGCACCAGCAAAAGATCCTGTGCAATAAGAACGCCGATCGTGATGCGCCCCACTTCGGTGCGGAGCTCACCAATATCTTCGAGGATCTTGATTCCAATGGCCGTGCTCGACAGCGCCAAGACAAATCCCAGCACCACAGCCTGCTGAAACGGCCAGCTGAGCAAGTAGCCGATACCGAAAGTTAGGCCCGTTGCGACGCAGGCCTGCAGCAAGGCACAGAGAAGAACCGTGCCGAGCACGGTCTTGAAGGCACGCAAGCTCACTTCCATGCCGATCAGGAACAGCAGAACAAGAACGCCCAACTCGGCAAAAAGCCCGATCGATTCGGAATTTGAGACCAGCGCAAAACCGCCCGGGCCCAAGACAATCCCGGCTAAAATGAAGCCGACGCTCGCGGGTACCCGAAAGGTCTGAAGTCCTAAGCCACAAAGAAGGGCGATGGTTGTGAGAAGGGTAATCGATGTAAGATCGAAGGCTTGTTCCATGGACGCTCTAACTTTCTGGACAAATTCCGATACAATCAAAGAAGTGTTAACTCGTTATTACGACTTCCTGCTTTCAGATAGGGTGGGTGTTTGCCAGAAGCTCATCTAGACAAGCTCTTTGCCAGAATGCATTGCATAGGCTTGCATTTCGGGTCTGGTGCCCGGCAAAACGGCCCTCAATTGTGACCCTATCGTCTTTCCATCAGTCAGGTGTCACGCCGGGCGACACTATGATACCCGCGATTCTAAACTTTGAATCTAAGGGCAGTCACCTTTACAGTGTCCTGAACAAAACGGAGCGTCGCCGGTGAACAACGGAACCGTCATACTTCTGACTATCGTTATCTATCAAGTTGTTCTCATCAGCCTAGGAGTCTGGTCGCAGCGACGCACTCATGACAACGAAGACTTTTTCCTAGGTGGTCGGCAACTCGGGGCGAGCGTGGCATCTATTAGCTACGCCGCAAGCTCATCGTCGGCTTGGACCCTTATTGGTTTTACCGGGATCGTTTACGTAATGGGGCTTTCATCGGTATGGTTCATTCCGGGAATTCTGCTCGGCCATGTAATCGGCTGGACGTGGATTGCTCCGCGTTTGATGAAGGCTTCAAAAGATCAGAATCTTCTCACCGTAACGGACGTGCTGGCAGGCGATGTCCAAGGTGGTATGAGACGAGCGCTTGTAATTTGCGCCTCGGTCTTCATTGTCTTAAGTTTTACACTCTATATTGCTGCTCAGTTTCACGCCGCTGGCACAACGTTTACTTCTTATTTTGATATTTCTTTCGAGCAAAGCGTACTTCTAGGTGCGCTCATTGTGCTGGTGTACACGTTCCTCGGGGGCTTTTGGGCCGTTAGTCTGACGGACACGTTACAGGGCATTCTCATCGGCGTTGTGGCGGTAGCCCTGCCCGTTGCAGCACTCATAGCCGTTGGAGGTGTCCGCGGACTGATCGAAGGCCTAGCGGCAACTCTGACGCCAGATCAATTGTCACTCACCGGGCCAAATGCAGCTCTCATTGCGGTTGGTTTTATTCTGGGGACATTCGGCCTCGGCCTCGGCAGCATAGGACAACCGCAATTACTAACCCGCTTCATGGCCTTGCGCGACGAGAAAGCGCTGCGCCAGGGACGCCTGATCGCATTGACTTGGTTTTCCTTTGTCTTTGTCGGCATGTTTATTGTCGGCCTCTCGGCTCATGTTTTGACAAACAATCTCGACAATCCAGAGACCCTCTTTTTTCTTCTAACGAACGAACTCTTTCCCGGTGTGATGGCGGGTGTGGTTACGGCGGCCGTTCTTTCCGCCATCATGTCGACGGCTGACAGCCAACTCCTTGTGGCTGCCTCGGCCATAGCTCACGACCTCAGCCTGTCCCGCCGCTTCTCGTTCGCGCCGTTGCTTGTGTCTCGCATCGTTATAACCGTGCTGTGCGTAATGGCCATTTGGATAACCCTCGAACTGCCTTCAAGCATATTTGATCGTGCCACGCTCGCCTGGTCTTCGTTAGGTGCTGCTTTTGGTCCCATCATCATTGCCCGGGCTTTCAACTACAGATCAAAGCCAGCGGCAGTCTTGGGGGCAATGATTATGGGCTTTTGCCTAACGGTTGTGTTCCATTGGTTTCCGATCGCGCCCGCAGGTTTCTTCGAACGGATTATTCCTCTGGGACTGTCCGCAGCGATCGTCTTCGGTTTTCCGGAGAGGCGGCGCGTTGGCCAAAAGGAAAGCCTGAGCTGAGCAGGTTAATGCGTCACCTCATCCCCGTACCAAAATATTTTTCGGTTAAACCTAGCGCGCAATGAGCCACGACACTCTTATCGCCGAGACAAGGCAGCTCTCAAAACTTAAATTTCATCTTTGTCTTGCTTCCAAATCCACCAGCATTTTTCTTTCGACGCCATATCTTCAGCAGGGAGCATTCGCCAGCACCTCGAATGCAACCTCTGGTGAGCATAGTAGTCTGGATAAGACCCGTAACTTTGCTCCAGACCCGATACTCCGTCAAATGCAGATCTTCTACGAACTCACCATTACGTCTCGCTTTATTCCACAGAAAAACGCATTAGCGGCTGTGGTCCGATTTCCAACATTCAGCTCCATCATCACCGCTGAATTCGCAAATGCGCGATGCCGGCAGCCGCTCTGGGGTAGGAGCCATACTGCCTGCCTCACGAAAGAATTAAACAAGCGAAACCCAAACTTAAAAAGAACTGTCAATAAAGAGACATGAAGCTTATATTTCCAGCGCATGAAGAAGCTTATTGATCCGTATAACGATCTAGTGCAATAGAGTCTGAACACTGGTAGCAGATAGTGGTCACCAAAGCGTAATTTAGTAAGAATAATTCAAGGGCAGACGCAAGCCTGCCCACCGAAAGGCAAACCGCCGCGGAAAAATCTCCCTAACCGTCCGCCAAATGAGTGTTCCCTCTTTCCCGCTTTGAATCTAATCCCGGTTGCGGACAAGTACGATGCTTGTAATACTCTCCCCTCAATAAAGGAAAGACAAAGCCATGTCATTGTCCACCCAACCGACTGGTGCGGACCTTAAGACGGCCTGGAACAATTTAATTGAGGAACGCGGTCAACTCCCCCTTCGAATAGCGACCGAAATACTTGGTACGACCGAGGCAGAACTCTTGGAGGCGCGTTCAGGTAAAAGCATCAAGCGCTTAACCAGCGACTACGGAGAAATCCTTAAATCTGCGAAAGACTTGGGACGGATTATGGCGCTGGTTCGCAATGACTATTTTGTGACCATGCCGGTGGGTGAGTTTGAATCACTCACAATCAAAGGGCCCTACGGACGAGCACGTGGCGGGCCCATTGACATTGATTTTGATTTGACAGGCTGGGGATCTGCCTTCTCGATCGTCGAAGAGTCTCACGGCTCACTGAGGCGCAATATTCAATTCTTAGACAAGGCCGGCGATGCGCTCGTCAAGATTGTCGTCTGGTCAAAGAACGCCAATGATACATTCGATCAGTTGGTCGAGCGGTTTCAAGACCCGGCGCCGCTTCCGCTTGCGATCAAGAGCGCGGCCGACGAAGGATGGTTGTCTCTGGACGAACCTGACGAAGGCGCAAAGATTTTGGAAAGCCTATCCGCCAAACTTCAGATGCTTTTCAAAGTCTGCGTTGATGAAAAAGTCAAAATTGAACTTCGGGTCCCCACGCGCGCATCGGCCGAGACCTATCGAGGTCCCATCCAGATCGTCGAACCGCGCGACGAGGAAGGGAACTGGATCGACCTTCGCTATCCTCATTTTACGTCACACTTTTTTATTGGACAGGTCTCACACGGCATCGTGTCGGATGATAAATCGATTGGCCACGTCCTCACAATCGTCGACAAGGACAATCGGATTGCCTGCATCGTTAACTTGCCAAAGGGAGACAACGCCGCACTCGACGAAGCCTGGTCAAATATGATTGCGTAGATGACGTTCGCCCCCGTGAGGCGGCTATTCTTTTATTTGTTCAACGACAATTATCCCTTCCAATCGATTCCGGATGGACCAAAAAAAGATATTTCGATTCCATGAAGATTGACGTAATTTTAGACGCCCGGTCCGACGCCAACGAAATCGGTAGATTGGGTGCGCTCGCCGAAGAGCACGGACTTGGCGCCGTATGGTCATCGAGCTTGTTGGACTCGCGCGACCCGTTTACGAACATGTCCCTATTGGCACACGACTCCACGCATATTCGGATGGGACCCATCGCGGTCAATCCTTTCGATATACACCCGGTCAGAATCGCGACGTCCCTTTTTACCTTGAACGAATTGTGCGACGGCCGCGGCCAGATTGTCATCGGCGGCGGTGGTGAAGCACTGGAAGCTGTCGGGATCAAACCGCAGCGGCGCGTGAGGGCCGTTCGAGAATGTGTCGAGATTCTCAAACGGTCCTCGGCCAACACGCCGCTGACCTATGAAGGGGAACTTTACCAAGTTAGGGGTTACCACCCACGCTGGGCAAAAGCCAAGACACCTAGCGTCTATGTCGGAGCCAACAAGGAAATGATGATGACGATGGCCACACGGGTTGCCGACGGCATCATGCTGAGTGATCTCATCCCAAACTTGGTGTGCAATGCAGCCGCCTTTGTTTCCGAAAAGAGAATAGCCGCTGCTCAGACATCGTCTGACTTCATGCTGAACAACTTTTTTGCGTGGCACGTCTATAAAGACAAAGACAAGGCCGTCAAAGAGGCGCGCCAATGGCTCCCCCTCAGGGGATTGTTCCGGCGTTGGGTTGTGTCCACCTTTCTAAACGACGCGGATTATAACCTTATCGAGTCCCGCAAACTCGACTTCTTTAATGCCTTGGCAACCCAGTCATCCAACATCGAAGGAGTGCCGGAGCGTATCCTGGACGCCCTCGTCGACAATCTCACGCTCACCAGCGATGTCGGCGATATTGAGCCCATTATTAATAGACTAAAAGAGTTCAAAGCGGCGGGGCTGACGGCGATTTCGTTACGGCTCTATCAGGATGCGGCTGACTCGATCAAACTCATCGGCGAGCGCGTCGCGCCAGCACTGCGGTAAATCCCAGTTTGACCGGCTCGCCTTCCAGGCCTATATGGTGCGCTTCCGGATAACCGATAGACCTCTCTAGTACCCACGAGATCACCATGCCCGACGCCAAACCCACACTCGCAATATTAGGAGGCACCGGCGCACTCGGTTCGGGGCTTGCCAAACGATGGGCTCGTGCCGGACTCAAAGTCGTCATCGGCTCACGGTCTTTTAACAAGGCCCAAAAAAGCGCCGAGGGTCTCATCGCCGAAATTCCGGGCGGCCAAATTACCGGTCTTGCGTTAGCAGAGGCTGCTGAGGCCGCCGATATCATCGTACTGACCGTCCCTTACGCCAATCAACAACAAATATTAGAGGTCGTTCGCGGACATCTTGCCGGCAAGATCCTTATCGATGCGACGGTCCCACTACAGCCTCCAAAAGTCGGTACGGTGCAATTGCCCAACTTGGGTTCGGCGGCTGAGGAGTCTCAAGTGATGCTGGGCGACGATATCACAGTTGTGTCAGCGTTTCACAATATCGGCGCCGAACATCTGCGGGCGGATCACGAGATTGATTGCGATGTCTTGGTTGCAGGAAATAACGCCAAGGCATGCGAGACCGTCATCGGCCTCGTCGAGACGGCAGGGCTCAAAGCATGGCACGCTGGACCCCTTGCAAATTCCGCAGCAGCCGAAGCGCTGACCTCCGTCCTCATACATATCAACCGCCGATACAAGATCGGGAATTCGGGAATTCGGATCACGTCCGGCGAAACTGTGTCCGACGTGCCGCAAGCGAGTGCGTATCCTGATGAATTTAAGGCGATCGGGCTTCGCAATTTCCCCTTGGTCTCAGCGGGCGACAATCTCGTCACGCTCATTATCAACGTATTAAAGGAGAATGGAATAGAACTCAGAAGCGGCGATATCATCGTGATCGCACAAAAGATCGTCTCGAAAGCGGAAGGCCGCACTGTCCTCCTCTCAAGTGTGATGCCGTCCGACCACGCCGTCAAACTCGGCAAAGCCGCCGAAAAGGATCCTCGGCTTGTGGAATTGATGCTGTCGGAGAGTGACGAAATCGTCCGTCACAAACCTGGCGTCATCATAGTTGCCCATAAACTCGGGCTTGTACTCGCCAACGCGGGTATCGACCAGTCGAATGTGGAACAGCCAGCGGGCGATACGGCAGTTCTTTTGCTGCCCGAAGATCCGGACCGATCTGCGGACGCGCTTCAAGCCGGTATCAAAGGCGAGACCGGGGCAGATGTGGGCATCATCATAAGTGATAGCTTGGGAAGAGCCTGGCGCATGGGAACCGTCGGACATGCCATCGGCGTCTCCGGTGTCGAAGCGTTGAGAGACCTTAAAGGGGACCGAGATTTGTTCGATGAGGAACTTCGCGTGACTGAAGTAGGCACAGCCGATGAGATCGCCGCGGCCGCGTCTTTGATTATGGGCCAGACCGACCAAGCCATGCCGGTCGTAATCGTGCGAGGCGAGGGTACGCGGGTATGGGACGACGCCGGCAAGGAGTATCTTGACTTCACCTCGGGGTGGGCCGTAAACATCGTAGGGCACGCCAATCCT
>PVBE010235480.1_pt1 | contig 20258 bp, 17 predicted proteins | sample 1631181 | NCBI WGS metagenome assembly PVBE01 (sample SAMN08397723, study PRJNA350692) | Marine metagenome, whole genome shotgun sequencing project. | isolation source: water | place: Pacific Ocean | collected 2012-04 | reverse complement strand
TTATGAGACGGCTTTCTATACACCGCTGGTCTCGGACTGGTCAAACTTCGAAACCTGGCAGGAAACCGGCAGTATCGATGCGACGGTCCGTGCCAACCGTATTGCGCGCAAAGCGCTGGCCGAGTTCGAGCCACCGCAGTTAGCCGAGGAGTGCAGGGAGGCCATCGACGACTTTGTCATCCACCGAACTGAACAGGGCGATACGGACCTGCAGAGCTAGCCCGGCGGGCAGGTAGCAGGCTATTTCAGACAAACGTCTGCAAGCGGTCACGCCGTTAAGGTTTCGGTGTTCTCCGGATCAGCGCCCACGCAGACGCGGGTCGAGTGCGTCGCGCAGGCCATCGCCGATGTAATTGACACTCAGCACCGTCAGCGCAATAAAAAGACCCGGCCAGAGCACCCGAGACGGCGTGATCTGAATAAATTTTGTGCCATCGTACAGCAGCCGGCCCCAGGTCGGAAAATCCGGCGGGAAGCCCAGGCCCAGAAACGACAGGGCCGACTCCGTAATAATTGCATTGGCGATCCCGAGCGTCGCAGCGACCATAATCGGGCTCAGGATATTCGGCAGAATATGCCTGAAGATGATCTTGCGCCGCCGCGCCCCAATGCTGTGTGCTGCGAGGACAAACTCGCGCTCCTTGATCCCAAGCACATCGCCACGCACGATCCTGGCGGTATGCATCCAGCTGGTAATGCCGATCATGAACACGATCAGAATGAATATTCCCGTTTCCGGGCCATAGAGCGTGCGCAACGGATCCCGGAACAACATAATACTGACCAGCAGCAGCGGCAGTATGGGTAGCGCTAAAAACAGATCGGTCAAGCGCATCAGTGGACCATCAAGAACCTTGATAAACCCTGCCAACACGCCAATCAACGTGCCCAGCAAGAGCGCGATCAGCATGGCCAGAAAGCCCACTGCCAGTGAGACCTGTCCACCGGCAAGCATCGCTGCCATCGTGTCACGCCCAATATTGTCAGTACCCAGGGGGTGTTCTAAATTCGGCGACAGGTTACGGGCCCTGAAGTCGATCGCGTTGGGATCAGCATCGTAGATTAAAGGGCCAAAAAATACGCTCAGACCGATCAGCAAGAACACCACCACACCGACCAGAGCCCCTTTGTGCTTGCAAAACTGGCGCCAGACATCACTCCAGAGCGAGCGATGTTCGGTACTCAGTTCTTCGGCGACACCAGTATTGGCAGCTTCAGTCATAGCGTATCCGTGGGTCGAGCATGCCGTAGAGTACATCTGCCACCAGGTTGAACAGGACAATCAAGATGGCAAACAGGAAGGTCAGTGTCTGTACCGTGGGAATATCGGCGCCTTCGATCGCAAGAATCAGTAACTGACCTAATCCGTTTACGCGGAAGATCTGTTCGGTGATGATCGCACCGCCGAATATTTGGGGGATACCCAGTGCGATCAGCGTGATAACAGGGATCATGCTGTTCCGCAGAACATGTATGAGTAATACGGCTCGTTCACTCCGGCCCTTGGATCTCGCCGTGCGCACGTAATCCAGATTCAGATTGTCGAGAATGGAGGCGCGCATAAACCTGCTGAGCTGCGCCGCCTGCCACAAAGCCAGCACCATCACCGGCATGATCATCTGTTTAAACTGAAGCACGAAATTCGACCAACTGTTCACCTCTACCGTTGTGTCGTAGATCATCGGTAACCACTCGAGCTGAACGCTGAATATGATGATCGCCACAACACCTGTGAAAAATGTAGGTACAGAAAATCCGATCATGGCCACGAACGTACCGATCTGATCGAACCAGGAATACTGCCTGTACGCCTGAATAATTCCGATCGGTATAGCCAGAAGGGTCCCGAAAACATACGACAGACCAACGACCCACAGTGTCTGCGGTGTCCGTTGCACGATCAGATCGACCACCGGACTGCGGGTGGCCCAGGACAGAATTCGAGTTCGGTTCTCGTGGTCTCCGATGGTGACACCCAGCGTCTGCTGCAGAATGTTCAGCGGTTCATTGACAAAGAACTGAACGCACCACTTGTAGTAGCGGATGTGCATCGCTTCACCAAGACCCAGGGAAAGACGAATTTTTTCCCTGACTTCCGGTGGCACTGTCATGGGCAGGCTACCGGTTGGATCGCCGGGCGCCTTATCCAGAATGAAAAAAATGACAAAGCTGATGATCAGCAGAGTCGGAATAGCAACCAACAAACGCCTGATGATGTAGCGGATCAAAGTTAGATTGCGTTGTGGCTGAACAAAGAACGCGGTTTGCGGGTAGATAACCCGCAAACCGCTTCGTTCAATGAATTAACCGATTAGCCTAGTTACGGTGCCAATCAGCAATATTCCACGTCTCTGCATCCCAGCCGTTCATCCAGACACCACCGAGGGAATTGGCCTTGCCGGATACTGAACCACGATAAATCAGCGGGATCATCGCATAATCCTGCATCAGCATGTCGTTCATCTGCTTGACCAACCGAATGCGATCTTCCAATGGTGCCGTCTCGGCCATCTCAGCAGACAACTTGTCGTACTCCGGGTTACACCAGCGTGGCATATTGTTGCCACCCCATTTATTGGCTTTCTGAGCCATCTCTGAGCATGTCCAGTTCGACATGTAGGTCTCGGGGTCGGTGCCAGAGAAACCATTGGTATACATCTCGATGTCGGTGTAGAACTTCTGGTAGGTATCGGGACTGGCCAGATCACCCCCAAAGAACACCGATGCTGAGATGTTTCTCAGTTCAGTCTCGACACCAATCGCCTTCCACATCTCCTTGAGAAAAGCCTGGGTGTCCTGACGAACCGCGTTGGTCGAGGTCTGGTAAAGGATAGAGATCCTCACACCGTCCTTGGCCCGAACACCGTCGGAACCGCGTGCCCAGCCGGCCTCGTCAAGAATGCGGTTGGCTTCAGCGACATCCTGCTTGGCGCAGGAATCGTTCGCTGTGGACCTATAGATCGCGGGTCCTTCAACCACGTTACAGGCAACCCGACCGGCTGCACCGTAACCTGCGTCCACCAATATCTGTCGATCGATTGCGAGCGACAACGCCCGACGAACGGCGTAGTCTGACAAATACGGATGTGGATTCTTGCCATCCATATACTCGGACCGATTTTCACCCAGTCCTGCATCAGGATTGGTGAAGTTGACCATCAGGCGTTCAACATAGGTACCAAACGCACTGATCACCTTGCCTTTTCCTTTTTTCTCCATCTCGGTCAGGATTTCAGGCGCAACCTGCAGGTTCCAGGCGTAATCATACTCACCGGTCTCAAGCACGGAGCGCGCTGACGAGACCGCATCGCCTCCACCTTTAAACACCACCGTCTGGAAAGCCGGCTTACCCGCTACGCGGTAATTCTCGTTGGCTTCAAAAACGATGACATCGTTGGGCTTGAATTCTTTGACTTTGAATCCACCGGTCCCAATCGGATAAAAGTTCTGATCGGTGCAGCCGTGTGCGTTCGCGCCTACGCAGTCGGCAAACTGAGCCTTCTGGATTATCGGTGCGTTCTGACCCACAAATGGTGCATATGGAAACGGTTTCGGGACAGTAAAGTTGATCTTTACCGTCTGGGCGTCCGGCGTATCAATCGACGCGATGTCGTTGTAGTAGTTCGACTGCGTACAACCCGTATCCGGGTTCGTGCAGTAGTCATAGGTAAACGACACGTCGGCGGATGTCACAGCTGATCCATCCGACCACTTGAGGCCTTCTGACAGCTTCCAGGTGATGGACTTCAGATCCTTTGACACACCACCGTTGGCGACCGTCGGAATTTCATCCACAAGCCAGGGCACAAGATTCCCGTCCGGGTCATAACGCGCGAGTGCCTCGATCACGACCGAGGAGGCTTCCAGTTCTTTGCCACCACCAGACAGATAGGGGTTCATCGTCGACGGTGCCTGCCAGTAGATCAACCTGACCTCACCGTCTCTCCCGCGCTCAGCTGCGACGGCACTGCCGGCAATGGCCAGACCCGCTGCGAGCGCTACACTATAAAATAACGTCTTTTTCATCTGCATTTCCTCCACTTTGTTTAAATCTCCTGTGCTGTTGAATTTCGCAGCACACCATCACTCCTGGAATGCCCAATGTACCCGAAATCGACGTTGGGTATTCCAGAATCTGGTAATTCTCCACTTTATCGGTCTGAAATCCAGTCTCTTGAGCCTCTTGTTAGACCAGATGGCAAGACACCCAGTGACCGGCACTTAACTCTTTGGTCTCGGGCTGGCTCTCGGCACAGCGCGCTTCTGCCAGAAAACAACGGGTCCTGAACGGACAACCCGAAGGCGGATTCGCCGGACTCGGCACGTCGCCGGTCAGAATAATTCGTTCCCGGCTTTCCTCACGCACAGGATCGTGGCTGGGTACCGCCGACAACAGGGCGCGGGTATAGGGGTGCTGGGGTCTTGTATACAGGTCCTGTGACGAGGCGATTTCGACGATATGCCCGAGGTACATCACGGCAACACGCTTTGCCATGTGACGGATCATACTCAGATCGTGACTGATAAAAAGATAAGTTAGACCGAGTTTCTCCTGCAGATCCTCCAGCAGGTTTACTACCTGCGCCTGAATGGACACGTCGAGCGCCGCGATGGGCTCGTCACAGATGATGAATTCAGGGTTCAGGGCCAGGGCTCTGGCGATACCGATTCTCTGGCGTTGCCCTCCAGAGAACTCATGGGGGTAACGGTTTGTGTATTGAGGATTCAACCCGACCGCCAGCAGGAGTTCCTCTACACGCTCTTTCCGTTCGGCCACACCAGAACTGGTGTGTTCGAGCAGCGGTTCAGAGACGATGCTACCCACCGTCATCCGCGGATTCAGACTGTCCTGAGGGTCCTGAAAGATCATCTGCATCTTCTGGCGCATCCTGCGCAGTTCGTTCGACCCCAGAGCAGTCAACTCGATCTGGTTGAAGAAAACCTGGCCCTCTGTCGCTGGGTAAAGGCTGAGCACGGTACGCCCGGCGGTGGACTTGCCACAGCCACTCTCGCCAACCAGCCCGAGTGTTTCTTGCGGCATCAGATCGAAGCTGATGCCATCAACGGCCTTGACAGTGCCGACCTGGCGGCGGAACAGTCCCGCCGTAATGGGGAAATGTTTCTTAAGGTTCTGCACCCGAATCAGGGGTTCTGTATTACCGGCCGCTGATGTCATCGGTCTATTTTCAGTTCAGTTGTAGTCACGGGGCCGATTTTCCCGAATATCCCACCAGCAGGCGACCTCATGCTGGGATGAAACGGTCTGTAGCAAAGGATTTTCCTGAGAACACCGGTCGAACGCAAAACTGCAGCGCGGTGCAAACGGACAGGAGGTCGGCGCTTGCAGTTGATCGGGCGGCTGCCCCTCGATCGACTCCAGCCGTGTGGCGCGGGTACCTTCCATCTCTGGCAGAGTCTGGAGCAGCGCCTGCGTATAGGGATGCTTCGGATCACCGTAAAGTTTTTTCACATCCGCCCGTTCCACGATAAACCCGCTGTACATCACCATTACCCGGTCAGCCAGACTGGCGACCACACCCAGATCATGGGTCACCCAGACGATCGCCATGCCCAACTCGTTGCGCAGGCGTTTAACCAGGTCGAGTATCTGTGCCTGAATGGTAACGTCCAATGCAGTGGTCGGCTCATCGGCAATCAACACCTGTGGATCACAGGACAGCGCGATAGCGATCATGACTCTCTGGCGCATGCCGCCAGAGAACTGGTGGGGGTAATCCGTGAGACGCTTTTCCGCCTGGGGAATTCCGACCAGTTCCAGGGCTTCAACGGCACGGGCCCGCGCCGCTTTCTTGGACAGGCCCTTGTGCAGTCGCAGGGCTTCTGTCAGCTGATAACCAACGGTCAGGACGGGGTTGAGCGATGTCATCGGATCCTGAAAGATAAAACCGATCTTTGCCCCGCGGATCGCCTGCAGGTCCTCCAGATCCATCTGGATCAGGTCTTTGTCGTCAAACACCGCTGAACCCTCGACGATCTTTGCTGGCGGCATTGGCACCAGCTTGACCAGCGACATCATGGTCACACTCTTGCCGCACCCGCTCTCTCCGACTACGCCGAGAAGCTCGCCTGCGTGAACATCGAAACTCACTCCATTTACTGCGTGGACGGTGCCCTCCGCAGTGTTGAACCGGGTCACTATGTTATTGACGGACAATACGACATCCGCAGCCTTGTCAGGCGGCATAATCTGAAACTCCTTTAACCGAGGAGAAGCAAATGTGCTTCGCGAACACGCCATATTAAACCAGTTAAACCAGGATGTGCGAAGATCAGCCATCTTTCTGCCAACCAATTTCATCCGGGGTCCGGGTACTGCATTGGCCAATTCCCACCGACCGGTGTTCAGATTCATCTGGTCCAGAGACCGTAAACTGTGATAAATAAAGTGTCGAACCGATTTTTCCCAATACAAATTCAAACCGTATTTCCTGAAATTACCAGCCAGCGAGGCATGTGATGAGCAATCTGAATGCAGCAAAGACCGATTCCGTAACCAACAAACTGAAGTGGCGGTGCATCGGACCGCCTCGTGGGGGACGGGTAGTCGCCGTGGCTGGAGATCCAACCGATCCGATGACGTTTTACTTTGGGGCCTGCGCCGGGGGTATCTGGAAGACAACCGATGGCGGTACCTACTGGGAGTGCGTCTCGGACGGTTACCTGACCAGCGCAACGATTGGCGCCCTGGCCGTCTCAGAGAGTGACCCGAATGTGATCTATGCCGGTACGGGTGAGACCACGATTCGAGTGGACGTGTCTTACGGTGACGGGGTCTACCGATCGACCGACGCAGGTCGAACCTGGACACACCTGGGACTGGAAGAAACCCGCCACATCGGTGAGATCCGAATCCACCCCGAAGACCCCGACATTGTCTACGTCGCGGCCCTGGGCCACGCGTTTGGACCTAATCCCGAAAGGGGCGTGTACCGTTCAACAGACGGTGGCCGTAACTGGAAGCTGATCCTGGATCAGGGAGACAAAGCCGGCGCAGTCGATCTCTCGCTGGACCCAAACAATCCGAGGATCCTGTTTGCCTCGACCTGGGAAGCACACCGCAACTTCTGGCACCTGTCCAGCGGTGGGTCGGGCAGTTCGCTCTTTCGCTCGACCGATGGTGGTGACAACTGGACTGACCTCAGTGCCCGTCCGGGTTTTCCTGAGGGTATGCTGGGTAAGATCGGCGTCAGTGTCTCACCTGTGCAGTCAAACCGAGTGTGGGCACTGATCGAGTGCGATAAGGCCGGGCTTTACCGGTCCGAGGACTGTGGCGATACCTGGAAACTCATATCCCCGAACCGCGATCTACTGCACCGGCCCTGGTACTACACCCACGTGTTTGCGGACACGACCCATCCGGACACGGTCTACGTCACCAACTTCCAGATGTGGAAGTCGACCGACGGTGGCAGCAATTTCCACGAGGTCACCACACCGCATGGTGACAACCATGACCTGTGGATCGACCCGCAAAACAACCAGCGCATGGTGCAGGGTAATGACGGCGGGGCCAACGTCAGCTTCAACGGTGGAGAGACCTGGTCGACCATATACAACCAGTCGACCGCTCAGATCTACCGTATGGACATCGACAATCAGTTTCCCTACCGGGTCTATGGCACCCAGCAGGACAACACCTCGATCAGCGTTCCGAATGCAGCTGAATGGGGCGTGATCACCATGGCGGACTGCACCATACCCGGAACCGGCGAGAGCGGCTTTATCACCGTTCACCCGGAAGACCCGAACATTGTCTATGTGGGCTGTGTCGGATCATCCCCGGGCGGCAACGGTGCGCTGCAGCGCTATGATCACCGGACCCGACAAGCGAGGCTGGTCAACGTCTGGCCGGAGCAGCAGACCGGTGTCGCCCAGCGCGATTTGAAATACCGCTTTGCCTGGACATTTCCCATTGTCTTTTCGCCCCACGATTCAAACACGCTGTACGCTGGCGGCAGCCATCTTTTCAGAACCCGCAACGAAGGCCAGAGCTGGGACGCCATCAGCCCCGACCTCAGCCGCAACGATAGCGAAAAACTCGGAAATTCTGGTGGCCCGCTGACTGGAGACGGTGCCTCTGCAGAGGCCTATGCGTCACTTGCGACCTTCGCCGAATCACCGCACCAGCCCGGCGAGTTGTGGGCCGGTACCGATGATGGGCTGGTCCACGTCAGCCGGAATGACGGAAAGAACTGGCACGATGTGACCCCCAAAGCAATGCCGGAACTGGCCTACATCGGCACGCTTGAGATGTCGACCCACGATGCAGACACAATCTACCTGACAGCGACCCGCTACAAACTGGACGATTACGACCCCTACCTTTTCCGCTCGACCGATGGTGGTAAAAGCTGGCAGTCGATCAACGGCGACTTCCCCAAAGGTGAGATCACCCGGGTGCTTCGTGCCGATCCGGTCCGGGCCGGACTGCTGTTCGTCGGCACCGAGACAGGGATTTTCTACACCCTAAACGACGGCCGCAGCTGGACACGAATGGCGGGCGGTATTCCGGTCTCACCGGTTTACGATCTCAAGATCAAGGACGGCGACCTGGTTGCTGCGACCCACGGCCGATCGTTCTGGGTCCTGGACGACATCACTCCGCTGCGGAACATCTCAGCAAACAAAAGGAAAAAGGGCGAGCTGGTATTGTTCAAGCCGCGTCCTACTCACCGGCTGAGGCTGCAGTGGGCGTCGGGCATGATTTTTACCGGTGATGGAAAAGCCTATGGACCCGCCTTTGGACTACCCGGCACGACCTACCCGGTCGAGATGCCCGATGGCTCCACCGAGCGGCGCCATCTGGATGCGGGAGAAAATCCACCCGACGGCGCAATCATCTATTACTGGCTGGACAGGGCGGCCGACGAAAAGATCGAACTGTCGGTCCGCGATGCCAGAGGCAGGGAAATCACTCGTTTCTCAAGTGACGAGTCGAAAAATCCCAACCAACGCCTGACCCGTCACAAGGGCATGAACCGGTTTGTCTGGAACCTGCGCTACCCGGCTCCGGAGAAACTGGATCCGGAGTTGGTGAATCGTCCCTATGAACCACTCGCCAAGTCAGACATTTTTAGCAAGGGCGGTGGGCCGGCCGCACCGCCAGGCCGGTACAGCGTTCGCCTCTCATGCGGCAGCTTGGATCTGAATGAGTCTTTTGAGCTACTCAAAGATCCTCGTGTCGAGGCGACCCAGGCCGATTTCGATGAGCAGTTCGCTATGCTGCAGGACCTGACGGCAAAGCTCTCGGACCTGCGGATCAGCGTCAACCGGATTCGCCGAATGAAAAAACAGCTGCGCGAACTACCCTCCCGCCTGCCGAAACGGAACCGTACTCTGGCTCGACAGGCCGAGACATTGGCATCCAGGCTGGAAGCCGTCGAGGGGACTCTGGTGAATATTCACCGTGAAACGCCCCGCGATGTCCTCCGGCACACTGCTGGACTCGACGACACGCTGGGGGACGTGATTTCTGTGGTTGCGATCGCAGACTTTGCCCCTACAGATCAGGCAAAAGAAGTTGCACAGGATGCCTGCAGCAAGGTTGATAAGCAGATCGCGAAACTGGAGAAACTCGTCGATGGGCCGATCGCAGCGCTGAATGCAAAAATGGATGCAGCGGGCATCTCAGCTATCGGCGCCTGAACAGCGTGCGGCTGTCTGTCCCACCAGATCTGTGGCGGATCACCGGTGCTGACCTGATTGTCCGAACGGCCTATCAGGTCGGAAAGACGCCACTGATGCCGCTCTTTGCGGCGTCAGTGGGGGCAGGTGAATTGCTGGTCGGTGCCATTGTATCGGTCTCCACTTTGACGGGAATGATCCTCAAACCACTGTTTGGGCTACTTTCAGACCGTTGGGGAAGAAAACTTTGGCTGCTGATCGGGCTGGCACTTTTCACGGGGATCCCTTTCCTCTATGGCCTGGTCGAGACGCCTCAGCAACTCTTTGTCCTGCGCCTGGTACATGGCCTGGCGACCGCCATTTTTGGACCGGTCAGCCTGGCTTATGTCGCCGAGATGGCTGTTTCGGGCACCGCGGAACGTCTCGGCTGGTTCGGCATGGCGCGCAGCGCAGGCTACCTGATCGCACCCACCGCTGCGGCTTGGCTGTTGACCTGGCTCGATGCAACGACCGTTTTCACGATCATTGGATTGACCAGCTGCCTTGCGTTTCTGCCAGCGCTGATGCTCAGCTGCCCGGTAGATCAAGGACAACAGCGCCGCGTTCCACCAATAGTGGATCAGGCCCGTACAGCCTTCCGGGCGGCCCTGTCGTGTACGGCACTCTGGCTGGCAGGCCTGCTCGACATGCTGGTCTATCTCGCCACCTACAGCATCAAGGCCTTTCTACCGCTGTACGCCTTGTACGTTGCCGGCTTCGACCTGCTGATGGTGGGCCTGTTCTTCAGTGTGCAGGAAGGTGCTCACCTTCTGATCCGTCCACTGGGTGGACGGCTCGGTGACCGGCTCGGATATCTTCGGATCATTCCGCTCGGGCTACTGCTGATCGCCCCGGCACTGGGACTGCTGCCGCTGGCCGGCAGCGGCACTCAATTGTTGTTGATCTCGATTACCATAGGAGCCGGCATGGGTCTGATCTTCCCCTCGACCGTCGCGCTTGTCAGCGACGGGATCTCGGCACAGTTTCTGGGTGCCGGGATGGGCTTTCTGGGAACCATGCGCAATGCCGGCAAGGTGATCGGCCCAGTGTTGACCGGCCTGGCACTCGGCTGGCTTGACTATGCTGTGGTATTTCAATTGACTGGCGTCGTTATGACGATCGTGGCGCTGGCGATCTACACTACTCAATCACGACGCCCATTTGCTACGCTGGCGCAAACGAGGCAGCCATAACCTCGCAGCACACTGAGGACACAAACATGACGGACAAACCATCCCGACTTTCAACACCTTTTGATTTCGATGCGCCGGGCAAACACTGTGACTATGTACGCCTGCCCCATTCTGTGCACCGATCCGCTTACGGCTGGTTGCCCATCCCGATCGTCTGCATCAACGGCGGGGAGGGCCCTACCGTATTACTGATGTCCGGTACGCACGGCGATGAGTATGAGGGCCAGGTCACTTTGACCAGGCTTGCTCGCCAACTTAAGCCCGAAGACATCAATGGACGTCTGATCATTCTGCCGATGGCCAACTATCCCGCCGCGAAAGCCGGCCTGCGTACCTCTCCCATCGATGATCTAAACCTGAACCGGGTGTACCCGGGAGATCCAGATGGATCGCCGACTATGCAGATTGCCTACTACATTGAGACTGTTCTGATGGAAATGGCAGATTATGGACTTGACCTGCACAGCGGTGGTTCTTCACTGCACTACCTGCCGAGTGCCATCGGTTCGGCCGGCACCGATTCGGATGCCGTTCGGGTGCGGGAACTGATGAGAGCCTTCGGTGCACCTTACAGCATCTTTATGCCCGGCCGACACGCCGGCGGTGGCGGCAGCAACGATGGTGCAGCACGCCGGAACATGTTGTGTTTCGGGACCGAGATGGGTGGCAGTGGCACGGTGACGCCCGACTGCCTTGAACACTGCTTCAATGGGGTCCTGCGATTCCTACAGGAACTCGCGGTATTGAAAAACGCGATTGCGCAACCTGCCGAAACACCGACCCGGATGGTGCATGCACCCAGTTATGACTACTTTACCTACGCTCTGGATGTCGGCCTGTTTGAACCGGTCGCCAATCTTGGTGACGAAGTCCGCAAAGGTGATCTTGCAGGCCTGGTGCATTATCCCGAGACCCCGTGGCAGGCACCCTCAGAGGTCCACTTCGGTGCTGAGGGCCTAGTGGTCTGCAAACGGATTCCGGGCCGGGTCGAACGTGGCGACTGCGTGTTTCATCTCGGCACCGACTTCACGGAATGACACCCGTGTTATCAAGATCCTGCCCAATCCGGGGGCTGCGAAGAAAAGCCCGCGGTGCAAGACCCTGTGCAGCAAAACCGCCATGGGCCGGGGCCATGGTCTAGCTGACTGACGACAGAACACCCAATGATCATCGTTGGCAGCACTAACGCTGATGTCGGCATTCAACGCGGGATGGACATTCTCAGGAATGGCGGCTCGGCAATAGATGCCGTCGAGGCGACCATCCGGCTGGTCGAAGATAACCCTGAAGACCACACGGTCGGATTTAACAGTTATCCCAACGTCCTCGGTGAACTTCAGCTGGACGCCAGCATCATGGATGGTTCGACCCTTGAGACGGGTGCCGTCGCCGCCGTGCGCGGCTACCGCGAAGCCATATCCATCGCCCGCAAAGTCAAAGAGGCCCTGCCGCATGTGCTGCTCGCCGGCGAGGGCGCCGAGCGATTTGCAGCGGAGATGGGATTCGAGCATCAACCCCACATGGTGACAGAAAAGATCTCTGAGTTGCGGGAAGAACGACTGAAAGAGGACATGCCACAGGAGGTGTTTGCCGGGCTTGCCTCACGCGCCGACCTGCACCAATGGGTCCGGCTGGCAACAGACCCTGACAAAACCGGTGGCACTGTCAATGTGCTGGCCAAAGATGGCCGTGGAGATCTGTGCACCGGGGTGAGCACCAGTGGCTGGGCCTGGAAATATCCCGGCCGGGTCGGCGATTCACCGATCATCGGTGCAGGCAATTACGCCGACAACCGCTACGGGGCGGCCGGCTGTACCGGCATGGGTGAGATGGCGATCCGCAGTGCCACCGCACACAGCGTGGTCTTCTACCTCAAGACAGGAGCTTCAGTCGAAGAAGCCGGGATTCGTGCGATGCAGGATCTAAACGATCTGGGCGGGCCCTATCGCGCAGCAATGAACATCGTCGCACTGGACAGCAAGGGCACACCGGCCGGCTTCACCAGCACGAAGGGCCGTACCTATATCTACCAAACCAGTGACATGACGAGACACATCGAACAGGAGCGCACCTTCGTTAACGTCAGCCAACGCTGGAACTGAGCTGCAGGTACTGCAGTACTGAGGCCCGTTGATTTCCCGGAATATGCGACCTGGCAAAGATCTCGAAACCGGACTTGTTTTCTTCTACCAAGAGTGAGAGGTTCATGCATGGGTTGTTCCTGGCAAGGTACACCATCGGACCATCCAAGCGACAAACTGTTAACAATATGACCTCTGGATAGAAGTCCACACATGCCAATCTCTACCAGCCCGGAATATTATGGATACGCCCTCAGCCACATCCATGACAGTGGCTTTGTCGAAGTTGCAGGCTCGGCTGCGGATGTTCTGATTGCTGCACTTGGCGAGGACAACGTGCGCCACGGCCCGGTCACCGATCTTGGCTGTGGTAGCGGCACTCTGGCACGGAAACTCACAGACCAGGGATTCTGTGTCGAAGGTATCGACCAGTCGGCCGCGATGCTCTCCCTTGCCCGGCAGCGCGCCCCTGGTGGCCGTTTTCGGCAGGAATCGATATTCGATGCCAAGATCGTGCCGTCCATCGCTGTGACAGCGATCGGTGAATGCTTCAATTATCTTTTTGACCAACAAAACGGTGCGCCAGCCTTGAGCCGCGTTCTAAAGAGGACCTACGCTGCGCTCCCTGTTGATGGGCTTTTGCTCTTCGATGTGGCAACACCAGAGCGGGCCAGCACCTCAGGGAAACATTTCCACAAAGGTGACGGCTGGGTGGTGCTGGTTGAAACGACCGCCGACAAGTCTCGTGCCACCTTGACTCGAGTGATCACCAGCTTCGTCGAACAGAACAGTGTCTACCAGCGTCACGAGGAGACGCACCGACTGCGCCTGATCGATCCTGATGATCTGGGCGAAGAACTCAAGGCCCTGGGCTTTGAGGTCAGCGTATCGACCGCCTACGGTGCAGCCAAGCTGCCAGCCGGCTGCATGAGCTTTATGGCGAGGAAAACATGTGGCTGAACCTGTGAGCAGCGAACTCCGTGCATTTGCTGATCGCGTCAGCGCAGCCGAATCGCGCATACGCGACCACGTCCGGGAGACTTATCTGGAGTTCTCCCCGGCCCTCAGCACGTTATCGGGTGGCTCTGTTTACTGCAAGCTGGAGAACCTGCAGCACAGCGGGTCGTTCAAACTGCGCGGTGCCTTCAACAAGATACTATCGCTTTCTGAGGCCGAAAGAGAACGCGGCATCGTGACCTCGTCATCCGGTAACCATGGTGCCGGTGTCGCTTATGCGCTGGGCACACTGGGCCAGGCCGGCACAGTGTTCGTTCCTACCAATGTCTCTCCGGGCAAGGCCCAAAACATCGAACGGCTGGGCGGTACGCTGACCTACTACGGAGCCGATGTCGTCGACACAGACGCTGAGGCCTGCCGTCAGGCGCAGCGGGACGGTATGACATTCATCTCGCCCTACAACGACCTCGAGGTGGTAGCCGGCCAGGGCACCATTGCAGTGGAGCTGGAGCGCCAGATGGGTGACCTCGATGCGGTGTTCGTGGCTGTCGGCGGCGGCGGGTTGATCTCGGGAATCGCGACCTACCTGAAGGCGACCCGCCCTGATGTGCAGATCATTGGCTGCGCCCCGGAAAACTCAGCCGTCATGATGCGCTCGGTGCAGGCCGGCCGGATACTTCAATTACCCAGTGGCGCGACGTTGTCCGACGGTACCGCCGGCGGCGTTGAAGACGGTGCCATCACTTTTGAACTGTGTACCAGCTTCGTCGACCACTGGGTCGCTGTCAGCGAGACCGAGATCGCCAATGCCATAACGTTCTTCTTGTCTGAACATCGAATGGCCATCGAAGGTGCGGCGGGAGTCGCCATCGCCGCCTACCGCAAAACCTCTCGGCGATATGCCGGGAAACGGGTAGCCATCATCGTCTGCGGCGGTAATATCGAGCTGGAGAAACTCCAGAGCATTTTGGCGGGCGATTTCGCATCTTGATCGACTTGACACCACCGGCACCTTTGATACGGCACATCACTCCCGATGAATGAAGTATCATCCATTTCAACTGCCACGGACTGCGCTTCAGAAAACGATTCTAAGCGTGCTGCTGAAAGCGCCCCGCAGACGGTCATCCTCCCTGACATGATCTACTATTTCTTATCAATTCGGCTAAATTGAATGAACGCCACGCTCGATCTTGAAGATATCCGGGCAACCGCCCGTAGGATCCAGCCCTATGTCAGCCGGACACCGATCTTTTGCTGGCAGGACCGCTGGGCAAACGACCAGATCGATGACGGCGAACTCCATCTTAAACTTGAGTTTCTTCAGAAGACCGGGAGCTTCAAGGCCCGCGGGGCGATCAACAACATCCTGACCCGCCCTGCAGCCGAACGGGACAAGGGCGTGACCGCAGCCAGTGCCGGTAACCACGCCATTGCTGTTGCCTATGCCGGTCAGGCGTTGGGCGTATCGGCCAAAGTCGTCATGCATCGAGGTGCGAATCCAGCCAGAGTCGCCAAGTGCCGCGCCTTTGGTGCCGAGGTGGTCCTGGTTGATGACATGTCTCTGAGTTTTCCGACCATGGAGGAGATCGCCTCGCAGGAGAACCGCAGCATCATCCATCCCTTTGAAGGCATACGGACGATGCAGGGCACGGCGACCGTCGGGTTAGAGATCGCCGAGTCCGTCGCCGCACTTGACGCTGTCATTGTTGCCGTCGGTGGCGGCGGACTGATCTCCGGGGTCGGCACAGCGATCAAAGCCGTGCAACCGTCTGTGCGGGTAATCGGGGTCGAGCCTGTTGGTGCGGCCGGCATGAGCCAGAGCCTGGAACTGGGCAGACCGCTTGAGAAAGTCTCAGTCGACACCATTGCAGACAGCATGGGCGCGCCGCTGCACTGTCCGGAAAGCTTCGCCGTCTGTCAGAAGGTGGTCGACGAAATCGTACTCGTCGATGACGACGCACTCTGTCAAAGCATGGCAGTGGCCTTTGATGGCCTCAAGTTCACCCTGGAAGCTGCAGGGGCAGCTGTGCTCGCTGCACTGGCAGGTCCCCTCAAAGACCAACTTACCGGCCAGCGAGTGGCGGCTATTCTGTGCGGCAGCAACATTGATGAAACCAGCTGGCTCAATCTGGTCGAACGGGGTTGGCGATGCAGTCCATGAGGCGGCGCCTGGCGTTATTTCTTCTCTTTGGCTTCCGTCGGATAGCCTTTGTTCTTCCAGGCACTGTAGCCACCTTCCATATGGCAGACCGGTGCCAGGCCCATCTCCTGCATGGCCTGGGCGGCCAAGGCTGAGCGCAGACCGCCTGCACAGAAAAACATGAAGCGCTTGCCCGACTGGAAGACATCCCGGGCGTAAGGGCTTTCCGGGTCCACCCAGAACTCGAGCATACCTCGTGGGGCGTGAACCGCACTGGGAATCGCCCCCTCGCGCCACAGTTCCCTAATATCTCGTATATCCACAAACACGACCTCGTCATCGTCAAGGCGGGCATGGGCTTCATCGACGGTCCACGTTTCAACCACTGCTTCGGCGTCTGCACACAGCTGCTTGATACCCTTGGTAATCATATGGCTCTCCTGTTTCTTTTGCTCAATCACCCGAACCTGAAGGCGACCCCATCGGCAGATCGATCTTTAGGTTCAAGACGAATTACGAATCCAGATAATCTGCAATCTCGTGGCGGCTTCCCGACGCAGGGTTCTTCTCCAGCAGACTCTGGAACGCACGGGCGACCAGCTCCGGACGTTGCAGTGCACCTGACGCCTTGAACTCGACAAATTCAGACAGACGTGGAAAATCTCCTGCCGTCGCAGACCGGATTGTCTGCTGCATATCTGTGTCGATGAGCCCGGGGCTGACATTGATCGCATTGATCGGATAGCGGTGTCCCGCCTGCTCCAGGGCGACGGTGCGGATGAAATGCTCGATCCCGGCTTTAGCGGCACAATAAAGGGACCAACCCTGGACGCCGTGCAGCGCAGCCCCTGAAGAGACATTGACGATGGTCTTCGCACAGTTGAGCTCCTGAAATGCCTGGATGAATGTCCTTATCAGCACGATGGCGCCGGCGTAGTTGAGATTGATGTTTTTGAGTACAGCCTCCAGCGGCTTGTCTGCAACTTCTCCGATGGGCACGACCTCACCGGCGTTGTTGAACAACAGCAACTCTTCGCAGGAGTCGGCCGCAAGCCGCTCAAAAGAGGCCGACAAGATCGCCTGTGCACTTTCAGGTTGCGACAGGTCAATGTTCACTGAGCCCGTTGAGGCACCACTTCTCGACAACTCCACGATCTCGTAACCCGCTCGCTCGTACTCGACGACCAGCGCCGCTCCAAGACCGCGCGACCCTCCAGAGATGATCATACGCTTCAAAGCAACGGCTCCAGCTTCGGATACAGATCAGGTTTTCTAGCCCTCAGCATGGCTTTCAACCTGCCTTCAGCTCACTGACTGCTTGTCTTATCCTTGCCAGCGCCTGTTCCAGTGTCTGGCGCCTACAGGCAACGTTCATCCGGACAAAACCCTGCCCTTCGGGTCCGAACATGTGGCCACCGTCTACATAGACCTTGGCATGGTCCATCATCATGCTGTCCAATGCCTCATCGGTCAGTCCCAGTTCACGACAATCGACCCAGGCGAGATACGTGCCCTCGATAGAAATCATTTTAAGCCGGGGAACATGCGTCTTCAGGAAAGAGTCAAGGTATTGGAGATTGTCCCAGATATAAGTAATGACCTGCTCCAGCCAGGGTTCACCCTCGTTGTAGGCTGCCTCGGTACCGACAAGTCCGAATGGATTGGTCCCGTACAGGCCGTTGGCCCGAAGTTCCGCTTTGAGTTCATCTCGCAGCTCGGAATTCGCCACAATAATGTTGGATGTCTGCAGACCCGCAACATTGAAGGTCTTGCTCGGCGCTGTACAAACCACCGAATTGTGCGTCAGTTGCTCATCCAGACCACCGTAACAGACAAACTGCTGCCCCGGCATGATCAGATCGCTGTGGATCTCATCGGCGATAACCAGCACATCGTTTTTGCTGCAGATCGAAGCATATTGCGTCAGTTCTTCTTCGGTCCAGACCCTTCCGACCGGATTGTGCGGACTGCACAGGATCGACAGTTTGACTTCGGGGTCGGCAGCTTTGCGTTCAAGATCTTCAAAATCCATCTCGTAGCGACCTCCTTTCAATAACAGGGCGCTTGAGACCAGCTGCCGGTTGTTAGCATCGATCGCGTAAGTAAAAGGATGGTAGACCGGACGCTGTATCAACACCTTGTCGCCGGGAGCAGTGAAGCGACGTACCATAATATGCAGGGCAGCCACGACCCCGGGTGTCAGAACAATCCACTCCAGGTCTATGGGCCAGCTCTTGCGACGCTGCATCCAGCCGGCGACGGACGACAGGTAACTGTCTGTTTTTGACGCATAACCATAAAGACCGCGAGCCGCACGGCGAGTAACCACATCGACAATGGGCTGGGCTGCGGCAAAGTCCATGTCTGCGATCCACATCGGCAACACCTGATCGTCTCCAAGCTCAGGATCGGTCAGATCCCAGTGCTTGAGCCCGTCTTCCCCAATCACAAATTCCCACTTGATCGAGTTCACCCCCCGGTGGTCAATCTCCTGATCAAATTCAATATCCACCCATTACTCTCCAGGCTCCCAAGAAAGGAGCATTTCTATTTAATTTCGCAGCTGACACAATGGCGCAAAACTGTTGAATTCTAACCCTTCCTCACGCGAGACTCTCACCGTATTTCCCGCCACCGCAGCATAACAACACTCATCGCCACAAGACCGCAGACTGACATCAGACTGATCGCGTGTGCGGTACCGAGCCAGTTAGCGAGATAACCGACCGCCAACATACCGATCGGCATCGTCCCAATACAGACCGTCAGGACCCCCAGAACTCTCCCGCGAACGGCGGCCGGCACCTCGACAAAAATGAGCGTGGTCTGCATCGTCCCAAATCCGGCCAGACCAAGACCCCCGATCAACAACACAGAGATCGACAGACCGAACATTGGCGACAGGGAAAACACCAGTACCGCCAGAAGGACAACCGTCGACCCGACCAAGAAAATCCGACGGAAATACTCTGACTGCGCAAAGACTGCCACGATCAGCGCACCGAAAAATGCCCCGCAACCGTCTGCTGCCGCCAGAACACCAATCAGCGAAGGCGAAAGACCCAGGACATCCTTGCCGATGACCGGCACCATGCCAAGATACGGGAACGCAAACAGATTCATGATCACTGTAATGACCAGAACCGACGTTACGACCCGGTTGGAACGGATGTAGCGGAATCCTTCGACAATATCTTCCAGCAACGAAGACACACGTGCCTTCGGTATCGAGGTGTCAATCGTCAGCCTTGCGATCAGCAGCGCCGCAAGCCCTGCCAGCAGGAATCCCACCAGGTAAGTGCCCTCCAGCCCGATGGCCTGATAAACCAATCCGCCGATCAGTGGGCCGGCCATACGGGTTGCATTATTTGTCGCCGAATCCAGGCCCATCGCTGCACCCAGTCGCGTCACGCCTGCGACTTCACCCAACAGCATGCGCCGAACCGAGAAATCGGCTGAGAAGAGCGTGCCGTTCACCAACGCACCCAATCCGACGTGCCAGAGGGTAATCCGGCCACTGAAGGCGAGAAGCGCGAGGACCGCGCAGACAACCGACAGGAAGATAAGCCCGCCCAGAAGCATTCGCCGGCGGTTGAAGCGCTCGGCCAGTGCGCCGATGACCGTACCCATCAGGATCAGAGGCAGCAGTCGCAGGAAGACCATGAACGCAACCGCCAACGGGGAGTTCGTAACCTCGTAGGTGAACACCCCGACGGCGAGCATATCCAGCCACCTGACCGTTCCGTAGAGCCCACCGGCCAGCCAGATTTTGCGAAAATCAGCCACGCGGAGAAGAGACAACCGTTCTCGCCAGCCGACCTGAAGAGGCTTCGACTGGGTAGCGTGATCAGACTGCATGAAACCAACTCATTCGGTGCTCGAGCAACCAGTACAAATACCAGGGATTACACAATCTGCAGGCCAGGTCCATCACAACATGACGCTGGAACAACGCAAATGGCGGCAGGTGAACCCATAAACTCTGAACACGTCATCCCGGTCTGGGGTTTCAATAGCGAGCCGGATCCTTTCTCTAACGTTTAGAATGACGGTAAGACTCCGTGTTTCATAACAACAACGCCGACCCCGGACCACGCGAATTTGCTTGTCAGATCTCTACCGCAACCCGCAAGACCCAGGAGACTGGTGAATATACAGACTATAAAACCACTGTGGATCAACCCAAAAATGACCTGGAAT
>PVBE012258120.1_pt1 | contig 20260 bp, 20 predicted proteins | sample 1631181 | NCBI WGS metagenome assembly PVBE01 (sample SAMN08397723, study PRJNA350692) | Marine metagenome, whole genome shotgun sequencing project. | isolation source: water | place: Pacific Ocean | collected 2012-04 | reverse complement strand
TGGTTTGAATCAAGTTCAACTGGATGTTGCGGAGAATGGGGCAACGGTGACCCTTGGTAGTTGGCTGTCAGAAATTGTTTCTAGTGGCATGAACGTCAATATCGCGGCGCTGACGTGGGTGGGGCTTCTTGTATTGGTTTATTCAGCAATTACACTTTTGGTCAATATCGAAACGTGTTTCAACGTAATTTGTAGAGCAGAACGAGGGCGATCTTGGTTACGAAGATTACCTCTGTATTGGTTTGTATTGACATTTGGGCCTGTCCTTATTGCGATTGCATTTTGGACAGATAGGAAAGTTGATTCATTTTTTTTAACCTACATTGAATTGGATTGGCTTCATTGGGTTATCGCAAGTGGGTGGGATATTGCCCTTGGATGGCTTGGCTTACTCTTTTTATACAGAATGGTTCCGACCTCAAAAGTGGATCTTCGTCCTGCAATGATAGGGGCTTTCCTCGCTACGGTACTCCTTTCAGTTGGCAAGGGGACCCTTGGGCTCTATTTCAGCCATGCCATGTCCCTCCGTCACATGTATGGCTCATTGGGGCTTGTTCCAGTCTTTATGTTTTGGCTTTATTTGATGTGGCTCATCATTTTGTTAGGTTTGCAAGTTACAGCGATTTTGCAGCAAGTATCTGCTATTACTGTAGATACGGATGACCGATAATTTTTTTTTCTGGCATTTTGTGAAAGAAATGCAGTTTTAGGTAGTTTTCTCATGGTAAACCAAAGTGGAGCCCAAAAATGACCGAGTACAACTACATGAACGGATTCAATGCAAATAACGTAACCTCAACCAATGGAACATCTGGTAGACGGTCTCTTTTCGTCGATGTTTCCATTTCTAACGGAACTATGAATGCTTGTATCGTTGGTCCTCGAATAGGCGAACGAGAAGCCACAGTTGTAGCAAATGCGATTAATGCACAATTGAAGCAACTAGGAAATAAGGTAACTTCACTCGTCCTCGACTTCAGTGAAGTACAATTTATCTCAAGTTTAGGGCTTGGTATGTGTATTGATGTTCGAAACACTGCTGAGCAAAGTAAAGCGACAACTTCAATTATCGGTTTGACTTCGCACCTAAAAGAACTATTTGAAATGATGCGGCTTGATCGCTTGTTTACGATTGAATCGAAACCCACGCAGTACGGTTCTGCAGCGTAAGCAGCTTTCGAAATGTTCAGATACTTTAAACGACACCTGTCGTATTTGCCCACCGCAATGCGACAGGTTGTATTATGTACAAAGTATGGGACTCGAAGACGCTATTCCAGTAGACGGATATCTGACGACGCAGGTCAACAGAGTCATCAATTGGGCACGTCGCTCAAGCGTTTGGCCGATGCCTTTTGCTACGGCTTGTTGCGGAATCGAATTGATGGCAACAGCTTCAAGCAGGTACGATTTGGCGAGATTTGGCGCAGAGGTATTCCGATTCAGCCCAAGACAAGCAGATCTAATGATAGTTGCAGGTCGCATTTCAACGAAAATGATGCCAGTGCTACAGAGGATTTACCTTCAAATGGCAGAGCCAAAGTGGGTGATTTCGATGGGAGCATGCGCATCAACGGGTGGAATCTTCGATACGTATGCAGTCGTGCAAGGTGTGGATCAATTTATGCCAGTCGATATTTATGTTCCGGGCTGTCCACCTCGACCAGAGATGTTAATCGAGGGCGTGATGGCAATTCAACGGATAATCGACGAAGACCAAATCCCCTACGATGGAGAAGGAAAGAGACAGCCACTTGGAATCAATCTCGATTCTCAAACGAGTACTGTCGATGTAACAATCAATGCGTCTTGACTCCACACAATCTGTTACAACATACAGTCGGAGATTGTGATGTCTGAATTATTGTCCATTAACGAGCGAGTACTTGTCCTAAATCGTGGATATGTTGCTGTGCAAGTAATACCAGCGAGAAGCGCATTTACCTTGCTCTGCAGGAAAGCTGCTGAAATAATTTCAATAGAAGATGGCAAATACCTCAATTATGGTTTGCATGATTGGATGGACGTCGCTGCACTTCAAAAAGAATTTGAACCAGAACAGCACCGATGGATTAAGTTGCCAACGTTTGAAGTTGCTGTCCCTAAAATTATTCGACTATTGATGTATGACAAATTTGTAAAGCCGGAAGTTCGGTTGACACGCAGAAATTTGTATGCTCGTGATAAAAACAAATGCCAGTATTGTGGCAAGCGCTTTTCAGCAACTGACTTAACTTTGGACCACATAGTTCCACGTGTCCAAGGCGGTGGAAACTCATGGATTAATTTGGTTTGTGCGTGCCTGCGTTGCAATACAAAAAAGGGCGGTAGGACACCGCGGCAAGCCAATATGCACCTTATACGGCAACCGTATAAACCAGCAAAATGCGAAACTAAACGAGTACGAGTTGGTCTTGCGCAATACGAATCTTGGAAATCTTTTATGAATAATGCTTACTGGTCTGTTGAACTCCTCGACGAGTAACGGCCACTAGATTTCTTATACACGCACATATCTAACAGTTCGCAAAAGGGGACAACCACTGGCATTTTCGTTTCACGCACATGTTGTGTGTGTGTCCATTACAGCAAGGGTATCCAAGAAATAAATGACCCGCGGGGTCATTTATTATGTTGTTTGTTAATGCCGGAAGCAACGGGAGCCAGTGTGCAATAAGGTAACGTTGTTCGACTCGCAAAGGTCAATGGTTTCTTGGTCACGTACGCTACCGCCCGGTTGGACGATGCAACTGACTCCCGCATCTATCAAAAGTTTTGGGCCATCTGAGAAGGGGAAAAAAGCATCAGAACCAGCGACTGGTGATTTGCCGGATGTTAGACGATCGCCAGCGCGTTGGATTGCTAGTTTTGCAGCAGAAACTCTGTCAACCTGCCCCATACCACCACCTATTAAACATTGTTGGTCTACGATTGAAATTGAGTTAGATTTTAAATGCCCGCACGTAATCCACGCAAGTACAGCATCTTTAAGTTGCCTTGATGTTGGTGATGGTCCTGCGACATGTTCCCAACATGTTGGATCTGCTTGTGCCTCAGTCATATCTTGTACGAGGAGACCGCCTTCAACGGAACGTACTTGTTGCCATGTATGGTTTCGTTGTTCCTTGCCGACAGCTAGCAGGCGGATGTTTTTCCATCGACTACTGAGCTCTTCGATACTTTCTTTAGAAAATGAGGGTGCAACGATTACCTCAAAGAATTTCTCTCCATGAGAGATTTCGTGTGCAAGATTGATTTCAACAGGCTCACTTAGTGCAACGATGCCTCCAAATGCTGCAAGCGTGTCACATTGCCATGCAGCGGTGAAGGATGCAGTGATGGAATCAGCAACAGCGGCACCACATGGGTTAGTGTGTTTGATGACAGCAGCAGAGGGTTTGTTTGTTGCTGTTTTTAGATCTTGAACTAACTCAAGCGCTGCAGCAGCGTCCATAAGGTTGTTGTAACTTAGCGGCTTCCCTGCAACAACCGAAGCGGTTACTACGCTTGGACCTTCAAACTGGTTATTTCTGTAGACAACTGCTGGTTGGTCGGGGTTTTCACCATAGCGAAGTGTTTGCTCAAGTACCCAATCCATGAGAAGGTTAGATTGAAAGCCCTTAGCGGAGCCCTGCATCCACTCGTGGATAGCTTTGTCATAGGAAGCTGTGCGAGCAAAGGCCTCTTTGGCTAAATCGCAGCGAATTTCGTACGTTGTTGCTCCACCGCATGCTTCCAAATCGGCAAGAACAAGTGAGTACTGCTTCGGATTCGTTATGACCGTTACAAAGGAGTGATTCTTTGCTGCAGAGCGAATCATTGCAGGTCCACCAATATCTATTTGTTCAATGATTTCTTCATCTGTCACATCGTTTTTGGCGACTGTTTCCTCAAAAGGGTAGAGGTCAATACAAATTAAATCGATTGGTTCTATCGAATGTTCTTCCATTGCAGTTACATGCGTTGGTTTATCTCGTACTCCAAGAAGTCCTCCGTGAATTGCTGGGTGCAGAGTCTTGACTCGGCCATCAAGCATTTCTGGAAAACCTGTAACACTTGCAACATCCGTGACTGTTAGGCCAGCATCCTGTAAAACTTTTGCTGTGCCGCCAGTGGAAACTAATTGTATGCCATACTCAGCGAGTTTTGAAGCAAACTCGATAATGCCAGTTTTGTCGCTGACAGAAAGTAGCGCTCGTCTAATTAGTATGTTTTTCATTGTTATTGTCTAGGAACAAGCCGGAGAATGGCATCATCATTGGTCAAGACAAACAAAGCGCCATTGGTCTGCGAATCTGCTAACAAGTTCTTTGCAGTTGGGATAGAGATGGAGGAGACTACTCCGCCATTTCTAGGGTCTACTATTTGAAGAAGGTTGTTATTGTTGTCCCAGCAAACAAGTTGCCCATTATTTCTTGTTGTAATAACATTCCCAAGCACATCTTCAGCAAGCCAAATGCGTTCGCCTGAAAGGTTGTTAGGAAACGCAGTATAAGCAGCAAGACCACTATTCGGAATGCGTTGATAAATAGTGTTCTTTACAAATACAGGAGAATCTGTGAGTGGGGAAGTGGTTAGGATTCTCCAACGTTGTTTGCCTGTGTGTAAATCTATGCTGCGAATGTATTGGTCGGTTCCAGCAACGAACACTGAAGTTCGGTTAATAGTTTCATTGTTTATGATTTTTGTATTTTCTGCATAAGTTGTCTTTGCTTCAACTGGGCTTGTTAATTTGGTGCTCCATAATTTATTTATTTGACTTAAATCAACTGCGGTGACATATCCATCTAATGATGTAGCAATGATTGTTTTTCTTGTTTCACCGCTCTTGCTTCTGATGCCTTCTGCGTATGTTGGCTGGACCTGTACAGATGACCCAATGTTGTATCGATGAATATCAAATCCAATAATTGGATTGAACCAAATGATGTCTCCATTGTTTGAGCCGTAAGCGAGTGTCGTTTGGTCTGTTGTTGTTGCAGTAGTGTTCGCGACAAATTTGAGAGGTAACATCTGTTTTTGCCCAGCATAGGATGTCCCGCTTGGGCTCATTTCGGTAGGGTAGTTTCCTGTTGTTTTTTCTAAAACATAAACAGCACCATCTGATATAACAAAAACGCGATTTTCTTTGGGGAATTCAGTTACGCCGTGAATATCAAAAACTTGATTTCCAACAGGAGATGACCAGAGCCATTTCCCTGTGTTACGCTCGTATCTTGTTAGAAAGTCTTCTCTATCGATAACGTAAAGTGAGTCATCGATGATAGTTGGAGTTCTTAAACCATTCGCATTTGATTGATTCATCCAATCAAGTCGGTACCCAGTTTTTTGCAATGCCTCTAGTTCAATTCCCTTTACATTTTCTGATTGTTTGCTGTGTGCAGTATTAGAAAAGAATGAAAGAAATATAAAAGCGATTGTAAGAGTGGCAAAAAGTCGAATAAACTGTATCGTAGTCATGAATTAGCTCCTAATTTGTAAAGTTTACAAAGATACGCCCTCGGTGGGTAGGGTACTTAAAGAAGAAGTTAAATACGTATGAATCCTAGTAGAAAAAGGTAATAACGATGTTTACTGGATTAGTTGAACAAAAGGGTAAGATTAAGCAGTTCGATGAAAGGGATTTCGGAATTCGTTTAACAGTTTCATGTGTGAAAAACATGGAATTGCCCGCATTAGGAGCATCGATTTGCATTTCTGGTTGTTGCCTTACGGTAGTGCAGGCATCATTGGAAGAAAATGTTGTTTTTTTGGATTTTGATGTGGTAAAAGAGTCGCTAACTTGCACGACTCTCGGAAGTTTGGAGTCAGGTGATGTTGTGAACGTGGAGCAGGCCATGCGTGCCGATACTCGCTTGGGAGGGCATTTTGTGCAAGGGCATGTGGACGGAATTGAGCATGTTCTAGAATCTGAATCCATGGAGGATGGAGATATTCGGTTTCGTTTTAGTATGCAGATAATAGATCCAGATACTGTTGTTCCAAAGGGCTCAATAACAATCGATGGTGTATCACTAACCGTTGCGGCTGTTGGGAACAATTGGTTTGAAGTTGTTCTTATCCCAACAACGTTACAAGAAACAACTCTTGGGTCAATTAAAGTTGGTAGTGAGGTAAATATCGAAACAGATATTTTAACGCGGACAATTGTTCAAGTTGTAAGAAGGATGCAATCGAATTAGGCAGCAAGTTTAAACGAGCCAGCCATAGTATTGGCTCGCATGCAAATCATAGTAAGGTCATCGTCGGTTGTAGTAGGTGCTGTTCGATGCAAGTACTCGCCGATTTTACCAATGACATCTCCATTGCTGTCTTTGCAAAATTCGTGCATTGAACGAATATGTGTTGGGACTTCATTCTTTCGATACTTGTTGTTTCCTAACGCAAATTCAAAACCATCAGAGTACATGAGCAGCGTATCTCCGATATTGAGTTTGACTGTATTTTGCGTAAAAACACCATCTTCAAATACACCGAGCAATGGACCTTCAGATTCTAGTAGAGTTGGTTCTTTGCCGACTGAACTTAGAAGGGCGGGTGGGTGCCCAGCACCTGCATACGTAAGTTGATTCGTTTTGCAGTTGAGGATTCCATATCCTGCAGTAGCAAAACGTGCACTGTCTCCAGTTCGTTCAAGAAGTGCTTGGTTAAGATATTTCAAAATGACGTGTGGCTGAGTGAAATCGCCAGTATTTGCATCAAATCGATTGGCAGAGAGTGTTCGGGTTAACATCATCGCAAGCATTGCGGCAGATATGCCATGGCCAATTGCATCTACTAAAAATATTGAGACGTGATCTTCATCTAGTTGTGTAATGTCATACATGTCGCCACTGACAATGCTTGCTGGCTGCCATAAAGACGAAAAAGAAATACCATGCACATCTTGTACTTCTGTTGACATAAATTCTCGTTGTACAGTTGCAGCGGTTTCTAATTCACTCTGTATAAGCGAGAGATTCTCTTGTAGATTTTCATGGACGTGTTGGACAAGCCCAACTTGACCGCGTAGTTTTGCAATTTGTTCATTTCGCTCGATGGTTCCAAATAGAACCCCAGAAACTGTTGTTGCGTCTGCATCGAAAGCAAGTTTGATGCAACCCATTTCTTGAATGAGGTCTAATAGGTCTCCAAAATCGTCGCAACACAGAACTGTTGGTACTTCAGCGTTGTGAAGTTCTAAAAGTGTAGGCAGTGCCGTTATTAATTCAGAGTATCCATCAGCAATGATGAGTGCAGCATCAACTTCTTGTGTATTTTGTGAGAAGAGAGGGGGCATGCCATGAGGCCATTTGCACATCAATTGATCAGCAACCAAACCTCGCGAATCGTTAGAGTTGGTTGTATGAAGAATATAGATAGTGGGTCTGTAGGTCATAAATAGAAGGTGCTCGGATAAAGCATCAATTGCAACACTTCTTTCATCGGAATGGGGTTTTTAATGGTGTAGCGAACTCTATTGAATTGTGGAACTCAGGTGAGGGCTATTCGGGTTATGACGGCAGATTGCACACTTATCGGGCGATGCTGTTCAAATAGGGCAAATCAAGTTCGACACGGTCGTTTATACGTAACTTCAGTTGTTTAATAGATCCAGCTGAAAGTTCAATAGCGAAGCGAGAGGGGCTATTGGACCAATAATGGGCAAGTCGTCCATCATAACTCCAGTCACTTTCATCTACCCCTTGAGCCGGCTCTATTGGCATTTCGTGCAGGGCTGTTATTGTCCCCCTTGAATCAAGAAAAAGTAAATCAATCGCAACAAAGCAGTTTTTCATCCAAAACGAGCGGATTGTTGCATCTGGGAAGACAAAAAGCATACCACCATTATCCGGAATAGAAGTTTTGTTCATTAAACCAGTCGTTCTTGCAGTCGTGTCGAAAACGAGTTCTAGTTCAAAAGTTTTGCCAGCAATCGTGACAGGCATTGAAGATGCCGGTGAAGAAGTGCTACAGCCATGCATAGCCAAAAAAGCGAGAATTAAAATGGCTACTCTAATAACCATGTTTCGTCCTCTTTGGTAAACATAATATTTGAAGTGGGGACTTTTTGAATAGCAAAAGTATCCAAAAAGGATGCCAGTGTCATGGGATGCAGGTGTTGTTGAGTGTTTGTCCACATGGCAATAAGTCCAATGATACGCTCTGGCGAAACATTACGCGAGCGATATAAAGTAATTCGTGAGTCACCATGCCGCTTTGCTAGGCGTTTTCCATCTGGTCCTACTATCAGAGGAAGGTGTAGCCATGAGGGCTTTCTCCAGTTCATGGCTTCATAGAGTTGTTCTTGCCAAAATGCAGATTGCATTAAATCATTCCCCCTTACGACGTGCGTTATATCTTGTCGGTAATCATCTGCGACAACAGCTAATTGATAAGCAGGCACATTTGATTTGGTCCATACGACAAAATCTTCTTTACTTGTGTATGTTTGTATACCAAGTAGTTCGTCCCGAATTGTTTGTGGTTTTTGATTTGAAATGAACCTCCAATTTGTTTGTTCATTTGGTTTGTTTGCGTTATGTAGTTTTATGTTGCTTGGCCTATTGGATGGCTGTTTTAGACTGTTATCCGAATGTGGGGCGGATAGAACTTGTTTAAGTTCTTTTCTGCTTAAAGAACAGTGGTACACAAGGTCCTTAGCAATGAGATTTTGGAGCATTGCTTGAGAGGATTTTAGGTTTTCTGATTGAATGACGGGTTCTTCATCCCAATTGATGCCAAGCCATTGTAATTCATCAAGAAGTTGAGAAATAGTATTTGTCTTTTTGCGAGGTCCATCTATGTCTTCAATTCGTAAGGTAATTGTCCAGTTGTTTTGTCTTGCGATTGCCCAATTGATGAGGAATGAGAATATATTTCCTAGATGAAGTGATCCGGTGGGAGAAGGTGCGAGCCGTGTTCTGGATGAACTCACGATTCTAATTTTTCTCGAATAAGATCAGAACGTCGACGGTTAATAGCATCTTCATTCAATGTATCTTCTGATTTCCACTGAATATGAGCGGGATGTATTTCAATCATTAATTGGTTGATAGTGCGAATTGATATGTCTACAATTCGATCAAGGCAAATGCCAAGTCGAATGTTTCCAAGAGATTGCATCGCTTCTTCAGGCGTTAGCATTCTAGCGTTTTGAAGTAGCCCTAGCGATCGGAATGTTTGGTCATCCAATTTTCTAGGTTGTTCTTTTGCGATAGTCATCCTTGCTTTACGTTCCCATTCGATAACTGGGGGCAAGAAATCATTTGCAAGTAAATCGCAAAGTTGCTCTTCTGTATTGCCTAGTGTTACTTGGTTGCTGACTTGAAAGAGATCCGCTATTGCTCCCGAACCCTCGCCGCGGTAACCCCGAATTGCAAGAGATAGTCCCTCGCATGCATGATGAACACGTTGTAAATCTTTTACGATTCGTAGTCCGGGAAGGTGAAGCATGACGCTGAATCTCGCTCCTGTTCCAAGGTTTGTAGGGCACGCGGTTAAAAACCCAAGTTGCTCATCAAAAGCGTATGCAATAACTTCTTCAATGCGGAGGTCTAGTTTGTGGACATCATCTCGGACATCCTGCAGTTGTAGCCCTGGTCTTATGCTTTGAATTCGAATGTGATCTTCTTCATTTACCATGACGCTACGTGACAGCTCCGGTCCTACAGCGATTGCACGTGGGTGAGAAGCGGTTGCAAGCATGGAAGAGATGAGGTGTCGCTCAACAAACATCTCGGTTACGTTATTGTCTAACTCGTCCATGTCAATCCACTCAAGCGTAGTTGCCAAACTCTCGTTGTCACAGATTCTTTTTACAAGAGATGTGACTTCTAGACAGTCTGAAGTGGTTGCTCGATTGACGAATGGGAAGCCCTCAAGATTGCGTGCAAGACGAGATCGACTACTAAGAACAACGTCCCCAAATGGAGTGTGGTCACTATTGAAAGGGCAATTGTTATCGAGATCAATTTGCATTGTGGTCACCTGTTTCATGCAGTTCTCTTAATTGATCACGTAGGTCAGCTGCTTGCTCGTATTCCTCTTGATTCACAGCGGATTCAAGTTGTTTTAATAATCTTCTAATTAGTAGATGGCGATTAAGAACGGTATTTGATTGGCTTGGGGCTCTTCCTATATGGTGGGTTTGATTATCTTGAACATTTGCGATTATGTTCTTAATCTCTTCATGGAATGTTTCATAACAAGTTGGGCAGCCGAGTAATCCGATTTCCTTATATTGAGCAATGGTCATTCCGCAGTCTGAACATGCCTTGGTACTAACTGTACTAGTAACTTCTTCTGAAACTTTCAGAACGATGGAGAGGTCAATTGGTCCTAGAGATGCCCCAGATTCAATGGCATGGTCTGCGCAAAGATGTGTTGTGTTATGAACGCCATTTACGATTCGAACATCGTGGTAAATAGCAGGTTTGTTACATAGATCGCAGGTGGTCATTACTTCCCTTTTGTGGTTGCATTTTGAATTGATTGTCGGATTACTGCACAAGTTGAAATGATGTCAGCCATATTTGAAAGTGGTTGCATTGTACTTGCATCGGATGCAGCAGATGATGGATTAGGATGGCATTCGATAAATAGAGCCGCAACTCCCGCGGCTGTTGCCGCTTTCGCTAAGAGCATTGCACGTTCGGGTCTTCCTGCAGTGTTGTTCTTTCCTCCGCCAGGTAGTTGTGTTGAATGCGTGACATCAAAACAAACTGGAGGACCTATTTCCATCATGTCTCCTAGCCCAATAAAATCGTTAACGAGCCGGTTGTATCCAAAGAAAGTGCCGCGTTCAGTCAAAATAATATCTTCACAAGACGATTCAATCAATTTTGCAACAACATGTTCCATCTCATTTGGTGATAGAAATTGTCCTTTTTTAACATTTACTACGGCGCCAGTGTTTGCTGCTGCTACGAGTAAATCAGTTTGTCTACATAAGAAGGCAGGGATTTGGAGAATGTCTGCAACTTCACTCGCGGGCTGTGCTTGTGATGCTTCATGTATATCTGTTGTAATGAGTACACCAAATTGTTCTTTTACTTTGTTAAGAATATGAAGACCGTGATTCATTCCTGGACCACGTTTGGAGTGCACACTAGTGCGATTCGCTTTGTCAAAACTTCCTTTGAATACAAAGGTTGCTCCAGCGTCACGGCAATATCCGATTAAGGATTCAGCGATTTGAAGTGCTTCTGTTTCACTCTCTAGGACACAGGGGCCTGCGATTATAAGAAGGGGCGAATGGCCGCCAACGACTGTTCCGTTGATGTTTACTTGCTTATTCATGCTGTACAGGGTACCACGAGAGTTGCTAGGTCCGATAGTTTTAGAGAAAAAGTGAGCAATAGTCTAACTTCGGGCGATTTTCTTCAGTAAGGCAATAAACAAGACGAAAACATATTATTGGGGGCTTTTTATAAGGAATTTAAGAATGACACACATGCCACGAGAACCAGAAGCATTTAGCGAACAAGTAGTTCATATTTTACGCAGGTATTTTCCGGAAAAAGAAGTGCACTTCGCAGGTCCGATGGATCTTTATCTCGATGGACGGCATTTGGGGCTGAATAACCTTTACAGAATGGTCCTTTCTGAGCCAAATCGTGGAGTTGAAATTGTTGAGGATTTCCTTGAGCAGTTACTTGAAGGGGATGACATTTCGCAGTTGCCAATGCCATTATCTATTGCGAAAGCTCGGATAATGCCTCGTATTCAACCAGCGAGTATTTTTGAGCAACTTGATGCGGAACAAGTGGCATTCCAGCCATTTGTTAACAATACGGTTATTTTATATGTCATTGATATGCCAAGAATGACTGTAAGTATTACGCTTGAACAAATGATTCGTTGGGGTATAGATATTGAAGAACTTGATCGATTAGCTCGAGAAAATCTTGCGAAATATCAACCAAGCCTAAAATTGCAAATTGTTGAGGGCAACAACGGCGGTAGAGCTGCAGTGTTTAACATGCAAGATGGTTATGATGCAGCTCGTTTACTCCTTGATTCTCTTTGGACGAAACTTGCTCCTGAATTTAAGGGCAACTTTTATGTTGCCGCTCCTGCAAGAGATATGTTTATGGCAATCTCGTGTGATCCTGTTTCGTTTGTTGAGAAATTGCAAAGTAGAATTGAAATGGATTACAAACGGCTCCCATACCCAATCTCCAGAGATTTATTCCTTGTAACACAAGACGGTGTTGCTGGTACACGGGCTGCGTAATATTCTTGTGTTGAGCGAGGATACTACTCTTCAGGATTAAATTACCCCGCGGGTCATTTACTTCTTGTCCAACCACAGCAACTCTTCTTCTGAGCGTACTTCTCAGGTATACTCATGCGTGTGTTGCTGATTATTGATAATTATGATTCCTTTACGTTTAACCTTGTTCAAAGAATAGGTGAACATGACATTTCTGTTGGAGATGTCAGAGAAATGAAAGTGTTCCGGAATGACCAGATAACCCTTGATGAAGCGATACAACTACGCCCAAGCCAATTGCTTATATCTCCCGGACCGTGTACTCCTGATCAAAGTGGTATTAGCCAAACCCTTATTCAGCATTTTCAAGGAAAAATTCCCATTTTAGGCGTGTGCCTTGGGCATCAGGCAATCGGCGCTCTGCATGGGATGCAGATTGTGCAGTACAGCATGCCTGTGCACGGTAAAACATCAAGTGTATATCACGATAATTCAGGTGTGTTTTGTGGGCTTCCAAATCCGTTTGAGGCAACTCGATATCACTCGTTAATAGTAGACACCGACACAATTCCGCCGAACTTTACTATGAATGCGTGGACTGAAGATGGAATATGTATGGGATTGCGTTGGAATGATGGTGGCGCCTTGCTTCAAGGAGTACAGTTTCATCCAGAAAGTTTTCTTACCTCAGAAGGACCGCAGTTGCTTTCGAACTTTTTGGCACAAGAGTGATTTGAAATTTATTCAATTGATATAACATTGTCGATTATTTTTAGCAATCCAGCGACTACATTTGAAACAAATCTTGTCGAAATGACAGAAGTGGAGTTTGCTTCAAAAAATGAACTGCACAATTTAGAACATCCTTTTTTAGGGACGTCACTTTTTCAACAAATGCGAAGCGTTCATTTAAGCACTGTGTTGAAAACATCACGTGATTGAATTAATTACCCCGCGGGTCATTAATTTTTAGTGTGTACTTGTTTAACATTTGGTAAAGAGAACACTCACAACAATTCAAGTGACGGTCACGTCGAATTGCAGCGGGTGTTTCCTCAGTCCTGTTGACTCCCCGTGTTATTCAGCGGATGGGATTCGTTCAGTTGAACGTAAAACATTCTCAAAGTGAGGGAGATGGGCTTGGACTGCACTTTTGGGACCGAGTAATTTGAAGAGTGTTTTGCCTTCTTCGTGTTTAACCTCCGCAACAACGAGCATGTGATTTTGCAAATGCCACGAAGCGGCGGCACCCATGTACTCGCCTTGAATTTCAACAATTACAATATCTTTGCCATTTGTTTTTAAGACTTTAGCAATTGGTTTCACTGGAGCGCCGTTGTTGCTTTTGAAAAGAGATTTCCATCGCGCTACATTGGAGGCAAATTCTCCACCCTCTCCTTTATCAAATAGTGTAATTGAAAACATCGCTGAACCATTGTCGTCAATACTCGGCGCCAAATAGTTGCAGGTAATGTTATGGGATTGAGGTGGTGTCCAAGTCCAAGATAGTGGTTTTGGAGATTGGAAATTTCCAAATGAAATAACGTTATCAACTTCGGGTGGAGTGATAGTGAAAAAATCAATACGGTCTTGAATGTTGACCTCTTCAGTATCTAAAAAAGAGGTCTTCGTATTTTCTTCAGTTTTGCTGCCACCATCGGTTTTAGTTTGAACAGGGGGTGGTTTCACAGTTTTTTGTTCTGATTGTTCACAACCAAGCACAAGTAGCGGAATAAATATAAAAGGAACAAGTTTCAGCATGTTGACTACAATTCTACAGTAGAGGATACGCGTTTTTTACCTTCGGTCCAGTAGAACTATGAACATGAGCAGAACAATACATCTAAGTAACGGTATTATCATCACAGACCCCGTTTTCGGGGCTAATCGTCACTCTATTACTATTGTTGATGGAATTGTTGCTGATCATAATGGCGAGATTCCCGAAGACGCAGAGCATATTGATTTACAAGGGAAATGTGCCGTGCCTAGTTTTATTGATTCTCATCTTCACCTAACTCTGGCTGCTACTGGAATGGGAGAGGCTGATCTTCGTACTTGTAATACTAAGTCGACATTTCAATCGAAACTTCACAGTGCGATTACCAGATTGGAAAAGGGGCAATGGCTTGTTGGGTCTGGCTGGTCTGAAGTTTTGCTCCGTGAGATGCCAGATAGAACTTGGTTTAGTGAATCGTTGAGCATGCCGGTGGTCTGTTATCGCACAGATTTTCATTGCGCTGTAGTTAATGGAGCTCTCTTGAAATTGATAGATACAGAACGTTTACGGAAGATGCCCGGAGGGCAACGTGTTCATGACGGCATAATTATGGAAGATGCACTTTTTGATGGTCTATTACCTTTGGTTCCAAAATGTTCGGCAGATGTTTTGGTAAAGCGTACAGAGCAAGCAATTAAAAAATTGCATTCAAAGGGCATAACGCTCATAGGCACGATGGAAAAGAAAACGGATATAGATTCTGTTTTGGTTCCGCTGCAGCAAACCCAAGCAATCCGAATGCGTGTTATGTGCCATGATGAACCAACTCCTCAAATGATTGCTTCTTGCGATGATGTGTTGCAGGATGAGTTTCTTCAGATTACGGGCTTCAAAACATTCCTTGATGGGACACTCGGATCACGAACTGCAAAAATGTATACTGATTGGTGTGATGTAGCAGGAAGCGGTGGTTGGACTGGACATGCAGCAAGAGGAGAACTCAAAGCTTGGGTTAACACAGTAGCGGGGGCTGGCTATGCCCCTGTGCTTCATGCAATCGGCGATGAAGCAGTTGGTCTTGCGTTGCAAGTATTAAAATCTGTTGAGCCACAGCTTGCGGCACGGATTGAGCATGCTCAGTGCATTTCTGAGACAGACATAGACTCAGTTGAAAAACAATTTTTCGGAGTACAACCGTTGCATCAACCAGATGACTTTAGAATTGCGAACCAGGCGCTTGGCAAAACTCGTATTGGGGAACTTCATAACTGGAGAAGAATGCTTGATGCTAGTGGCATTCTCTCCTTTGGGTCTGATTGGCCAATTGCTCAGCCGGATCCTATTGCTGCCATGGCTGTTGCGATTGAGTGCGGTTTGACAGAACAAGAAGCTCTTGTAGCAAGTACAACGGATGCGGCAAAATCTCTACGCGAAGCTGATGCGGGTCGATTATGCCTAGGTAGTTATGGTGATATTGCAATATTAGATAGAGATCCTCTCGTTTGTGACTGGAAAGAAACCACTCCTTCGGTGACAATGACAATTCAGGCAGGAAAGATTGTGTACACAAAGGAGTAATAGCATGACAGAACGATTAACTCATATTGATGCCCAAGGAAAAGCAAAAATGGTTGACGTGTCTGGGAAAAAGCCGATGCTTCGGACTGCTGTTGCGCAGTGTTTCTTTTGCGCAAAGGAAGCAACTATCGATGCGATTCTCTGCGGAGATCTTCCAAAAGGGGAGCCGTTATCTGTTGCAAGAATCGCTGGCATCCAAGCAGCAAAACAATGCGATACGCTTATTCCATTGTGCCATCCCTTGCCTCTGGAGTTTGTAGACGTACAATTTGAACGATGTGATGAGGATAAAATCAGTATTACTTCTACTGCGGTTGTCACAGGCAGGACTGGGATTGAAATGGAAGCGCTAACAGCCGTGAGTGTCGCAGCACTTGCACTGTGGGATATGGCGAAAGCCATTGATACTGCGCTTTCTATTCAAGGAATAACTTTGATTGAAAAAAGAAAAGAAACGGTTCATCAGAAATAAATGATCCGCGGGGTAATTAAGATGCAAGTGGGTTTCCCCTTTGCCCTTTAGCCAAGTGCCTGTATTTGTTGGATAAATTCGCAAATCTTTTCGGGACTTTTAATTCCAATTGTAGATTCGACTCCGCTGCTAACATCAACTCCTGCTGGCTTTGCCTTCGTTATGACTTCTTGAACATTTTCTGGGGTAAGCCCCCCAGCAATAATTATTGGAGTGCTTAGAGTGGGAATGAGCGTTGCAAGTTCGGTCACATCAAATGTTTTTCCTAGCCCGCCTGTAGAACCATCAACAAGAATTGCTTTGAGATTGTCGCATCCATCCCATCGTAAAACTTCATTTTTGTCCCATTGGATTGCTTTGATGACGGGGCGGGGTGCTGTTCTTACTGTTTGTTCATCTTCATCTCCGCATAGTTGAAGCCAGCCATTCCAAGAAGCGTAAGAATCGAGGGTGTATTCATTTTGTAAAACAGCGACGCCAACAACTTCATCAGGGAGTTGAAGTAAAAGTTGATTTGCCTTATGACGTTCGATAAATCTAGGAGAATCCTCAACAAATACAAATCCTATTGCATGAGCACCTGAACCAACAGCAATGTCTACCATATCTTCGTCAGTTAATCCGCAGATTTTGATGCTTGTTGTGGATGAGCTAGATTGAAGGAATTCAATATTCATGTTTTTAATTCACTCAAAATTGTATCGGCAAGGTTCTGATGTTGTTCTGAAAATTCTGCCTTATATTTTCTGAGTAGTTCATTTGCACGTGAAGTGTTGTCGAGATCACGTGCATATTTTGCTGCGAGTAGCAGTGCAACTTCGCCTTTGTCTTTTGCGTTTTTGTATTGTTTTAAGTATTGTTCAAAAACTTGTACGCCTTGTTGAACATTGCTTGTCTTTATGAGTGATGAGCCAATAAAATGAAGTGTGCGAGGGTCAATTTTAATATTTGGATTTTCTTCGATTGCTTGAAAGTACAATTCAGACGCTTTGATAATGTCTCCCGTAGAAGCAGCGTCTGCGATAGCAGTACGCAATAAAAAATCTGTGTCTAGTACATCTTCGTTGCTTTTACGTAGTACAGGAGCAGCTTCGATTACCTTTCTAAGAGAACGGCGACGATATGACTGTTTAATTAATTTTGTAAGGTCAATTTCAGTCGATGTGATAAGGCCAAGCGCAAGTGCTGAAAAAGTAATAGTGAAGCCAGAAACATACCCAATAAGATGCACTACCCATGCAGTTGGATTGGCATTTTGCCCTGCAATGCTAGCAAGTAAACTAAATGTGTCAAAAGCTACATAGAAACAAACAAAGAGCAAACCTGGAATGGTGTACATTCCAATTATGAAAAAAATGAGAAGAACTCGGATCTTTGTTTTTGGTGCGAGGACGATAAATGCCGCTACGACAGCGCAAACTGAACCACTTGCCCCAACAACTGGACTGGTATAAAGCAGAGTGTGCACTAGTCCTCCTAGCGCTCCACTTCCAAGATAGAACAGTGCAAAGCCAATATGCCCCATTCTGTCTTCAATTACTTTTCCGAATGGAAGCAGGAATAACATATTTCCAAGGATGTGCCACCAGCCAGCATGTAGGAACTGATAGGTGAACAGAGACCAAAAATGAAAGTGTCCACTTGAAAGTTGTGCTTCTGCCTCTATTTGGGTGAATAAGCGTATTATTTCATTATCTGCGCCGCTCCCGCCAGTTCGTTGAGTAGTCCAGTGAAGAGCAAAAAGTAGCAAATTAAGCCCAATAATCCAGTATGTAACAAACGGTTGCCGTTTGTGTTCAATTTCAGTTCCAATTGGTATGAGCATTTTGTCATTGTACGCTTGGAATTTGCAGAATATTTGTTACTATGGGTTTTTACGAGATGGGATGCGTTTTTTTCTCATCCTTCATTTTGAAACCAAGGTTCTTAGGAGGCTCCATGAGCGTTACCATGCAAGAAATGCATACAGATATCGGTCTCGTCAACACAATAGTTGCACGATCGTCACTTTCCTTTATTGATGGTGAAAAGGGGGTTCTCGAATATGTTGGTTACGATATCGATGACCTTGCACGGCAGAGTACTTTTGAAGAAACAGCGTTTTTGCTCTGGAACCGCCGGCTTCCAAGTAATGCTGAATTAGCAGATTTTTCATCTCAGATACGAACAAACTATGATTTGTCAGAAAGTATGTGGGATATGATTGCTTCGCTTCCAAGGGATGCTAGCCCGATGCACGCTCTTCGAACCCTAACATCTGCTCTTGCACTCGAAGACCCAAGGGCTGACGATTCAAGTGAAGAAGCAAATACTCGTAAGTCTCTTGCGATGCTCGCTAAGATGCCATGCTTTATTGCGGGTTTTGATCGACACCGAAAGGGTCTTGACTTGGTTCGACCAGACTCGGACTGTTCGCTCGCTGAAAATTTCCTCTACATGCTAACAGGCGAAAAGCCGACAGAAAGTATGGCTCGTGCGATGGATATTTGTTTGATTCTTCATGCTGATCATGGCTTTAATGCTTCAACTTTTGCTTCTCTTGTGACTATTTCCACATTGAGCGATATGTATTCAGCAGTTACTACGGCAATTGGAACACTAAAGGGTCCTTTGCACGGTGGTGCAAATCAAGGTGTGATGTTAATGCTCCAAGAAATTGGTGACATTGATGCTGTTGAACCATACGTGATGTCTAAGTTGGCAAGTAAGCAACGGATTATGGGTTTTGGACACCGAGTTTATAAAGCATACGATCCACGTGCTACGTATTTGAAAACATTTGCTCAAGCCATTGCTGAAGATACTGGGAATATCAATTTGTTTGATATGAGCAAGAAAATTGAGTCAGTTATGGATCGAGAAGTTGGAAGTAAAGGTATTTATCCAAACGTCGATTTCTATTCCGCAACGACATACTTTTCATTAGGGATTGATTTGGACTTATTCACGCCCTTATTTGCGATGAGTCGAGTTTCTGGTTGGACAGCGCATTGTCTTGAGTACTTAGCAAATAACCGTTTGATTCGACCTCGTTGCGATTATATTGGCCCGCATGGTCAGGCATATACACAGATAAATCAGCGATAACTGCTTGGATATCCTTGCTTATTGTCGATAGAGAATTAAGCGATCGTGTGAAAGAAGTAAGACATCGTTTTTGTTGTCATTTGTTAAATCTGTAATAATTACTTGGCTGGGTTGCCATTCCCGCGGTTCGCCACCTGAGAAAAATCTTGATTCAAAAATTTTAAAGCCAGTAGCGTACAACATTTTTTCACTTTCAGAAAAGGTAAAAATCTCAAGCATTTGCTCGCCTGCATCGAGTGATACCATGTCGCTGTATCCGTCAGAGTTAACGTCGCCAACAGCGAGTTTGTGTTCAACTCGACGCTCATTATCGCTTCGCCAAGATTGCAACTCATCGAGTGCAATGCGTTCGCCTTCTATTTGAATAATCGCAAAGCCGGTATCGCTGATAGCAATTAAATCAAGTACTCCGTCACCAGTGAAATCGCCACAATACATTGGTCCAAAGTCATATCCGTGAACAAACAAACTGTCGCTCTCTTTCCATTCATTGGATGCATTTCGTTTGAGGAGAACTATACGTTCGTTTTCTTTGTCAGCAACAAAGAGTTCGTTTCCACTCGTTGCTATCGATATGAGGTTTGATGCGCCATCTTCAAGATTTACTTGTGTTACAACTTGCCAGCCGGGACTAACGTTCTCTTCTGGATGTGGCTCATAGCGAACAGCACGCACATAATTGTCATCTGCGATAAGGAGTTCAGGGAGATTGTCTCCATCAACATCAAAAAGAGTTGTATTCATTGTAGATGCATCTCGGACTAATCCATACTGTCCCATTTCATCGTCATCTAATACTTCAAACCCATCTTCGGTTGCATGAACTAATTTCATTGGTTTGTCACGAGTTAAAATAAGTAAATCAGTTTTATTGTCTTGGTCAGCGTCGAAGCCAATTATTTGATCTGGTGCTCGGCTCAATGAGCCAAGGTCGACGGTCTCTGCTATTCCATTTGAATCGATTAAATCAATGAGATATTTTCTTTTTTCTTTTGAGATAACAGCGATTTTCATCTCATTATCCAACTGAACAGTTGAGAGCGAAATGGGGGTATTTCCAGCAGAAAAAGGAATTGGTTGTGGAAATGGGAGTTCTAAAGAGGTGAGAGGTGAACGCCCAACAACACCTTCGTCTTCACTTAAAACGTAAAACTCATCTGTTCCATTTGTTTGACGACGGACATGCAATGATCCGAACGGATCCACC
>PVBE011710614.1_pt1 | contig 20260 bp, 18 predicted proteins | sample 1631181 | NCBI WGS metagenome assembly PVBE01 (sample SAMN08397723, study PRJNA350692) | Marine metagenome, whole genome shotgun sequencing project. | isolation source: water | place: Pacific Ocean | collected 2012-04 | reverse complement strand
TGGCTCGATGCGGTCGTCGGTGATGTGGCCGAAGAGGTGGTAGTTGTTGACCAGGTGGAGCTGGCGAACACCGTCTGGCGTCAGGGCGTCGCCACCCGCAAAGCGCTCCAGGCCCAGATCCACGCTGATGAAGGACCAGATCGCCAGGGGGATCCAGTGCCACCAGCGCCCCCACTCGGGCTCCTGGACCTCGAGCAGCCACAGGTGTAGGGCCAGGGCCAGGGGAATGAAGAAGCCGTAGTTCGCGGTGGCGAAGTTGATGAGCTGGAAGCCGGTGAACACCACCAGCACGATGCGTCGGCCCCACTTCCCGAAGAACAGGGCGAAGGGCAGGAAGCACTCGAAGAAGAGCGTGAAGCGGCTCTCGAGGTGGTGCCAGGACTCCGGCAGCCAGTGGGCGTACCAGGCCAGGGCCGTGGGAATGGGCGCGGTCTGGAAGTAGTCGACCATCGCGCTGCCGTCGTGCCAGCAGATCCCGGGCTCTGAAGATGTAGGGCAGGTAGAGCGCGGCGGAGAGTGGGCTGCAGACCCGAGGCAGCACGCCCGCAGCGCTGCAGACCCCCGGCACCCAGGACGCAGCCGGCCATCAGCCAGGTGTCGTCCACGCCAGAGGGGTACAGCCCGCGCGCTCCCATCAGGAGCACGACCTGGTTCCCCAAGCTTCCCCAGGCCAGGACCAGCACCAGGGCCCGGTGGAACAGCTCGGCCGGGTTCGACTTAGTTTGCGTCCAGGTAGTCGTCGCAGGCAATGAAAGAGTCGTTCACGCTGCTGAGGATCAGGGTGTCTCCGACATCGAAGCTGGTCTCGGACCAGGTCGTCAGGAAGCGGAGCGTGCCTGCGTCCTGGGGAATCCACACCTCGACGCTGTAGCCCTGGTAGATGATGTCCTCCTTGTCGGAGTCGGGGAGCTCGGCCTGCCAGGTGCGCCCGCTGACAGCCATGCGGCCATCGCTGAGCTCAACCCAGCGCCACACCTTGTCGGTCACCTGGTCGGCGTCGATCAGGATGTTCTCCCGGCTCAGGTCGTTCGTGGAGGCCAGGGTGTCGCAGTCCTGGCCCGGGAAGCAGTCGCCACCCTCGGTGATGCTGCGCTCGTAGTGGTTCGGGCTGGCCGGCTCGATGGGGGTCTGGTCCTCCAGGAGGAAGAGGCCCACGTGGGCATCGACGTCGTGGCTGGAGAGCAGGAACATGGCCACGCCCGTGGCATCGGCCGGGTCGTGTCCGTGGCCCAGGGTGAGGTCGCTCACCGTGTCCGCCGTGAGGCCATCGACGCCGTCGAAGCCCCGATCGTCCCAGTCGTCGCTGTCGACCGGGTAGTCAGCAGCCATGAGCTCGATGTTCTCCACTCCCGCGGCCAGGACCGCGGGGTCCTCGGCGTCCCACTCGGCGAAGAGGTAGGCGGAGAGGTCGTAGAGATCGGTGGGGGCCTCGATGGGCTCCCTGCAGGCGAAGAGCGTCAGAATCAGCATTGGGCGCCACTAACCGCGGGCGCGGGACTTTGCGAGGGCACTCGGGGCCTTGCGCAAGGCCGCAGGCCGCACCTCCCCACCAGCTCCGTCGGGCATGAGCGCCCGAGTTCCGATACCGGGTGACATGAGCTTGCTCCTTCTCGCCTGTGCCGGCATCAAGCCGCCCGAGCCCGCAGCGGAGCCCACCGGGGAGGTTCGCGTCGTGGATGGTCCGTGGTCGCAAGGCGACTTCGTGGCCCTGGCGGCCACCGGTCCCAAGACCCTGGAGGGGCAGTGGCAGGGGCCGGCGATCGTCCTGGTGGGGTGGCTCCAGGAGGGCAAGCTGCTCCTCTCCTCCACCTTCGATGGGGGACAGGGCTGGACCGCGCCCAAGATCATCGGCATGGATCTCGAGCCCCCGTTGGAGATGGACCTGGCCCTGGGGAGCCCGGTCCTGCTCGCCCACCGTGCGGGCGTCGCGGTTCTGCTCCAGCGCACCGAGGACGGCTGGGAGGAGCAGGAGGTGGGCCAGGGGCCCGCCGAGCTGGCGGTGATCGACGGACGGCACGTGCTCGCGCTGACCACTCCGGAGGGCCTGGTGGTGGACGGTGAGCTGGCATGGCCCGGCACCGTCTGCGGTCCTGCCGCGCTGAGACGGGAGGGCCTGACCACCGCGGTGGCCTTCCGGGAGCGTCAGGAGGACGGAAGCGTCGAGGTGAGGCTGATCGTGGAGGCCTTCGATGACGACGGGGCGCTGGCCTGGGAAGATCGTGGGCTTCAGACCAGCAGCGGCTGGAGCCCCGAGGTCTGCCCGCCGGAGGGACCCGCCTTTGATGGCGAGCGCGTGATCGTGAGCGACGGACGGGATGGGTCCCGAGGGATCTGGGCGGGGGATAAGCGAATTCCTACGGAGCCGGGATGGGAGGTGCTGGAGGTGGCCGCCGCCGCCGGCATCCTGACCTGGACTGCGGAGCAGGGCAGCGAACATCGCCTTCTCGTCGATGGGGTCAGCCTGCTGACCTCCTCCGAGCACCGCTACGAGCTTGGGGAGCCGGCGGATGTCGCGGGTGAGGTCTGGCTGCCCTTTCGTGGAATCGGGGCGACGATCGCAGCCTATCGGCCAGCACCCGAACTGGACTGATCCCGCGCTACGGTGCCGTGTGTGACTTCCTCTGTGGTGAGCAGTCTCTAGGGGACCATGGAACTCCAGTGCATCCACCAAGCCCTGAAGCACGCCGGTCGCTCGGCGCGTGCTCGAAGCTGGCGGATCAGCTTCGCCTTTGGGCACGGTGCGGGCGCTGCGCGCCGCGATGTGGTGGTCCTGGCCCCGTCCTCGGGGGCGGAGTCGGTCCTGAAGCGCATGCACAACGGCATCCTGCTGCTCCACCCTGCTGCGGTTCGCCTGCAGGCACCCCTCGAGGAGCCCGAGCTTCAGCCCATGCTGGACACCCTGAGGTCCATGCACCTGGTCCCCATCGCTGTGAACGACGCTCCCTTCAGAGGGCTGGACCGAGGCCCCATGGACCTGCCCCTGGTCGCGATGACCCCAGCGCCGGTTCAGGTGGAGGGTGTAGCCATGGGGCTGGACATCGGCGGCACAGGCATGAAGTGTGTCGCTCTTCGCGAGGGGCAGGCGGTGCGAAAGGGGCACGCACCGACCTGGCCGGAAGGGGAGACCGGTGTCGACAGCCTGGTCTCGAGGGCACGTTCCCTGGTGGAAGAGGTCGCATCGGGCGAAGCGATAGGGGCCCTGGGCGTGGGCTTCGCCTCGCCCATGTCGGTGGACGGCACCGTCCTCAGCCTCAGCACGGTGATGCAGGGTCGCCTGGGCAGTCTCGAGGCGGCCCGCGAGTTCCCCCAGCGCCTCGCTGAGGGCCTCACCGATGGACCGGTGGCCTTCTTCAACGACCTCGCCAACCTGGGACGACACATGAGTGGCCGGGGCCGTCGCCGCTTGTTGCGGCTGCAGATCGGTACCAGCTTCGGGGGGTGCTGGATCGATGCCGATGGCACCGTGAATCCCACGGAGCTGGGCCGCCTGGTGGTCGATTCCTCGCAGGACGCTCGGCCGCACACCTACCTGCCCCTTCACGGGGCGATGAAGTCCTACCTGAGCGGCTACGGCGTGGCGCTCACCCTCGCCGAACTCATCGGTGAGACCCTCACCCCCTGGCAGGCGGGCTATCGCTGGGCCGAGCTGGTCTCCGCGGGCGACCCTCGCGGTCGGACGCTCGCCGAGTGGGTGGCCCAGGTGCTGGTCGGCGTGATCGCGGAGGCTCGCGCCTTCCTTCCCGGGCTGCTCGAGGTCGAGGTGGGTGGCTCCATGCTTCGGGGAGGGACCGGCCGGCTGGTGTGCGCAGCGGTGCGGCGTCGCCTCTCCGAGCTGTCCGCGCCACCGCGCTTCTCCATCTCTCTGGATCCCGGCTACGACGGCGCCATCGCCGCGGCCTGGGCCCCCCTGATCGATGCCCCACTGCGCGGGATGCAGAGGTTCGGGGCGATCTGAGCTCGAACACCGGTCCTGCGGGCCAGGGGTTAATGGCGGGGCATGGAGATCTACAGGTGGGACCTGGACAAGACCTACCTGGCGACGGACTTCGAGTCCGTGCGGGGTCTGCTCCGGGCTGCGCGGGAGGCTCCCGAGGACAAGCGCAATGTGCCGGGGAGCGCGGAGCTGCTCCGAGCCCTCTGTCAGCGCCCCTCGAACCGCGTCGTGATCCTGAGTGGTTCACCCACACAGATGCGGGAGGTGCTGGTCGAGAAGCTTCGCCTCGACGGAGTGCACTTCGATGAGCTGCACCTCAAGGACAGCCTGGGGCACCTGAAGCAAGGTCGCTTCCGCGCCATCAAGGGGCAGTTCGGGTACAAGCTCCCGGCTCTCCTTCGGGGGCGGATCGGCCTGGGTGGGGCGGCTACGGAGACGCTCTTTGGAGACGACGCCGAGGTGGACGCGATCGTCTACAGCGTCTTTGCCGATGCGGTTGCTGGCCGCCTGAGTGGACTGGAGGTCAGCCGTGTCATGGAGGCCGCTGGCGCCTATCCGGACCACATCCAGAACGCCCTGGACGCCCTCGATTCCATCGGCAGCGTGGAGGCCGTCGAGCGCATCTTCATCCGCCTGGAGAAGGCCATCCCACCGCAGCTCTTCGAGCCGCTGGGTACCCGAGTGATCCCGGTGTACAGATGGTTCCAGGCGGCGCTCGTGTTGCATGGCGCCGGACGGATCCAGGCTCGGGTTGTCGGGGAGGTGGCGCAGGCCATTCGCGCCAGCCACGAGGCCGGGGATCTCGTGCTGGCGAACCACTTCCAGGACATCTTGCGACGGGGGCACGTGGACCCGAGCTCCCTGGAGCAGCTCTTCGACGAGGTGGGGGACCAGGAGAGCACCGCCGGGGTGTTCGCAAGCTGCCAGCGACGGCTCGGCTGGCTGGCATCCACGACCTTTCGGGCACCGAAGCCGCCCAAGAGGGTCGACTACTTGAAGCTGCTCGAGGAGTTCTCGTCGGCCCGAAGAGGATAGATACAGTCTATTGATAGTAGATTCAGGCTGTGAAAACCCGCCCATCTCCTGGCACGCACCTTGCTTCTGGAGTGAACGTGTCCCTCTCTGAAGCCACTGCCCGCGCCAAGCATGACCTCGGCAAGTACGTTGCCTTTCAGCTGCGCTGGCTCGCTCCTGATGCCAGCGACGGTGAGCTGCTCGAGGCCCTTCGGGCCGATGTGCTGAACACCCGTCGCGGACCCGCAGGACGAGAGTCCGCCGTGGAACTCTGGTCCAGGCTTCGGCCCACCCTTGCAGGCGCCGACCTGAACCCGATCGATCGGGCCATCGAGCGGCTGGCTGGCTGCGTGGCAGGCATTGAAGAGGGCACGCTCACCCGGGCCGAGATGGAGGAGTGTGCGGTGGCTGCTCGCAGCATCGCCACCGCCCTCGCCGGGCTGGCCCGCACCCACCGGAGCTGAGACGATGGCCGACATTCTCGTGATCGACGATCAAGACCGCTACATCGAGCTCTGCCGCAGAGCGATGCCGGAGCACGACTACTACGGGCCGGCGCGGAGCTGGGCCGACAGCCAGGCGCTCCTGCGGGAGCATGGACGGCGCATCGACCTGGTGCTCCTGGACGTTCACTTCGACATTGATCCGGAGCAGCTGCTCGGGCTGCCCGAAGACGCGGACGAGCGGGCCATCGAGGGCTGCAAGCGCCAGCAGGGGCTTCAGATCCTGGGGGCTCTCCGGAAGGCTCATCCGGACCTGCCAGTCATCTTGATGACCGCGCGCGATGACCTTGCCCTCGAACGTCCGGCGGAGGAGCTGGAGGCGCAGGAGTACACCTACTTCCTGGATGACGACTACGTGGACGCCCACGCGCTGCGCGCCCAGATCGAGGGCATCGTCCGTGCCCGCCGGGGCCGCGAGCGCGATGGTCCCATCTACTGGGGGAGGGGACTGAAGATGCGGCGCATTCGGGCCCAGCTCCAGACCCTCGCTCGGGGTCGCCTGCCGATCATCCTTGGAGGATCCACAGGGACGGGTAAGAGCCTGATCGCTCGGCACTTCGTGCACCGGCACAGCGGGCGACGGGGCCGCTTCGTCGCCGTGGACCTCTCCACGCTGCCGCGGGACCTGATGGGCGCCCACCTCTTCGGCTCGGTCCGCGGGAGCTACACGGGCAGCGTTGCTGACCGGAAGGGAGCCTTCGAAGAGGCGGACGGCGGCACGCTCTTCCTCGACGAGATCGGCAACCTGTCCGAAGAGGCCCAGAAGATGCTCCTGACCGTCCTCCAGGAAGGCACGGTGACCCGCATCGGCGACGTTCGGGAACGCAAGGTGGACGTGAAGCTGATCGTTGCCACCAACGAAGACCTGCCGACCATGGTGAAGGAGGGCCGCTTCCGCTCGGACCTGTACATGCGTCTGAACCCGGCCTGTACGGTGGACCTGCCACCGCTGGCCGATCGACAGGTGGACCTTGCACGGCTGTTGGAGTTCTGCGTGGAGCGGGCCCTGGACGGCCCCTATCTCCGGGAGCTGGTGGACCAATACGTCGAGCGCTACGACATGGGAGAGGTGGCTCTCCGGGCCAGCACGGGTTCAGTGCCCGCGGCCCGCGACGGCGTGTTGTGGCTCTTGATTCCCAAGAAGAGCATGGTGCTGCTGCGCCGCCACCGCTGGCCCGGCAACCTGCGGGAGTTCCAGATGACCGTGGAGAACGCCCTGGTGTTCACCTTTGCCGAGCTGGTCCAGGTGCGGGGAGGCCAGCGGCCGGACGTTGTGCAGCTGCGTCCAAAGCAGCTACGGGACCTGCTTCGCCACGCCGGTGGGGAGCTTCCGGACACCCCCTCGGATGGCTGGTCCATCGAGGTGAGCGTGCGTCCCGACGAGACCCTGAACAAGGTGAGCGCGGACGTGGAGCGCCAGTACTTCACCGCGCTCTTCATGGTGCACTCCGGTGACTTTCGAGAGATGGCTCGCATCCTGATGAACGACCCGGACTGTGCCCGAAAGGTCCAGCTGCGCTTCAACCAGCTGGGGCTGAAGGTCAGGGAGCTGAGAAAGCGCCTGTGAGACTGCTGATCGCCCTGGCACTGGCTCAGGACCCGCTGCTCGGCGCGGGGCTGGATCCAGTGGTGCGCCAACACTTCGTGGCGGCTCACGAGGCCGAGGTGGAAGGCAACTGGGCCCGCGCTGCAGCGCGATACCAGATCGTGCTCACCGCGGACCCTGGCTATGCGCCGGCTACCGTGGGGCTGGCGCGCAACAAGGCGCGGATGGGGCAGTTGGAGCAGGCCGAGGCGCTCTATCGCAGCCTGCCTGCCGAGAGCGATGCTGTGGAGGAGCTGGCCGATCTGCTCCTTCCCACGCACCCGGAGGAGTCCCTGGAGCTCTACCGGCGTCTGCAGGACCTGCGCATCGGCGACTCGGAGCCCTATCGCCTGGAGGCCGAAGCGGCCCTGGCCGCAGGGCTGCTGGACGAGGCCCGGGAAGCCCTCGACCTGTACCTCGTGCTCGAGGGAGAGGTGGACCCTGCGGCGACCGGAGAGCTGATGCTCCAGCTCGCCTCGGCGCTCAAGGAGGCCGAGCGCCGCGAGGAGAGTCGGGACTGGCTTGGGCACTACCTGGAGCGGTGGCCCGAGGGCGAGCTGGCGGAGGAGGCTCGGGCCCGGTCGGACCGGATGGATGTCGAGGACGCGGCGGAGGAACTGGCCATTGGCGGCGCCGAGTCGCTCAATCCAGATCAGCGGGAGCAGCTGGAGGGCATCCGAAAGGACGTGGCCTCGGGACGCGAGGTGCGGGAGGACCTGGACCGTCTGCTGGACGAGGCCCCGCGCTCGCCCGAGCTCTGGGCTGTAGAAGGTGACCTTCGTCTCAGGGACGGGGATGTGAAACGTGCGGAACAGGCGTGGTTGACTGCGGTCGCCCTGGAGCCGGACGAAGCTGCCTGGAGGGTGGAGCTGGGGACGCTCCTGGCCGAACGCTACGGTGGGCGACGCCATCGGGAGGCTGCCGAGGAGCTGGGCCGAGCCCTGGTGCTGCGTCCCAACTGGACGGAGCTGCACATGCGCCTGGGGGAGGTGTACCGCGAGAGTGGGCGCTTCGACGAGGCGCTGGCGGAGTATCGGGCCTACCTGGCGGCTGATCCCGCTGGGGAGCATGTCGAAGCCTGCAGGCAGGCGATCGACGATCTGAAGCGCGAACGCCCCGAGGCTCCGAAGGTTGCTCAACTGCTGGCTCGCCCACCGGAGGGAGTCGGCGAAGAGGCGTGGCGACGCTTCAAGCTGGCGAAGGTCTACCTGGACGCACACAGCGACGCCGAGGCGGCGCTCGTGGAGGTGGAGGGCGCACTGGAGCTCGAGCCCGCCTACGTCGATGCGCTCAACCTGTTGGCTCATCTCCAGCTCCTCACGCCGGACGCCGAGGCTGCTCTGGCCACCTATGAGCGCAGCCTTGAGGTGCGCCCGGACCAGCCGCTCACGGTGCTGGCCGTGGGCTATCTGCACCAGGACTCTGGACGGACCAGTGAGGCGCGAGTCCGCTTCGAGCAGGCCGCCGATCTGGGCGCGGCAGACGCCTGGTTTGCCCTGGCGCAGCTGGCTGTCGAGGGTGGAAAGCACACCGAAGGGCGCGCGCTCCTGGACGAGTACTTCGCCCGGACGACGGGGGGACGGAAATACACCGATGCGCTCAAGCTGAAGGTGGAACTGGACCACCGACGCCGGGTGCTCACGCTGGGCGGGGCGGGTAGCCTGGTCCTGCTGGTTGGCCTTCCGCTGGGCGTGCTCCTGCGGCGACGCACGGGGCTCACACTCCAGGAGCTGTTGCAGAGGCACCCGGAGTGCTTTCACGACGTGGCGACGGTGCTCTCCGCCGTGCGTCACGAGGTGATCAAGCACAACACCACGGTGCTCACCACCGCTGCCGACGCCCTGGATCAGGGCGACCCCGCCCCTGCCGAGGCGGCGCTGGAGCGCCTCCTGCAGGGCGGTGTGCTGGAGCGTTGGCGCAGGGCCCTGCTGGAGCTCGAGAGCATCGCGGCGCGCTGCGGCGTGCGCCTGAACCTTCGGGTTCGCGACCCGATCTTCGCCCCGATGAACCGGGCCTTTGCAGCCATTCGCCGCCTGGGGCCGAGTGATCCCGGGCGCTGGCGCGAGCTCTCGGAAGCCATCAACGATGTCGGCTATACGGAGCTGGGCCGCGTCGTTCGCGAGGTCTGCGTGCTGCAGTTGGACCGGGACTTCCTGGCGGGTTGCTGGGACCAGCTGACCTGCGAGCCCGGCTTCGCGGGAACGGTGGTGCCCGAGCTGGAGCTCACGGCAGAGCAGGAACACGCCCTGCCCGTTCGCATCTTTCCTCCGCAGATGCGGGACATCGTCATCAACGTCCTCCGAAACGCGCTGCAGGCCGTGCTGGACGAGAGGGGGCCGAGTGAGGGGTTGCTCGCCCTGCACCTGGAAGAGGAGATCGACTTCGTCACCGGGTTGGAGTCGGTGGTGCTCCGTTTCTCGGACAACGCCCTGTCGCCGTTGACCGACGAGATGATTCGAGGCCGCTACATCGCCCGTGGCTTCGGTCTGGTGGTCGACCTCGTTCGGCGGCACGAGGGCTCGATCAAGGTCGAGCCCCCAGAGGGGCGCATGAGCAAGGCCATCGTGGTACGGCTTCCGCGAGCGGAGGTCTCGTGACGCGGGTGCTGGTGATCGAAGACGGCCACGAGTACAGCGCGACGCTGTCCCGCTTCCTGCCCGACTTCACCTTTGTTCGGGCGGGCTCCGGTCAGGAGGCTCTGGATCTGCTGGCCCAGGGCTTCGATGTCGTCTTCCTGGATATGCGATTCGACCGTGTGCCTCGGGAGGATCTGCTCGGGGACCACAGAGAGGTGGTGGAGCGAGTGGACGGGGACAGCGATCGCGCGTGGCGTTTCCTGGAAGACAACCAGGGTGCATACATCCTGGCTGCTCTGAGAGCGGGGGGACACGCTGTGCCCGTGGTCTTCAGCTACGACTTCGATGGGGAGCCCCGGCGTTGGAAGCACCTCTGCCGGTCCTACGCGCCGCTGTCCTACCTGACGGACGCCGCCGGACCCGAGCTCATTCGTCGGACTCTGGAGCAGGCGGGAGCAGGGGCCTGACCTGGACGTCCTCGGACAGCTGTTTGCGCATCATCAACTGGGTCGTGACGTTGCCGAACTCGTTGGGCAACTCGGCGACGACCTCGAAGCCGAATCGACGTTGATAGATGGCGATTCCCGCCTTGTTCTCCTCATCGACCAGGAGCACGACCGAGCGGATGCCCTGGCGCCGTAGAGCGTCCAGAACACCGCGGAGGAAACGGGTACCCAGCCCCCGCCCGCGCCAACCCGGACGGATGGCCATGGAGAACATGACCGCCTCGTTGGGCCTCTCCCAGCTTCGAATGCACTGGCAGGTTCCGATCGGCACGTCGTCGGCGGTGAGCAGGAAGGTCCGGCCGTTTCGCAGCATCAGCCCAGCGGTGTAGCGGCTGAAGGTCTGCTCGCTGTAGGTCATCAGGTCGATCCCGACGACGGTCTTGATCAGCGCCGGATCGTGGTGGGCGACCTCGACGGTCCGAATGGTGTAGACCAGCCCGTCACCGCGCGTGAGCGTGAATGTCGACAGCGGTTGGGTCTGCGGGATTTCCATCTTCCTTCCTCAACCCTCACGCGCCCGCCCTTGGCTGTCAACCCGCTTGCTGCGTCAGGCGTTAGGGTTCGAGCATGGACATCCAGATCTTCGCTGCGCGTCGAGCACGGGTTCTGGAGCAGCTGCAGCCGGGACACGCGATGCTGCTCATGCCCCATCACCATCACCTGCGGAACGGGGATGCCGAGTTTCGTTATCGGCAGTGCTCGGACATCCTCTACCTGAGCGGATGGCAGGACCCGGAGTGTGCGCTTCTCCTGCGCCCCGGAAGCGAAGCGCCCTTCGTGCTCTTCGTCCAGCAGAAGGACCAGGAGATGGAGATCTGGACGGGCATTCGGGCTGGGCCCGGGGGAGCAACCCGCGACTTCGGCGCCGATGCCTCCTACACCTGGTCCGAGTTGGGGGAGAAGCTGGGCGAGCTGCTCATCGGCTACCACACCCTGCACTACCGAGCGGGCCAGGATGCCGGCTTCGATCGCGCGGTGCTCAGCTCCATCGCGCGCAAGCGCAAGATCGCGACCCGCCGGCACCAGGAACCCGTGCCGGACTCCTTTATCAACCCCGGGCGCATCCTCCATGAGCTGCGACTCTTCAAGGACCCATCGGAACTCGAGGTGATGCGGCGGGCCGGGGACATCACCGGCACGGCCCACGTCGCCGCCATGCGGAAGGCTGCACCGGGCGTGTCGGAGTTCGAGCTCGAAGCGCTGATCGACTACACCTTTCGAAAGCACGGGGGCAACGGCCCTGGCTACACCTCCATCGTGGGCGGTGGGTCCAACGCCTGCATCCTGCACTACATCACCAACCGCGAGCCCCTGAAGGACGGGGACCTCGTGCTGATCGACGCGGGCTGCGAGATCGACTGGTACACCGCGGATGTGACCCGCACCTTCCCGGTCAATGGGCGCTTCAACGAGGGCCAGCGGGCGATCTACGAGGTGGTGCTTGAGGCCCAGCTGGCCTGCATCGATCACTGCCGTCCCGGGAGCACCTTCAAGAGCGTGCACGAGCTCGCCATCCGGAAGCTCACCGAGGGGATGGTGCGGCTGGGGCTTCTGTCCGGTGAGGTGGATGAGCTGATCGAAGAGGAGCAATACAAGCGCTACTACATGCACAGCACGAGCCACTGGCTCGGCATGGATGTGCACGACGTGGGTTCCTACCTGGGGGAGGAGGGTAGCCGGGAGCTTGCTGCCGGCATGGTCCTCACGGTGGAGCCGGGTCTGTACGTGATGCCGGACGATGAGGAGGCCCCCGAGCGCTTTCGCGGCATCGGTGTTCGCATAGAGGACGACATCGTGGTGACCCAGGGAGAGCCCGAGATCCTGACCGCCGGCATTCCCAAGACCATCGAGGAGGTCGAGGCCGCCTGCCAGGGCTGAGGCTCAGCCGCCCAGGTGGATTCCGACCCCGCCACCCTGCACGAAGCCTCCCTCGCCACCGTCGATCTCGTAGCGGGCCTCGTAGTTCACGTAGTAGCGGGGGCTCAGGTAGTACCGAACGGTGCCCCCGGCACCCAGGACCATCCGGACCGAGTTCTGGTCGTCCCGTGTCTGCCCGGCCCGCAGGCCACTGGCGACGAAGACGCCGGGGCGCAGGTGCTCCCAGTGATCTACGCCGACCATCACGCGGCCTCCCGCGCTGAAGACCCGCACGCTGGTGTCGTCGTACTGCGCGGTGGTCACGCCCGTCCGGTCCAGGCCGACGCTGAACCCGTTGCCCAGCATCAGGTCAGCGGCGATGCCTGCGGTGGCGGGAGTCCAGAAGCTCTCGTCCCAGGAGGTCTCGGTAGCGAGCGTCACGCCCTGCCGCGGTCGCGTCGTGATCTGGGGGTGGTGGTAGTAGTAGGCCTGCGAGATGGACCAGCCGTACAGGCCCCAGCCCACCAGGGTGATGGGTGAGGGGCCGGTGAGGCTTCCGTTGAAGGCAAGCCCCTCGTCGGTCATCGACAGGAGCGTGATGCCCGGTGTACCCAGGCCATTCGCGGTCATCGTCGCGTGGGCGAAGCTGGCAGCGCCCAGGGTGCTGTAGGTGGTTCCGATGAAGAAGACGCCCTTGGTGAGCTCGCCGTTGTAGAACTGCCCGGCTCCGGGGGTCAGCGTGCTGAAGCCCGTGGCCATGGCCGAGGACTGCCGCCAGTCCGTGCTGCGTGCGGTCTCCACGGTCGTCGTGGCGAAGTCCTTCGTGCGCATCGCGCCGTCACGGGCGTGCACGGCGACCTCCTCCAGGCTGTCGGGGCCCTCATCGTCCACGACCGGCGGGGCCTCGCCCTTCCAGGTCGAAGCTTCCGCGCGACCATCGCTCCAGCGCTCGGGCCCGAGCACCCAGATGGCGTCCTCGCGCACGGTGAGCCGCGCCTCGTAGATCAGGCCGTCCTGCCGGCGCCGAAAGCGGTAGCTCCCCGGCTGGAGTGCGAGGGTCATCCGCTGGCCCTCGATCTTGTTGATCTCGGCCACGAACACGCCCTCGGGCTCGCGAAGCACCATGATGGTGCCGTTGAGCTCTTCGGGAAGAATGACCTGGTTGGTGGAGCGGTTCAGGCTGGTCAGCTCCAGGTCCCCCTTGCCCTGCAGTTGGAACTCGTACTCCGGATGCTGGGTGCCGCCGTCCGTCGCGCCGGTTCGGGCGACGGTGTGTTCGTAGGCGTAGCTGTAGGCCTCCTGCAGCGACACGCTCCCGTCGCCGTTGTCCGCTGCTCCGCGGAGTCCCGCTACCAGGTAGTGGGTGAAGAAGCTGCCCTCGATGCGGTTGCTCTCCTGGGCTTCCTCGTCTTCGCTGCTGGCGGTGATCCACGCGTAGCCTTCGGCATCCAGCCGCTCCCCGAGGAAGGGGTCGACCACCTGGGCACCCTTGACGTTGGTGACCGCGCCGCTCCGGCAGGCATCGAGAATCCCGAGAGTCACGTCGGCGTCCATGGCGTCGATGTCCGCTCGCAGCTGTTGGTAGCTGTAGATCTCGTCGCCGAGGCGGAGGCCACGCGCGTCTGCGTGGCCCGAGTAGTAGAAGAGGAAGAGCGTCTCGTCCTGCTGACTCAGCAGCTCGGACATGACCTCCAGGTGTGCCTGGATGTCCCCAACCTGGGGCTGGGCCAGCAGGTCGACCCCCTGGTTGTCGAAGCCCCCGAGCTCCACCAGGACATCGCGTATTTCGCCTGCGTCCTGCTGGGCGTAGCGAAGGCTCTCGAGATCCAGGCCCCCGTCATTGGCGCCGACCACCAGAGCGTAACGAACCACCTCGGCCTGGGCCGAGGTGGTCATCGAGAGGGCGAAGAGGAGGCTCATCGAGGCTTCCGAAAGGTCATCGATCTCAGGATGCCACCTCGAGGAGGCGTCTGTGTCTGGATCGCGCTCGTCACAACTCTCTCCGGGGGTCGCTCCTCGGTGAACAGCGCATAGAAGCGTTGATCGCCGGGGGCTCTATCGATATTCAATGCAAAGGGTGCCGTCTGGATTCCCCCTTCCGAGGAATAGGTCCCGTAGATCTCAGCCCGCCCGGTCCCGTCCAGCCCGCCGAAACTCACGTAGGCGTATTCCTCGGCGTTGTAGCGAAGCTGGATGATGTCGCCTGCCTCCAACACCGTGTTGTCGGCCAGAAGGAGCGGTCCGTCGTCGGTCTCGAGCCAGGCCTCGAGCAGGATTCCCGCACCCTTCGTGTTCGTTGTCTCCGGTTCGACCGGCGTGGGTCCCGCGTCGATCGGTGACATCAACCGGGGCACCACCAGCAGCAGGGCTGCAAGGGCGAGGACCGGCACCAGCCAGGTCCAGGGGCGCCGGCTGGGCAGCGCGGGCTTTCGGAGGGCCTCGGGGACCGGTTCCAGCACGAAGGCCTGGCGGTGGGCTTCCTGGGACTGGAGCCGAGTTCGGCAGTTTTCGCAGGCATCCAGGTGGGCCCGCACCGAACGGGTCTCGTCGGGGTCCAGCTCTCCGTAGCGGAGTTGATTCAGCGTGAGGGTTGAGAGGTGCATGCTCTACTCAGCCAGGAAGTTGTCGAGTTCTTGGACCCAGGCCGGCGGGTTCGCCGCGAAGCGCTTCTTGAAGGTCGCGATCCGCTTGCGGATCGCCGCGGCCGAGAGCCCCAACAGCTCACCGACCTCCGCGTGGGTCATGCCATCGACGTAGTGGTAGATGATGGCGGCCTGGGTCTTCTCATCGGCGAGGGCCAGGACTCGCTGGACCAGGTCCCGCAGAGCGTGTCCAGCCAGCAGGGTGTCCCGCACGGGCACGGCCGTCTCCTCGTCCTGGAGGTCCTCCCGGCGCCGCCTTCGCGAACGAAGGCGGTTCAGGCACACGGTCGTGGTCACACGGAACAGGTAGGTGCTCGGTTTTGCCTCCGCCCGGAAGCTTTCGCGGTAGCGATGCACCTTGAGGAAGACCTCCTGGCAGGCATCCTGGGCATCGGCCTCGTGCCGCAAGAGGTTGCGGCAGCGGCCAAGCACCATGTCGCCGTGGCTTCTGTAGAGGGCTTCGACGTCCAAGGTGGTCTCTCGGGCGGTTGTGTCCCGCCCTTCGACCACCTTAACCCCGGTGGCGGACAGGACGCTCACTCGCAGTCGTCGTCGGTACCGTCCGCCCAGTCGAGCGCGCTGTTGCCGCTGCCCGCCTCGTAGATGGTGAGGGCGGCGTCCAGGACCTGGCCCGCGTCACCGGCGTCCAGGGCGATGTCTACGGGGCCCGGTTCGGCGTCCTCCGCGACCTGCAAAACCAGGATCATCCGGTCGTAGGTGGCATGGGCTGAGAGCACCTCGATGTCTCCAAAGAGCACGGCCTCATCCACCAGGGCCAGATCGAAGTCACCACGGTCGAGGGTGATGACCGCCGGGAAGGTCTCTCCCTGTTCGGCGATGCTGGGGCTCATCGAGAGCTCGACGGGAATGGCCTCTTCCTCGTCACAGTCGGGCGTGCCGTCTTGGTTGGCATCGTCACAAGGGTCGCCCGTCTCCTGATTCAAGCAGTCCTCTTCCCAGCGGCATCCGTTTCCGTCGTGGTCATAGACGACGCAACCGGTGGTGAAGGCCACTGCAAGGGTCGCCAGAATTAGTGGGGTGCGCATGAGGTCTCCATGGTGGGTGTCCGGCGAGTACGACACCGCGCCTGTCAGAAGGCGTTACCATCCGATCCGCCATTTCTGGAGAGTTCATGGCAGACGCCGAGAAGGCCTACAAGAATCTCGACTTCCTCAACAGCCCCTCTGCGCGGCTGATTCGCATCAACTGCGAATACGAGGAGCCGCGAATGCGTTTTCGGCGCGAGCACGTGGAGAACACGGTGGTGCTCTTCGGCTCGGCTCGGACGCTGCCCCGTGCGGTGGCCGAGTCACGGCTGGCACAGGTGCGAGCCGAGCTGGCTCGCGACCCGAAGAACGAGGAGCTCAAGCAGGAAGTCGTGGACTCGGAGTCCAGACTGATGATGAGCCGCTACTACGAGGACGCGCGGCTCTTGGCTCGGGAGATCACGCTGTGGGGCCAGGGACGCGCCAAGGGGAAGGACTACCTGATCTGTACCGGTGGTGGTCCCGGCATCATGGAGGCCGGCAACCGCGGCGCCTCGGACGTCGACGGAGGCCGCTCGGTCGGGCTGGGCATCTCGCTGCCCTTCGAGGAGCGTCTGAACCAGTACGTCACGCCGGAGTTGGGCTTCGTCTTCCACTACTTCTTCACGCGCAAGTACTGGTTCGCCTACCTGGCCAAGGCCATGGTGGTGTTCCCGGGCGGCTTCGGCACCCTCGATGAGTTTGCCGAGATGCTCACCCTGCGGCAGACGGGCAAGATCACGAAGCCCATACCCACCGTGCTCTTCGGCAAGGAATACTGGGGCGACGTCCTCAATGTCGAGAAGATGGTCAAGTGGGGGACCATCTCTCCCAAGGACCTGGACCTCTTCCACTACACAGACGATGTGGACGACGCCGTTGCCTTCCTCACCGGTCGGCTCTCGGGAGGCAAGTGAGCCGTTTCGGACTGCGCAAGAGGCTCCGCCGACTGGTTGGCAGAGACGGTGGTGGCGACGAGGAGATCGTGCGCTACGAGCTGACCTACCTGCTTCCCGACGGAACGGAACGCAGCATCCAAGCCGAGGAACACTACAGCCTGCTCATGGCGGCGGACGCGGCGGGCATCACCATCAGCACGGGTCGACGAGCTGGAGGCACCTGTCCCGACGGGGGCTGTGGTGCGTGTCGGGTGGAGATCGAGGACTCCTCCGGCCTGAGCGAGATGAAAGACGGGGAGCTTCAGTCTCTCGATGACCATGTTGCCGGTAGCTCCCACGAGGGCCGGCCTCGCCAGCCGGGACCCCCGAAGACACCGAAGACCCGCCTGGGCTGTCACGCGAGAATCCGCGGGTCGGGCGCGCGGGTACGGGTGACGGAGCTCTTCGACCCGGACTCCATCCTGGGGGACTGACACGGATGATGCCCTTCAAGCCCTACTGCGACCTGCACATTCACGTGGGCGCCAGCGTCGCTCCCCACGTCATGTGGTCCATGGCACACCAGCAGGGCATCAAGCTGCCCGTGCGCAACTACTGGGAGTTCTGCGAGCTCATCACCGCCAACCCTGGAAAGGTGAAGAGCCTGGACGACTATCTGCGCATCCTGCACGAGTGGACGGAGCGCATTCAGTCCTCCCCGGCGGCGATCGAGCGCAGCGTCTACGAGATCATCGGCAAGGAGTACCGAGGCTCCCGGGTCGAGAAGATCGAGCTGCGCTTCAACCCGATGAAGCGCAACCTGGAGGGGGAGCGGGACCTGGACCACATCATCCATGCGGCTCTGCGTGGCATGGACCGGGCCTGCTTGGAGTACGGCGTGGAGGCCGGCCTGATCTTCTGTCTGGGTCGGGAATTCGAGCCGGAGAAGAACGCCATCATCTTGGAGAAGGCCATCAAGTACCACCCGCGTGGCGTGGTGGGCATCGACCTGGCGGGCACGGAGAAGCACACCATCGAGCTCTCGGCTCGGGTGGACAAGTACGCGAAGATCTTCGCCCGGGCGCGAGAGGCGGGTCTGGGCACGACCATCCACACGGGGGAAACCCTGGCCACCAGCGGCGAGGGGGTCATGGCGGTCCTGAAGCGCCTCAAGCCGGACCGCATCGGCCACGGCGTCCGCGCCGCCTACAACGAGGAGGCCACCCGCATGTTGGCCGACAGCGGTGTGGTGCTCGAGATCTGTCCCACCAGCAACCTGAACACGCGCGCCGTTCGGCACCTCGAGGAGTTCAAGTACATCCTGGGCACCTTCCAGTATGCCGGCGTCCTGTTCACCATCAACACCGATGGCACCTACCTGTGCCGGACCAACATCGCCCGTGAGCACCGTCTGCTGGTCGACGCCGCGATCCTGAGCGAGGAAGTCGCTGAACGGGCTCGTCTGCTGGCCTTCGAGGTCTCCTTCGTCTGAGGGCCTGAGGGCGACCTGCGTCGCCCTCGCCCAGACCTAGTCGGAGGAGCCCGAGCTGCGACGACGGCGCCTGCGACGGCGGGTCTTGTCGCCACCGCCACCGCCACCGCCACCGCCACCGCCACCGCCACCACTGGGCTTGCCCTGGTGCGGCCTGCTCTTGCCCTTGCCCTTCGGCCCGTCGCCACCGCGGCCGTCCGGACGGCCTCCCCGGCGTCGACGATTGCCTCCACCCTCGCGCTTCTCGGAGCGGGCCTTCTGGATGGAACCGACCGTGTCGAGATCGGACTCAGCGGCGCGCCGACCCCGGTCCCACATGAAGAACCCTCGCATGGCGGTCGCCAGCAGCATGTCCCCATCCGGTCGCTCCTTGAGGGCGCGGACCGTCCCCAGGAAGCCCTCGAAGGCGGTGGTTCCCATGGCCTGCTTCAGCACCACGACCTGCCGATCGACACGCAGTCGTGAGGCCTCCTCCGAGGTGGGGAGATCCTTGCGGTCGAACTTCACCTCGAACTGTTGTTCCAGCACGATGCGCGTGGCCAGGTCGCCTCCGCCGCTCAAGGTGATGGCGGTGCCCTTCTTGCCGATTCGGCCGGTGCGACCCACCCGGTGCATGTAGACAGCCGGATCCTGCGGCAGGGAGTAGTTGATGACGTGGCTGAGGTCGCTGATATCGATTCCGCGGGACGCGACGTCGGTCGCGACGAGGAACTGCACCTCTCCGCTCTTCACCTTGCCCATCACCTTGCTGCGCTTGTTCTGCGCGAGCTCTCCGGAGATCAGCTGAGCGTTCAGCCCCTGCCGGTCGAGGAAGGTGGCAACCGTCGCGGTGTCCTCGCGCGTGTTGCAGAAGATGATGGTGCTGCCGGGCTGCTCCTGGTCGATGAGGGCGAGCAGCGCCCGTGCCTTGTGGAAACCCGGATCGGTCTCGTACAGGATGTGTTCGATGCCGTCGACCTTGTCGGTGTCCGTGGACAACATGAGGTCCACGGGGTCTTTCAGGTGCCGGCTCACGAGACGCTTGACGTCGTGGTCCACGGTGGCACTGAAGAGCAGCGTCTGTCCGTCCGTTGGTGTCTTCTTCAAGATGTCGGTCACATCCTTGAAGAAGCCCATGCTCAGCATCTCGTCGGCTTCGTCCAGGCAGGCGACCCGCACCTCCGAGAGATCGAGGTTTCCGCGTCGGATGTGGTCGAGCACGCGTCCGGGGGTCCCGACGACCATCTCCACGCCCTCTTCGAGCGCCGACTGCTGCGGACCGATGGCCACGCCGCCGTAGACCGGCAAGATGCGGAGATCCTTGTACTTGGCGATCTCGGAGAACTCTCGAGCGATCTGGCTGGCCAGCTCGCGCGTGGGGCTCAGGACGAGGGCCTGGACCTTGCGGGCGCCGGGAGTGCAGCGCTCGATGCTCGGAATGCCGAAGGCGGCGGTCTTGCCGGTGCCGGTCTTGGCACGCACGATCATGTCCACCCCGGTGAGGGCGGGCTCGATGGACTCGGCTTGCACCGAGGTGGCTTCGTCGTAGCCCATCTCTTCCAGGGCCTTGATGAGCTCGTCGGAGAGGGGAAAGTCCGAGAACTTCCGACCACTGCGGTAGTCGCTCACTCGGCCGCCTGAGGGCTTCTCTTCATCTTCCTGGCTCTCGGGGCTGGAAGCCTCGGCTTCAGCCGTGTCTTGCTTGGTCCCGTCGTTGTTGTCGGCCTCGTCGGCCGGGGTCTTGGGGGTCTCTTCCGTCTGCTCGGATTGCTCGTCTTGCTCGACGAGTTCGGCGTCGTCTGTGCCGGTCATGTGGTCCTTGGGTGTCCGTTGAAGGCGCTAACTATCCGTATGCGTGCGCTTTTGCATTCCATTAGGAGTTCGTCTGATTCGAGGAAGGGCATGCTCGACGCCACCAGCCTCCGAGATCTCGCGACGCGTGCCCACCGCGTTCTGCTGACCGGGCCGACAGACCCCGACGGCGACAGCATCGGGGCCTGTCTCGCTCTTCAGCGCGCTCTGGAACAGCTCGGCGTGGCAGAGGTCACCGTCGCGGGGTCGCCCTCCTTTCGCTACGACTGGATGCCCGGGGCCCAGAGCATGGTGCTCGATGAGGAGGTGCGGGGTCCCTTCGACCTGGCCGTGGTCATGGACGGCGATCGGCATCGCTTGTCGCCTCCCGTCGACGAGGCCTTCAGGACCGCTGGTGCCACGGCCATCGTCGATCACCACGACACCACCGAAGCCCGCGGCTACACCCTGGCTCTCA
>PVBE012048987.1_pt1 | contig 20261 bp, 17 predicted proteins | sample 1631181 | NCBI WGS metagenome assembly PVBE01 (sample SAMN08397723, study PRJNA350692) | Marine metagenome, whole genome shotgun sequencing project. | isolation source: water | place: Pacific Ocean | collected 2012-04 | reverse complement strand
GTTCTTCTGCCATCAGGGCAACGCGGTAAGGCATATCCTCGCCCCCCTGTTGGCGCAGGTGATGTTTATCATGGAATGCCTGCACCGCAGCCAGCATGTCCTGATAATTATCTTCGCGATCAATCACCGGCGCGCTCCGATGCTTGCAAAAGCGAGATATCCGCGATTGTCAGGAACAGTTCGCTCAATTGACCGAGCAAAGCCAACCGGTTGGCCCGCAGTGCCGGGTCGTCGGCCATAACCATAACCTGATCAAAAAAGCAGTCGACGACCGGGCGAAGGCCCGCCAGGGTACGCAGTGCACCCGAGTAGTCTCCTCTTGCCACTGCGGGTGCGATGGCGCCGGCTGTTTCGACCAGCGATTGCGACAGCGCGGTTTCTGCTGGTTCGACCAGCAATTGTGGATTGATTTTGGTGACAATCAATTGTTCACTCTTACGCAGGATATTGCGAATGCGTTTGTTTGCGGCTGCCAGGCTAGCTGCGTCGCGATGTCGGCGAAACTGGGACACAGCTTTCAGACGACGGTCGAAATCCAGCGGTCGACTGGCCCCGGCTTCAAGCACAGCAGAAATCTCATCCTGGGCAAATCCCAGTGCAGCGTACAGCGCCCGGTAGCGTTCCATGATAAAGACGGCGCACTGGGTTTTTGCGTGAGTGCTGGCAGGATGACCGCCAGCAGCATAAGCATCTGCTGCATGATCTACCAGCGCCATGATATCCAGATCCAGTTTTTTCTCGATCAGGATACGGATAACACCCAACGCAGCGCGGCGCAGACCATAAGGGTCTTTTTCTCCGGTGGGTTCCTCGGCTGCCACAAACAGTCCGACCAGTGAATCAACCCGGTCTGCCAGCGCCAAGACACAGCCGGGCATACTCGCGGGCAGGCTATCTCCAGCCTGGCGGGGCAGGTAATGCTCCTCGATGGCCCGTGCCACTGCGGCCGGCTCGCGGTCATGCCGGGCCAGATAGCGGCCCATAATACCCTGCAACTCGGGAAATTCACCCACCATGCCGGTAACAAGATCCGCCTTGCAAAGATGCGCTGCTCGAGTGCAAATGGTCTCATCAACGCCAAGTGCCTGTGCGATCTTGGTGCAAAGTGTTTCGAGCCGGCGGGTCTTGTCACCCAGGCTGCCCAGAGCCTGGTGGAACAGCACCTCACCCAGCCCTTCTACCCGACTCGCCAGTGGTTGGCGATTGTCACTTTCCCAGAAAAAGCGTGCATCCGCAAGACGGGCATTTAGCACCCGCTCATTGCCGGCTTGCACCCTGCCCGGGGCAGTGCTTTTGATATTACTGACCGTGATAAAGACGGGTAGCAGCGCCCCCTTGGCGTCGACGACATGGAAATACTTCTGGTGGTCTCGCATGGAGGAGACCAACGCCTCGGCCGGAATTTTGAGATAGGCAGGGTCAAAGTGGCCCAGCAGTGCATGGGGCTTCTCGACCAGCGCGGTAACGGTATCAAGCAATTGCGCATCGATCACAGCCTGGCCACCGGCTTTGGTTCCGAGTTTGGATACCTGCTGTTCAATCAGCCGGCTACGAGTGGCGAAATCAGCGATGACCGCGCCTTGTGTTCTGAGCGCTTTTTCATAATCACACGCATCCGGGATACACACATCACTCTCACCCATAAATCGGTGGCCGCAGCTGTTGCGCCCCGCGGTGATATCCAGAACTTGGCATGGCACGATCTGTTTGCCATGCAGGACGACCAGCCAGTGCACGGGACGGACAAACTCAGCGGTACTCTCTCCCCAGCGCATCCGTTTGGGGATCGGCAGTTTTTCCAGAGCGCTCTGAATACACGGACCAATCAATTGTGTTGCCGATGCGCCGGGCAGCACCGCCCGCTGTACCAGCCATTTGCCTTTGTCAGTCTCCAGCGTTTCCAGCTGCTTTACGTCAACCCCACAAGATCGCGCGAATCCCGCTGCTGCCGGTGTTGGCTCCCCATTTTCGTCAAAGGCTGCGGCCAGTGCGGGCCCGCGGCGTTCGTTGACCTGGTCTGCACCGCGTTTGGCAACGGCAGCAACCCGAACCGCAAGGCGCCGGGGTGTGGCGAACCAGTCACAATCCGGGTCGTTGGCCAGGCCGGCATCGGTCAACGCCGTCTTCATCAGCAATGCAAACTGTTCCCCCAGTTGTTTCAGGGCAGTCGGAGGAAGCTCCTCTGTGCCCAGTTCTACCAGTAGGTCTGCCCTGCCCTTACCCGTCGGTGCGCTCATGGGTGTTGTCCGCGAGGAAAGCCTAGAGTTTCCCGGGCATCAAAATAAGCCTGCGCGACGCCGCGGGCCAGGCCGCGAACCCGGCCGATGTAACGTGCCCGCTCGGTCACACTGATCGCCCGGCGGGCATCCAGCAGGTTGAAGGTATGCGATGCCTGCAGCACCTGTTCGTAAGCCGGGAGCGGCAGTTTTTCCGAAAGCAGTTGATAGCAGGTCGTTTCGCAACTCTCGAAGCGATGCAGTAACTCAGCCACATCCGCGTGTTCGAAGTTGTAAGCAGATTGCTCCACTTCGTTCTGATGATACAGGTCACCATAACTGAAATGCGGATTCCAGCTCAGGTCAAACACGCTATCGACGCCCTGCAGGTAGAGCGCAATGCGCTCCAGGCCATAAGTGATTTCTCCGGTTACTGGCCGACAGTCCAGTCCGCCGACCTGCTGAAAATAGGTGAACTGCGAGATTTCCATCCCGTTCAGCCAGATCTCCCAGCCAAGGCCCCAGGCGCCCAGTGTTGGTGACTCCCAGTTGTCTTCGACAAAACGCACATCGTCCCGGCTAAAACGGATACCCAGGCTTTCCAGCGATTCCAGATACAAGTCCTGGAAATCTGGTGGTGAAGGCTTGAGGATCACCTGGAACTGGAAGTAATGTTGCAGCCGGTTCGGGTTCTCACCATAACGACCGTCTGTGGGTCTGCGCGAGGGTTGAACGTAAGCGGCCCGCAAAGGCTCGGGCCCAATGGCAGCCAGGAAAGTCGCAGGATGGAAGGTCCCGGCGCCGACTTCCATGTCGTAGGGCTGCATGATTACGCAGTCCTGCCCGGCCCAGTACGCCTGGAGACGCAGGATCAGGTCCTGGAAATGCACGTTTTTTCGCTCCCGGCGCAGCTGCAGTTGAAGCGTAACATTATAACGGCTGAGGTCTGGCCCCCGTTAGAGATACGCGCGATCTACCAGGTCTGGCATGCGCCTGATTGTTACAATTGTGCCCGATGAAGGCCGTTCACTCGAAATCCAAGCCCTATCGTGCGGTAGCTTTAATCTCGGGAGGGCTCGATTCAATGTTAGCCGCCAAGCTGGTGCAGAACCAGGGCCTGCACGTGGCGGGCCTGAATTTTTTCACCGGCTTTTGTGTTGAGGGACATACGCATTCGATCCGCAGCCGGTCTAATCGCAAACCCCGGCGCAACAACGCGTTGTGGGTAGCTGAACAACTGAACATCCCGCTGTACATGATCGATGTGATCGAAGAATACAAGTCGATCGTGTTGCATCCGCGGCATGGCTACGGGGCGAACCTCAATCCTTGTCTGGACTGCAAAAGTTTCATGGTCAAAAAAGCGCTCGAGTGGATGCACGCGCATGAGTTTGATTTCATCATTACGGGCGAAGTGGTGGGGCAACGGCCGATGTCCCAACGCCGTGACACCTTTCCGGTGGTGGCCCGCGAATCCGGCGCCAACGATCGCTTGTTGCGACCGCTGTGCGCTCAATTGCAGCCCCTGACGTTACCCGAGCGCGAAGGTTGGGTTGACCGGGCCCAGTTGCACGGCTTTTCCGGTCGAGGCCGTAAGGCGCAGATTGCGCTGGCTGAACAGCTGGGTCTGAAAGACTACGCTCAGCCAGCGGGGGGGTGTTGCTTTCTTACCGATGCTGCGTATAGCCGAAAACTGCGCGATCTGTGGCGCAATCGCGACCGACCCGACTACGATATCGATGACATTATGCTGCTCAAGGTTGGTCGGCATCTGCGGCCTAGGCCCCACCTCAAAGTGATTGTGGCCCGCGACGCGGGGGAAACCCGTTACCTGCGGGGGTACCGCAGGCGTTTTACCTGCCTCGATATGACCAGCCACAATGGCCCGCTGACCCTGGTGGAGGGCGAGCAAAACGACGAAGATCTTGACCTGGCAGCGCGTATTGCTGCCCGTTACGGCCAGGGCCGACATGAACCGATGGTCAGGTTCCAGGTTCTAAGCATCGATGGCCGGGAACGGGAAATTTGCGTAACCCCGTTGCGTGCAGATGAGGTTCCCCGCAGTTGGTATCTGTAACCCGTCATCTGGACGTCACCGGCCTGCTCTGTCCGATGCCAGTGATCCAGACCCAAAATTGCGTAGCTGAGCTTTGCCCTGGTGATGTGTTGTCCATTCGCTGCACGGACCCCGGGGCTCTACTGGATATCCCGGCCTGGTGCCGGGTCCATGGCCACGTGTTGTTGAGCACTGACGAAAATCCAGAGGAGATCGTGATCGTTATTCGCGTAAACAGTTAAAAATGCACCATACTAGTGCGCTTGAGATACGTTGTGCACTAGTATGGTGCAGTTGCACCCTTTTGGCACGAGCTAAACCGTTGTTTTTCTTGGCATAGAAATTGCTAGTTATTGGCTAGTAGTTTTAATTAACCCTGTTTTCACCGCGTGAGACCAAGCTGGGCCTAGTGCCCAGGCTCTCGGTCGCGCGTTAACCGTAGAGGAACTCGTAACCATGTCAGCTGATGATGCTTTGAAACTGATCCAGGAGACCAAGGCGAAGTTTGTCGATTTTCGTTTCACCGATACCCATGGCAAAGAACAGCACGTCTCCGTGCCGGCTTCTGTCATTGATGCCGAACTTTTTGAAGAAGGAAAAATGTTTGACGGCTCTTCGATTGCCGGCTGGAAAGGAATCAACGAATCGGACATGATTCTGATGCCCGATCCTGCATCGGCGGTTCTCGACCCGTTTATGCAGGACACCACAGTGCTGCTTCGCTGCGATGTGGTCGAACCAGCCACTATGCAGGGTTATGAGCGCGATCCGCGTTCGATCGCCAAGCGCGCTGAAGCTTATCTCAAGTCAACCGGCACGGGCGATGCAGCCTACTTTGGTCCCGAAGCGGAGTTTTTTATTTTTGATTCCGTGCGCTGGTCCAATGAAATGGGAGGCGCGTCGTATCACATCGATTCGGTCGAGGCAGCCTGGAGCTCGGGTAAGGATTACGAGGAAGGCAACATCGGCCACCGTCCGGGCGTTAAGGGTGGTTATTTTCCAGTGCCCCCGGTGGACTCACTCCAGGATGTGCGCTCGAGTATGTGTCTGGCGATGGAGGATATGGGCCTTGCGGTAGAGGTACATCACCATGAGGTGGGTACCGCCGGGCAGGGGGAGATCGGCGCGCGTTTCGATACGCTGGTAGCCAAAGCCGACCAGACCCAGATCTACAAATACTGCATTCACAACGTCGCCCATGCCCATGGCCTGACCGCGACTTTCATGCCCAAGCCTCTGGTGGGAGATAACGGTAACGGGATGCATGTGCACCAATCTATCTTCAAGGGGGGTGACAATGTGTTTGCCGGTGATGAATACGGGGGGCTGAGCGAGACCGCGCTTTATTACATCGGCGGGATCTTTAAACATGCCCGCGCGCTTAACGCCTTTACCAATGCCAGCACCAACAGTTACAAGCGGTTGGTGCCGGGGTTCGAAGCACCGGTCATGCTGGCGTATTCGGCCCGGAACCGTTCGGCATCCTGCCGGATTCCCTACGTCAGCAATCCCAAGGCCCGGCGTGTTGAAGTCCGCTTCCCAGACCCCACTGCCAATCCTTACCTGGCATTCTCAGCTCTGCTATTGGCGGGCCTAGACGGTATCCAGAACCGAATTCATCCGGGTGGCCCGATGGACAAAGATCTGTACGATCTGCCGCCAGAGGAGGAACGCGAGATCGCGACCGTCGCGCATTCTTTTGACCAGGCGCTTGATGCGCTCGACGCAGACCGGGAGTTTCTCAAGGTAGGCGGCGTGATGAGTGACGACATGATTGATGGGTACATTGAACTCAAGATGGAAGAGGTGCAGCGCTTGCGCATGGCCACCCACCCGGCGGAGTTCGACATGTACTACAGCGTCTAAAGTGGGACAGCGGCGGTCCGGCTGATCCCGGGCCGCCTTCCGTTCTGGAATATAATGCACCATTATGGTGCAAACGTGATGATTCCCCCCCAGACCGATGAGCACCTGCAGGTACTGGAGGCACTGGCGACAGCCGTGCTGGTGGTTGGTATGGATCGCCGGATCAGTTTCATGAATCCGGCGGCCGAGAACTTGCTCCAAACGAGCACCCAGCGTGGCATGGGGCGCGATGTGATCGAAATGCTGCCCTTGGGTGTGACGTTACAGGCAGCCCTGATGGCAGCACAGCAGGGCGCAACCACGACGTTACGGGAGGAAACCCTCGTGCGCCCGGGAAACGCAGAAGAACTGAGTGTCGACTGCACGGTTTCACCATTCAGTGCGCGCTCTGAAAGTGGCTCTATGATCATTGAACTCAACCGGGTAGATCAACTGACACGCATAGCGCGCGATACCTGGGTGCATGAGCGCCAGGATGCCCTGAATCAGATCGTTCGGGCATTAGCGCACGAGATCAAGAATCCCCTCGGAGGGTTGCGCGGTGCCGCGCAACTGCTCGATCGCGAACTGCCGCGCCGGGAACTGCGTGAATACACCTACATCATCACCCACGAGGCAGATCGCCTCAGCGGCCTGGTCGATCGTCTGACCGGTGGTTTTCATGTCATGGATCACGAGCCATTCAATCTGCATGCTGTGCTCGAGCATGTACGCAAACTGATACTGGTCGAGATCCCTCAGGGTATCCAGTTTGAGCGGGACTATGACCCGAGTATCCCTGAGATCTGCGGTGATCGAGCGCAAATGATCCAGGCCGTGCTCAACGTTGTGCGCAATGCAGTACAGGCCATGAACAATCGTGGCCAGATTAACCTACGTACCCGGGTTCGGCGCCAGTACACCCTGCGTAATCAGCGTCACCGCTTGGTGCTGGAGGCGTCTATCACGGATAACGGGCCCGGAATCGAACCGGAACTGATTGGCCGGGTGTTCTTTCCGATGGTGACGGGGCGAGCCGATGGCACGGGGTTGGGCCTGGCGCTTGCCCAGGAGATTGTCCACCGCCACGATGGCCTGATTGAGTGCACGAGCCAGCCGGGACATACCTGTTTTACGTTGTACCTGCCGGTGAAGGCATCCCAGTGAGTACGACTCCCACAGTCTGGGTGGTGGATGACGATGCCTCGATTCGCTGGGTACTGGAAAAAGCCCTGACCAGTGCCGGCTTTGCGCCGACGCTTTTCGATAACGCGGACGATGTCTTGAGCCGTGCCCGACTCGGCCCACCCGATGTCATCGTGAGCGATATCCGTATGCCCGGTACCAGCGGCCTCGAGTTGCTTAAAGCCCTGAGCGATGAGTTACCGGATTTGCCCGTGATTGTCATGACTGCGCATTCAGATCTGGATAGCGCGGTGTCAGCCTACCGGGGTGGTGCCTTTGAGTACTTGCCTAAGCCCTTTGATCTCGAGGAGGCAGTGGCCCTGATAGGACGGGCCCTAGAGAAAAGAGCAGGGCAGGATGTGCCGCTACCATCTCAGCCGCCCGGTAGTGACATGATCGGCGAAGCCCCCGCCATGCAAGCCGTGTTTCGCATGATCGGGCGCCTGGCTGGCTCGCATATGAATGTGCTGGTTTGCGGGGAATCTGGCACCGGCAAAGAACTGGTCGCGCGCGCGATTTACCGGAACAGCCCCAGGGCTGATCAGCCCTTTGTCGCTATCAATACGGCAGCCATCCCCGCCGAACTTCTGGAGTCAGAACTCTTCGGCCACGAAAAGGGTGCCTTTACGGGCGCCCAGGGACAGCGCCAGGGCCGCTTTGAGCAGGCTGCTAGAGGAACCCTGTTCCTGGATGAAATCGGCGACATGCCGCTGGAATTGCAGACCCGGCTGCTGCGGGTGCTCTCCGACGGCACCTTCTTTCGGGTCGGGGGTCACGAGGAGATCGCCGCAGATGTTCGTGTTATTGCCGCGACCAACCAGGAACTTGAGCAGCGGGTTCAGGACGGCCGTTTTCGGGAAGACCTGTACCATCGTCTTAACGTGATCGGTATCCAGTTGCCGCCGTTGCGTGAACGCAGAGAAGATATCCCCGCGCTGGCCCAGGCTTTTTTGGATCAGGCAGCGAATGAACTGCATGTGGAGCCCAAGCGGCTCGAGGCAACCGTCATGGATAAGCTTTGTCGTGCACCCTGGTCGGGTAACGTGCGCGAACTGGAGAACCTGTGCAGACGCCTGATGGTTGTGGCACCCGGGCGGATGGTGACGTCGGCCGACCTGCCCACCGGGTTTGGCGCCAAGATGGGATCAGATGATTCACCAGAAACCTGGCAGCAACTGTTAGGTCATGCTGTGGCCGATCGCCTGTCCAGTGGCCAGAAAAACATCCTTTCGGAGATAGGGCCGGATTTCGAGCGTGTGCTGCTACAAACGGCGCTCAGTTTTACCGGCGGGCGCAAACAGGAAGCAGCACGTTGGCTTGGCTGGGGACGCAATACCCTGACCCGCAAACTAAAAGAACTGGGGATGGACTGAACGGACCCGGGCTTAAGACTTATATGCCCATATTGCTGAGCGTCATCATAATGTGATTGAGCACACCGGTGGTACGTGGGTGCTCGACCTCCAAGTGGCGTATTGACTCGCGAACGTTTTGGACCAGGGTATCGTGATCTTGGGGATCTGGTGCTTCCAGGCGTGCTTCTAAATCCGTGACGAGCGTCGTCAATCTTTCACGGGCACTGTGATCAGATTCGGGTAACTGCGCAATTTCTTCTCGCAACTGGTTGATCAGTTGTTGTAGGTTCTTTTCGGGCATCAGCCTGATGAAACTCCGGTTCGTGCACTTACGCCACCACATTATACTTTCGCTATCCACTCAGATTGCGGAGCAGATCAGGAAATTCCATGACAGGGTTAAAAGAGAAAACGGCGCTGGTGACCGGGGCCAGTTCGGGTATTGGATTGGCCACGGCGCAAATGCTCAGCACTGCCGGGGTGCGGGTCATCGGCTGCGCCCGGCGCCTTGATCGGCTGCAAGCCAAGATGGATGCCTTGCCCGGACCGGCACTGGCCATGGAACTGGATGTGGCAGATGCGACTGCCGTGGCTGGCTTACCCGGCCGGTTGCCGCAAGATTGGCAGGCGGTAGACATCCTCGTGAACAATGCGGGCAGCGACGTCGGGGGACGTCAGCCTTTTCATCAAGGTGATATCAATCAGTGGGCAGGCACCATCCAGACCAATGTCACCGGTTTGATGCGGGTCACCGCGGCGTTGCTACCCGGCATGCTCGAGCGTCGGCAGGGGCATATCGTGAACCTCGGCTCAACTCAGGGGTTGGTGCCCATGGCGGGTTGCGGTGCCTATGCGGCCAGCAAGTTCGCAGTGCATGGTTTTACGGAAACGTTGCGCCAGGAGTATGCAGGCACGGGTATCCGGGTCTCGGAAGTTTTGCCCGGAATGGTCAAAACCGATTTTGCCCAGACGCGTTTTTCCAGCGTGCGCCGTGGTGAAGCGTTTTATCAAAATTACGGGCAGTGCCTTGAAGCCGAAGATATTGCCCGTTCAGTCCTGTTCGTACTTGAGCAGCCACCTCACACCGTAATCGCACAGATCGTCATCGCTCCGGATAACGCCGGATAAGCGGGAGTTGGCCAACATGCCTCCAAAGTTATCGCGGAGATCTTTCCTAAGCATCGGGGCCGCGACGGTCGCAGGGGCGGGCGCACTCAGTTGGATTTACCTGTCCCGAAAAGGAGCAAAAGAAGCGACCGGCCTGGTTGCTGACCCCGCGGGCATCATCGACCTGCCGCCAGGTTTTTCTTACCGGGTGCTTCAGCGCGAGGGGGACACCATGAATGATGGGTTCAAGGCGCCCTCTGCGCCCGATGGCATGGCCTGTTTTTCGGGAGAGCAGGGCACCTGGGTCGTCTTGCGTAACCACGAAATTCACCAGGGCAAACCGGCAGATCCCCGATTTGCGGTTGCGCCAGATCGGGGCGGCGGCGTGAGTCGATTGGTCATCGACCAGGCCAGTGGCGCGTTGCGCTCAAGCAATTTCGTACTGACCGGCACTTCGCGAAACTGCTCGGGTGGGCCGACCCCCTTTGGTTGGCTGAGTTGTGAGGAGGTCGAGGAATCTGGGCATGGTTATGTCTTTCTATGCGACCCCCGTGCTGCCACCCTGCAGGCCCCACACCCGTTGCCGGCGCTGGGACGGTTTCCTCATGAAGCAGCCGCTTTTGACCCAGGTTCGGGTATTACATACCTCAGTGAGGACACATCTGAGAGCGCCATTTACCGCCATGTACCAGACCACCTCGATCGACCGTTTGTGGGCGGACAGTTGCAGGCACTGAAAGTGTCCGGTCAGGATCGTTTTGATCTTTCCCAAGACCGGCAGGTCGGCGACCAATTCGCGGTTGAATGGGTGAACATCGCTGATCCAGATGCCACCGATACGCCCACCCGGTTTCAGGCCCACGATCAGGGTGCAGCTGTCTTATCGCGGGGCGAGGGAGCCTGGTTTGACAGGTCAAGCGTATATTTGTGTTCCACCGATGGTGGCCCGATTGGCGAAGGACAGTTGTATCGACTCGATATTGCCGACCCTGCAAAGCCTGACACCTTGATGTTGTTAGCCCAGGCAGAAGAGGGCGGAGATTTCGATCGCCCCGATAACATTACCGTGTCACCGTGGGGCGACATCTTTCTGGCGGAAGATGGCGATTCACCCAACGGGGTGCGGGTGCTCAAGCCCGACGGCCGCCTGTTGTACTTCGCGCGCAATGCCATCAAAGGGGGTAAAAGTGAGATCACTGGGGTCTGTTTTTCGCCGGATGGCCAATGGCTGTTTCTGAATATCCAGTGGGAGGGACTAACCCTGGCCATTACGGGTCCTTTCACAAACTGGTCCTAAGAAAGCCAGCAAGACGGGGCAGATATAACGCCAGCCCAGTCACGTTCAGAACAGTACCGGGCGCACTGACACATTGCCGGATCGCGTTTTCAGATAGATATTGTTGTAGCCCAGACGGGAAGGCAGATGACACGAACGCGAAACAAGCGTGAAACGAGAGAGGGCACATGAAAAATTACTCGCAGGTTTGCGTGATTGGTGGCGGGGTAGTGGGCTGTTCGGTTTTGTATCACTTGACCAAACTTGGCTGGTCCGACGTTATGCTGATTGAGCGCTCTGAACTGACGTCAGGCTCCACCTGGCATGCGGCAGGGGGGTTTCACACGCTGAACGGCGACACCAATATGGCGGCGTTGCAGGGCTACACCATAAAACTTTACAAAGAGTTGGAAGCGCTGACGGGTATGTCCTGCGGTTTGCATCATGTGGGTGGGGTAACACTGGCAGACACGCCTGAGCGCATGGATATGCTAAAAGCTGAGCGCGCCAAGCATCGCTACATGGGACTGGATACCCAGATATTGTCCCCGGCAGAGATCGAAGAAGTCGCGCCAGCGACCAACACCCATGGTGTGCTTGGTGGGCTTTACGATCCGCTGGATGGCCATCTTGACCCGTCGGGCACAACCCATGCCTATGCAAAGGCAGCACGCCTTAACGGCGCCAAGATTCAGTTGCATACCCAAGTGACCGAAACCATTCCACGCCCGGATGGTAGCTGGAAAGTTGTCACTGACCAGGGTACCGTGGTCGCCGAGCACGTGGTGAATGCGGCAGGCCTGTGGGCACGTGAAGTAGCTGCTATGGCCGGAGTCTATCTGCCGCTGCATCCCATGGAGCATCAGTATATTGTCACGGACGATATTGCGATGATCGCCGAACGCGATACCGAGCATCCCCACGTGATGGACCCCGGTGGCGAAAGTTATTTGCGTCAGGAAGGGCGTGGTCTGTGTATCGGTTTTTATGAGCAAGCCTGTCGCCCGTGGGCTGTTGAGGGTACCCCGTGGCACTTTGGCCATGAACTGCTCCCGGATAATCTGGATAAAATTACGGACTCGATAGAATTTGCGTATCGGCGTTTTCCAGCCCTGGAGAAGGCTGGGGTTAAAACCGTCATCCATGGCCCCTTTACCTTTGCGCCGGATGGCAATCCCCTGGTGGGCCCGGTTCCCGGACTTCGTAATTACTGGTCTGCCTGTGGTGTGATGGCTGGCTTCAGCCAGGGTGGTGGCGTCGGCTTGACACTAGCCCAATGGATGATAGACGGTGAGCCTGAGCGCGATGTTTTTGCAATGGATGTGGCGCGTTTTGGTTCCTGGACTTCGCCCGGATACACTTTGCCCAAAGTGATTGAGAACTACCAGACCCGCTTCTCGGTCACCTATCCCAACGAAGAATTGCCCGCAGCGCGGCCTTTTCGCACGACGCCCGTCTACGATATACAGGATCAGTTCGGCGCAGTTTTTGGCCAGCAGTTCGGGCTTGAAGTGGCGAACTATTTTGCCCAAGAGGATGAACTGCGGTACGAGACCCCCTCGTTCCGGCGATCCAACGCCTTCAAGGCAACGGCCCGTGAAGTCAAGGCAGTGCGCAACGGGGTGGGCATCAACGAGGTTCACAATTTTAGCAAGTTCGCGGTAACCGGACGTGCAGCCCGAGCTTGGCTAGATAGGGTGATGGCAGGGCGCATACCTACCCCTGGACGGGTGAGCCTGACCCCAATGCTTTCACCCAAGGGACGCCTGATCGGTGATTTCACGGTGTCCTGTCTTGCTGAAGACGAGTTCCAGTTAACATCGTCCTATGGCTATCAGGCGGTACACGAACGATGGCTGCAACAACACCTGCAAGACGACGTTGAGGCGAAAAATATCTCGGACCGGCGAACCGGGTTTCAGATCGCCGGCCCTTTGGCACGCGATGTACTGAGCCGTGTTACCCGGGCTGATGTATCCGCACAGGCATTTGGGTTTTTGGACGTGAAACAAATGGTGGTAGGGATGTGCGACTGTATCGTCCAGCGGCTCAGTTACACAGGAGATCTGGGGTATGAGATTTACACAGATGCGATGAGCCAACGGGCGCTTTGGCATGCGCTGTGGGCACAAGGCGAAGCGCTGGGTATGCGCCCCTTTGGCATGCGCGCCATGATGAGTCTTCGCCTGGACAAGTTTTTTGGTAGTTGGTTAAGTGAATACTCGCCCGACTACACGGCGGGCGAGACGGGGTTGGATCGGTTTATCGCTTTTGACAAAAAAAGCGATTTCATCGGCCGTGCGGCGGCCGAAGCCGAGCGCGCAATAGGCGCGAAACGCAAACTGATCGTTCTTGAAATTGATGCACTGGATGCCGACGTCGTGGCGTACGAACCCGTCTGGATTAATGGCACCGTAAGAGGGTTTTGCACTTCAGGGGGATACTCGCATTACGCACAAAAATCCATTGCCATGGCCCTGGTGGATGCCCAACATTTGAGCACAGACCTTGAAGTCCAGGTTGAGATACTGGGTGAGATGCGACCGGCCAAAAGAATCACCGTACCGCTGTTTGATGCCAACGGGCACAGGATGCGTGGCTGAGTTTCTTAAGAGTCAAGAATCCAGTAACTTATATCTTGTAGCCCCGATCGCAAGGGAAGGCGAATCAGAACGCAACAGGTGGTAGGCCATCTCCTTCGCGGCGTTTGTTCACGATACTTCGCACATACTGGGAGCAGTGCTGCGGGTCGATCTTTTTATCTTTGGTGAGCGACCACTCGTCCTGATAATCGTAGTGCTGAAGAAAAGGCTGAAAAAGTGGCCGGTAGTTTTGCTGGTCTCGCTCGGTAAACCAATGATCCCAAAATCCGTACGTTTTGCTGCGAACAACGCGTTGAAACTGTCTTGGGACCTTTCCGTGGCCCTTGATCTTGAGGCCAAGAAAACTTTCCAACTGGTTGTAATTCTGGCTTACAAAATCCTCATACTTAAAAATGAATACTCGGCCCTCTTCAATGAGATGTGTCAGGGCGCCCCATTTTTGGTGGTCACCCCAAAAAAAAGCGGAGTCTAGGGTCGGTTGTGGTAAAAGCAGTCGTGATTCAAGGTCCATCAGCGTCACAGAGTCTGGGTCTTGCTCTTTTTTTCTTAGAAGCTCCAACTGGTTTTTTACGAAATTATCGTCACTGTAACCGTGATCGTAATGGCGATAAAGAATGTAACTGATCAAGCGGTCCCGAGGGTCCCTCACTAGCCAGATGACCTTGTCGGAAGCCGTCAGGTTGGACCAATCAAAATCTGGGCCAATTATCTGCTTACTGAGAACGTCCCCTGAGTTTTTATCAGGATGCTTCCCGCCAAAATATTTGTTGTATCTGGAAGGTAAATAGGTGCCCTCGAAGAAATGCAGATACCGCGGAGGATAACTCTTAGCCAAGTTGGACCAGAGCCCGGTTGTACCTGACTTGGCTAATCCCCACACTGCTATTCTTGCCATATTATTTCGATAATTTGTACGAGGGTAATCGCTCTGATGGGTTCTTCGTTCAGCTATGATTCAACTTTAATCAAGTATGCTGTATCAGCGCCACTGATTTTCAATAGGCCATGAAAATTATCCACTTCACCGACACGCATTTTATACCTGAAGGCAAAACGCTTTATGGCCGCGACCCTGCCATCGCACTTCAGTGTTGCATTGCCGATATCAATTGCAACCATGCTGACGCCGAACGCTGTGTGATCACGGGGGACCTTACCCACTGGGGAGAGCCTGAAGCATTCGACAACCTTAAGCAGTATCTCGATAAGATCAAGGTGCCACTGCGCCTGCTGATCGGCAACCACGACGATCGCAACATTTTTCGGACGTGGTTTCCCGAACAGCCTCGCGACGAAAATGGTTTTATCCAGTCGGTTGAAGATTTACCGGCAGGGCGCTTTATCTATCTTGACACCCATGAATCAGGACATCATGAGGGCTGGTATTGTGAGCAGCGCATGCAATGGCTGGAAGCCCAACTTGCCCGGTCCGGTGGTAAGACGCTGTACCTTTTTATGCATCATCCACCATTTGATATCGGTATCCCGGCGCTGGACCGGATATCCCTGGTGCAAAAAGAAGCTTTTGCCAGATTGGTTGCTCCGTATAAACAGCAGATTCGTCATTTGTTTCTCGGCCATATCCACCGCCCGCTGGCTGGGAGTTGGCAGGGTATACCAGTATCCAGCCTGCGTGCCATGAATCACCAGGTGCAACTGGAATTTTCAGATCACGCCAGCCTGCAGGGCAATTTTGAGCCTCCAGCATACTGCGTGGTGTTGTTCCGGGACGATGCAGTCATTATTCATACCCACGATTTTATGGACGACAGCCCTCAATTCGACATGGCCTGCTCCCCGGTTCAGGATTGGGCGGTAATGAAACCGCATCCTTAAAGCCCCCATAATGACACCGACACCTGAGCGCTCCGGATTTTCGCACGACCAAGCTTTCGTCGAAGCTTTACTGGCCTGGATCGTGGCATGCGGCGCGCACTGGTGTTATGACGAAGACATTACCCAGTTAGAGCACGCAGTACAGGGTGCTATGTTGGCCCGATCAGAAACAGGTGATAGTGCTGATATCGCCGCAGCGTTGTTGCACGATGTAGGCCATTTTCTGATGAAGAGCCAGGCTAAAGACGAAAACTATCAAGACCGCGATCTCAAGCACGAGATTGTTGGTGCCAGTTGGCTATCACGCGCCTTTACCTCACAAGTCACCGAGCCGGTGCGACTACATGTGCCGGCCAAGCGTTACCTCTGCGCTGTGAATCCAGATTACTGGACTGATCTTTCCCGCGGTTCGAAGATCAGCCTGCAAAAGCAGGGTGGCCCGATGAGCAAAATCGAGGCAAAAGCATTTGCGGCATTGCCCGGGTATGAGCAAGCGATAAAGCTACGGCAGATTGATGATCGTGCCAAGGCGGTGGACCTCGTTATTTCGCCAATTGAGGATTTCGCAGCTCATCTGCTAAGGACACTCAAGGCCTGACAATGAGATTCTCCTGACGATATGTCAGGCGCTGCTTTATGAGTGCAGTCTGGGGGGGTCGATTTGATATTCCTGTTGTCGCATGAGAGAAAGTGTGATCTATGCCCTAAAGGGTAGATTCGCTTGCCAAAGCCAAAACGTTCCCCCCACAGCGTGCTTTGATTGCAGTAGGGTTAAAGCACGGCTGATTGCCCCAAGGAGGTTTCTCATGGCTCGCCGAAACCGTACCGTGCGTGATCGAGTAAAGAGCAGCGCCAGTGTCTGTAAGCAGATTGATCGAAACCTGCCGTTTTTTGAGGTACTCGATCACGAACAGATTGTGCGCCTTGAAACACAGGTCGACTGGATCATGCAGGATGTGGGCATTGCTTTTCGCGATGACCCTAAAGCGCTGGAACTGTGGCGCGAGCAGGGCGCTAAGGTTGACGGCGATATCGTTCGGGCGCCGGCCGACTGGATTCGTGATCTTTGCGCTAAAGCGCCCAGTCAGTTCACCCAGCTCGCCCGAAACCCAAAGCGCTCGGTCAACATCGGGGGCACCCAGCAGGTCTTTGCGCCAATATATGGCGCACCTTTTGTCCGGGATCTTGAAAACGGTCGGCGTTATGGCGATCTTGCGTCGTTTCAACAACTCGTTAAGCTGACTTACCTGCTGCCGTCTTTGCATCACGGCGGTTTTGTGACCTGTGAGCCCTGCGATGTCCCCGTCAGTACGCGCCATCTCGATATGCTGCTGGCGCACATGACGCTATCGGATAAACCGCATCTGGGCGCAATTACTGAGATGAGCCGGGCTCAGGATAGCGTCGATATGGCTGAGATTGTATTTGGTCGCCAGACCCTGGAAGAACACTGCGTCATCATGGGCAACGTCAATACCAATTCACCGCTGTTGGTCGATAAAGTGGTGACGGAAGCGATTCGTGTGTACTGTGGGCGGGGCCAGGGTATCGTGGTGGTGCCTTTTATTCTCTCCGGTGCAATGGGTCCCGTCTCGACCGCAGCGAGTGTGGCTCAGGCGATGGCCGAGGCAATGATGGTCTGCGCCTATGCGCAACTGGTGCGTCCCGGCGCACCATTTGTCCTGGGTAACTTTTTATCCTCCATGTCCCTGAAATCAGGAGCGCCGACTTTTGGCATGCCCGAACCGGTGATGTCGAACTATGTGATCGGCCAACTGGCACGTCGGGTCGGGTTGCCGCTTCGCTGTGGCGGCTCGTTAACGGCCTCGAAGATCGAGGATGCCCAGGCAGCATATGAGTCGGCTGATTCGATGCATTCGACTATGCTCGCGGGTGCCCACTTCGTGTTGCATGCGGCAGGTTGGCTCGAAGGTGGGTTATGCACGGGATTCGAGAAACTGGTCATGGATGCTGATCGGTTGGGCAGTTACCAGAAAGTGCTCGATCAGGGGTTGGATACTTCGGATGAGGCGCTGGCACGTGACGCTTACGAAGAAGTGGGCCCGGGCGGTCATTTTTTAGGCTCAGGCCATACCCTGCGCCACTACCAGAGCGCGTTTTATGAGCCGTACCTGAGCGATAGCGAGAATGTCGAAAGCTGGGAAGAGGCCGGTGCGCCGGATATGCGATCCCGCGCCCACAAGCGCTGGACCCAGATGCTGCGAGAATATGAGTTGCCGCCGATCGATCCAGGGCTAAAAGATGCCTTGGAGGATTTTGTCACGATCCGCAAGAAAGCATTGCCCGATGCCTGGTATTAGGGACATGGCGAAAAACTCGCGTTGAGCCGCCTATTTTGTTGGTCGTTTTCTATTGAGTGGGGTGACTAAAATCATATGAACAAGCCCATTAATCTCGAGTCCAAGTTCCGGATGTTCTCGGATTATTGGTCACCCAGAGTCATCGCCCAGATGAACAATTACCAATTTAAGATCGTCAAGGTCAAGGGCGAGTTTGTATGGCATGAGCATAAAGATACGGACGAGACATTTTTTGTAATCGAAGGCTCTATGGGCATAGAGTTCAAAGACAGAGTCGTCGAGCTCAATGCAGGAGAGATGATCGTGGTCCGGCAGGGCGAACAGCATAAGCCCTTTGCTGATCAAGAGTGCAAAGTCATGCTCATCGAGCCCGTCGATGTTGTGAATACCGGCGAGGCTGGCGGTAATTTAACGGCAAGAAACGATATCTGGATTTAGGTTCGGTTTTGCTGTGCCCGACAGTTGAATCGTTGCTTTTATCCAAACAAGGAGGGTGCATTGAAGCTCACTTTTATCTATTTTGATTTTCCTTTCTGGAGAGCCGAGGTTGGCAAGATCGCGCTTTTTATGGGGGGCGTAGATTTTGAAACCAGAAAGGTCGAGGGCGAGGAATTTCAACGGGTCAAACAGAGCGGCCACTTGGATGACGGCACCTTAATTCCTTTTCACCAATTGCCGTGCCTGGTCGTTGATGGGGTCTCGATTGCACAAACAGGCGGGATTGCACGATTTTGTGGCAAGTTATCGGGTATGTACCCGAAAAACGACGATGTGTTGGCTGCCCAGATTGATCAGTTTCTGGATATAGCCACCGATATCACTAACCTCGTTTTCAATACGGGCCGTGACGAAGATGAGCAAATCAAGAAGATCAAGCGCCAGGAGCTATCCAAAGGTGAATTGGCCAGAAAGCTGGGGATGTTGGATAAGCACATCGGCGATGAGAGCGACTGGGTACTCGGGTCTGATCTGGGCCTTGCTGATATCGCACTCTGGCGGCTGATGGGCTGGTTATCCGGTGGGATTCTGGATGGGATTCCGACAGACATTATCAAATCTTTTCCGAAGGTCTCCAGAGTCTGCCTGGCGGTAGACACCCATCCCAAAATTCAGGAATGGGTAGCGCAGACTTACCCTGAAGGCTATGTACGAGGTCATTATCTTTGAAAAGCGCATAACAGACAGCCACCGTGAATCTTCAATTAACTACAAAGCGGCTGAACTTGCGGCCTCTCTCGATGAGCGATGTGGGCCTGGCCATAGAGTTGTTCACTGATCAAAAGATCATGAAATATGCTGGGGGCGTAATCCCGGAAGAGAAAATCACCCAGGAAATGGCGTTATGCACTCGCCGTGGCGGGCAGGGGTGTATCGGCATATGGTGTATCTGTGATCGAGCGAATGGCGAGGCGCTCGGAACTGTCGCCTTATTGCCCTTACCAATAGATCAGGATGATACGAATTGGGAGCAGTTGATCGAAGACCACTTACCCGAAGGTGAGATAGAAATTGGATATTTCCTCAGACGACTTGCGTGGGGAAACGGCTATGCAACAGAGGCGGCTGAACGCCTGTTGCGATTTGCTTTTGAGGATACCTCCCTTAAGGAAGTCGTGGCCGTTATTGATGCTGAAAATAAAGGGTCCAGAAGAGTGCTTGATAAGATCGGTTTTGTAAGTACAGGAACTCGCCGCGCTTACGGTGAAACGTTGCCAGGATTTCGGATTACCTCAGATGTGTATCGCACTAAATCACCATCACTTTAGAAGTATACGGTTTCACCCGGTGAAGATTGATCACGCCCCGGTAAACCGCCTGCTCAAAACCAAAGTGACCTATGTTGCGCTGTGATAATCACCTCTGGGTTGATGCTACGCAGCCAAGGGATCAAGAATGAACCTCGATCCGTTTCGTGAGACCAGATTCACCCCGTGGTGGTGGGAGTGGGCACCGCGTGAAACTCGAACCAAGGAGTCCTTACCCAAACGGGCAGAAATAGCCATTGTAGGTTCTGGGTTTACCGGCCTAGTCGCTGCACTGACATTGGCCCGCGCGGGTCGTGATGTAGTTGTATTGGAGGCCGATACGGTCGGTTACGGCGCCAGCAGTCGCAATGGTGGTCAGGTAGGTAGCGGCAATCAACGTTTTACAGTCGCCCGACTCATTGAGTTGTATGGCAAGGATCAAGCCCAGGCCTTGTTACGGGAAGGCATATCGGCACTTTCTTACCTCAAAGCCATGATTGGCGCCGAAGATATCCAGTGTCATTACCGAGAGGCGGGTCGATTTCGCGGCGCCTCTCGCCCCAGGCATTACGATAATCTCGCACGGGACATGGACGACCTCCACACTGTTGCCGGGGTCGAGTCATTTATGGTGCCCCAGGCTGAAGTAGGCTCAGAGATAGGCACCGAGGTGTATTACGGCGGTGCAGTACTTCCCGGGGATGCCTCTTTGCACC
>PVBE010522622.1_pt1 | contig 20261 bp, 17 predicted proteins | sample 1631181 | NCBI WGS metagenome assembly PVBE01 (sample SAMN08397723, study PRJNA350692) | Marine metagenome, whole genome shotgun sequencing project. | isolation source: water | place: Pacific Ocean | collected 2012-04 | reverse complement strand
TTTTATACCGTTTCCGGCGATGACCTCGGCCACCGCGGCGGCGAAGTCCTCAGATGCGAAACGGGTATCATAGCCGATAACCAGTCCCCGGTCGGCCAGTCCCGCCTGTTTCAGATAGTCCGCCACCCCCTGAGCGCAGGCACATACATTCTCAAAGGTAAAATCCCGGGCAATAACCGCCCGCCAGCCGTCGGTGCCGAACTTAATGGGGTTGTTTATCTACCTCACCCCTTCTAAGTTTTATTTGGGAACCACGTCCCTCTTTATTCCCTAAAAGAGTCTCGATCTTACCATTAGTAAAGGGAAGGGATTACGTTAGAGGGGCTTCGCCCCTCTTGGACTCCTCTATTTTCCCAGCGCCTCTTTCTTCAGGATTTCAGCCTTGTCGGTTTTTTCCCAAGGGAGGTCAAGGTCATCCCGCCCGAAGTGCCCATAGGCTGCGGTGGATCGGTAGATGGGGCGGCGCAGGTTGAAATCACGAATAATCGCCCCTGGTCTCATGTCAAAATGTTTACCAACCAAGTCTTCAATCACCTGGTTATCCACCTTGGCCGTACCGAAGGTCTCTATTGAAATGGAGAGGGGATGCGCTACACCGATGACATACGAAATCTGGGTTTCCAACCGCTCCGCCAGTCCCGCCGCCACGATATTTTTGGCGATGTAACGGGCGGCGTAAGTCGCCGAGCGGTCAACCTTGGTCGGGTCCTTACCCGAGAAAGCGCCCCCGCCGTGCCGGGCAATACCACCATAAGTATCCACCAGAAGCTTCCGTCCGGTAAAACCGGTATCTGATACCGGTCCGCCGATGACGAACCGGCCGGTAGCATTAACGTAGAACCTGGTCTCGTTATCTAGCAGTGAAGCCGGGACAACCGCCTTGATTACTTTCTCAATAATATCCTGCGCCATTTTATCCCGGCTAACATCGTCATGCTGGGCGGCAATGACCACACTAGTGACGCGTTTCGGCACGCCCTTCTGGTACTCCACGGTTACCTGTGACTTGCCATCAGGGCGGAGATAAGGCAGGACCCCATCCTTCCTAACCTGTGCCAGACGCTGACACAGCCGATGCGACAAAGTGATGGGTAAAGGCATAAGCTCTGGTGTCTCGTTACAGGCAAAGCCGACCATCATCCCCTGGTCACCAGCCCCGACCTTGTCCAAGTCGTCAGCCGCGGCACTTGCCTTGGCCTCCAGCGATTTGCTCACCCCCATATCAATGTCACTGGACTGCTCAGTAATGGAGACCATCACTCCGCAGGACTGGTAGTCAAACCCATACTCAGGTCTGGTATAGCCGACATCGTAAACCACCTGGCGCACTATCTGCGGCACGTCAACGTAGCAGCCGGTAGTAATTTCACCGAGAACGATTACCATTCCGGTCGTCACCGCCGTCTCACAGGCCACCCGGCCATACGGATCCCTTTCCAGGATAAAATCGAGAATTGCGTCCGATATCTGGTCACACAGCTTGTCCGGGTGTCCTTCGGTAACTGACTCCGAAGTCAATAAATAATTGGACGAGCTGGCAAAATTATTAGTCATTTTCCTCTCCTTTTTTATGTTAAGTACTTACCCTAAGTACCTTCTTCCCAACTGGTCAGATATTTCATCTGCTCCGAGGTCAAGCTATCAATCTCAATACCCATGGCCCGCAGCTTCAATCGGGCTACCTGTTTATCGATATCTTCCGGCACCGGATAGACCCTAGGTTTCAGCTTTCCTTGGCTTTTCGCCACATATTCCAAGGACAGGGCCTGGTTGGCAAAGCTCATGTCCATCACGCTGGCGGGATGCCCTTCCGCCGCCGCCAGATTAATAAGCCTCCCTTCTCCCAGCAGATACACACAGCGGCCATCTTTCAGAGTATATTCGTCAACGAAGTCCCGGATACGCCGTTTACCGCGCGACAAGCCCTCCAAGGCCGGGATATTGATTTCCACGTTAAAATGCCCGCTGTTGGCCACGATAGCCCCGTCTTTCATCACCTGGAAATGGGCTTTATCAATGACGCTTTTATCACCGGTAGTGGTCACAAAGATATCACCCACCCGGGCCGCTTCCGCCAGCGGCATGACCTGATAGCCGTCCATAACCGCTTCCAAGGCCCGAACCGGCGCCACTTCAACAACGATCACCTGAGAACCTAGCCCTTTGGCTCTCAGGGCCACGCCATAGCCGCACCAGCCGTAGCCACAGACCACCATTTTTTTTCCCGCCCACAGGATATTGGTGGCGCGGGTAATACCATCTATGGTGCTCTGCCCAGTGCCGTAGCGGTTATCAAAGAGGTACTTGGTCTGAGCGTCGTTTACGGCAATTATGGGGTACTTCAACTTACCCGCCTTCTCCAGACTACGCAGCCGAACCACGCCGGTGGTGGTCTCCTCGGTACCACCGATAACATCGCCCAACAGAGCGCTCCGTTTGGTGTGGAGGGTGGTCACCAAGTCGGCGCCATCATCCACGGTAAGCTGAGGTTTATGGTCCAATGCGGTGCTGATATGCCGGTAGTATGTCTTCTCATCCTCTCCCTTGATAGCATTGGTGGGAATGTCATATTCCACCAGCGCCGCCGCCACATCATCTTGGGTACTCAACGGGTTAGAGGCGCACATAATGACATCAGCGCCGCCTTCCTTCAGGGTGATCCCCAAATTAGCCGTCTCCGTGGTAATGTGCAGGCAGGCCGAAATCCGAACGCCTCTGAGCGGTTTCTCGGTGGTAAACCTCTCCCGGATTAGCTTCACCACCGGCATTTCTCGGTAGGCCCACTCGATACGCTGCCGGCCACCTTCGGCCAGTGATCGATCCTTAACATCATAGTTATGTAAAGTCACTAATCACTCCTTTGATTAACAAATAGCACACTAAATTTAATGATACACTGAATCAATAGCTAGTTCAAGCCTCATAAGACACCGAAATTATTTATTGACCTCACCTCCTGCTGACATTCCCCGTAAATTTTGGTAGTGACCATCATTTGTCCCGTAGCTTGAAGGTAGCCTGATTCTAAAGGTTTCAGACGGAAGAGGTCAGCTCTAAACGGTCCAAAATCCTGAGCCGCTCGGGCCGCATTCGTGAGTTCATAGACAAAGAGGGATAAGGCCACCAAATCAAAACTTGAGAGAGAACTTCTCAATCGCTAGTTTTACAATCCGGTCAAAACGCCTATAATTAAAAGATGAAAAGGTATCGGCTCATAGAGCACACGGCGGATATGGGACTGGTCGCTTACGGCCGGAATCTGACCGAGGCGTTCGCCAATGCCGCCTACGGCCTCTTCTCCATAATCGCCGAACTGAGGACGGTAAAAGAGACCGAATCCCGCCGACTAGAAATCAATGAAGATGACCCAGAAGCTTTACTTTTCGAGTGGCTCAACCACCTCCTCTACCTCTTTGATGTCGATATGATCATATTCAAAAAGTTCGATATAATTGACTTCGACGGGCACAGCCTAAAGGCGACCTGCTACGGGGAAAAATACGACCCGTCTCGCCATAAACTGAAACGAGGAGTCAAGGCAGCCACTTACCACCTGCTCAAAGCAGACCGTGAGGAAAACCAAGTCCGCGTTATCTTTGACGTTTAGGAGGTGCCGCTATGCCCCAATGGAACGGACTACTGGAAAAGATAGACGACTACCGCTGGCGCATACCCAAGAACTACAAAGCGGGTATGCGCGTGCCGGGGATAATCTACGCCGACGAAGCACTGGTGCAGCAAATCCAGCGGGAGCAATCTCCAGAACAGGTAGCCAACATGGCCCTGCTACCGGGCATAGTTAACTACTCCCTGGCCATGCCAGACATCCATTGGGGTTACGGGTTCCCTATCGGCGGGGTAGCGGCCATGAAAACAGATGACGGCGTGGTCTCCCCAGGCGGGATCGGATTTGATATTAACTGCGGGGTACGTATCCTGCGCACCAACCTGACCCGAGAAGAAGTCCTCCCCAAAATAAAAGAACTCATGGACTCCCTGTATAACAGTGTCCCTTCCGGAGTGGGGTCAAAGGGCAGAATAAAGCTAAAACCGGGAGAAGTGAATCAGGTACTGGTCAAGGGCTCGCGCTGGTCGGTGGAGAAAGGTTACGGCCGGCCGGATGATCTGGATACCACCGAGGAAAACGGGGAAATGGCCGGAGCGGACCCGTCTCAAGTAAGTGGACGGGCCAAGGAGCGGGGCACCCTCCAGTTGGGTACACTAGGATCGGGCAACCACTTTCTCGAGGTGGCGATAGTCGACAAGATATACGAGACGGACACCGCCGGCGTTATGGGCATCGACCGGGTAGGGCAAGTAATGCTGCTCATCCATTGCGGCTCCCGCGGCCTAGGACACCAAGTAGCCGATGACTATATCAAAGAGATGGTCCGGGCCATGGTGAAATACGATATCCAGCTGCCCGACCGCCAGTTGGCTTGCAGTCCGGTAAAGTCCCCAGAAGGCCAAGCCTATCTGGGAGCGATGAGGTGCGCCGCCAACTACGCCTGGGCCAACCGCCAGTGCATCACCCACTGGGTCAGGCAGTCCTTCTGTCAGGTGATGGACCGGGACGAGAAGGCGACCGGACTAGAGCTTATCTATGACGTCACCCACAATATCGCCAAGATAGAAGAGCATGAAGTCGGTGGACAAAGACAAAAACTCTGCGTCCACCGCAAGGGGGCGACCCGCGCCTTTCCAGTCGGCCACCCAGATATACCGCCGAAATACTCCCGTATTGGCCAGCCGGTGCTTATCCCCGGAGACATGGGCCGGTTCTCCTACGTGCTGGTGGGTACCGAGCAGGCGATGAAGGAGACTTTCGGCTCCACCTGCCACGGCGCGGGCCGGGTACAGAGCCGAGCCGCCGCCAAAAAACAGCTCCAGGGCAGAGACGTACTTGAGGCAATGGAGACCCGCGGCATAACCGTCCGAGCCGGCAGCCTGGCCGGACTGGCAGAAGAAGCCTCCCAGGCCTACAAGGATGTATCGATGGTGGTCGAAATTACCCGCCGCGCCGGCATCTCAAAACCGGTCGCCCGGACCAGCCCCATCGGGGTAATCAAGGGGTAGGAGAAATACCCAGGAAACCAGAGAGACTGTCCGGAAGCCCGCCTCCTTGATCCCCTTCCTTCAGGGCCTATAGTGACCTCGCTCATTAGGTTTCACTTAGTAAACCCTCCCTTATGCCTTCCCAGCTCTAGTTTCATAATATGGGTGGGGTGCTTTAACTCTCCTTGCTCCGGGCTAACAAAGTGGGGTGCTTTAAGAGAAGCGCCAGCTCCTCTTTTTAAGTCTTCCCTTTTCCCTTTGGTAAGAGGAAGAGGGACCAACGGGGATGAGGTTACCACATCAAACTCAAAGGAAGAGGGTTACCTGGTAAAACCTGAAAAGAGTGCGGCTAATACCTCAGCTTATCCTAACCTAACCTAGCCTAGTCCTACCCTCTCCTTCACCAACGCCAGCGTCTTTTCTGCGACGGGGCGAATCTTGGCGGCGCCCTCAGCCAGCAGGGAATCAATATGAGACGGGTCGGCAGTCAGCTCCCGATAGCGGGCCTGCAGGGGGCCCAGTCCGGCGACAACCACCTCGGTCAGTTCCCGCTTTAAATCGGCGTAACCCTTTCTTTCAAAACGCGCCTCAATATCCGTCCGGCCGAGCCCGGTGAAAAGCTCATAGATGACCAGCAGGTTACAGATTCCCGGTCGGGTCTCATCAAAACGGACTTCCCGCAACGAGTCGGTCGTCGCCCGCATAAACTTAGCCCGGATATCATCGGGGGAATCAAGCAGGTAAATGGTCTGGCCTGACGACTCACTCTTACTCATTTTCTGGGTGGGGTCTTCCAGGCCCATGATACGCGCCCCTACCTCCGGAATCACCACCGCCGGCACCCGGAAAGTCTCGCCGTAGATGGCATTGAACCGCTGGGCAACGTCACGGGTCAGCTCTACATGCTGCTTCTGGTCTTCACCCACCGGCACGGCGTCAGTATTGTACAACAGGATATCGGCCGCCATCAGCACCGGATAGTCAAAGAGACCGACACTGACCTCCGCCTTCTGCTTTAATGACTTTTCCTTAAACTGCGTCATGCGTCTCATCCAACCCATCGGGGTGAAGCAATTGAGAATCCAGGTCAGCTCGGCATGAGCCTCAATATGCGACTGGACGAAGATAACCGACTGCTCCGGGTCTATACCAGCGGCAAAAAGAAGTCCGGCGACCTCCCTCGTCTTTACCTTTAAAACGGCCGGCTCCTGAGGGACGGTGATGGCGTGCAGGTCAACCACACAAAAAATGTTATCGAACTCTGACTGGGAGGCAGCCCAGTGTTGAATCGCCCCCAGATAGTTACCGATATGGATGTCGCCCGTGGGCTGGATGCCGGAAAACACTCGCTTTTTCATGACTCGCGGTCTACCTCTCTATCCGTATTCGAATTACTTCACCATTTTACGCTGGTGCTTCTATTTCAGACAAGCGGATACCTATCTTGGCTGCCGGTGGGAGAAGGCCAAATCCTCGCCAGTGATAAACTCCAGCAGGACGGCTTTCCCTTCTTCCACATTCGCCCGGCGGGCGCGCTGGAGAGCCCGCGCCACCTCGGCGGGGTTTTCTATCCGCTCGGCATAGCCACCCATGGCGCGTCCCAAGTCAGCATAATTGCCGCCGAGGTCACGGGAGCGGTAACGCTCATGGGCGATGGGCATTTCGTGGGTCTCTATCGCCATGGTGGCGTTATTCAGCACGATAACAATGATTGGTATCCGGCTCCGCACCGCCGTCTCAAAGTCCAGCCCCACCATGCCGAAGGCGGCGTCCCCCATGACGTAGACGGCTACCTTATCCGGTTCGGCCAACCTAGCGCCCATGGTAAGTCCCAGTCCAGTACCCAGCTGATGAGATTTTCCCCAGCCGATATAGCTGCGCGGCACCACCGCCGGGTAAAAGGGCATTAACTGGTCACGAGGACTCCCGGCGTCGTGGGTCATGATGGTCTGTTGCGGCTCCATAATACGCATTAGTTCTCCGATGACCCGGTACGGATTTATGGGCACCTGGTCCGAAGTTAACTTAGGCCACCATTCGGCCAGCCATGCCTCCTTCACTTTCTTTACCTCCCCGGCCACGCCATCTTCAGCTGACCGCTTCTTGTTTCCCAAGCGCTCCTTAACCGCTTCAATAAGCTGGCGCAGTACCAGGCGGGCGTCCCCGATAATGGGATAGTCCACATGGTAATTCTGATTGATGTCTGTCTCGTCATTGGTGGCTTGGATTATTACTTTATCGGAAGGTATTATGGTCGATTGGTGGTGACGGGAAAAGCTGCACCCGATGCCAAAGACGACGTCCGCTTTTTCCAAAAAGTGAACCACGGGTCCGGTCCTGACGGAAGCGCCGACACCTAATGCTAGTGGATGGTCTTCCGGGAAAGCACTCTTGCCCAATTGAGTAGTCATCACCGGTATCTGTAGTAGCTCGGCCAGCTCCACCAGCTCAGCCCACGCCTCGGCGTAGAGTACTCCTTGTCCGGCATGGATTATGGGACAGCAGGCCTCTACCAGCACCCGTGCCACCTCGGCCACATCATGGGGGTCGCCGGAAGCACGTGTCACCCTGACCGGCTGGTAGTCCAACTTCTCCATTTCCATATCGGCCACATCCGAGGGTGTTTCCAGCATCACCGGCCCCGGCTTCCCCATTTTCAGTAGAGAATAAGCACGCCGCATAATCTCGGAGACCCGTACCGGCGCGTTGACCGACTCCACATGCTTAGTTACCGTCGCGTAGCTCCGGACCGAGCTAAAGACCGGTCTTAAACCGGACCAGGCAGTCGGTTGCCCCCAGGGCAGCAACAGCACCGGGGTAGCATCAGAGTAGGCGGTGGCGACCCCGGCGAAAGCATTTTCCGCACCCGGTCCGAATTGCATAGCGAACACACCAACACGCCGGCCATTAGTCACCCGGCTGAAACCATCAGCGATACCCACCCCCACCCTCTCCTGTCGGCAGACAATAGGCCGCAAGCCCACCGCCGCCGCGGTATCTATAATAGGGTTAGTCGGGAAACAGCTGAGAAACTCCGTACCTTCACGTTTGAGTATCTCCACCATAGCCTCAAGTACATTCATGCCATAATACCTCCGCATCTTATATTAACTTCCCCACCATCTCCACCAGGCGGAAAAACACCTGATCCCCGACTAAAAGGTACCTCCATCGTAATATGAATCCCTCTCTTCTTCAAGAGCTGCGCCACTATCCATCTAACAGCACTCCCCTTTTGCCACTCCTTCGGTAGCAGCAAACATTGTACTGGTAATTTCCTGGGTTTTAAGGCAGGGCCATACCGCCGTCAATAAGTAAAGTCTGCCCGCAAACATAATCAGACGCATCCGAAGCCAGGAAAACCGCCGCGCCGGCATAGTCACTGGGAGAGCCTACCCTCCCCCGTGGTATAACTTTGACAAACGCCTCCAGCTCGTCGGGGTGCTCGGCAAAATGCTCGTGATTAATAGAGGTGATGGTCAAGCCCGGGCTGATGGCGTTGACGGAGATATTATACTTTGACCATTCCATGGCCAGCGCCCGGGTCAAATGGGAAACGCCCGCCTTGGAAATGGCATAGACCGAGCGTCCAGACTGCACTAACTGCGAGATAACCGAGGAAACATTAATGATTTTCCCTTTCTGCTGTTTTATCATCTCCTTCCCCACCATCTGGCAGCAGAAGAAGAGTCCACGCAGGTTGGTATTCATGATACGGTCCCAATCTTCATCGAGAACGTTCTCCGCCAACCCCCTGACAATCACCGCGGCGTTATTGACCAAGATATCTATTTTCCCGAAATCGCTGATAACCCGAGAGACCATTGCAGCTACCGACGAGATGTTACTCACATCGGTGGGGACAGCCACAGCGCCCAGTCCCTCTCTCTGCAAAGATTCCGCCGCCTGCCGCCCTTCGGCGGCCCGGCGGTTGGCGATGACGACCGTCGCCCCGGCAGCGGCCAGCCCCCGGGCGATAGCCAAGCCGATACCCTGGTTACCACCGGTAACTATGGCCACCTTTCCGGAGAGGTCAAAAAACTCCATTTCTACCTCCTTTTAAAAAATTAAGATGTCTATTTTACGATTTGATATCCTCTGGTCAGGTCAGTTCAGGCCATAGATTCTCGGAACTTCTTCAATCTGGACTGAAACTCCGGCTTATCCCAACCCTCCCGGTTGACCAGAGCCTCCGGGACTTCTCCGCAGATAATATGTGAGATCTGTCCCAGATTTTCCTCCCATTTGTTTCTCCATACCTCGTCTGTCCAGCCCAGGGAGTGAGGAGTGACGATAACGTTGTCCATCTTGAGTAAGGGATTATCCGGCGGTATCGGCTCTTGCTCAAACACGTCTATACCCGCTCCTTGTATCCATCCTTCCCGCAGAGCTTTTATCAAGGCCGCCTCGTCCACGATAGATCCCCGGGCAGTATTTACGATAAAAGCCGTCTTTTTCATTTTCCTCAGCTCTCCGGCGCCAATTAAATGGTGAGTTTCCTCATTAAACGGACAGCTAATATTCAGAAAGTCAGACTCACTTAACACCGTATCCACATCCACCAGCCTGATATCAGCATCGGCTACCGTCTCCGGCTTGACATACGGGTCGCAGGCAATATGCTTCATATTAAAAGGCCTGGCCAGCCGGAACATGGCATGGCCAATACCACCGACGCCGATTGACCCCAATGTCCTCCCCACCAACCCGAGACCGAGGTAGCCCGTTCTTTCCGTCCACCGTCCCTGGCGAATCAGCTTATCCTTGGCCATCATCCGCAGGCTCAAGGCCAGTAGAAAAGTGATTATGGCAGTAGCCAGCGGGCGCCGAACGGATATCGGCGTATTACACAGGATTACTCCCGCCCCGGTAAGATCAGGAATATTGACCTCGTCGTAGCCCACCCCACTTCGGTGAACGGAGAGAAGCTGCTTATTCCCGGCCAGGCTCTATTTCGTCCACCGGGACTTCAGAGAGATAACCATGTCAAAATCCCGTATCTGCTCCGGGGTTATTTCCGGTAAAAACTCCGGGAACATCTCCCACTCCACACCAGACATCTCATCCAGCAGCCTGAGTCCAGGTCCTGGAGTATAAAAATTCCCTTCCCAGTCAAACATATCCCGGGTAATACCAATTCTGGCTTTCCTGCCCATTCTTTCTTGCTTTCTTATCTAGTTAACGATCACACCTGGCCAACGAGAGCCCTGGCCTCCTTGATAACAGGACGCAGATTCTCCACATTACCATCAACGACGCCTCCGATTAAGAAGAACTGGTAGCCCTCCTTTGCCCGCCGGGCCAGTGCTTTCGGGATTTGACCGCCGATACCGGCTATTTTACCCGCTTTCCGGCATATCTCGGCCACCCGCTTCATTTTATCTTCCATAACTGGCGTGGCCACCATCTCCGTCCCCACGGCTTTAGGGTCAACGCCACCGATATTAAGCGCCAGGTCATAAGGCCCCACGACAGTGCCGGTAATGCCCTCTAGACTCAAAATGTGCGGCAGGTTCCGGATATTTTCCAGGCTTTCCGTCTGCGGAAAGATGACTGTGTTGTTATTAACGTATTCCGTCAAGGAAAGGAAGGGGACCTTAGCAAGATCCTGGCCGTCAATCACGTAGGGACTCAACCCTATCCCTGTCCCCCGGTTTCCGATGGGCGGGAAATAAGCCTTATTGACAATTTGGGCGGCCTCTTCCACGGTATCCACCTGTGGCAGCATCAGACCGTTTACCCCAGCGTCAATATAGCGCCGGAAGTAGGCAGCCTTATCTTCCACCCTGATCATGACCGGCATATCCGTTTTCCGGGAGGTACGGATGTATTCCCAAATGGTCTCTTTATTCACCAGGCTGTGCTCCAGGTCCACCATAAAAAAATCAAACCCGAAATCCCGCAAAGCCCTAACCGTTTTTTCCGGTACGTTACCGGGCCCGATAAGTGTGCCGTATACCTTCTCGCCAGCCTGCATCCTCATCTTCATATTATAGGTCTCATTCAGTACCATGATAACCTCCTAGTCTGCTTTTCACCAAAAATTATCTTCACCCTTTTCCCGGCCCGGGGATAGTTACCTCAAGTCCCCGGTCTAGGTTTTCCGGGCAAATTTCTGTATGGTTCGGGAACCCTTGTCAACCCCGGCCGAAGTCAGGGATACTTCGCCGACATAGAGGTCCCCCTGCGAGTCAACGGCAACGGCGTGGGGCGCATGGAACAGGGCTTTTTCTTTCGTATTACCTTCATTACCCCAGCGCGCCAGCAGCTGGCCGTCAACCGTCCATATGCTCACCTGCAGAGAAAACTCGGATATATACACCGTTTCCTCGTCATCAACAAAGACATCGGTAGGCCGAATGACGTCCGTCCATTCGCTGATGAATTTACCACTGGTGTCAAAAATTTGAACCCGGCTGTTTTCCCGGTCGGTAATCCATACCCGATCCCGTTTGTCTATCCAGATGTTGTGGGGCAGCCGGAACTGGCCCGGGGCACCGCCCGGTTCACCCCATGAGAAAAGCAGTTTACCGTCAGGAGAAAACTTGTGTATCTGCGCGTTACCATAACCGTCGGCAACGTAGATTTCACCAGTGGAATTCAGCGCCACGCCGGTGGGACGATTGAACGGCGGAGCACCCCGCGTTATTCGCCCCAAGCTCTCCCAGAAATCAAAAGTCCGGGTATAGCCGGTGTCCGTCGGCTGACCTCTGGTGCCCAGCGTCATGAGCAGCTCACCCTCGAGAGTAAACTTGGCGACGATGTGGTCTCGGTCATCGGTGCAGTAGATGGAATTGTCCGGACCAATGCAGCTACCGTGGGCGCGGTTAAAAAACCCCTCGCCCCACCCGGTGAGCAGGTTCCCCTCCCGATCGAAGACCATAATCGGGCGCTCGCTCCGGTTAAGAATGTACACCCGGTCCTGCGCATCGATGGAGATACCGCCGACGTCTTTGAATGACCCTCCTTGGGGAAGCTTGGCCCACCTGTCAACCAGCTCGTAAGTGTATCTACCAGCACCGTATGGCATGTTCTGAACCCCCCTTTCCGAATTAGCCGGATAGATGAGCCAGAGGTTGTCTTGATCAGTCACCCTGGCACAGGCTTAAGATAAAACGAGGCAACCAGAGCTGAACCGACGACCACGGGCCCTCACATCATCCTAGGAAAAGCAGAGACCACCTACTTCCTTCCAAGGAGAGCATTATACCATAAGCCGCCGGCAAATAATAAATACTAAACACCAAGGTTCTGCTCGATTGACATAGAAAGAGTAATTTTGAAGCAGGCGTATAGTGCTTGGCTGCACACACTATACAGAAAGTTCACGAAGAATTATAATGAATTTATTAAGGGTAAAATTTCAAGAATATACCTGTCCCGATGAAAATATTGCTGACGGCTAATCTGAAATAATTATCCAACTCCTAGTGCCGGGCCTGGCAAAAGACGAACTCAGCCTGTGGCTAAGGCTCCGAAATACCCAGCAGGAGATAGCAAAATAAGCAAGACCAAACAGCTAAGAGAAATGTTTAGCAATGAAGGCGTAATCAGGATAGCCGGGGTCCACGACGGCCTTACGGCTAAATTGGTTGAACTGAATGGTTTTGACGGTGTTTGGGATATAGTATTTAGAACTAGAGTTTGGAGCGAAACAACTTTTAATGTCAATTTTGACTAAATTTACGTAAATCTCTCATCTAAGGGTTGACAAATCTTTATTTTATGATATAGTTAGGACTAGAACAAAGTGAAAAGGAGGTGATGCCGTTGTCGAGACCCGTAAGGGGAAAGAGTTTTTGAACTCAAAAATAGCAGTTAAAGTCAACTATATCTCCGCGAAAACAGAGCGATTCAAGGTGTAGTTCTGTGATTGGGGATATAAGCATATTCTAACAAGGAGGGAAATTAGAGGTCGATGAGAAAAGAAATAGCTAAAATATGGGGGGTGGGCCTGACCGCAATCCTAGTGGCCAGCCTGCTACTCGCGGCCGTGCCGATGGCTCAACCGACACCGGCATCTGCGGGCACGCTTGGCTGGGGCGCGGAGACCATCCCTAGCACGACAGGTAAGGTCCTGATCGCTGGAGCCAATATTACTGACATGGATGTCTGTACAGCCGACCCGGATATCATCTGGGCCGTTGCTGATGTTGACTCCGGAGCAGGTAACGGGACCTACAAGTCCACCGACGCCGGTGTCACCTGGACAAAGATAACCAATCACACCGGGGTAGGCACTGCCGCAGGAACGGGTGTGCAACTGGTGGCCGTTGCTCCGGACGACCCGGACATCGTGGTGGTCATCGCCGATGCCAAAGAGGTCTATGCTACCACCAACGGTGGCACCACTTGGGGCGACCTGACCACACCGAATGAGGCCAGCACAACCGTTAATGACGCGGCAACCAACATCTACGACGTGGACATCTCCCACGACGACGCCGGGGTGCACTACGTTGGCGTGGCCGGTATTGACAGCGCCGCTAACGATGCGTCTGCAGACGCAATGCGGACAGGTAATGTCTGGTACTTCAACATGGGCGCCGCGGCCCCGTCTTGGATAGAAACGAACGACAAGACAGGTTTCGGCGCGACCGGCACGAACGTGAGTACGGCCATGGCAGTGGCTTTCTCACCCAGCTTCGCCTCGGACAAGGTGATGGTGGCCGTCACGGCGAATGTGACAGGTGCAGTGAATTTCGAGATGTGGAGCATGTCAAGCGCGGGCTGGAATGAGTCCGGTGCTTCCTTCACCAGCTACCCGGTATCACTGGTAGCTAACGCTGACGCCACGATAGCCACTCCAAGGGGTCTCTATGCCGCGGACATCTCACTATCACCGGACTACCTAGGCAGTGATGACTCCATGCGCGTCGCCTTCGTCGGCTTGACGGTGCAAGGCTCTACCGCCAAGGACGGCATCTACCGTCTGAAAGACACCGGCAAGAAAGAGATGAAGGTGGGCATTGACGTAAATAGCGTATCCTACGACGGCACCAACCTAGTCGCCGGCGAATTCAACAGCAACGTCTCCTACTACTGCGCCGACCCGCTGGCAAGCTCACCCACGGTCAGCACCACCGCTGCCCTGAAGAGAGCGGGTGGTGACGCCCGTACCATAACTCGCTGGGCCGGCGTGGATGTGCTCACCGGAACCAGCGGCACGTCCAGTTCCTTCAATGTCTCCCGGGACAACGGCAAGAGCTACAACGGCATCAGCCTAGTTGATATCTCTACATCAGCTGGGGACGACTCCGGTACAAACGACATTAACGACGTCGCGGTCTCAGCAGATGGCACCAAGATTTACCTGTCTGCTGATGACGGTACCAACCTGAGCCTGTGGCGCGGTGTTGATGGGGTCTGGGAAAGGGTGGCTGCGATCGACAGTGTAGCCAACGCCATTGTCCGCCTCGCTCCGGACGACCCTGATGCTGTCTACACAGCGACAACCGGTGCGAGCAAGAAGACCATCTACTACAGCAGCGCGGGTGGCGACACCAAGTGGTTCATGCGCAGCTCCCGGTATGACGTCAAGGATATCGCCGTGGAGAGCACTGATGTGTGCTACGTAGCCGTGAATGCCGCCGGTTCGGTCAGCAAGAGCACCAATAGCGGCTTCACCTGGGGTACGGCCAAAGACGGCCAGCTGTTTGGTGGCACCAATGTCTCAATTCATAGCTTCGGTGAGGACCAACTACTTCACACCAGCACCACCGGCTATGTCTCCTACTCCATCGACGGCAACACCACCTGGGTGCAGATAAAGAAGCAGGTCAACTCCACATCTGGTACCATCCACGTGACTGCCAGTGGCCTGAACGACGGGGACTTCATCTACGCCGCCAGCCAAACCGCCGACCTGAATGTACGCCGATGGGAAGTCGGTACCAGCACTAGCTGGGGAGATATCATCAGCGGTACTCTCGCAACTGATCGTAATGCCGATGACGACACCTCCGACACAGGCGAAACATTCCTCGCTTACGGAGCTGAGCTGATTGACGGCGTACTCTATATCGTCGGCGTGGATGACGCAGCTGCGGATAGCTCATTGTTCCGAACCCTATCGCCGTCCACCGCTGCAAGCACCTCGACCTGGAGCAACAAGCTGAGCGGTAACGCTGACGATGAAGCGCTGACGCTCGGATTCAGCTCATCCACTAGCGACGGCAACAACAAGCTATGGGGGATTGAACCCGGTGACGACCAGCTCTTCAGCTTCGTCGATACCCTGCATACATTAGAGCCAGAACTGACCGGTCCGGCGGACGGAACGGAAATCGATATAAACGCAGTGAGCGGTGTCCCGTACAACGTGGCCTTCAGCTGGAGTCGTCCGTCCACGGCCAACAGATACAGTCTGGAGATTTCTCTGGATGACGGCTTCTTCGAGGACGTCACCACCGAGACAATACCTTCGGCTACCACCACCACCACCACAGCTACGCCAGCTAAGGTACTGGCTGGTACTAACTTCAACGAAGGTACCACTTACTACTGGAGGGTCAGGGTAGCTTCGAACGGTCCGGTCTACAGCCCGTACTCCGAGACCCGCAGCTTTACCGTCAAGGCGCTTCCGGCTCCACCGGCAGCGGTAGTGATTAAACCAGCTCCCGCGCCGATAGTCAGACCGGAGGTAGTGGTACCCACACCGACGATAAACCTCCCAGCACCAGTGGTGAATATACCGGCACCACAAGAGGTGATCATCCCACCGGCACCGGCTCCCGCCCCCGCCGTTCCTACGGTAGCCATCTATGCCATCATCATCATCGGTGCCCTACTGGTGATCGCCTTGATCATCCTGATAATGAGGACCCGACGCCCAATCTAAACCTTATTTGATGGACACACGTCCCGATACTCCGAGAGCCCCCCGAAACCCGGGGGGCTCTCTCTTTATCCCAAACCGCAAGCGATTACTGGTGTCACCAGGCAGCTACGGCAACCTCCTTTAATAACATTTCCTACATCCTACCCGTAACCGCGTCCCGTATGCCGCTTGGCGGTCTCCAGCCTGTTCTCATTGAGTTTCCAAAGCAGAGCATCATCGGCCAGCAGTGCTATAATATGCCGAGAAACTCATCGGTACCCCGGGACATCAGAGCGTTCTTCGTATTCCCCTGATTGATAATGAAGTCCTCGTTCCAAAGTGCCCGGTAAACGACCACCGGTATGCTGCAGGCCATGACTTCCAGCGACGGCGAGTTCCCGCCCTCAAACCCGGAGGTGGAAATAAACACATCCGCTAATGAAAACAGCCAGGCCATGAGGTCATCACCAACTCGCTCCCGGAAATCTATCCGGAACCCGGGCCTGACTTTCCGGACCAGCCTGGTGAAAGCTTCTTCCCGACCCACCGCCAGCAACTTTACGCTGGGATTTACCCAGCAACAATGTTCAGAATCTTTAATATATCAAGCTCATTCTTCCACTTTATCCCTCTAATTAAAGCCATGACCACCTCCTCGCCGGTATTTTTACGCACCGGACTTAGGCAGAACATTCCCAGTTTCAGACCAATACCCGCCCGGGCCATCGCCTTCGCCCCGGTCATACAGGTAGACCAGCCCCTCCAGCCAAGCCGAGGTGACAATCTTCTTCAGTGAGAGGTGGTAGGTTTCCCGGGTGACAAGGACATCACGGCTATTTTGAAAGAAAGACGGTTCGTAAGGCTGGACGCAGTAAAAAACAGTGCCTTTACCACTCCGGCAAACGACGGGCGCCGTGAGGCAGAACGTGACGACATTAGTGTCGCACCCGGCGACGGCTTCCATCAGAGGCGCTAGCAGGTCGATATCATGTCTAACCCGAGCAATTTGGTAACCGTGTCAATATCCAGATACCGGACGCCACGCCTCTTAACTATCCTGACCAGCGACTCCACAACCCTCAGCCATGACGGCGGATTAACATAGCCTGCGGACGCTTCCAGTGGAAACCAACGATGGTCACCGGCCAGAGAAGTTATCATTATCTGGTGACCTCTCCGAGTTAGGCCATTGGCCACCTCAAAAATGTGCCTGGTGCCACCGGAAAGACTGGCCGTCCAGAGAGCAGAGTTTAGCCTGAGCCTATCCGCCACTGACCGTCACCTTATTATCTTAAAATCCGAAAAATATGTGCTCATCCGATAATGGAATAAGTCGCTTCCAACATATCCGGAGCGATAGCCTCCGGCGCTGCCTCTCCCTCGCTCACCGGTGGCTGCCCCCCGATGAAGACAGTCCGACAACCGGAAGCCTTACCCATAGCAATATCGCTCATCATATCTCCCATCACGAAGGAATACTTGAGGTCAATATCATAATCCTTAACCGCTTGCCGTATCATACCAGGCTTCGGTTTACGGCAGTCACAGTTATCATCGGGGTGGTGGGGGCAATAGTAAATGGCGTCCACCCGGGCACCTTCCTTGGCCAGCTCTCTCTTCATTTTTTTATGGATGTCCGCCAAGGTCTCCTCGGTGAAATAGCCCCGGCCAACGCCCGATTGGTTAGTCACCACAATCACTTTAAAACCATGCTCATTGAGCAATTCTATAGCCCTGGCCGTATTGGGCAGCAATCTAAAATCCTCGGCGCGGCAGCAGTAAGAGACGTCTTCAGCCATGGTACCATCTCTATCCAGGAAAACAGCCCGGTCAGCCATCAGTTATCTCTCCTTCCGTTAAATAAAATCGGCCGTGGAGTTATTGAACTTAAACTTACTATGGGTAGTGAAATCCTGGGTCATGACCACTGCTGCATGCTTCTTCTTGTGTACATCAATCCCTATCACCAGATACCCCGCCGGGACTTACTTGAGCTTGTTTGCTGCGCTATTCTTCATTCGATAGCTCCTTCTACTTAGATTTAGTGCTTTTGTTCCTACACCTCTTCATTGTAGCCGGAGCCAGCACTATTTCTCTTTCTATATACTAAATAAGCTTTTGGTTGATGACCTTATTTTCTTTAGCACCCCGCGTTTCCCTCATACTATATTGAACTTCTGAAGATAGAGTAATATCTACCGCCTGACCAATATATTGGCCAGTTTCCCGGAACTACATTCTTTGAGAAGAGAAGCGATGTCCATTAAGGCTACCGATTCCTTTTCCTCATCTATGCCATAAAGACTAAACCCATAATTTAACAGTCTATTTAGGTATTCCTCTGGCGACGAATCAAACCGCCTTATTACATCAGGTAGGAACTCGGTGATAATTATCAAGTCTTTATTTTGGTTAATCATATTTTCCATTCCTTCAAGAACGGCCGGTTCGGCGCCTTCAACGTCTATCTTGACAAAGTCAATTCTACCATTGTAATTACTGACGAAGCTGCCCATGGTTTGTGTTTCAACCTCAATTGTGTCTTTGCCAAAGGTATGTGTATCCTCGCCTTGTCTGGCTAAGGAATGACTGCCTTGATTAGTTCTGTCTAAAAATAGCGTCGCCCTCCCATTTATATTGGAGATAGCTTTTTGTATCGGGGTGACATTATGATAGCCATTTATAGTTATATTCTTTACTAGTAAATCAAAACTATACGGATCAGGTTCAAAAGCGAAGACCTTTCCCTTCTCACCCGCCAGCCTGGCCATAATCAGCGTGAAATAGCCTATGTTGGCTCCGATATCCAGACAGACCATCTCTCTGGTGATGACGCTTTCCACTACCTTGGTCATTTGTTTGTTGTAAATACCTGTGGAGACTAAAGCTGGAGTAAGGTCTCCCATATCCCCGATATCAACACACATCTGGTGCTCTTGCACTGGAACTAAAATGACTCTTTCCTGCGGTATTAAAGCTTGATATAAGAATGCATACAACTTCAGAACCAAGGGACATCGGCCCAGTCCTAGCCCTGACTCGGCAAAAAACCTGACGACCTTTACAAAATATGAATACAGCATATCATCCTTGCTCTGGTTGACCACGACATACATGTACCGGTCTATCGCCGTACTCACCACCGCCCTTACCCCAAGCCGGTAATAATCGGCTAAGTCCGTAGCGCCGCCGATAAAGCTTGCCGGAAGAGAGTGCACGTAATAACCATTTTACCTTCCCCACTTCATAACTTCCCGAAGGCCGGTCACCGCTCCGGAACATGGCGAGACAAACATCCATATTTATACCACAAACAGACACTTTGTGCCACTCCGCCACCAGTTCCTGTGACGGTAACATGATCCACAGCCCAACCACCATTCTCCCTGCTCACCTTGCGCCGTCGAGTCCTTTAACCTATAATATAGGCGGAGAAAGAACTGGATGTTAGTATTGGGGCACGCCGGAATCACCCTAGGCGCGGCCGTACTGTTAAGCGGTGCGCTCTCCAGAAACAGCTACTCGATTTACAGGGCAGGGAAGAGACAGGGGCAACCCGGAGCATCGGGCGGACTTTTTTCTTCCCGGGGCCGCACCGCTTTTAACAGCCCATCCTGGACCACCTTCCTGTCACGCTATATGCACCCAAGGCTTCTGCTTATCAGTTCACTTCTCCCGGACATCATTGATAAACCGATAGGGCTTTTTTTCTTGCGTGAGACACTCAACAATGGGCGCATATTTTGCCATACCTTTCTCTTTCTCGTCCTGCTTACCCTGACCGCGATTTACCTCTACCGACGTTACGGCGAAACCAGGCTCTTCCCCCTCTCTTTCGGCACCTCCACTCATCTCGTCTTTGACCAGATGTGGCATACTCCCCAGACTCTCTTCTGGCCCGTTTTAGGCCTCACCTTCGATAAGCTAGAGTTTACCTCCTTTACCAGCTGGATATCATATCTTGTCCACAACCTACTGACATACCCCGATGTATTTATTCCAGAGCTGATTGGTGCCGTAATAATCATCGGGTTTACCGGGATACTGGTGCGCAGAAGAAGTGTCCGTACCTTTATCCGCTACGGGCAAATCCGGTAACAGCTTCTGGTGGCCGGTAAACCCGGGGTAATACCGATAGATTGTGGTATTACCCGAGCAGTGCTATACTTTATCATAGGGGCTACTCAATGCGACAAAGCACTTTGTTTTCACCGAAACTCGTGGCTGGCATACTGGTAGCCCTAGCCTTCGGAGTCGCCCTGTATTTCCGCATTGCCTTCCCCTATGATAAAGTATTTGTCGATGACCTGATAAAATTCACCTCGTTTGACCCTTACTACCATATGCGCCTGGTGGACAGCCTGGTCCTCAATTTTCCCTACCGTAT
>PVBE010352500.1_pt1 | contig 20261 bp, 19 predicted proteins | sample 1631181 | NCBI WGS metagenome assembly PVBE01 (sample SAMN08397723, study PRJNA350692) | Marine metagenome, whole genome shotgun sequencing project. | isolation source: water | place: Pacific Ocean | collected 2012-04 | reverse complement strand
ATCCGACTCAACGCCAGCTTCGCGGCCTTCTTCACGTCCTTGGGGAGGCCCCACTTCTTCGCCGACCGGGTCAGCGCCGCGCGCGCCTCCTCACCGGGGATGGCGGCCAGCGCCTCGACCGCGAGCAGCTGACGCTGCAGCGACTTGCCGGTCCGCGCGAGGCTGACCCCGGCGAGCACGCTGGCGAAGTAGGGGACGGTGCGCGGGTCCTTGAACCGGGTCAGCGCCTTGATGAACTCGGTCTGCTCCGCTTCGTCCCGCTGGGCGAACGTGGAGTCCTCCATGCGGTTGAGGATGTTGCCGGCGGCGCGGCGGTCTTCGGACTCGGACAGGACCTTGAGGGCGAGCAGCCGGTTCTCCCGGTCCGGATCGCCAAGCGCCCGCGCGAGCGTGACTCGGGCCTCCGCCGGGTAGTGCCCCACCAGCGAGCTCAGCGCTTTGCGGCGCACCCGCGTCGAGGTGTAGCCCAGCGCCTGCGTGATCGCGATGGTCGCCTCCTCGGTGCCGAACCCCATCAGGGCGTCGATGGCGCCGACGACGATCTCCTCGTTCTCGTCCGTGATGCAGCGGCTGTAGTAGCTCGTCAGGTCGACCCCCGACTCGGTCAGCGTGCCCAGCAGCCCGTCGCGGGCCTCCCCGGGATGCAGCTCGTTGAGCAACGCCACCAGCGCATCGGGCGACTCCGTGGCGGCGTCGTACAGCGCTTCGGAGAGCACGTCGGGCTCCCGTTCGAAGACCGGGGCCAGCTGCTTGACCCGCTCGGTCTCCAGCAGGCCCTTGTACAGCGAGCTGGCAGCGAACCCACCGCTCCGCGAGGCCCCGCCGGCCACCTTCAGGAGCTTGGCGGCCCCTTCAGCGTCCCGCCCCGCGACCATCGAGTCGAACATGTCCAGCACCAGCGGGCTGGGGGTGTGCGGGTCGTCCTCAGCCGCCCGGACCGCCATCTGGAGGAAGCGGACGTGGTCGAACGGCGTAGCGAACGCGGCGCGCGCGGCCTGCACTGTCGCCTCGTTGACCTGCCCCACCGCCATCGGCGCGGCGCACTCGCGCACCCACGCCAGTCGGTCGTCGGTCTTGAGCATGCGGAGGTCGTCCGGCGATAGCACGAACTCCTCGGCCGTCTCGGTGGCGGCGCTCTGAATCTGTGCCTGCTCCGCCTCGCCGAGCAGTTCCTGCTGGCCGGCGTCGCCCAGGTCGGGCCCCGATTGCAGGGTGTCGGTGGCGTAGAAGCTGATGTGGGCGAGCTCCCGCTTCCACAGCAGGGTGGAGTAGTCGTCCTCGCCCTGGCGGGGGTCCGCGATGAGCACGTCGATGAGGCCCCGCAGGTCGTCCGCATGCAGGCCGGGCGCGAACGACAGCTCGCGGATGCCGTCGCAGAAGAGCTTGAACGTCGCCTCGCTGAGCCGCGACTTCGAGGGGGTCACCTCCTCGCTGCCCAGCAGCAACCCGACGGGAGTCACGCGCACGGTCAACTCGCCGCCGGCCAACGCCGGCGTGGCCTTCTTGGCGGTCTCGTGCAGCAGCCGGTCGACGAGCTCGCCGCGCCCCTCGTACAGGCGGGTCGCGCGGAGCAGCTTGTCCAGCACCACGAAGAAGCCCGCCGCCTGAGCGGTCAGTCCCTGGGGAATCTCATCGGAGGGATCGTCGGAGACGGCCGGGGCGGGGGGCGGAGGCGGCGCTGCGGCGGCCTCTTCCTCTTCCTCCTCGTCGTCCTCTTCGACGTCGATTTCGAATGCTTCTTCGTCTTCTGGAACCATGGCTCCGAGCACTCTACGACTAGATCCCGTGACGGCGGAGGTACTTCTCGGGGACCTGGGGGGCCGGCAGGCGGAGCATGCGGCAGATCTGCGTGAGGTAGCCCTTGAGGTAGACCTTCGCGGGCAGCCGATCCAGCTCGTCGGCTTCGATGGCTCGGAGCATGCCGATGCCGATCTTGGTGCGCGTGGCGATGTCCTGGAGGCTGATGTTCATCGTGCGACGGACCTGCTGCAGGAACTCGCCGCTGACGCCGCCGCAGTCCATCTCCAGCGCTTCGATCTCCTCGCGGGGCAGCGGCTGCACCTCGATGGGGCCGACCGCGCGGGTCTTCACCGTCTCCCGGATCCAGGTACGACGGTCCTGCTGCTGCTGCTGCACCGCAGGCGTCGCCGCCAGGGTGGTCGCGTCCGCCGGCGAGATTTTCGCGCTGGGAAGCGGCCGGGCAGTCGGGTCGATGCGGGCTCGCACCGGCTCCACCGGCACGTCCATGGTGCGGCGGCCCAGCTGGGGACCGGACGGCGTGCGGATCGTCGCCGGCGCCGAGGGCCCTGGACCCGCCATCGGGGCTGGAGCCGCGGACGGCACGCTCGCGACGGCCGCGCCCGGAGCGGGCACCTCCTCCAGCGAGTCGATGAACACCTCGGCCTGCGCCACCGCCTCGAGCGAGTGGCTGTCCAGCTCGCCCGGCCGGCGGGTCAGCATCAGCGGCAGCTGCGTGCCCGGGGCGGTGATGTCGCTGGGGTCGTAGTGGGAGTCGTCGAACTCGTCCTCGATGGCCATCTCCGGATGGAGCGGCTCCACGTCGGCTAGGCGGCCGTGCCGGGCCGCGGCGACCTGCTGGGCCAGCTCCTCGATCGGCGAGCTGCCGTCCAGGTCATGGACGAGGTCGAAGAAGAGATCGGGATCGCGCGGGATCGACATCCCGGCCCGCCCCGAGCGGTTGTACTTGCCGTAGCGACGCGCCGATTCGGGGTCGCTGAGGATCCTGAAGGCCTCGTCGATCTTCACTGAGATCGCCTCGGTCTCCTCCTCGGAATAGAGGCTGTGGATGGCCATCGAGTCGGGGCGGAAGCTCTTGCGCACCATGCGGTACGCGCGCTTCACCTCTTCACTCGACGCACCCGGCGCCACGTTCAAGATCTCGTAGTAGTCCTGCGTTACGAACTTCATGCCCTCGCCGCTGCCTCTTCCCCGCTACCGCCTGCTCTGCTCTCTGCTTCTGCTGCTCACCCGCCGATCGCGCTCGCCGCCTCCCGCAGGGACCAACGCCAGTCGCCCGGTGACGGGACGTCCACGTCCTCGTCCATCCGCGCGAGCAAGTCATCGATCTCCGCGCCCAGCAGATCGGCCCTCCCCGGTGCCGCTCCGCCGCTCCTACGCGCTCGAATCCAACCCTCGTCCTCGAAGGGAATCACCGCCCGGAATCGGAGGTCGAGGCCCAGCCCGTGCCCCGCCGCCGTCACCAAGGCGTGCCCTACATCCACGTCGTCGCCCCGCCGCACCCGGTTCAAGACCAGGAACAGGGGCTTGCGTCCGGCCCGCGCCGCGAGCTCGTCCGCATCGATGCCACTGACCCGCGCCACCGACCGCATCCACGTCCCGGTGCGACCGGCGCAGGCGTCCCACGCCTCCGCCATCACCTCGCGGGAACGCTCCGCACCCAACCGCCGCGCCAACCACGGACCCACGAGGCGCGCGAAGGTGCGCGCCAGGAGTCGGGCCGTCGCCTCCAGCGGGAGCCGCTCGGGAACCGCCACGATCATCGGTTGATCGGCGGCGAGCCACAGGTCCAGCGCCGCGTCGTGCGTACCGGCCGGGAGATCGATCACAACCCGACCGTAGTCCAGGGTGTCGATCTGCTCCCGAAGCTGCCGGCACGCACGACGCGACGGATCCCCGAGTACCGGCGGAGCCCCCGAAACCACGCGCAAGTCCGCGTGGTACGAGGTCCTCTCCGGAACGATTTCTTCGCCGTCCCACGGCGAACGCGCGCTTGATGCAGGCACATCCAACATCGAAGCGAGCGTGGGGCCGGACCAGTCGGCGTCCACCAGGCAAACCCGGTGGCCGCGATGGATCAGACGGGTGCCCAGAGCTGCCGCCAACGTCGACCGGCCGACCCCTCCGCTGCCCGACGCAAACGCCCACAAACGACCGGTAGAGCCGCTGCTACGCACCCGAAGGCGCGTCAGCGGTTCCCGATCAGAGGGCGTCACGACTGGTGCGTTGGAACCGGCCACCGGAAATTCCCATTTCCACAAACGAATGACAGAAGTGCTGCTGTAGCTCCCCGTGGCGCCATCCAATCACTTTCCGATCCCCGAATCAACCCCCGAGTTGCGGTTTGCAGACATTTTCTTGGTTGTTGATATTTCAGCGTTTTCTGCCCATTTCAGGGCAGGCGGCGCTTGGCTTTTCCACAGGTGTGAACATCGCTGTGGGCAAGTGCTGGTGGTAAGGGGCGTCTAACTCGGCGGATTCAAGCGACGGGAAGCCTGACGCAGAACCGCGTGCCTTCGCCTTCGACGCTCTCCAGCTCGATCTCTCCGCCGTGCTCGCGGACGATTCGCTCGGAGATTGCGAGTCCAAGTCCCGTGCCTTCGGCCTTGGTCGTGAAGAACGGGATGAACAGGTTCGGGGCGTCCTTGGCCTTGATTCCGATGCCCTGGTCCTCGAACGACAGCTCCACGCAGCTGGCGGTGCTGAGGTGCCCGCGTTTGATCCGAACCTCGGTTCCAGGCGCGCGCTGACGCAACGAGTTGATGCGCGAGCTTCGGCGCCCGCCGTCCACGTGCGCGGCCCGCACCGTCAGCGTGCCGCCGCTCCCCTGCATGGCGTCCACGCCGTTGCGGAAGGCGTTGAGCAGCACCTGCTTGAGCTTCTCCACATCCATGGGGACAGCCGGCAGGTCGGGGGCGGGCTCGTAGTCCACCTCGATGCCGCCGGGGAGCCCCTGAGCCTCCGCCATGGCGAGGATGCCGCCCAGGAGCACGTCCGGAGGCAGCTCCTCGGTCTCCATCCGCATGGGGCGGGCGTAGTCCAGGAACTGGCGCACGACGGTGTCGAGGCGGTCGACCTCCTCGACGATGATCCCGAAGAACTCCACCTCCCGTTCGCTGCGCCCCTCCGCGCTGCGGGCGAGCACCTGGGTGGCGCCCTTGATGGCGCCCAGGGGGTTCCGGATCTCGTGCGCGAGGCCGGCCGACATCTCGCCCAGCGCGGCGAGGCGGTCGCGCTCCTTCATCCGCTCGAAGGCGCGCGAATTGTCGATCATCACCGCCAGTTGGTCGGCCAGCCCCTGGAGCGCGTCCAACTCCTCCTCGGAGAAGGCCTGCGTCGCGGGACGGAGCCGCAGGTTCCAGAACCCGAGGATGGTCGCGCCCGTGCGCAGGGGGAGACACAGATCAGACTGGAGCGCCTGCATCGTGGCGACCACGCCTTCCAGCCACTCGGGGGGCTCCACGAAGCGGCCGGTCTGTCCCTCGAGCTCCTCCAGCAGGTAGCGGCGGCGGCCCTCCTGCAAGCCGTCGGTGAAGGGGCGCGGGGCGATGGCGGGCATCAGCGCCTGCTCCGGGTCGCCCTGCCAGCGGCGCAGTCGGTAGCCGTCCCGGACCTCGTCGTAGAGGTAGATCGACATGAGATCCAACCGACCGACGAACAACGTGCCGTCGAAGATGGCGTCCAACAGGCTTCCAAGCTCGATCAGCCCGGGGAGCCGCTGCTTCAGATCGGCCAGCGCGGACAGGTGCTCGGTACGTTCACGGGCAACGAAGCGGGCCACCTGGTTCTCCATCGCGAGCTTCACTGGCTCGTACAGGATGAGCACCAGGATCGACGCGATGAGGATGTTCACCGCCTCCGCGAAGGGCCCCGCCGGCTGGCCGACGAGGCGCACGAGCACGCCGTAGACCGCCCCCACCAGCATCGCCATGACGATGAAGACGACGATGCGGGAGATGATCTCGTCGCGCTCCAGCAGCCGGTGGCGTTGGATCACCTGCCCGAGGAAGTAGATCCAGGCGGCGGTGGCGAGCGAGCCGAAGGGCGGGAACAGCACCTGCTCGCCGGGGGGCAGGTTCCGGTAGATGTTCCAGTCGATGAAGGCCATCTCGAGCCCCATCGCACCGACGGCGAAGGCGCCCGACCACAGCAGGTAGCCGACCCGGCTGGCTTCGATCGGACGGTCGAGCTGCCGGCTCAAGCGGTAGACCCACACGATCTGAATCAGCAGTCCCCCGAACACCAGCGTGGCGTTGGCGGCGACGACGAACGGGCTGTCCGGACCGATCAGCACGATCGCGACGATCTGCAGCGCTGCGAGCACGTACAGCACGGGCACGAAGTGGCGGAACGGGGGGTCGTACTTGACCAGGATCTGGGCGAACACCTGGAGGCTCGCGGGAGCCACCATCAGGGCCGACACCATCAGCGCGTACTGCCACGCCCGCTCGTCGCTGAGCACGAGGAAGAAGAGGCACAGGAAGATGATCGAGATGACGCCCGCGAGGTAGGCGTATTCTTGGTGAATCCGCTCGCGCGCCCCTCGGATGAGCGTGGAGATGGCCATCGAAAGCGCGATGAGCGCGGTGAACAGCGGAGCGACGGTTTCGATGCATCAAGAGTACACTCCGGCGGATGACAGAAGCGTCCAACGCAGCGGCATTCCGAGCGATTCCGGCGATCGACCGGCTGCTCGAGCACGGCGCCTGGGTGGTCGCGCGCGAGGTCGGACGCCCCGCCCGCCGGGATGCCTGCCGGGCGGTGGTGCAAGCGCTCCGTGAGGCGATCGCCGCGGGGGAGGCGACCGTGGCCGACTGCACCGTCGACGTCGTCGTCGCCCAGGCGGTGGAGCGGGCTCGAGCGGACGTGCGGCCGGTGCTCCGCCGTGTGATCAACGCCACCGGCGTCATCCTCCACACGAACCTGGGCCGAGCGCCCCTGTCCCCGGCCGCTCTGCAAGCCGTCGCCGACACCGCCGGCGGCTACGTCAACGTCGAGATGGACCTGGACAGCGGCGAACGGGACAACCGGCTCGACAAGGTCGCCGCCGCCTTCGCGCGGGTGCTCGACTGCGCCGACGTCGTGGTCGCCAACAACAACGCCGCAGCCACCTTCCTCGCGCTGGCCGTCCTCGCCGGGGACGGCTCGGGGGTCGCGATCAGCCGGGGCGAGCTGGTGGAGATCGGCGGCTCGTTCCGCATGCCCGACATCATGGAGACCAGCGGCGCGGGCATGGTCGAGGTCGGCACCACCAACCGGACGTGGCCGAAGGACTACGCCGCCGCGCTAGACGCGGGTGCGACCGTGCTGCTGAAGGTCCACCAGAGCAACTTCGCGGTGGTCGGGTTCACCCACGAGGTGACGATCGAAGAGCTGGTGGAGCTGGCCCGCCCGGCGGGCGCCCTCGTGGTCCACGACCTGGGCTCCGGGCAGCTGCACGGCGATCCCACCCTCGGCACCGACTCGGTCCGCCGATCGCTGGACGCGGGCGCGGACCTCGTCCTGTTCAGCGGGGACAAGCTGCTGGGAGGCCCGCAGTGCGGGATCGCCGCGGGCCGCCAGGAGGTCATCGAACGGCTCCGCCGCCACCCGGTCATGCGCATGGTGCGGCCGGGCAAGCTCACCCTCGTCGCGCTGGAGGCGACGCTGCGGGCCTGGGAGCGGGACCCCACGGGGGGCGAAATCCCGACGGCGGCCATGCTCGCGCGCCCGCTCGAGGACGTCACCGCGGCAGCGCAGTCCCTCGCCGCCGCCATCATCCATGCCCACGGGGACCGCTACGCCACCGAGGTCGTCGCCGTCGATGCGACCACCGGCGGAGGCAGCAGCCCCCTGGTGCGCATCGCGTCGGCCGCGGTGGCCGTGACGTCGTCGCAGGACAGCGCCAACGCCATCGCCGACCGGCTGCGTCGCTCGGACCCGCCGGTGGTCGCCCGGGTCGAGGACGGTCGCGTTCTCCTGGATGTCCGCACGCTGCTTTCGGGCGACCTGGAAAACGTGGTGACGTCCCTCCGCTAGAGTGGCATTCGGAAGGAAGGGCATGCCCGAACCTGGATCCCGAGTGGGACACACCGGCGAGTTCACCAGCCTGCTCCCCGCGCGGCTGGCGGCCGCCTCGCCGCGGCCGGGGGTGAGAAGACGTTCGTCACCGTGGACAGCGAAGCCGCGGTCCTCCTCTCCGACATCTCCGGATTCACCCAGCTCAGCGAGAAGCTGATCGGCGAGCACGGAGCCGAAGGCATCGATCGCCTGACGGCGGTCCTGGACGAGCAGTTCGGTCGGTGGGTCGACATCGTCGCCGACCTCGGCGGGGAGGTGGTCAAGTTCGCCGGCGACGCCCTTCTCGCGGTCTGGTTCGCGGACGACCTCGGCGGGCTGCAGCAGGCGGTCGCAGCCGCCGGCGAGTGCGTTCTCGCCATCGCCGATTCGATGGAGCGCCACGCCTCGGTGGACGACGTTCCACTGTCCCTGCGGGTCGGCCTCGGCGCCGGCCCCTTCTCGGCGGCCCGCATCGGGGGCGTGCGGGGGCGGTGAGAGCTGGTCGCGGGGGGTACCGCGATGACCCAGATCGGGCAGACCATCCGGCACGCCGCGCGGGGTCCCGTCGTCGCTTCGCCCGATGCCTGGGGCCTCTGCGACAGCCTCTTCACGGGCACCGAGACGGAGTCGGGGACCACGCTGACGGGCACCCACGACACCCTTCCTCCGGTCGCGTTCGCGGGCACCGACACCGTGCCCGTGGAGGTCAGCTCGGCGACGTTCGAGTCCTACCTCCCGGCCGTCGTCCGCACCCACCTCCATGGTGGGCTGGGCGCCTTCCTCGCCGAGCACCGGATGGTGTCGGTGCTCTTCATCAAGATCACCGGCGTGCTGGTCTTCGGCGAAGGGTGGGCCGAGCGCCTGCACCAGGCGATCGCGGAGCTGCAGACCCACCTCTATGCCCACGGCGGTGCCCTCGACAAGGTGTCGGTCGACGACAAGGGGGTGGTCGTGGTCGCCGCCTTCGGGCTCCCGTCGGCCCGCCTGGAGTACAAGCCGGCTGCCGCTGTCGAGGCCGCGGTCGCGATCGACGAAGCGCTGCGTGCGCAGGGGAGCGACGCGGCCATCGGAGTCACCACCGGCAAGGTGTTCTGCGGGCCCGTGGGCAGCGAAGTGCGCCGCGAGTACACGATGATCGGGGGACGTGGTGAACCTGTCGGCCCGCTTGATGAGCGCGGGGCCCGGGGTCACCGTCGACCAGGCGACCCATCGCGCCGCCAGGGGCGCGGCCGAGTGGACCGAGCTGCCGCCGATGCAGGCGCGCGGGTTGCGCGAGCCGACCCGCTGCTTCCGCCCCACCGCCCTCAAAGCGGCCGTGGATGCGAGGGCCGCCGGCCAACACCTCGCCTTCGTGGGACGACAGGACGAGATGTCGGATCTGATCCGACTGCTGCGCACCGCGCGCACGGCCGGCTCCTGCGTGGTGCTCGTCGAGGGCGAGGCGGGGGTGGGCAAGTCGCGGCTCGTGATCGAGGCGTTGGCCCAGTTGCGCACCGAGGGCATCGAAAGCCACATCGGCCACTCCCTCCCGACCCGGCAGGGGACACCGTACGGGGCCTGGGCGGAGCTGCTGCCCGGCGCCCTCGGGCTCCCCCCGGACGGCACCCCGGCCGACCGGACGCAGGCGCTCCAGCTTCAGCTCGCCTACGACCCGGAGCGGCGCGACCTGCTCCCGCTGCTGTCCTCCCTGCTGGATCTGGATCTCCCGGACAACGAGGCCACGACCGCCCTGACGGGGTTGGCCCGCGGCGAAACCACGCGCGCCCTCATCGTCGATCTCCTCGCCCAACGGGCCGAGCGGGACGCCGTCGTGCTCGGCCTCGAGGACGCCCACTGGACCGACTCGGCCTCGGCCGAGCTCATCCTCGAAGTGATCCGCGCGAAGCTCGGGCTGACCGTGGTCGTCACGGCCCGTCCGCAGGGCACCGGGGAGGACCCCGCGGATGAGCTGCGGGCCCTCGCGGAGCACCGCATCACGCTCCGAGCGTCTCGGCCGCAACGCGATCGAACAGCTCCTGCTTCAGCAGACGGGGAGTGCCACCGTCTCCCCCGCCGTGGTCGCGTGGTTGGTCGAGCGGCCCAGCGGCAACCCCTTCTTCTGCGGCGAGCTGATCGGCGCGCTGACCTCCGGCTCGGAGCCCATCGATCTCACCGAGGCCGACGCCGGGTCGCTGGCCGAGCTGTCGATTCCCGCGACCATCGAGGGGCTCGTGATGGGTCGCCTGGACCGGCTGAGCCCCCTGCAGCAGCTGCTGGTCAAGACGGCCGCGGTCATCGGCACGGAGTTCTCGCCGGCCCTCCTGGAGGCCGCGCTCCCCGAAGCCGGTCGGAGCGACAGCACCGTCGCGACCCTGGAGCTTCTGGTGGGAGCCGGCATCCTCGATCGGGTCGACTCCGACGCCTTCGCCATGCGGCAGGCGATCGTGCGCCGCATCGCCTACGAGTCCCTCGTCTCGGGCGCCCGGCGAACCATCCACGCCTCGACCGCGCCTGGCTGCAGGAGCACCACGCCGACGCCCTCGCGCCCCAGTACGCGGTGCTCGCCCACCACTTCAGCGGCGCCCGCATGCTCCCCGAGACCGTGAAGTTCCTGGAGCTCGCGGGGGCCCGGGCGATCGACATGGGGACCGCGGCGGAAGGCATTCGCCTGTTCCAGGAGGTGCTCGAACTGGCCGCGAAGTACGCCGACAAGGCCGACGCGGTCACCACCCCCCTGCAGCGGACGAGGTGGGTGCGACACCTCGCGCGAGCCCGGCTCGACCTGGGCCAGCACGCTCAGTGCGACCAGCTGGTGCGGCGGGGGTTCGGGGAGCTGGGGATGAAGGTGCCCACCTCCGACGGCGGCTGGGGCCGGCTGATGATGAGCCAGATGATGCGGCAGAACCTGCACCGCTGGTTCCCGGGGCTGATGCTCCGCGCCAAGCCGCTGGACGCTCGCCTCGAGGAGGCCGCGGAACTGGGACGCATCCTCATCAACATCGCCTACTGGGAGTACGAGTCGCCCTTGGTGTTCCCCGCCGTGGCGATGTGGGCGCTGAACCTCCAGGAGCGCTCGCGGGCGGTGCCCCGGCGGTCGCTGCTGGCCAACGCCGGCCTCGTGCTCGGCGGCTTCGGGATGAAGGGCGCGTCGCTGGAGTACTTCCGCCGCGCCCAGACGCTGGCGCACAGCCAGGACGATCAGATCGAGCGGTACTACGCGTGCGTCAGCGAGGCGATGCACCACATGCTGTCGATGCGGTGATCAGCCACGACTGGCAGCAACTCTACGAGATCACGTTCTCGGAGATATCCTGGGTCAACATCGTGACGATGGGGCTGACGTACCCCACCTGGATCATCAGCTACATCCTGATGATCCGGTAGGCGCACAAGGACAAGATGTACGCCTCGCCGCTGATCGCCGCCGCGGTGATGTTCGCGTACGAGTTCTGCTTCATCTTCATCTGGCCGATCCACAAGATCAGCCCCGAGTTCGGCTACGCGATCTACTTCGAGGTCCTGTGGCTGATCATGGACTCGATCCTGCTCGTGCAATGCGCGATGTACGCGAAGGAGTCGATGCCTCGATCGCTGCTGGCGCAGCGGCCCTACCTGGCGGTGCCGGGCGCGGTCATCCTCGCGACCATCGGCATGTATTGCTTCGTCGACTGGACGGGCATGAAGGACGGCGTCGGCGCCGCGATCCTCGCGGTCTCCATCATCGCCGTGCAGTTCCCGCTGTTCGTGTGGGAACGCCAGGACCACGCCGACAGCTTCAATGGCGGCGCCGGCGGCGATGGGATTTCGTTCGCCGCCATCGTGTGGCGCGCGGTCGGGGATCTCTTCACCGGGCTGGCGGTGTGGCAGCTGTACCGCTACGTGGACGGCTCCGAGCGGCCCGGGGGCACCGCATCCATTCCCGGCTGCAACCCCGACGGGGCGACCGGCTTCGAGGCGATGCACGCGCCCGGACTCTACGACCCCGACGGAGCCACGGCGGCGTTCCAGTTCGCCGAGAACTGCGCCCACTTCGCGCTCGCGCCCATCTCGGCGGCGAACCCGTTCACGTGGTTCCTGATCCTGCTGATGCTGGTCTGCGACTTCCTCGTCGTCAGCTACCTGGCCTACCAGCGCATGGAGCTGAAGAAGGACGGTCCGCCCAACCTGAGGTTCAGGCCGCCACCGAGGAAGTAGACGCCGGGCGCGCTAGTCCAGGCGCTTGCGGTAGAGGCCGTACCAGCGCTCGCCGGTCGTGTTGCCGCGCGCGTAGTTGCTGCTCAGGTTCCCCTGCCGAATCATCGCCCCGTACCAGTGCGGATAGCGCTCGGCGCCGCGCTCGAAGATGCCTCCGGTCAGCGCCGCCATCACGCCCTTGCCCCGGTGAGCCGGGTTCACGCCGACCGTCTTGGCGATCGCCGCGCGCCAGGGGCGGTCCTTCAGCTGAGGCCAGTGGGTGGCGAAGTCCAGGTCCCCGGTGGGGGCCCGGTCCGCCCCCGCGCCCTGGCAGACCAGCGCGCCGTAGTGGGGGTAGACGAGGAAGAAGCCGGCGAGGGAGCCGTCGGGGCCGTAGCAGGCGGTGGAGACCTCGGGGTCGGCGCGCCGGATGAAGCCCTCGCCGCACTTGGCCTCGAACGTCGGCCAGCTCAGCGGCGAGTAGGCGAAGTTGGCCCCGAAGACCGCGTCGATGATGCCGTGCAGCTCGCGCAGCCGGTCCATCCAGTCGGCGTGGGTGAAGGACTCGACCCGGTAGCCCTCGGACAGCAGCTGATCGACCACCGGCCTCTTCATCTGGGCGACCACCAGGCCCATCGCGCCGAGCCCCGTCTGGGTCAGGTACTGCTGATCGAGAGAGTAGCCCGCCTCCTCCAGGATCCCCGGCCACGTGGTCGGGTTGTGGGGTTCGTCGGGGAACGTCGTCGCCTCATCGGACTCCACCGACAAGCGGATTCGGTAGTGGCCGTAGGTGGTGAAGTTGATGGGGCCGTAGACGTCCTGCGCGCCGCGATCGCGGGCCCACGCCTCGGCCTGGGCGAAGAGCTCGGCGTCGCCGCCGTCGCCCGCGCTGCACCAGTAGCCGAAGAAGGCGACGCGTCGGTCCTCGACGCGCAACTCGGGCTGGAAGAAGGCGGCCACGCGGGCCGATCCGGGGCTGCAGAACGCGGCCGCTTCCCCCTGCTGGAACCAGGCGTTGTGGGCGCTGAAGGCCTTCTGAACGGACGCCGGCTCCTCGGGGATCCAGCCGGGGTCGTCGGCGAAGACGAGGGCGGGGAGATCGACGAATCCGTCAGGGAGCATCGCGCAGCCTCTCGACCGTGCCGGTGGCGCCGTCCAGCCGGACGGGCTCGCCGTCCTCCACGATCTGGAGCAGGCCGGGCACGCCCACGACGGCGGGGATGCCGAGCTCGCGGGCGACCACGGCGGAGTGGCTCAACGTGCTGCCGCGCTCCACGAGGATGCCGGCGGCGGCGGGGAACAGCGGCGCCCAGCCGGGGTCGGTGCGCACGGTGGTGAGGATGCGGCCGTTCACGTCGAGGCCGTCGTCCGGGCTGAGGATGACGCGCAGGTCGGCCTCCACGATCCCGGGGTAGCAGCCGATCCCCTGGAGCACGGTGGCGTCGCCGTCGGGGGCGGGCCGGTCGGGGCCGCGGTACCGGTTGCCGAGGGAGACCGGACCGCGCGTGGAGAAGTGGTGGGGCGGCTCGGGGGTCGCGGCGTAGCCGGCGAATTCAGCCTTGCGCACGGCGGCGAGGCCGGCGAGGTCGGTGCCGGTGGAGGTGCCCTCGTGGAAGGCGCGCAGCTCCTCGACGGTGAGGAAGAAGACGTCCCGGGCATCGGGGAGGCGGTCCACCTCGGCGAGGCGTTGGCCGAGGGCGGCGTAGACGTCGCGGTACAGCCCGAACATGCGGGTGCGGGCGAGCCGCATGTTCTCGCGGTTCTTGACCGCCTCGCGGGCCTTGCGCAGCGCCGGACGGAGCTTGCGCATCCGGGGACCGGCGGACGCCTCGGCCTCCCCGCGGAGCTCGCGTTCGCGGCGGGCCAACGACTCGGGATCGAGATCGGGCCGGTCGAGGAAGCCGCGCAGGCAGTCGAAGACGAAGGTCTGATCGGTGCGCGCGGTGATGGTCTCCAGCTTGAGCTCCCCCATCACGCGGTCGCCGTAGCGCTCGATGTAGGCGGCGAGCTGGCGCTGGAACTCCGCGTCGCCAGCGAGGGCGTCGGCGTCAGCCGGCCAGGAGCGCACCGCATCGGCGAGCGCGGGCTCGGTGCGGGCGTAGGCGGCGAGCCGGATCAACGCCTTGGTCGGCTCGGTGGACTCGATCCCCTCTTCGCCGCTCATCAGCCCCGCGTACAGCGGCGCGAGGTCGTCACCGAGCAGCCGGCGGAGCTTGCCGGTGGTCATCATCACGTAGAAGTCGTTGACGATCGGCACGTGCCAACGGCCGAGCATGCGGTCGTCCAGCAGGTCCAGCTTGTCCATCAGCTGGCTGAACGTGGCCGTCGCGAAGGTGCCCCGATCGACGGCGGCGTAGCTCGCCTCGAAATCCGCGAGGAAGCCCGCCACCGACCGGGGCAAGGCGCGGAACTGGCGCATCAGCCGCCACAGCGTCAGCAGCATCCCGGGGAGCTTCGCCAGCTTCTGGCCCATCGTCAGGGTCGTGTCCTGGACGAGGTCGACCGGGTCGGTCAGCCCCATCATCGCCTCCATGTCCTCCTTGTTCGTGCCGAACGAAGGCAGCAGGAGCAGGCCGCGGTACCAGTTGTTGATGTTGTAGTAGACGCGGCCCCGGACGAGCCCGAGCAGGTTGCGCAGCATCGGGGCGTGGGCGCCGATCACCGACTCCGGCAGCGACACCGCCCGCATCGTCTGCTCGTAGACAGACGCGTACGCGCGCTGGGCGAAGCTGAAAGTCAGCGGCGTGGTGACCCCGCAGTAGCTCTCCTGGATGTTGCTGTTGTCGAACACGACGACGGGTCCGTCGGTGTTTTCGGGCTCCGGCAGCTTCGTGATCGGGCGCGCCTGGAGGAGGAACAGCTCGTCGCCGCGGAGCGTGTACTCGATGTCCTGGGGAGCTCCGAAGGCGCGCTGGATGCGAACCGCTTCTCGGGCCACGCGAGCGGCGCCCGCGGGGTCGAGGCAGCGGCGGCCTCGATCCGCTTCGGGGACCGACTCCTCCAACGTTCCGGGGGAGCCGTCCGCCGTGCGCACCAGCCGCAGGTCCTTGTCCGCGACGGCGTGGTCGACCTCCTCGCCGTCGTGCCCCACCACGTAGTCGTCCGCGTTGCAGACGCCGGAGACGACCCCCTCCCCGAGGCCCCAGGCGGCGGTGACGAGGGTGTGGTCACGTCGGCCCGTGACGGGGTGGGCGGTGAAGATGACGCCGCTGACCTCGCCGGTGACCATCTCCTGCACGACGACGCCGACGCGGGGCACGGTCAGCTGGCCTTCGAGGCGGAGGCGGTAGACGAGCACGCGCTCGCCCAGGGCGGAGGCCCAGCAGTGGAGTACGGCCTCACAGACCGAGTCGAGCCCGCGCCGGTACAGGAAGCTCTCCAGCTGTCCGGCGAAGGACGCCGACGCCGAGTCCTCGCCGACCATGGAGCTGCGCACGGCGATGGGGACGTCGCCCCAGGGGGACAGCTTCGCGCCGATGTAGGCCCGCAGCTCGTCGCCCACCCCGGTCTGCAGGAGCCGCTCGGTCAGCCGCGCCGCGACCACCGGGACCTCGTCCGCACCGGCGTGCTTGAGGGCCGAGGCGACGTCCGCGAAGAGGTTCGCCCGCCGCAGGTGTTCGACGAACTCGTCCCCCGCGAGGGCGAAGAAGGAGGGCACGTTGGCGCCCGCGTCGACGAGGCGGGCGAGGCCGGCAGCTTTGCCGCCGACGACGTTGGGGTCCGTGGACATCGGACCGGAGCGTATCAGCGAACGGTCAGAAGGCTCTCCACTCGCACAGGCATCGCCCAACGAGTTGATCGGTCAGGGGGCCGTGCCGGCCTCGCGTTCGAGTTCCTCGCCGATCGTTTCGACCAGCCTGCGCACCGCGCCGCGGGACAGCGTCGCGACGATCTTCGGCGAGATCCTGAGCCGCGGGACGACGTACAGGTCGTACTCGATGACGAGCTGACCGTCGGCCTCGGCGAGCGTCCAGCGGGCCTCCAACTCACGCAGCTGCTCGCTGGCGACGAGCGTCCCCCGGAAGCCCTCGGCGACAGGGCAGCTGCGGGAGGTGTACTCGATCTCCTTGAACCCGCTGCGGGCGACCACGTCCGAGACGACGCAGCCGTCCTCGGTCCGGGACGAGACCTGGGTGCCGCGACCGTCGACCCTCGCGATCCGCTCGGGGCTGGACAGCAGCGCACGCGCCGCCGCCATGGGAGCGACGACCCGGGTGCTCGCGATCACGTGACCGTCGTCGGTGTGCACCGTCACCTCGCCCGCGTGGGCGGAGGCACTGAGCAGCAGGACAGCGATGACGGCGGCGCGGACGAGCACGTCTGCACCCTACCCTGGGATCGATCACCGATTCGTTTCAGGTCATCGGTCACACTCCGGGGCCCCACTGGCTCCTGCAATCAAAGGAGTGAGATCATGACGACCGAATCGAGCACCCTGACCTGGCGAGAGGGCATGACCTTCGACGCCGAATCCGACGGTTTCCCCCTCGTGATGGACGCCAGTGAAGCGGGGGGCGGGCGGGGCCTCGGCACGCGCCCCAAGCCGTTGCTCATGTCCGCGCTGGCGGGCTGCACGGCGATGGACGTCGCGGCGGTGATGCGCAAGATGCGGATCGAGCCGGCGTCGTTCGAAGTCAGCGCCGAGGGCGACATCGCCGACGAGCACCCCCGGCGGTACCTGAACGCTCGCATCACCTACCGCTTCGAGGGCGACGACCTCCCGCTGGACAAGCTGCGCAAGGGGATCGCCCTCAGCCGAGACAAGTACTGTGCGATCTCCGCGACGCTGCGGCGCGCCATGCCGCTGAGCGAAGTGATGATCGTCAACGGCGTCACCCACGAGGTCGACGCACTGGAGCAGAGCGCATGACCCACTTCGGCCAACCGTCCTACGGCCTGACCCGGACCCTCCCCGCGATGGACCACGACGTGGCCGTCGAACGCGTGACCGCCTCGCTCAAGGAGCAGGGCTTCGGCGTGCTGACGACCATCGACATGGAGTCGACGCTGCAGGCCAAGCTCGGCGTCGACCTTGGCCGTCGCTACACGATCCTGGGCGCGTGCAATCCGCCGATGGCCCACGCGGCCGTGCAAGCGGAGCCCGCGATCGGCCTGCTGCTGCCGTGCAACGTGGTGGTCTCGGAGGAGCCCGACGGCGGCACCGTGGTCTCCGCGATCCACCCCGGCAAGATGTTCATGGTGGTGGACAACCCCGATCTCGCGCCTGTCGCGACCGAGGTCGAGCGCCGCCTCACCGCTGCCCTGGAGAGCCTGCCGACCGCGTGACCAACCTGCTCGCCGATCCCCTCTGCGATCCCGACAACATCGCCGCCCTGCTCCGGAGCGGTGATGTCGCCGTGCTCGATCGGCTCACCCGCTGCTACGGACGGCAGCTGCTCGCCGCGGGGCGGCGCTACTGCTCCTCAGAGGAAGACGCGCGGGACGCCGTGCAGGACGCGGCCCTGGGAGCGTGGACGTACGGCGAGGGCTTCCGGGGCGAAGGACGGGTCGACCGCTGGTTGGTGCGCCTCGTCGCGACCGCCTGCAGCCGCATGCGGAGGGGGCGCAAGAACGACCCCGCGCTGCACGTGCGGGACGAGGAGATCGTCGCGGGCGATGACTCCCCCGAGGAGCTCGCGGCGCGGGCCGAGCTGGCCGAGACGCTGGCCGAGGCGCTGCAGTCGTTGGCCCCGGAGGACCGCGCGATCCTGATCCTCGCGGACGCACGGGGATGGAAGGGACCGGAGATCGCGGAGGCGTTGGGCCTCAGCCACGACGTGGTGCGCGCCCGGATCAGCCGCGCGCACAAGAAGCTGCGCGGACGCCTGGAGCGCTAGCGGGTGCCGACGGTGTGGTCGGCGATGCCGATGACGATGGCGGCTCCGAATCCGCAGGCGGCGTGGCCGATGGCGAGCGGTTGGCGCACCTGGTCGGGGACCCCGGCCAGCAGGGCGATGCCGGTCGAGTAGTAGGCGCCGTAGAGCAGGCCGTGGAGGATCGACAACAGGATGTGTTCGGCGCGGCCGTCGAACGGCGCCTTGATGCCTTTGCCGGTGATGTAGCCGGTGGGTGAGGGGGCCGCCCAGGCGATGATCCCGGCGGGGGAGTAGGTGCCCGCCGCGACGATCGAGGACACGAACTCGGCGACGTCGAGGGGGACGAGGTCTGCCTTGGGCACGCCGGCGAAGCGGAGCACGGTTCCCACCGTCGACAGGCTCGCCGAGGTCAGAACGGCGACGAACGCGGTCTCGGCCAGCACCTGGTGGACCTGCAGCGCGATGCGCCGCCGCTGGAGCAGCAGCAGCGTCTCGCGCATCGCCTCTTCGCTCAGCTCCGGTTCGGGGTCCGGTTCGTCGGCGTAAGCGGGGGCGAGGGGGGCGCCGGCGAGGAGCACGGCGAGGAGTCCGAGGCCGAGGAGGCGCTGGATCAGCGGGTGCGAGCGCATGAGGCACGCTACCTGCCCAGCCGCCGTGGGGTCCGGAGCCCCGACCGAAGTACGATGGCCGGGATGAACCCGCGCGCCCTCGTCCTCGCCGTCCTCGCCGTGCTCGTCGTCCTCGGCGCCATGGCCTACCTCCGCAGCCCCACGCCCACCGCGCCCACACCCGCGCCGACGCCCGCGTCCGTGGACCTGGGCGTGCCCGACGGAGCGCCGCCAAACTCGGAGATCCCGTTCGAGCGGGCCCGCTCTGCCACCCGCTCCCCCTCCGCCGGCTCCCCCGACCGCTCCGGGACCGAAGCGGCCCGCGCGGCCCCGCCCCGCCCCGAACCGGTCGAAGACGACGACGACACCGCCGAGCCCGATCCCACCCTCGACGACCCCGAACCGTCCGACCCCAACGAGCTCCGCACCATCTGGTCGGTCGACCCGCAGGGCATCGACGCCGCCGTGCGCGAGGCCCTCCCCCAACTGCGCGAGTGCTACCAGGCGTGGCTGAACGTCGACCCCGACATCGGCGGCCGCGTGCTCTTCGAGATCGTCATCGACGTACCGCAGGACGGCGAGGCGGCCGAAGACGGCACCCCCCTGGCAGCGATCACGGAGCTCGGGATCGCCGACACCACCGTCGAGCACCCGATGATGGAGAGCTGCGCACTCAACGTGTTCTCAGACCTGTGGTTCAGCCCGCCGGACAACGGCCCCGTGAAGGTGACCTACCCCGTGGTCCTGGCCGCCGCTGACTAGCCGGTCCAGACGATGGACCGCACCGCGATCATGGCCGCCAACAGCAGCACGTAGGCGCCGAGCATCGCCATCGACACCCCGCCCTCGTTGGCCTCGCGGCCCTTGGTCGAGGGCGCCTGCACGTACTTCGCCAGCGCGGCCGCAGGCAGCACGAACGTCGCCGCGAGCCCCGCGTACCAGCCCCAGTGGGCGATCGCGATCGTCTTCAGCAGGAGCACTTCGACGGCCGCCTGGCCCACCAGCAGCACCGCCACGATCGCGGCCGCGCCCCGTGCGCCCCAGACCTGGGAGTAGCTCTGGATCGTGTCCCGCTCCTCCTCCGGTCCCTTGGTCTTGCGCGTGACCTCGAACGCCGCCCCGGACAGGAACGACAGCGCCGCCAGCAGCGCGAAGTCGGCCGCTTCGATCCGCCCCGCTCCCATCGTCGCCATCCACACCAACGCCATCGGCATCACGACCATGTGCGACAGCGCGTACAGCACCAGCCGCTTCTCCAGCCACTCGCCGACGAAGAACTCCTTGGCCATCAGCGACGACCAGACGATCACGACCGCCCAGCACTGCGTCACCGGACCGACCGTCCAGCCGTCGAACCACAGCGACACCACCGCCTGCGTCGCGATGGCGCCCGCGCCCAGCACCTTGAGGTGGCCCAGGGTCACCTTCCCGCTCTGCAGCACCCGCTCGGGGTGGTTCAGCAGGTCCAGGTCGTAGTCCTTGTGCTCGTCGAAGACGCGCAGCATCAGGAAGAAGCTCCACGCGCCCGCGAAGCCGATCAGGCCCTGAACGCTGACGCTGAGTGCGCCCGCGCCGGCCACGAACTGCCCGAACAGCAACGCCGTGACGTACATGATGAGGAAGAGCACGCCGTGAGACGGCGGGAAGCGCTCGTTCATCCACGCGATCAGATGCTTGGGACTTGCGGTGTGGTCAGTCACGCCGAAAGCAGTACCATCTGCGCCTTGGAGGAACCATGAAACGAGCCATCTTGGCCGCCACCCTCGTCGCCGTCGCCGCCGTCGCCGCCGTCGCCCTCGTCTCCGCGGAGCGAGCTCTCGCCGCGCACCGTGCGGCTGCGGCAGCCACAGGAGGCGCCGACACACGCCGTCGATCGCGCTCGCGCGCT
>PVBE011985668.1_pt1 | contig 20262 bp, 18 predicted proteins | sample 1631181 | NCBI WGS metagenome assembly PVBE01 (sample SAMN08397723, study PRJNA350692) | Marine metagenome, whole genome shotgun sequencing project. | isolation source: water | place: Pacific Ocean | collected 2012-04 | reverse complement strand
TGGGCGTGCCCACGGTCAATATTGGATCACGCCAGAGTCGCCGCGAACGCGCGCCCAACGTGGTTGACGTGGACTATGACAAAACCGCCATCAAGGCCGCCATCGAGGCGCATATGGCGCACGGCCTCTTTCCTTCCTCGGACCTTTACGGAGACGGCAAGTCAGGAACGCGCATTGCCGATTTGTTGGCTTCCGCCGATCTTTCCTTCAATAAACAGATCACCTATTGATCTCCACCATCACCGTCGGCAACGCGGACGACCTCGGCATTGCGCCCGAGGCGGTGTGCCGTTTCTATGGCGACAACTGGAAGCGCCGTATCGCCCTTGAATTACCTTCTTTTTATCGTTGGCAGTTCATGGAGCTTTCTATCGTTGGCAGTGGAACCCGGCGGCCCGGAGAAGATAAAGGAGAGGATCAAATGGCCTCGGAGGGCGCGCCATGAACGAGCACGTCCTGGCCGTGATCCCGGCACGTGGCGGGTCCAAGGGCGTGCCGCGCAAGAACATCCGTGACCTCTGCGGCAAGCCGGTCATCGCCTGGACCATCGAGACGGCTTTGGCCGCGGGGGATGATCTGCACCGGGTCATCGTCTCTACCGATGATGCCGAAATCGCTGAGGCCGCCCGCGCGACGGGGGCCGAGGCGCCCTTCATGCGTCCGGTGGAGCTGGCCACCGACACGGCCCCAGGGATACCCGTGATTCAGCACGCCGTGGCCTTCGTCGAGAAAGAGGAAGGAACCCCCGTGGACTGGGTTCTGATTTTGCAGCCCACCGCACCCTTCCGCAACGCCGACGACATCACTGAAGCCCTGAGGTTGGCGCGGGAAGGCGGCTGCGATTCAGTCATCAGCGTCACCCGGGTGATGGCCGAACATCCCATCCTCATGAAGAAGATCGAAAACGACCGCCTGCTTCCCTATTGCATCGAGGAAAAGGAAGGCACGCGACGCCAGGATTACGACCCGCCCGCTTATATGCGTAACGGCGCCATCTATCTCACCCGGCGCGACGTGCTGATGGAAAACAATTCCATCTGGGGCGAGGTTGTCCGCCCCTATGTGATGCCCGAGGAACGTTCCTATGACATCGACAGCGAGCGCGATTTCAGGCTGGTGGAGATGGTGATGCGGGAACGGATAGCGCGCTAGCCCATGTGCGGCATCTGCGGAATCCTCGGCTCCGAAGTGAAGGCCATGGAACTCGACGCCATGACGGCGGTACAGCACCATCGCGGCCCCGACGACCTGGGGGTGGCGGTGCTCGGGGGCGGCGCCGTGGGGCTCGGCCATAACCGGCTCAGTATCATCGACCTGTCCGAGGCCGGCCATCAGCCCATGACCAACGGGGACGGCAGACTCACCATCGTCTTCAACGGCGAAGTTTATAATTATCTCGAACTGAAACAGGAACTCTCCGGTTATCGCTTCCGCGGCGACAGCGATACCGAGGTGGTGCTGGCGGCCTATGAGCGCTGGGGCGAGGAGTGTCCTGGGCATTTCGTGGGCATGTTCGCCTTCGCCATTTGGGATGCGGAGAAGAAGCATCTTTTCTGTGCCCGCGACCGGCTGGGGGTAAAGCCCTTTCATTATGTCCGACACGGCGGGCGGTTTCTGTTTGCCTCCGAAATCAAGGCGCTGTTGGCGATAGGCGTCCCGGCGGAGCCCGACGAGGAAAGCTGGGGCCTTTACCTGACCCACGGGGTGTACGAACTTCCCGGCAGCAGTTTTTTCAAGGGTGTCAAAACCCTTCCCCCCGCTCATACCATGACCGTTACCGCCGACGGCATACAGAAGCAATGGCGCTATTGGGATCTGGCTGAGCGGGCAGGGGAACCTCTCGACGCGGACGACGATACGGCCGCCGATGAAGTGAGGGCGCTGTTGGAGGAGTCGGTGCGGCTGCGTCTGCGCGCCGACGTGCCGGTGGGGGTGATGCTTTCGGGCGGCCTAGATTCGGCGGCGGTGATGACCACGGTGGACCGTCTTTTGCCCCAGGGCGGCGAGATCGAGACCTTCACCGGCGTCTTCGGCGACCCGCGCTATGACGAGGATGATTTTTCCGAGCAAGTTCCGCGCCAGTCGCGCTGGCGGCGCAACTTCGCTTCTTTTCCCCATGACAAGGTGTGGGAACTGGTGGACCAGGCGATCTGGCACCAGGAAGCCCCCTTCGGCGGCATTTCCACGCTGCTCTACCATCAGGCCCATGATCTGGCGAAAGAGCGCGGCGTCACTGTTCTTCTCGAAGGCCAGGGCGGGGATGAATTGTTTGCGGGGTATGGCTATTTCCGCCCGCCCTATTATCTAGACCTGCTGGAGGCCGGCGGCTGGCGGGCGGTGCGGCGGGAGGTGAGGAAAACCCCGAGAGAGAGCTGCGACTGGTTGTCGCAGGCGCGGTTTTTACGGGAAGGCCGCGACAAGCCGATCTATTATGACGGCAGTTCCCATTTGCGTAGCGAGTGTATTTCGGGAGACGTGAGGGAAAATACGGCCTTGCCTGACTATCCCGCGCCTTTCGGTGATCGGCTGCGCAATGCCCTCTACCGTGATCTTTGTGTCACCAAATTGCCGCGAGTGCTGCGCATGAATGACAGGGTGTCCATGGCCTATAGCCGCGAGCTGCGCCAGCCGTTGATTGATCACCGCCTTGTGGAATATGCGTTCAGGCTGCCGGGGGGGCAGAAAATCCGCGCCGGCCAGGGCAAGTTTCTGCTGCGTCACGCCATGCGCCGCGACCTTCCCGCCGATCTGCGCGGAACACCCAAGCGATTTGTGGTCACGCCACAGCGTGAATGGCTCTCCGGCCCCCTGGCGGGAGCCGTGACCGACATCATCGAGAGCCGGGAATTCCGCGAGCGCGGGCTGTTTGACGTGGCCGGGGTGCGCCGTGCCTGGAAAAAATTCCAGGAGGGGGGGGCTGAAAACGCCTTTTTCGTCTGGCAATGGGTCAATACGGAACTATGGTTCCGCCGCTTTGCCGATGGTAGGGCGGATGTTCTTAACGTGGCTTGAAAAGGAGAGCCTTAATGTTTCTCAATAATCCTCTGAAAGTTTACATTTTCGCGTACGGGTTGAGAGCCGGTCTGTCCTTCCAGTTTCTAAAGGGCGTGGTGGACTTTCTCGATGCACTAAGACGGCCCCTGGACTGGTATCGCCGCCGTCGTATGGCGGGATCGGTGACTGCCAGGTCGAAATGGCGAGGCTTCTTCACCAAGGAAAAAGGCATGGCGGCCCTTGCCCCCGGTGAGATTCCGGGTCTCGAAAATGTCCATCTCCTCGGCCAGCGTATCTACAAGGAGCGCAAGGACGAGGTTCTTAAGAGCAGCCGCGGCCGCAACGAATACAACCCCTTCCACGTTCTCCTCACTGACGAGGAGGTTGGCGCCTATCCCGAACTTGTGGAAGCGGCGCTGAGTGAGCCGCTGATGGAGATGCTGACCGACTATTTTGGTGCGGTACCACGGTTGCAGAATATCCATATGTGGATTGCCACCCCGGATGAGGCGAATATCGGCAGCAATTTGTTTCATCTCGACAAGCCCGACGTGCATTTCGTCACCGTGTTTATAAATGTCTTTCCGGTGGCGCTCGAGAATGGCCCCGTAACGGCGCTTCCCGCCGATCTGAGTCATCAAGCCTGTCTCGAAACCCATTATGAATCCCTCTATTACAACGGCGATGGCCGTCTTCCCGATGTCAACATGCTCAACCATTGCGACGAGGAAAACCTGTTTCGCCTTATCGGTCCGGCGGGGGCGGGGGCTATCTGCGACACCTCCACCTGCCTGCATTACGGAAGCCGTTGTCGCGAGGGCGAACGGGTCTCGATAGTGTTCCGCTATGCCCCGGCCCATAAGATCAAGGGCACGGGCACGGCGCTTTTGCCGCGTCCCGCCAGCATGGACCCGACGCGGGAGATGTTTCTCGGCGCATGACGGCGGGGTCGCCCATGACGGGAGGGGAGGCTTCCGTGGCCACCTTGCCCCATGTTCGCTGTGAACTTGACGGCATCCCGGGATGGCGCGGCTACGAGGCTGAAGACCTCACCCTGTGGTTCAAGGGATACCTGACCGGCGACAGCGCGGAAGGTCTGGCGCGGCGGATGGCGGCGCTTCCCTGTGAGGGGTGGGCGCAAGCGGCAGCCGGGCTCGATGGTCATTTTGCTCTGGCGGTGGCGCGGGGAGACGAGATCTTTGCCGCCGTGGATCGTATCGCCAGCATTCCCGTTTCCTACGGTTTTGACGGCACGGCATGGCGGGTGGACGGTACTGCCCGGCGGCTGGCGGCAGGGTTTGACGCCACGAAGGTAAATCCCGAGGCGGCGCTGGAATTTGCCATGTCCGGGGCCACCATCGGGCCGGCGACGCTGTTTGAGGGTGTGGAGACATTGGGGGCCGGAGAGGCGGTCCTGTTTGCTCCGGGCCAGAAGCCCCGGCGCCAACGCTATTACCTCTATCTTCCGCACCCCGATGAAACCGTTTCCGCCGACGATCCCGAACTGCGCCGCTGTTTGGCCGACGTCACCATGGGAATCTTCGAGAAAATGGTGGCCTCCCTGGACGGGCGTGCGGTGGCGGTGCCCCTGTCGGCGGGTCTCGATTCGCGGTTGGTGGCCTGTGCCCTGAAAGAACTGGAGGTGAAAAATGTCATCTGTTTTTCCTATGGCCGCCGCGGTAATTTCGAGGCCGAGGGTGCGCGCCGGGTGGCGGCGAAGCTGGGCTATGACTGGATTTTTGTGGAACATACGCCGCGCCAACAGGCCGCCACCTTCGCCAGCGAGGAATGCCGAGCCTTCGAGGCCTTCGCCGATTCCCTGAACGCGATTCCTTTCCATCAGGATTTTTCCGCCGTGGACCGTCTCAAGGCGGAAGGGAGAATCCCGCAAGAGGCGGTGATCGTCAACGGTCAGTCGGGCGACTATATCGCCGGCAACCATATTCCCCCATCGCTCTGTGCTGTTCCCGCGGACATGTCCGAATCGGCGCGCTGGGCACGGATTACGGATGCACTGATGAACAAGCATTACGACCTGTGGAAGGTGCTGCGTACGCCCGGAAACGAGGCCCGGATATCCCAGATGCTGCGCCAGGAAATGGAAACCGTCGGCGGCGGTCTTGGAAAGCCGGACAATGATTTTGCCCTTTATGAGATGTCTGAATTCCTCAACCGTCAGGTCAAATACGTGGTGGCCGGCCAGCGCAGCTATGAATGGCATGGCTATGACTGGCGGCTGCCGCTCTGGGACAATGATTTTCTCGATTTCTGGAAGGCCGCGCCGCTGGCTGCCAAGGCGGGGCGGCGGCTGTTCCGCGAGACCTTCGCCGAATGTAACTGGGGCGGCGTCTGGGGCGGGGAGTGGGAGTTTCCCCAGACCGTGACGCCCACCTGGCTGCGCCCCATGCGATTGGCGGCTAAGCTGATGCATGCGCCGCTGGGCCGCGCGCGCTGGCATCGTTTCGAGAAGCGCTATTTCGACTGGGCCATGGACGAGATCTGTAATTACGCCGTGACGCCATATGGCAAGGTGGCCCGCGACCGCCGCGGTCACCGCAACGCCATAAGCTGGCATGCGGAGAGATATCTTGCCGCCAAGGGGCTCTCCTACGACGGTCGTCCCCTAGGCCATCCCCTGGGCCATCCCCTGGGCCATCCCCTAGGAATTTAGGCCTGATGCGGGTGATGGTGGTGGCGCGGCTCTTCGCCGGGTTTGCAGACGGGCTGGCCGGGGGAGTGTGGCAGCCCCGGGGCGCTCCGGCGGCCTATCGTCTGTTGGAAGCTCTTGCCGCCGATGAAGATACGGAACTCCTCACGGTTTTCGCCAGCAAGGATGAACACGACCGTCGATTCGCCTGTGGCGGTACGTATGACATGCCGCCGCTGGGGCGGGTCGTCATTCTGCCCTGGGCGCGCCGCAACTGGCTGGCGGTGCTGCGCCTCGACGGCAAACTGCGGGAGGCGAGCCATCTGTTGCGCTGCCTGTGGCTGCGGCTGCGTTTCCGTCCCCACGTAACCTATTTCACCAATGCCAGTTTTCCGGTGGCCGCCATTTTTGCGCGTTTGGGTCTGAGCCGGGTAATTTTGCGCCTGATGGGGCTGCACCCCCATCAGTACAAGGTGGCGGACGCGGGAAGGGGGCTTCAACACTGGTTCTATCACTCGCCTTTTGATCATGTGATATGTTCGCTGGATGGCAGCGGCGCCGATTACTACCTGCCCCGGCTGATCGCACCGGGAGTGCCGCGCTCGGTTCTCCTCAACGGCGTTGATCCGCAACTTCCCGACCGGCAAGCCGTAGCGCGCATCGCCGCCGAGTACGGAAAAACCGTGGCGCCCGTGGTTCTTTTCGTCGGCCGCCTGGAATGGAACAAGGGCTGCCGTGAATTCGTCGAAGGGGTGCTGGCGGTTCTGGCGCGCCGTCCTGGGTCGTTTCGCGCGGTGGTGGTGGGAGACGGCGGCCTGCGGGACGAGCTCGCCCGCCGCATCACGGAGGCCGGCGCCGGGGATGCGGTGCGGCTTGTTGGAAGCGTGCCCCATGGCGAAGTGGCGGCCTGGCTGGGGCGGGCGGACATCTACGTGTCGCTCAACCATCTGGGAAATCTTTCCAACGCCAATCTGGAGGCAATTGCCGCCGGAAAGTGCATGATCATCCTTGATGAGGATGCCCGGACCCACACGGATATGGAGACCATGCGGCTGATCCCCGATGATGCCGTGCTGCGAATCAGCCGTGACTCCATGGAGGAAAATCTGGCCGAGGCTCTTGAATCCTTGCTTGATGCGCCCGAAAGGATCACGTCTTATGCCGCCGCCACCGCGCGTCTGGCAGGTGAACTGTTGCAGCCGTGGGATGCGCGGATCGCCCATGAGCTCGAAATGATCCGGCATATTGCCGAAGAAGAAGGCCCTGTTTTATGATGGACACCGGCAGGCTGGGTTTTGCCCTTGTGGGCTGTGGCCGCATCGCGGCCAAGCATGCGCAGTTGTTGGGCGGTGGAGACGTAAAGGGAGCGCGTCTGGTGGCGGTCTGCGACATCGTGGCGGAGCGGGCCGAAACCCTGGGCGGGAAGCACGGCGTTCCCCATTTCACTGACATGCACGCCATGATGGACGCACATGGTGGTGATGTTGACGTGATCTGTATTCTCACCGAAAGCGGGCTGCACGCGGAGCACACCATCGCGCTTTCCCGCCATGGCAAGCACATGGTGGTGGAAAAGCCCATGGCTCTGACGTTGACGGATGCCGACGAAATGATCCGGGTCTGTGACGATGCCGGTATCAAGCTCTTCGTGGTTAAGCAGAACCGCTATAACCTTCCTGTGCGTAAACTGCGCCAGGCGCTTGAGGCTGGACGTTTCGGCAAGCTGGTGATGGGCACGGTGCGGGTGCGCTGGAAACGGGACCAGGCCTATTACGACCAGGATTCCTGGCGCGGAACCTGGGCCATGGATGGCGGAGTCTTCGCCAACCAGGCCAGCCATCATATCGACCTTCTGGAATGGTGCATGGGATCCGCCGCCACGGTCTATGCCAAGATCAATACCGCATTGGTGGACATCGAATCGGAAGATACAGGCGTCGCCATCATCACCTTCAAGAACGGCGCCATCGGCGTTATCGAGGCCACCACCGCCGCCCGCCCGAAAGACCTCGAAGGCTCCATTTCCATTCTCGGTAAACACGGCACGGTGGAAATCGGCGGCTTCGCGGTCAATGAAATGCGGCAATGGCGCTTTACCGAGGCCCTGCCCGAGGACGACGAGGTTCTCGGCACATACCGGGAAAATCCGCCGGATGTCTACGGCTTTGGCCATGTGGCCTATCTCGACCATGTGGTGGATGTGATCGTCAACGATTCGCCTTCTCTGGTGGACGGCCCGGAGGGGCGCAAGTCGCTGGAACTGATCACGGCGATCTATGAATCAGCGGAAACGGGACGTGAGATATCTGTCTCCTCGCAAAAGCGCGATATTCGCCTGGGGCGGCGATGAGCAAAATCCCCCTGGTCGACCTACAGGCCCAGTACCAGGCCCATAAGCAGGAATTCGACGCCGCCATAGCCGGTTGTCTGGCGCGGGCGAGTTTCGTCGGCGGCCCCGACCACGAGGCCTTTGCCGGGGAATTCGCCGAATGGTGCGGCGGCGGCCATGTGGCGCTGGTGGGGAATGGCACCGATGCTCTGACACTTGCCTTGAAGGAAATTCTTGGTCCCGGCGACGGCGTGGGCGAGGTCATCACCGCCAGCCATACCTTCATCGCCACCGGCGGAGCCATCAGCGCGGCGGGATACAGGCCGGTCTTCGTGGAGGTGGACGCCGAAACCTGTCTCATGGACCCGGATGCGGTGGAGGCCGCCATAAGGCCCAATACGCGGGCCATCCTTCCAGTGCATCTCTATGGCGAGATGGCGGAAATGGACAAGGTCATGGCCATTGCCAGACATCACGGGCTCAAGGTGATCGAAGACGCGGCCCAGGCACATGGCGCCAAGTGGCAAGGTAAGGGTCCGGGGCACTGGGGCGATGCCGCCTGTTTCAGCTTCTATCCGGGCAAGAACCTGGGGGCATGGGGCGACGGCGGCGCTGTATTCACCCGCGACGCCGACCTGGCTGGGCGCATCTCCCGCCATGCCGATCATGGCCGCGAGGACAAATACCTGCATCAGGTGGAAGGCGTCAATTCCCGCCTCGACGGGATTCAGGCGGCGGTGCTGCGGGTCAAGCTGCGCCATCTGGATGCATGGAACGAGGCGCGCCGCCAGGTGGCGGCCTGGTATGATGAACTGCTGGAGGGGAAAGAGGCGGTGGAACGGGTTAAGACCCGCGAGGACGCCGTCCATGTCCGTCACCTCTATGTAATTCAGATCGAAAGACGTGATGAAGTGTTGAAAGCATTGCAGGATCAAGGCATCGGCGCGGGCATCCATTATCCGGTGCCGCTACATGAACAGCCCGTTTTTTCCCATTTGGGGTATGGCTCCGATGACCTGCCTATAACCTCGGCGGCGGCGCGGCGGATTCTCTCGCTTCCCCTTTTCCCCGAGATGAGCCAGGCCCAGGTGGAGCGGGTTGCCGAGACCCTTCTGGCGGCGGTGTCGTCATGAGCGACGCCCTTATTCATCCCACGGCGGAAATTCAAGAGGACGCCAGAATTGGTTCCGGCACCCGCATCTGGCAGCATTGTATCGTCATGGCGGGCGCGGTTATTGGCGCCGAGTGCAAGCTGGGCCACAATGTTTTCGTGGAGACCGACGTAGTGGTGGGCGACGGCGTCACCATCAAGGACAACGTGACCCTTTATGAAGGCGTCACCATCGGCGACCGGGCGTTTATCGGCCCCAATGCGGTATTCACTAATGTCCGCAATCCCCGCGCTTTCATCAGCCGCAAGCAGGATTACCAGCCTACCATTATCGGCGAGGGCGCCAGCATCGGCGCCAACGCCACCCTTTTCTGTGGCGTGACCGTGGGACGGTATGCGCTGGTGGGGGCGGGTGCGGTGGTGATAAAGGACGTGGCCGACCATGCGCTGGTAGCGGGCAATCCGGCCCGCGCCATCGGCTGGGTGGGCCGCGCGGGGGTGCGTTTGGGAGACGATCTGGCGTGCCCGGAAACGGGAGAACGCTATGAAAAAACGGAAAGCGGCCTCATGCTGGAGGACACTCTGAAGGACACTCAGGGGGAATCATGACCAAGGCAAAAACCTATTTTGACACCTCGCAGATAGACCTGTCGGACAAAGCGGTTCTCGTGACCGGGGGAACCGGGTCCTTTGGACGGCATTTTGTAAAGACGGTTCTAGAGCGCCACAAGCCGAAACGGCTCATCATTTTTAGCCGGGACGAGACCAAACAATACGACATGGCACAGGACTTCACGGAAGAAGAAAGAAAAATTCTACGTTTCTTCATCGGCGACGTGCGTGATCGTGACCGTCTGGAAATGGCCATGCGTGAGATTGATGTGGTTATCCACGCGGCTGCCCTGAAACAGGTTCCGGCGGCCGAATACAATCCCTTTGAATGCATCAAAACCAACGTGCACGGCGCGGAAAACGTGGTCCAGGCGGCCATCCGCACGGGCGTGAAACAGGTGGTGGCGCTGTCTACCGACAAGGCGGCAAGCCCGGTCAATCTTTATGGCGCCTCCAAGTTGGCTTCGGACAAGATTTTCGTGGCCGCCAACAATCTTTCAGGCAGCGTGGGCACCCGATTTTCCGTGGTCCGCTACGGCAATGTTCTGGGCAGCCGCGGCAGTGTGGTGCCGTTTTTCCAGAAGCTTATCACCGAGGGCGCGGCCTCCCTCCCCATTACCGATCCGCGCATGACGCGGTTCTGGATCACCCTGGACCAGGGCGTGGCTTTCGTCCTGTCTTGTCTTCCCATGATGCGGGGCGGTGAGATTTTCGTCCCCAAGATTCCCAGCATGAAGGGGGTAGAGATGGCGCTGGCGCTGGCCCCCGATCTGTCTCACGAGGTGGTGGGCATACGTCCCGGTGAAAAGCTCCACGAGGTGATGATTACCGAAGACGACGCCGTCAGCACCGTAGAGCTTTCCGACCGTTACGTGATCGAGCCAGCCATTCACCTGTGGGATTGGGAGTCTCCGGCCACGGACGGAAGTAAGCCGGTGGCCGAAGGGTTCCGCTACGCCAGCAACACCAACGAAGACTGGCTGGATGTCGATGCCTTGCGCGAGCTGATGACCCGTATGGAACAATGACCTCACCGTCGCGCCGCTTCCTTCCCTATGGCCGGCAGCAGATCAGCGATGACGACATAGCCGCCGTCACCGAGGTGCTGCGTGGTGACATTCTCACCACCGGGCCGAAAGTTGCTGCTTTTGAGCAAGCCATTGCCGGGGCTACCGGCGCGTCTCATGCGGTGGCCTGTTCCAGCGGTACCGCGGCGCTGCACCTGGCGGCCATGGCGCTTGATTTGGGTCCGGGCGACAAAGTGGTGGTGCCGGCGCTCACTTTTCTTGCCACCGCCAATGTGGTGCGCATGACGGGGGCCGAAGTGGTGTTCGCCGACGTGGATGCGGAAACCGGCCTCATGGGGGCGTGGGAACTCTCCGCCGCCCTGACGCGAGACGGCTCCGGACAGGTGAAGGCCGTTTTCTCCGTCCATTACGCCGGACAATGTGCATCGCCGGCCGAACTGGCAGCGGCAGCCAAGGGGCTTCCCGTGGTGGCCGATTCCTGTCATGCCCTGGGCACGGCCTATGGGGTGGGTGGAGCGGTTGGCGATTGCCGCCACGCCGTGATGGAGACCTTTTCCTTTCACCCGGTAAAGACCATCGCCGCCGGGGAAGGCGGTGCGGTCACCACCAATGACGGCGACCTGGCGGAACGGCTGCGCCGGTTGCGCAATCACGGCATGACCCGCGATGCGGGCTCCTTTGTCCGGGACGAGCTGGCCCGTGACGGCAAAGGGGACACCAATCCCTGGTACTACGAAATGGCGGAGTTGGGCCTTAACTACCGGCTCAGCGATATCCATTGTGCGCTGGGGCTGAGCCAGTTGACGAAGCTGGATACCTTCTGTGCCGCCCGCCGTGTTCTCGCCGCCCGCTATGACGAGAAATTGGCGTCTCTGGCGCCGGGAGTGCGGCCGCTGGGCCGTGTGGCGGGCTGTGACCCGGCCTGGCATCTCTACGTGGCGCGAATTGATTTTGCTGCCCTAGGGCTGGAGCGCGCGGCGGTCATGGCGCGGCTGACAGAGGCCGGGATCGGCACCCAGGTCCATTATCTGCCGCTGCATATGCAGCCCTATTACCAGGACCGTTACGGCGAGATGTCTCTGCCCGGCGCGGAAGCCTTTTGCCAACAGGCGCTTTCCCTGCCGCTTTTTCCGGGGATGGAAGAGGCGGAGGTGGATTACGTGGTGGCAACGCTCGGCGGAATTGTCGGTGCAGGAGCGGCCCTATGAGCCGGTCGGTATGCATCGTCCAGGCGCGTACGGGTTCCACCCGCCTTCCGGGAAAGGTGCTGTTGGAACTGGGAGGGCGCACGGTGCTTTCCCATGTGCTGGAACGCTGCCAAGCCATACCGGGAATTGACGCCGTATGCTGCGCCTCCCCCGAAGGGGCCGATTGCGACCTGGTGGTGGCGGAGGCCGAACGGTGTGGCACGGAGGTGTTCCGGGGTTCCGAGACGGATGTGCTCGATCGCTATTACCGCGCGGCCAAAATGTTGCAGGCTGATTTTGTGCTGCGCGTCACCAGCGACTGTCCCCTCATAGACCCTGTGGTCTGTGGCCGTGTGTTGGCCGAAGTGACGGAGGGGCGGGCTGGTTTTGCCGCCAACAACATACCCCCCACATGGCCTCACGGCCTCGATTGCGAAGCTTTTACCTTCGCCCTTCTGGAGCTGGCCGCTGCCGGGGCAACCACCTCCTTTGAGCGTGAACATGTGAGTCCCTTCATGCGTGAGGCGGCGGATGTGCGCCGCGCCAATGTGGCCGCTGCAGGAAAGGATATGAGCCATCACCGCTGGACCCTGGACACGCCCCAGGACCACGCCTTCCTGCAAGCGTTGTTCGCGCGCCTTCCTCAGGGGCCTGAAAGTTGGGACCACCACATTCCGTTGGCGCTGGTCGAGACCGACCCCGATCTGGCGGTCCTCAACGCCGGGCATGAGCATCCTCTGAAAAATGAACATTCTGTTTCGCGCTGACGCCGGAGAACAAATCGGTTCAGGCCATCTCATGCGCTGCCTCGGCTTGGCCCAGCATCTGTGTGACGGAGGAGTGTCCTGTTCGCTCCTCACGACGGGAGCGGAAGAGCCCGTCCTGGCCCGCTGGCGCGAGGAAGAGATAGACGTGCAGGAACACCAAGCCGAGCGCGGCTCATTGGAGGATGCTGCGGCCACACTGGCGGCGGCAGCGGCCAGCGGGGCACAGTGGATCGTCGCCGACGGCTATGAATTTGGCTCGGACTGGCAGTGTGCAGTCAAGGAGGGCGGGGCAAAACTATTGTGTTTCGACGATCTGGGCGGTGCGTCTTTCGCCGCCGATCTGGTGGTTAACCAGAATCCGGGGGCGCAAGACCTATCTTATGACATGAGAGGCGGCGGCCGCGTTTTGGCGGGGCCGGAATACGTGGTGTTGCGGAAGGAGTTCCGTCACATGCAGTGGGAACCCTCCTCGGATGCGCCGCGCATCCTCGTTACCTTCGGCGGCTATGACCGCGGCAATCTGGCCCTTGCCGCCATGGGCGAACTGGCAAAACTGAAAGAACCCTTCTCCGCCACCGTGATCTGTTCGGCGGATGCGCGTGGGCTGGAAGAGGCGCAAGCCTTCGCGGCTTCCCATGGGAAGCAGTTCCACGTGACGCCGCCCACCGACATGGCGCCATTGATGGCGGCAGTCGATCTGGCATTATGCGCCGGGGGCACCACGGCGTTGGAAATGGCTGCGCTTGGCGTATCCATGGTTCTGGTGACGGTGGCCGACAACCAAGAGCCCGGCGCGGCAGCCCTTGCCGGGGCCGGATGCGCCCGTATGGCGGGGCGTGGTGTTGCGGCGCTTAGCCAAGCCACCAAGACCCTGGGGGATTTGTTGCGCGACCCCGCCGCCCGCGAGGACATGGGCCGGGCCGGAGCCGCGCTGGTGGACGGGCGCGGAGGAGAACGTATCGCCGAGGCTATGCGCGCGGGAATAACCGCCCCATGAACTCGCCTCACCTTCACAGACGCGTCCCCCTTGATATTGCGTCCATTACGGATATGCCGCGTTGGCGGGAAAACCTGGTCTGGCCGATTTCACACCAGGAACAGCACCGCGTTCTGTCGCTGCAGATCCAGGGTCTCTTCAACCACATCACTGGCGTGGCTGACTCCTTCGGACGCGATGTGCTTCTTTTGGGCGCGTTGCAATTGATGCATACGGTGCGGGTCCTGAGCGAGGTAGTTCTTACGATGCAGAAAGGCGCGGCCTTGGGGGTTCACCTTGTGGGTGACCGTCCCGAACTGGCCTTTCTGCGGGGAGAAATTCACGAGGCGGATTTTTCGCTGCCTCCCCCCTCTGGGGCCAGTCCCCCAAAAGCGGCCTTTTTGCGCCGCATCGTGCGCACGTCAAGCTGGACTCCCTGGTGGCGCCTGGCACCGGTATTTATGTCTCCCTCGGCCGTGGCGGTCAGTCACAATCACCTTCTTTGTGACGCTGCGGGGGAATCACCGGAGAGACTCGTCTTTCATCACGCCGAAAGCTGGTTGGCGGCGGCCCGCACACGGTCGGGGGCGAAAAAGCCGGATTTGGATGTGATGGCCTTAGCGCGGGATTTGTCAGCGCTTTTGGCGGATATAGACGGACTTAATGAACCGTGGAAGGACCGGTTGCGGCGGCTGGTTCTGTTGCTTGCCGGGAATTTTCTGACCCATGCCGCTTCCGACCTTGATGCCTTGTTGCGGAGAGACGACCTGCCCAGCACGTTGTGGTCGGCGGGCGGATGTTATTACCCGGCCCGCGCCGTCAGTCTGGCAGTTATTCGAAAGGGGGGAACGGTGAGGGGATTCGAACATGGCGGCACGCCAGGTTTTATGGAAGACAAGTGGATGCTTGCTTTTGGGGAATTTGCGCCAGCGACGGAATTCGTGGTGAGCACAAAAGCAAAAGCGGCGCTGACAAACCTGACCCGGACCGCCGAGATGGTCCGTCCCCTGCATTCTCTTAAGATTTTACATCACCGGGGCGATCCTGTTTTCCGGTTTCCGCGGAAGGAACGGGCAGCCCGAAATCAAAGACCCCGGGTCGTCTATGTTTCGACGGCGTTAGTGGGTTTCCGTCAGTTATATCCTCCGCTTCTGCCCGACGTCGTCTATCTTGACTGGCAATTGCGTCTGGTGGAATTTCTCAAGACACTGCCTGTGGATTTGGTGTGCCGCCCCCATCCCGAAAGCATTGTGCCTGGAATCCGCCATCCGCTGGAAGATGTGGCGACAGTGGCAAAGGGCCCTTTCCATAAACTGCGTGAGGCGGGAGATATCTTTATCTTCGACTATCCGCGCACTACGTCATTTTGGGAATGTCTGTGCACCGATAAGCCGGTGGTCTTTCTCAACTTGAATTGCGAACCTTTTGCTCCGGAAATCCTGACGTTGATGGAAAACCGGTGCAGATTTGTTGCGGTCAATTACGATGAAAGAAATCTGCCCCAATTTGATGATAAAATATTGGCCCAGGCCATCGGGGATGTTCACGAGTCGGCAGACCCATCGCCCATACGCCGATTGCTAGCTGGAACTGGCTAGGCAATCCCTTTTATGAATTTCTCAGTGGACACTGTGCTGACTTCGTAACGGTGTCGAATATGTAAAAGAGGAAAGCCGACGGCGACACTCTGCCGGTGGATATTTTTTACACCGGAACCTGTTTCTATAATTCCGAGGCAAGATCAGTTGTGACAACGGTAAAAAAAGACAAAGCCGAGACCATCCAGGAATTCTGGAACAATCAGGCGTTGCAGCATCAGACCGAACTTGCCGCGACGACGCCTGATCCTTTGGCTAAAGACCTCGAGATTGCGGCGCTGGTCCGGCATCTCGATCCCGGACGTGACACGCTTGAATTCGGATGCGGCAATGGAGGCAATATCCTGCGTCTTCTTGACGTGCTCAAGGGGAGGATTACTGGCGTCGACTATGCCGAGGCCATGATTGAAGCTGCGCGAAAGGTGGTAAGGGACCATCCCGAAAGCAAACGCGTCAGCCTCCAGGTCGGGGATATCCTTGCAGACCCGGAGGGCCTCGGAACCTTCAGCCAGATTTTCACTACCCGTTGTCTTATCAATCAGACCTCCCTTGATTTGCAGGTCCAGGCGGTCGAAAACATGGAGCGGATTCTTGATCCCGGCGGTCGGCTGGTGCTTATTGAATCGGTTAGTCAGGGGCAGGAAAAAATCAACGAATTACGCGAAATGATAGGCCTTAAGTCGATCCCCTATCACTGGCATAATCTCTATATAGACGAGCCCGCCTTTCTTGAGCGCATTCCTGCCTCTCTGCACCATGTGGAGACGGACAATTTTGCGAGTCTCTATTTCCTCATCTCCCGCGTGTTCAACGCCAGGCTCGTGCCCGAGGGTGAAGAGCCCGACTACCTTTCTGAAATCAACAAGATCGCGGCACAATTGCCTTCCGTGGGCGAATTGGCCCCATTGAAACTATATCATTTCGAAAAGATGCAATGAAAACCCACACGCTCTCCATCAGCGGCCGGACCATCGGGCCTGGGCATCCGCCTTTCGTGGTCGCCGAGATGTCGGGGAACCACAACGGCGATTTGGACCGCGCCCTCGCCATCATGGAAGCGGCGAAGGATGCCGGCGCCGATGCCGTCAAGCTCCAGACCTATACCGCCGATACCATCACCATTGACCATGATAGCCCGGAGTTCCTTATCAAGGGGGGGCCGTGGGACGGGCGCAGGCTTTATGACCTCTACCAGGAAGCCCACACCCCCTGGGACTGGCACGAGGCTCTTTTCGACAAAGGCCGGGAACTTGGGCTGATCGTCTTCAGTTCCCCCTTCGACGAAACGGCGGTGGGTTTTCTGGAAAAACTGGATTGCCCCGCCTACAAGATTGCTTCCTTCGAAGCGGTGGATCTGCCCTTGATCGCTTGCGCCGCCGCGACGGGAAAGCCAGTAATCATTTCCACCGGCATGGCGAACCAACAGGAGATTGATGCGGCGGTTTGTGGCGCGCGAAAAAATGGCGCCGGTGGCCTGGCGCTGTTGCATTGTGTCAGCGCCTATCCGGCACTGCCGGAGGAAGCCAACCTGCGGACCATCCCCCACATGATGGCTAATTTCGAAGTGGCAGTGGGTCTATCCGATCACACGCCCGGCATTGGCGTTGCCGTGGCCTCGGTTGCGCTTGGAGCCTGTTTTATCGAAAAGCATTTCACCTTAAGCCGTGATGATGGGGGCCCCGATGCGGCATTTTCCCTGGAGCCGCCGGGGCTTGAAACCCTGACACGGGAATGCCACGCTGCCTGGGAAGCGCTGGGTGATGTGTGTTACGAACGAACACCTGGCGAAAAAAGCAATGCCCTCTTCCGGCGTTCTCTCTATGTGGTGAAGGACATTGCGCAGGGGGAGGCGTTCACGGAAGAAAATATCCGTTCCATCCGCCCCGGCCACGGACTCCCGCCAAAGCATTACGGGGAGATTCTCGGGCGCAAGGCCAAACACGCGCTTGCAAGGGGTGCGGCCCTGCAATGGCCGGATATTGAGGGAGTGGAAACAAAGAATGCGGAAAAACCATGACTGATGGCACCGCTCTCATTGACGCCTGGAAAGGTGAATTCGGCGACGACTATCTGATGCGTAACCGCGCTACCGAGGAGACCGTGGGCAATGCGGCGCACGCCTTTACAGAGATTCTTTCCCATGTGAAGGACAACCCGCCGGCCTCGATTCTTGAAGTGGGTGCCAATATCGGCATCAACCTGCGGGCGCTTGTCCGCCTTACCGACGCCGAGCTCTTTGCCGTGGAGCCCAACGCCAGCGCCCGCGAGCGGCTCGTGGCGGATGAGGTGATTCCGCAGGACCATCTGTTCGATGCGGTGGCCACGGAACTTCCCCTCGATGACGTGGCCGTGGACCTTGTCTTTACATCTGGCGTTCTGATTCACGTTCCGCCCGAGGACCTTGAAACAGCCTATGGCGAGATCAACCGGGTGGCGGCGCGCTATATCCTGTCCATTGAATATTTCTCTCCTAAGCCGGTAAGCATTCCCTATCGCGGCCATGAGGGACTGTTGTTCAAGCGCGACTTCGGCGGCATGTGGCTCGACCTCTTCCCCGGCCTCGAACCCGTGGCCAACGGCTTCTTTTGGAGGCGGACCACCGGCCTCGATGACATCAACTGGTGGCTTTTCCGAAAACCTTGATGGCGTCTCCCTGTCGTATCCTGTTCTTCCTGCCGGACCTTGACGGCGGGGGATCACAGCGTACCCTGGTCAATCTGGCCGGTGCCCTTCCGCGCGACCATTTTACCGCCACCCTGGCCGCCGGGCGCACAGACGGTCCGGCGCGGGATTGGCTCGCCGGTCACGTGCCGCTGGTGGACCTGAATGCGCCGCGCTTGCGGTGGACGCTGGCGCCTCTGCGCGGGCATGTGAAGCGCGAGCGCCCCCATGTCCTGTTTTCCTCCATGCCCGATGCCAATGTGGCGGCCTCTCTTGCGGTGGCGGGCCTGCGTTCCCGTCCAGGGCTCATCCTGCGCGAGACCAATTCACACCGCCATCGCGGCGATCTCGGCTGGCTGCGCCGCAAGCTGATCGGATGGGCCTACAAGCGGGCCGACGCCGTGGTGGCCCTGTCGGAAGGCGTCCGCGAAGAGTTGGTAGAGGATTGCACTCTCGACCCCGAACGCGCGGTCACCATTCATAACCCGGTGGATGTGGCGGGCATTGCCGCGGCGACCCAGGCCGTGAAGGACGGCATACAGGGAGTTCCCTTAAACGGCCCCCTGATTGTGGGATGTGGGCGGCTGCATCGGCAGAAGGGCTTCGACCTTCTGATCGAGGCCTTCGCCGATCTTGATGATACCAGGGCGCGGCTTGTGATTCTCGGCGAAGGGCCGGAGCGCGAGGCGCTGGAAGCTCTTTCCCGCTCCAGGGGCGTGGCCGACCGGGTGTTGATGCCGGGCTTCGAGAGCCATCCCGAAAAATGGCTTGCCCAGGCCACCCTCTTCGTTCTGCCGTCGCGCTGGGAAGGGTTTGGCCATGTGCTGGTAGAGGCGTTGGCCGCGGGGGTGCCGGTGGTTTCGGCATGGGCGCCCCACGGACCCGCCGATATTCTGAATGATGGTGAAACAGGCCTGATGGTGCCCACGGGAAATGCCGCTGCGTTGGGCGCGGCTATCGGCCGGCTCCTCATTGACAAGGGGCTGCGGGGGCGTCTGGCCGAGGCAGGCCGCAAGACGGCGGAGCGTTTTTCGCTGCCAGTGATTGCCGGACGCTATGGGGATCTCATCGAAGACGTCGCCCAAAAGGTTGCCGGAAAGAATACAACCGGGGAAAGTTCCTAGCGTCCATGTGTGGACTCGCCGCCCTGTTCGAGCCGGGACGCCATTTTGACCCCGGCCTTCTGGCCGGAATGGAAGACGACCTGTTTCACCGCGGCCCCGATTCCGGAGGCATTGTGTCCGAACCCGGTTTGGCGCTGGTGTTCCGGCGGTTGGCTATTCTCGATCCGGGATCACAGGCCGACCAGCCCATGAGCGACGCCTCGGGGCGGTGCAGCCTGGTCTTTAACGGCGAAATCTACAACTACCGCGCTTTGCGACATGCTCTGGAACAGGAAGGCGTGCGCCTGCGCACCAGTGGTGACACGGAAGTGGTTCTCGAAGGTTATCTACGCTGGGGCGAGGATGTCCTGGGTCGTCTGGAAGGCATGTTCGCTTTCTGTCTTGTGGACCGGGAACGGGGTGTGGCGCTGGCGGCGCGCGACCCCCTGGGCATCAAGCCGCTTTATATGATGCACAGCGGGACCACGGTGGCCTTTGCCAGCGAGATGCGGCCGCTGTTTCGCTTGCATCCGCCACAGGCGGATGAAGAAGCACTGGCGGAACTCGTCACCTTTGGCTGGGCTGCGGGGCGGTTGAGCAATTGCCGGGGGATCGAACGTATTCCCGGCGGTACACTGGTGACGGTGCCGCTTGCCGGGGGCATCCCGGCGGAGTGGCGCTATTGCGATCCTCTGGAGACACTGTGTCCCGACCCTGATCTGGACCTGGCAGATGCCGAAGAGCAGGTGCATGAAGTGCTGAAAGAGTCGGTGAAGGCGCATCTGGCCAGCGACGTAGGGTATGCCATGCAGCTTTCCGGCGGTGTGGATTCGAGTTTGGTGGCGGCGCTGGCCCAGGAAGAGACCTCCGGCAAGCTTGCCTCCTTTGCGGTTTCTCTTGGCGATCATCCCTATGATGAAGGGCGCTACCGGGACATGGTGGTGCAACGCTATGGACTCGATCATCATGAGGTCGCCATTTCCGCCATGGAGTATGCCCAGGCGCTGCCGCGCGCGGTTCGCCACATGGAAGGCCCGCTTCCCCACGGCGGCTGTACCACCCTGATGTTGCTGTGTGAGCGCATCCGTGACAGGACCAAGGTGGTTCTCACCGGAGAAGGCGCAGATGAAATGTTCGGCGGCTATCAGCGTTACGCTGTATGGAACAAGACCCGGTGGCAAGAACGTTTGGCGCGGCTGTTGCCCACACGTTTTTTGCCGTCCCTGTGGCCGGTGGCGGGAATTCAGCG
>PVBE012423707.1_pt1 | contig 20264 bp, 25 predicted proteins | sample 1631181 | NCBI WGS metagenome assembly PVBE01 (sample SAMN08397723, study PRJNA350692) | Marine metagenome, whole genome shotgun sequencing project. | isolation source: water | place: Pacific Ocean | collected 2012-04 | reverse complement strand
TAAGTGGAATTATTATTCGTGGATGATCCTTTCTAATATCAGTGAAGGTTGGCTTCTGTTCATTAGTCCATGCACAGAAGTTTTCAGCATAGTAAAGGTCATCCAATTTCTCTTCAGGAATACCCCTATCAAGGAGGTATTTCTTGGCTGGATGCAATGTATTTAGTTGTTTAATACTTGGTATAGATGTGTCTTTCTTGACAAACTTAGGAGCTTCAAAATTAAACTCAGGGTCAGCAACATTACGTCCCTTACCAGTCAGTCCTGACTTGTATCTTTCTATAACATACTCATCATATATGTCATTAGCATTGTCCTTTAAGAAGTTACCAAAAGACCTACCAACACCACAGTTATGGCATTTAAAAACGAGACCACTCTTCATAGAGAAGAAGTAACCTCGTGTCTTGTTCTTATACTTCTGTGAATCACCACAGTAGGGACACCTGAAGGTGTACACTCCTTTCCTGACCTGTTTAAACTTCTCTAATCTCGAAGAGACTAGATTAGCATACATCAAATCAATCAATCGACCTTACATTATATCAGTCCTTATCATACTAGGTTGTGGTGAGTCTGTCAAGTTTCTTATGACCGATTGTCCGACTGGACTAACGATGAAAGATATAACAGCAAGAGCACCACAAATAGTCCACATCTTCTTCTCCATGACCTGTAGGCGGTCATCAACCTTTCGTATATCTCTTTCACAACCTTTCTTAATCTCCTCTGCTCTACGGTTTACTTCACGATGAACTGACTCCACCTTCTCAAACAATACAGCATCAATTCTATCCTGCTTATCAAGTTTCTCATTGTGAACAGCAAGAAGTTGACCCATCTTCATGGAATTTTCCTGAAGCGTTTCGACCACCTTTTCCAGGCGTTCTAGAATAGCGGTGTTAACGTCCATCTACTTCCTTCTTAATGCCTTCGCTCTCTTATCAGTATAGAATTTATATGCGTCATAAGGAAGTATCCTATCAATCTTGATACCAGTCCTCAGACGAGGGTTAACTAGCAGACGAAGTTTAATCATCAATTCTGCTGGTGAGTTTGCATACACAATAGTCTCACCCACTTCAGGGAGACTTACTTTGTATTGAAATAGTTTGCAGGGTGCAGCATGAGATGGTCTTTGAGGATCATTTACCTCTTCAGTATAGGATAGGTATCTAGGATTATACTTGTTAACAAATGCACCATCACCCTTAGTATCCTTAGTAGTAGGTTTAAGATTTATCCTGGTCTTAGCCTTCTTTTTTTCTACTACGTACTTATAATTTTCTACTGTCGTTTCTGTTTCAGCAGACTTCATCTTACCTGCTTGCTGAACTGTCTTCTTTCTGAGTTGAGCAAGCTTCTGCTGAAGCATTGACATCTTTTTATGCACCTGTATTTCTTGAGGACTTGGTGCGATTGCCTCATTAGTATGAGCAAATGCTTTCTTCATCACATCTAATCTAAGATGAGGTGGCAGACTAGACTCTGCTTCCTTCCTCTTCTTCTCTCTCTTTTTCTTAACAGCATCACCCAGTTTACTATGTTCTATCTCTGGTTTCCAATCTTCTTTCTTTACACCCCTCTTTGCCTCATGGTCTGCTCTTCTATCCTTTCTAATACCACCACCTAATTCATGTGATCCATGTGGGTTACCATATCTCTTGTCTCTTGCTGTTGCTCTCTTGTAATCAGGTATCTTCTTATCTACCTTTGCCTCGTATTGATAATCCTCAGACTTTACCTTCTTCTTATTACTGGTACTCAACTTATTACCAGGAGCGACAAGACCTTTCAAGTCTTTCATCTTGGCACGCATCTTTAAGACAGGATCATATCCAGCAGTAGGACCAGTTGCTGTGTCCCCTCCTGTAAATCCAGTTGTCATCATTTCTTCTTTCATATCTTGTCGAGTTCATCTTGGATGTCTTCGTCTACTTCCAATTCAGGAAGCATACCTACAGGGTATTTATTTAAAAACATTAGAAATGTTTTAATCATACACCAGTATTCTCTTTCAAGTTTGTAGAACAACATAGGTGTTGCTGCTTCACCAAAGACATTATAAAGAATGATAAGATGGTTGATAATAAGATGAGTCCTCAACTTATTATCCTTATAGTATCGTTTGAAGAGTCGCTTCAAGTATTTGAAGCGTTTCATATCTTCATCAAAATCCTCACGCGTACTGCAGTGAGGATTCTCATAATGCTTCATGGCGAAGAGAATGAAGTTGTCCTCATTCAATTCGTTAAAAATCATTTATATTATGCTACGACTGTTAATGTAACTGCTGTTAAACCACTGAGTACCAGTGATGCTGCTGTTGAACCGTCTGCTGTGTCAGTAATTGTGCCACTGTTAAGTGCAATGTTACTTCCACCTAGTGTCAATACGTCATCCTCAGCAACAGTTTGAGATGCTACTGTGAAACGCTTCCTGTTTGCAGTTGAACCAGTTGCAGTATAGGAAAGGGTGTGAGGTCCACGACCACTTCCAGATCCTTGGTTACCGTTAGCGATTACAACTTGAGGTGTTCCAGCAACTGTTACCTTCTCATCCCATGTAATCTCAGCAGTAATTGTCCTACTACCAGCTGCAATAGAAGATTGTACGATACGAATCTTAGTTACAGTAGGTGCAGCAAGAGTTGTTGACAGACCACCAATACAAGCAAGTACTTCTGGTTGTGCGTTAACATTATCACTACCACTGTTGGCAGTGCCAGGTGCTACAACCCATCCTGCTGTACTAGCATAGACAGTTGCCTTATTGTAGTCTGAATTCTCGTCTTCTGGCAGCCATTTGGGCTTGTTAGTGGCCGAAGCTGCGGTTTTTCCCCATAATGGCATGGTAAAATATCTCCGAAATTTATTCTGTATGAGTATTTATAAACTTAACCTTCTAGCAATGCCTTCTGTAGGGCATCTACTAACTGATCGTCTACTTTATTACCTGTTTTAGCTGCTGCTTTCTTCAGCAACTTGATAAGGAAGTCCTTTATTACAGAGTCAAGGTCTTCAGGGATTCTATCAACTGCCTTATTGATTATGCTGATAGCGATGGGCATTAAAAAGTTAACCATAATTATTTACCTAAGTGGTACATCTATATATCATTTATTCGATCGCCACTTCTTTCTTCGCTTATCGTAATATCTCACCTCACCAGGAGATAACTCCTTTTGGTATGAGGGTCTATCATATCCAATAGGTCTAACCTTCTTTAGTTTCCTAAAGAATCTTTTAAAAATTTTTCTTAACATAACTCCAGTAGATACTGGAGGTGACTGCGTTAAGTGCCTAGTCCTTTACCTGCCTTGTAATTCTTTTCTCCACCATACCTTGCCATTGTATTGGTATAATCTTGAGTGGATTTGAATCCTGCTTTCTTTGCTTTGGCAGCGTAATCTTTCTTAGACTTTTGCTTATCAAGGTACTTGCCAGTCCCAGTGGTATCCTTTTTACCTTTCTCTTTCTTCTTTTGGTTACCACCTGCTATTGCACCAGCACCATGCTCTCTTTTTATCTTAGCGAGCACAAATTGATATGCCTTATCTCCTTTGGCACTTCCACCTTTGGGTTCTTTCCTACCCGATTTTAAATTCTTTCCAGTTTCTTTAGCGTACCTGGTTTTTTCATTCAGATAATCATTGAAAGTTAAGATCGAAGATTCATTTTCTTGATTGCTTTTTTCACAGACTTCTTCTTGACCTTCATACGCAGTGTCCTCCTGGTTGGTTTTGTCTATCTCCATTAGCTTATCCTTCTTGGGATTAATACTAATGGAGGTTTTTTTCTTTGCTTCAGCAAGCTCTTGAAAACTAAGCATCTTCCCTCCTGATAAAACGTTTCCAGTTTGTTTCAGGTGGAAGTCCAGTAGCCTCATTGTGTAAGGCACTAGCTTCTTTATGCTTACCTTGGTTGGTTAGCTTCTTAATCTTCTCACGCTTTGCTCTATTAGCAAGTTGTTGTGCAGTTGGCTTACCTTGCACGTAGTACTTTCCAGTACCAGATTCTGGTGTTGCCTTCTTAGATTCTTTCTTCTTCTCTCCACCATAAGTGGCTTCGTTAACGATGATGTTTTCTATTTCATGCATCTCGAAGAGTCCAGATTCTATAAGATTATCTATACGATCAAAGTCTTCACCTAATCTCTTAGCAAGTTTATCACTTCCTTTAGAAATTAATCTGGAAGTCTTACCAACGCCCTTCTTAACTGCCTTCTTAAGTAGACCACCTACTTTCTTAGCAGCACTACCTACTTTCTTAGCACCTGCTTTAGCAGCAACACCAGCCTTCTTAGCACCTACCTTAGCAAGCTCACCAGTCTTCTTACCAACAGCCTTAGCTGCATTTCCAACTGCCTTACGTGTTTCACCAGATGATGACTTAGCAGCAGCTGCCCTTCTTTCAGCAGGGGTCACCCCTGCCTTTGCTCTTTCATATTCTTTTTGATCTCCCCTATCTGTTCTAGTTGCATTATGTTGCTTCAAACTTTTACTACCACCTGATGAGGATGAGGATGAACCCTTAGTACCACCTCTTGCTCCTCTAACTTGACTGAGCACCTTATCTAACTTACCACCTGTACCATCACTAGATGATGAAGATGATTTTGATTTTGTTGCTGGTGATGATGAAGAGGAAGATGATGAAGATGATGATGAACTACCACCCTTCTTCAAACCACGCTCTCTACCAGCTTTCCATTCCTTCTTAGCTGATGATGCTGCACGTTGAGCAAGTCCAGATGCATAACCAGCACCCTTAACTGCACCTTTTGCTGCTGACTTAGCACCAGCTTTTGCTTTAGCAGCAACACCAGGTCCATGTTTCTTAACTGCTGCACCTGCTTTCTGAGCACCAGACTTAACTGCTGCACCTGCTTTCTGTAAACCAGCCCTAACTTTTTGACCTGCTGTCTTTGCTGCTCCCTTCAATCTCTTAGAGCGTGCTGCTTGTTTAGCAGCCTTACCTACAACTTGAGCACCCTTAAGTGCTAGACCAGCAGCAGTGCCTACAAGTTCATCCAACTGCATACTATCAATAGTAACAAGCATCTCATTCAATTCATCTGGATCCTCAGTGAGGTCAGTGATTGCTTCTTCAAATAGGATTACTAAATCTTCATCCGATACTTCATCAATAGTTTCATCTTCTGCTAGCTCATTAATACAATGCTCTAACCATTCAGTTAGGTCAAGGTATTCAACGTCCTCAGAAACTGCCTTCTTCACCTTACCAGCAAACTTAACAGTGTCTTTAACTCCACTCTTAAATCCTTTAGCGAATTCCTTGACTCTCTTTTCTGGTTCTTTTCCTTTTGCTCTTGCTTTATTATGACGCTCAACTCCTGCTTTAACTGCTGATTTAATTTTACCAATTAAACCTGGCTTACTAGCAGGTTTTGCTGGTTGTGTTTTCTTTGCTTTTGCTACTGCCTTCTCAACCTTTGCTTTAGTTGCTGCTTTCTTCTCAGGTTTTGCTTTCTTACCAGGTTTAACTGTTGCTGTTAAACGTGTATTAGATTTAGTCTTAGCAGCAGACTTCTTGTCACCATAGTCAGTAACATCAGTCTCCTTCTTCTTATATGCAGCAGAGTATTCACCCTTCTTAGCAGATTTCTTAGCAGCATCTGCCTTATCAACAGCAGCCTTTACCTTCTCATAAGATGGTGCATTTGACTTAGCCTTTCTTGCTGACCTCTCTTCATTCAATTCTTCTATAGGGTCAGTAACAAACTCAATGAAATCTTCGAGACCTACCTCTTCCATTACAATCTCTAAACCATCTTCATTCAATCCTTCAGAGAAGAAATAGTCAGCAGATACTTCTGCACCACCATCAATCCACTCCTCTGTTAAATCATATTCATATTCTATTTCTTCTTTCTTTACCTTCTTTTTCTTATCTGCATGATACTTTTTCATAGCAGGTAGAGGAGACTCTTCTGGGTCACCACCCTTACTAATTCTTTTCTTCTCTAAGCGAGCAAGAATGTCAGCAATATCTTCCTTAGCATAGTGCTTCTCCTTGGCTTTCTTCTCCCTCTTGGAGGTCTTACCATCAACATCACTTTTCTCATACCATTTACCATCGCAGTCATCATCCTGCCAGCGAGGCTCTTTGGATTTTTTCTTTTCTTCTAAGTCTAGAACCTGTTTATAGGCATCAGACAAGTCAGGTAATTCTCGTAGGTTCATTGCACCAATGTTGCTTTCTTACTTTTATTTATCTTCTTAACAAATTCGCCTGGAGTTAATTTCTTGACATAGGTAGCAAGACTATCAGTTCCAAACTCTCTAGCAGAAGGATTACTGTAATCAACTTCCACCAAATCCTTTAACCAACCTCTAAAGATGGTATCATTTTCATCGATGTAGATAAGGTAGTTGCTTCCTCTACTTACAACTTTACCAAGTACACCTGTGTTAACATTCTCTACTATAGTTCCCACATTAAATATCTGTTTCTGTACGTATGCTTCTCTAAGTCCTTGTGGGTCTAACTTAGGAGCAATTTCAAATAGATTATATGAAGCATCATTAAAATCTCCAACAGATTCTAACTTCATTGCAGACCTAACTGCTCTATACATACCCAACTTCTCCTTCTGTCCTAGAGAATCAGTAGTACCTGCTTCAAATGTCTTGAAGTCATCGTCAGCACATGCTTGTCTCATCTTAGATGCTGACATTGCTTCTAGTCCATCACCATCTGGGTCTCTGTCACCAGCAGATGTTACTAAAATATTTTCAAACTCGTATAACTGACCGTTGTATTTCTGTGCTAGAGAATTAAACTCACTAACTCTATCACCACCTACAACCATCTTAACTTCTACATACCCTTCTTCATTCAATGCCTTAAGGACATCAAATATAGTCCTCATTTGCTCGTCAGATATGATGGCATCCTTATGGTCTGGGTAAGACTTAGACATCCAATTCACCTTCTCTTGTGGTGACAATGGATTCTTCTGAGGATCCTCTGACTGACTTACATAAACCCTATAATCACCACCTTGGGCTTCTCTTGACACCCTGTCAAGTAGTTTTTCGTGTCCAACAGTAGGTGGATTGAATCTTCCAAATGTAATAGCAATTGAACCTTCGCCGCCCGTCTCTTGATTTCCTCCTTCGTCATCTTCTACCCCCGATATTTGTTGTGCATTCTGTTGTTGAGGTGTCAGCTTAACAAGTTGGCCATCCTTACTCATATGAGTAACTTGCCCTTGCTCATTAGCATACTTACCATACCCTACATGGGTAAGTCTAAGTGTTTGAGCCTCCTTTGAGGCCATAGACCTCTCTGCTTCTGATAGAAAAGCACTAAACTTTTTCATGCGTCCAATTTTTATCTAGGTTGAAGTTAGCTTTACTAAATGTTTCTCTGTCAACAATCTTATAAGGGTCATCAGTTAAAGTCACAAAGCCTTCATGGTCGGTTGGTGTACCATCGATGAAGCACTTAACATTATCTGTAGTCTCAATATTATTCAATAGACGGAGTTTCAATTTGGTGATGTTAACCCATACTTTAAAAGTATTTAAGTTGACTCCACACTGGTATTTATCAAACTTTTCAACGTAGCTTTCAAAAAGTGCGGAGGCATCTAGTTTATCTCCGCATCTTATAGCAGAATTTACATGCTTTCTGACCTCTGCTAAGGTCTTTTTGTTTGCTTTACCAGCAAACATAAGGTCTTTAAGGATAGATAACCACTTAAGGTTTATCCAGTTGTCCTTAACTTGTGCTCTAGTAGTGTCTATGAAGTAACAATCCTGTGTACTAACAAGATTAACCCCGAAGTGACCGATACTATCTGGATGAATCGAAACATAACTGGTGTGTGGTGCTAGAATAATTTGCTGAGTAATTTGATTGGGAAACTTATACTCAATAGTATTAGGACGATAAACACTGCCTGGGCCGACCCCGATAAAATCAGCTTGGACAATAGTATCGATACGAGGGAGATAACGAAGACATAACCTAAGAATATTAGCAAGATCCCCTTTATGGTTCTTGTCAATATCCTCAAAGGAGTAATTGATTTTGATTTTCTTTTTGTTAAAGACACTCTTAGTACCTACAAAGAACTGTCCGTTGTCAGGGTTAGTCCCAAACACGACAGCAGGAGCACCATCCCACTTGACACTGAAAGCATCAGCAGAAATTAGGGTGCGTATAGCAGATAGTGCCTTCCTACGACCTTCAAAGATAGTATCTTCTGGGTGCTCTAGGTGTTTGTTTGGCATAAAATCCCTGTCTATACCTATATTATAGCAGGTCTGACCGTTAATTTAAACCTTCACTGTGCCAGTTTACCATCTGGGTCCCTTAGCCATCTTCGTAGCCATCTTATCATACACATCTTTAAATCCATTCTGCTTCATGGACATGAAGACCTGGAACTGAGGCTCAGCAGTTAAGGCACCCTTATATCTGACCTCTAACATTACTATACTATGCTCTTTATTAGGTTTACCTATCTTCATCTCAAAAAATAACTTTGCTGCTGAAGCACCCTCTTGATATGCTTGGGGTTGTGCCTTACCTTGCTTATTAATACCAGGCACCAGTCTAAATGTGGTGTTATCTTCATCACCAAACATATAGTTAAAGACCTCAGTGGTAGTCTTGTGCCATTGCTCCTTGGGTTTATCCACCAACATCCCTCCCTTAGCAGGTTTGTAATCACCATAACCAGTGATTAAACTAAAGTGAAAGACCACATCCTTAAGGTATGTTCCTAACTTAATCTTAAAAATAGTATCTAAAAAGTCTTCAAAGAATTTTCTCTCACCATCAAAGTTATCCATGAACACTTTCTCCATTGTCTTGAAGTATATGTTCACGTTACCTTTATAATCTTTTCTATTCATCAGCATATCTGCTTTCTCATTACCTGAGAAACTTTTATTTGCTCCCTTAAGTATGTCCTTTATATTCATCTTATCAATATCTTTTCCATTATACTGGTCACCATGTTTAATTTTCATGGCTCCTGTAAAGAATTCTTTCTTTGCTGCTTCTACTTTCTTCCATTCAGTAGGTGGAATCCTTTTTTGAATGAATCCCTTAGCACCATACATGGGTTTGTTAAGTAAGGTTGGTTCATCCTTACTCATGTTTGCTTTCTTTAAGGATATACCCCAGTAATGCATTGATCCTGATGCTTCAAACTTTACAATAATATCAGATGAGTTGTAGTGTTTAATATCATCCTTAGATACATCATACTTTTTAATTTCTTTTGCCCAAGCAGTACCAGTCTGCCATACTTGTTTTACTTTAGTACCTTCTAACTTTTCTACAATATAATTGGATACAGATACAGCCTTTGCTAGGTTAACCAGGTCTGGTTCAGTCCGTCCCTTAGGATCCATATAGAATCCATTCATACCTGCTCTACCTACAACCTTAACTGCCATCCCATATAGATCATCAACTATTTCTTTAAACTTATTATACGAATCCTTTCCTCTATTAATAGCAGCGAAATCGACATGTTGCTGCCTCAATATAAGACACGCAGTCATCAATTCATGAGGGTCAGGCTTCTTACCACCAGCAGTTATACCCTTAGCAGCAAAAGCAATTTCAAATTCAAGTTTCTTCTTTCCCTTTGGTGCTGGTCCGATTATATAACATGGACCACTACTCATGAGTCCTGAAATTTGCTTCTCTTCAAACTTCCAGTCGTATTCTCCTTCTGGATCCGATAGGTATGGTTTTAATGCCTCAATAACTTGCTCTTGATACTTGTCAAAATGTATCCCAATCTTATTAGTTAACCAATTTCTTTCATTCTTACTCTTAATTCTAGCCATAAATGCTAGACGATTATCAGTATGAAGGTTCAACATAAATTCATTACCTTTACCAATATTCTTGGTATCAAAGGCATCAATTTCTTTACTATCAGTACCAGATATAGAAGAATATGTTTCTGCTATATCAATCTCTTTAGTAAATATCTTATCAATATTCTTAGCTAAGGTAGTAGCTGTAGCCATTAGTTCTCGCAGGTCTCCACGAGTTATTTATCTCTCGTAAGGTGGCTCCTCTTCTCCAACATAATGCTTGAAGTGCTCAACGTCAAAGTATGATGGTCCCAAAGGTTCTGGATTATCATACGGTCCTTCTAGTTTCTTCTTATAATCTCTATCATCTAATACTTCATTGATAAGGATTTTTAATTCCTTAACAAAAGTCTCAGTAAATAATCTTCTTGGTGTTATGATAGCAGGTTTATACTCCTTCTTATGACCACCTGCTGCTTTCCACTTAGCAAGGTCTTCTGGAGTCATAGGACCACCCATTCCTTGAGTGTCTATGTAACTGCCTGGTTTCAGTTTATTTGGATCGCTCATTATTTTTGTTAGCTAGTAGTTTTTCCCAAGATGCTATCAAGAGCTCCAACTCTGCTATACGCTTCCTGGTATCTGCAATCTTCCCTTCAAGAAAGTTCATGTATTAGGGTCGTCGTATATACGAAGTATATAGAGTGCAATGGCAGCACCAACTGATGATGCACCTAAAACGATTAAAAATAATGGCATCTATCTATCTCCTGCTGCTCTGTTTTCTGATTTATCTATACTGAAACTTCCACCAGGATATCTCTTCTCTAACTTCTTAACATTACCTCGTACAACGTCATCGAAAGGTACGTCCAAAGCCATACAAGCTTGTGCCACATACCACATAACGTCACCCAACTCAATAATAAGATGCTCTCTATTGTCGTCATTCCAAGGTTTACCTTGAAACACCATCTTCTTAACAATCTCAAGAAACTCGCCAGACTCAGCAGCAAGCCCAACGCCAGCAGTGGTAAGACGTTCAATATTGGCACCTTCTCTGTCAAGTTGACCCAGACGGTCAGCAAGAGCGACAAAATCCTTAGAGGAATCGGATGTGACAGCATCCACGAAATGAGTGTACTTATCAAAATCAATCATACTTAAGATTTGCGAATGTTTTTTTGTCGTTAAATTTTTTGACGAGTTCTACCTCGGCTTGTTTATCTTGCTCATCCTGTCCTGAATTAACTAAACCTGATGATGCATCCTCTATATCATACAACCTCATCTTAGATCTGTCAATCCCTATACAAAATTTCCTATTCATAGTAGGGTCATTGTATCTATTTTTTAATTGCTTAACCATTATCTGATTCATACCTTCCAACTCCTCGCTAGATATGAGAGCGAACATAAGGTCAGCAGTAGCAGGGAGTCCGAAAGACTCTGACGTGTCAGTAAGGTCAACGTCAGTAGAACCGTAACCAGCACGAGTAGTTTGAGTAGCACTGACAATCGGTACGTTAGCTTCCACAGCAAGTCCCCGAAGCTCCTCCGCAATCGCTTTAACATAAGTATATGAATTGACAATGGATCCTTTATACCTCTGAGAGGCACAAATATTTAAGTAATCTATGAAAACTATATCTGGTTTGATACTTCTCTTCAGAGATAACTCATTTAATAACGATTTAAAATGTCCTACATGAGCAGATGCAGTAGGATACTCTTTTATAATTAACTTTCCTTGTGTTTTCTTCTCTAATTTATTAACCTTATTCTCAAACATAACCTTTGGTAGGTCTTGCAACTGTTGAATAGGGACGTTTAAAAGATTTGCGTCAATACGTTCCGCAATCTTTTCTTCAGCCATCTCCATTGTGATGTATAAAACATTCTTACCTTGAAGTAAACTAGCCGCAGCACAATGGCACATAAACAAAGACTTACCCACACCAGTACCTGCAAGAGCAACATTAAGAGTCTTGTTAGGAAGACCACCCTTTGTGATACGGTTGAAGTATTCCAGGTCGAAAGGAATTTTTTCCTCACGTTGGTGGTAGAAGTCATACCTTAACGAGGCATCTGAAATGTAATCGTGACCAATATGGCTATCAAAAGATACAGAAAGAGCTCCACTGAGGATAGAGGGTATAGCACCCCTATCTTGTTTAGAGTCCTTGCCATCCGCAATCTTAATTGAGGCCATAAGAGAGATGTAGATTGCCCTCTCTTGACACCATTTCTCTGTCGTGTCTGTGATCCATTGGAAGTCACTCTTTTCATCTTTTAACTCCAGTATAATATTATTAACTTCCTTATATGTTTCTTCATTTAAGTCATCTCTCTTGTCTGCTTCTATGGTTAATACAGCAGGAGTAGAGAGAGAATCATACTCAGAAAAATACTTATGGATTATAGAGAATATAATTCTACATCCATTGGATGTAAAGTAATCCTCTTTAATAAATGGTAGGACTTTTCTGCAATACCTCTCACTAAAGACGAGGTTATTGATAATTGTAGTTTCAATACTCATAGGTAATGAAGATAGGATCCAACAATGTATTTCGAACTGTCAAGGACTGGTCTACCAGCATGACGGTACATCCATGTAGGTGGGAATAGCAACAGTCTACCACATTTTGGCTCAATGTCTATATCCAATTTAGGAAAAGATGTGGTACCACCATCAAAACCATCATTGAGGTAAAGAAACATTACTAGAAATCTTCTAGCAGATGAATGGTCTTGGACATCAACGTGGTCTCTAAACTCATCAACTACTCTACTATACTTCTTGAGTCTATACTCTTCAAAAGCATACTTAGCAGGGAAGTCTGGACCTAAATCCAAGTCCTCCATGTATATCTGGACAAAATTGATAAAGGTTTCTTGTAAATTAAACTGATACTCATGCCACTCCAGGTCTTTAGCATGGAATCTCTTAGTAATATTAAGCTCAGTAAACGATGGACGTTTCTCTCTGTCTATTATCTCATGGTGTTCAATATCAACATCAAACTTTCTAATTATTTTTTGACACAATGAGGGGTCTACTGCATTGTCGTAGCACCTAATATAATCTTCGAGCTTAGTTGCCATATTTAAACTCCTTCTGAGCACACTCATCTAGTGCTTGCATTATTTCTGGGGTAAAATACTGTTCAGGATTATCCATAATTGCCTTTGGATAAACCTTCTTCTCCCCCATTTCATAGCGATTCCCTGCCTTTTTAAATACCTGATACTTCTCACCCAATTCAAGTAATCCGTAATAGGGGTCCAGACCTTTCTCATAAAATAACCTCGTTGTTACTTCTTTGTTTTCTCTGGTGAGTCTTGCCTTAGCTGTCTTAGCTTTGATAAGGTTTCCAACAACCTCGCTCTGATCCTTTTCCTTTTTTTTGCTGAGATAAATGATTGTACTCGCGGCGTACTTGAGGCCACTACCGCCTCCCATTTCTTTAGTTGGGATATAACTGCCGACCACATCGTAGGTATGATTTGTAACTAATAGAGGGACATTTGCCTTACCCAATTTAAGAGTAAGGACTCTAAATATTGACTTTACAACTTGAGCACGAGTCATGTCACGTGTCTCTTTACCTGCTTCACTGTCCTCAATCTCTTTGGTAGTACTTAGCATACCAAGCGAGTCAAGAACAAACATCAGGGGTTTCCGATCCTTTGGATCTTGTGCTAAGTATTTATCCAAAATCTTAATTGATTGTAGTCTAAACTCTTGCACAGTAGTAACAGGTGCTATAAGCATACGAGTTGCATCAATGCCTCTTGACTCAATCATGTCCTTACTTAAGGCACTTTCAGACTCAAAATATATAACGCCAGCATCAGGATTATGTTCGAGGAAATGCTGTACAATACCAAGGCAGAAATAAGTTTTGCCTGTGCTCGACTCACCAGCAATAGCTGTGATCTTATTCCCTGGAACACCTCCGTAGATGCTTCCTGAGACAAGGGCGTTAAAGATGTACGAACCTGTATCGATATAACCGCTAGTGTCACCAGCAGACACACCATCGCTAACGAGAGCAGCGTATTCATTATCAATCTCCTTGGCTACATCCTTCAAAAAATTCATGGTGTTTTTTTAAATAATTTTGTTATAAAATTGTTTCGCTTCATGGCTCTTTCAAACCATTCTGCTTCTGATTTATCAAAGAATTCTTTCTCATCTGGCATTGCACCAGCACCAAAAGCTTTCTTATATTCTACAATGTATGTGGTCATCCGAATAGGAACTCCAAGCTAGCAGTTTTTTCTGGCTTCCAGCCGATCTTCTCAAGGATGACCTTAATAGGTTCAAGAAAACTCTTCTCAAATTGTAGGTCATAGTCCACCTGTTTGTCAAGTGCCAACTCCTTCGGGAAGGTTTGGAAAAATGAAACAACATTTTCATTAATCTTATTAGGTGTCTTAAGATAAACAAATTTTATCTTCTCACCATCTTGAATTAATGGATACTTATGCGTCAGCTTGTTTTTCTTAATATAGAAATTGTACAAGAGACTACCACGCACATGTATCGGGGTGCCTTTAGAATATACAGTGGCTGGGTTCGCCCACTTATTTAGATTATTGCAGCCCCTAGGGAATGCAATGTCCTCGATAGGTAACTCGTTAAAGTGATCCCTAAAATCTGCTATAAATTTCTGGGTCTCCTCCTCATCCTTATTCATAATAACTTCAAGAGCATCCTTAATCTTCTGACGACAAGCACCTGGAGTAGAAGACTTGACTGCCTCAATACCCATCATCTTTAACTTAGGTTTCTCAAACCTGACACCCTCGATGTCCCACGCATTTAAAATGTATCTTTTCTTAGCAGTCCATATACCTTTCTCGGCAATGGTCTCCCTTTTCATGAACATTTTTTGGTCGTAGGCGGAAACGTAGTCGGCCAACTCTTGGTAAGAACTCGAAATATATTTTTCCAATTCCACATCACACACCTTATCGAGGAAATTAACGATCTTTTCATTAGTAACCTCTCTCCCCTTGAATACACTTTGTACCAAAGGACCGAGATGCAAGTAAATACTATCGGTATCACTAGCAACAACATAATCTACCTCCTCTGTTTTAAGTATCTTATTCAGATACGTGTTCATTTTATTCTCAATCCACCGTATCGATACCTGCCCACTAAGAGTAATTGCCTCAGCGTTAGATAAGTTATAATATCTAAAGTACTGATTTCCAATGGCACCATAAGCCGAGTTGAGTTGGATCTTTCGAGCCATTTGGATGTTATTGAATTTACTAATATCTCTTTGTAGTTTTTCAGTTGGGTGAATTTCATTGTCCCGCTTGGCAGCGAGCATTTTCTTCTTATATATCGTACGCTCATTGTAAATAGTCTCCATCATTTCAGGTAGGAATCCCCTGATGTCCTTGCGGTATTGTGCTCCATTGGCACACACGGCGTAATCTCCAGCGATCCCGACTTCTCTATTAAGCAGTCCTTCAACTGTGGCACTAGGATGTCTGGTTTCACAGAGGGTTTCTGGGGAGATGTTGTACTGCATGATGAGATGAGGGTACAGACTGTTAAGGTCAAAACTGACAACCCAATCATATAACCCTGGGACGGGCTCTTTAACATATGCTCCTGCATATTTTTCATCTTTCTTTGCTCCCTTTCGTGGTGGTACAACAATGTTTCTCTCCTTAAGATAATTATATATCATTGTGTCCCACATTCTTACCTGTGAATACACATCCTCAAGGTTTACTTTGGCATCATAAGCCATCGTGACTGCCAACTCAATGAGTTTCATCTTCTCTTCGAGTCTGTCAACTAGCTCAACGTCTTTGATGTTATACTCTACAAATTTTTGCCAGTCATTTGTGTAGAAGTCTTTAAAATTCTCATACTCACTGTGGTCAAGTTTTCCTTCACCCAATTCCACAGTGGCAATATGTTCAAGTCGATATGATTCCTGATTGGTGTAAGTAAACTTACGATAGAGATCAAGATAGTCAAGTATATTAATGCCCGATAAGTCGTAGGCATAATTCGTGCGTCCTTGTATTGTTATCTCTCTTTCATTGGCACGATTCCAAGGGGACATGGAATTCATCCATTTCTTACCTAGGATTCTATCTACTCTACGACAAATATATGGTACGTCATATAGATTAACATTCCATCCAGTTAAAACATCTGGTGTATTTTCAACCCACCATCCGATGAATGCCTTAAGCATCTCCTCTTCTGTCCAGAAGATGAAAGACTTAACACCTTCAGGTGCTTCAAACTCACGAGTAGACCAAGTAAAGAACTCCTTAGTATTTAGATCTTTAATAGTAATACAAAGCATTTCCTCTGCTGCCTCTGCAACATTAGGGAAACCATTCTCACATGCAACCTCGATGTCCATCGTAAAGATTTTCATCTGATCCATACGATAATCAATCTCACCAGGAAATTCATTAGCAATGAATTGATAAACGAATCTCTCATATCCAGACACCTTAAAGCCATGGACATTCTCATACTTCTGTATGAATTCTCTTGCTTCCTTTGGATTCTGAAACTGAATAGGTTTTACATTCTCACCGTCCAGTGTCTTAAACTTCTCTTCCTTATTGGAAGTGACGTATAGTACAGGAGAAAAATGGGTACGAGTCTGGACTTTTTGTCCGTCCTCATACCCACGATATAGAATAGTATTACCTGCGAGTTGAATGTTAGTATAGAAACTAGCCAATCTTCTGATACTCTCCGAGCATTTCTTTAGATGGGTCTACTATAGTAAAGATCGACTCAGATGTCAAGAAGAGATCACGTTGTGCAGAATATAATGGATATACTTCCAACTTACCATCAACAATACGATAGCATTCTTCAATAAGAACAGATGGTTCTTCATCCAACTCTGTTACTTTACCTATTAGGTAGTCAGTCAGACTCCCGTTCCTCAGTAGGATTACCTTTACCACTTGTTGCCTCCACTAGTTCGTTGTATTTTGAAATGACTTCATCGTGTGTCTCGTATGCACTAATGACTTCATCAAGTTTAAGCATGATAGCATTACCCTTGAGCAGTGGTGCGTATGGTTCAAAACGAAGTTCTGGTTTTGTAATTTTTTGAATCTCTCCATTGTCTTGGACAGCATCAAAGGGTTGAGTAACCCATACATTATAAGGATTTCTTAATTGAAATCCAATAACGTTTTCCTGGTCATCCTTTGTGGTGACCTCAAACAAATCTGCGATGACATCTTCACCGTTTCTTGTTCTTACGATTCTTACGCTCATAGTTTCGTCTTTCGATTTCAGTAATAGATTCCTTAATAATATCCTTAAGGATTTTTTCAGCGTTTACACCTTTATCTTCTGCTATTGGTCGGACATGCCGTAGCAGTTCATCAGTATAACTCGAAGGTACCTCAACTGTCAAGAGATCGCTATCACCTTCGTAATTTGTTTTAGTTAAATTTAGATAGACATTCATTTTTCATTCCAAATAAAAAGAGACCCTTGGGGTCTCTTCTGTTGTGTATTATATAGGTTAGTAATTATCAATCTCTTTTTGCATGTCTTTAACAAACTCTTGCTGAGAGCAGAATCCATGAGCATCTTTGTTTCCATCAGCATGATAATTTACATGCATGACTTCTACACCAAGAAAGAAAATGATCAACATCATAGGCATATGCCATAGAGGATGCCCAAAGACCTCACAGAATTCCTTATAATAATCTTCAAATTTCATATGATAATTATATCATAAAAATTCCTTACGTGCATGATGCTCAGGAACAATCTTACCTAATGTGATGATAAGCATACCATCTTCAAAGGTCACATTCTTTATTGTGGAATCATCAGAGAGTTGCCACTGTCTATTGAATGACCTTTGAGCCATCCCTCTATGTAGATACTCATTCTCTTCTTCTTTCTTTTCCTTCTCACCTTGTACGAATAACTTACCATACTCAGTAAAGACTTTTACTTCTTCCTTCTTGAATCCCGCCAATGCAATCTCTAAACGTGATTCCACGTTGCTTACTTGCACAAGATTGTATGGTGGATACTGACTATTCTGATTCAAATCGAAGAATTGTTGGAAGTAGTCATCCAGTCCTATACTGTTTCTATGGATTTTTTCCATGAGCTGAGGTAGATCAGCAGCACGATATCTCTGTAGTCCAGTCATAATAGCCTCCTTAATTAAGCTAGGTTTAGTATGTTGTCCCTTACGGCGACACTACTATTTAATCACATCTAAAGGAAAACTTAAATGGTATATGCCGTACCATTTTTGGAGGGGTTGTTCTACCTATATAGTTCTAGGTAAAAGTGTCAAAAGATATGAAGAAATTATTTCCTATAATTATGTTTCTTGGTATGACTTCTGCCGTGAGTCCTGTGAGAGCTGACCTAACACACCGTTTGTCTAGTTCAACACAGTTAAGTGTTGACGCTGGTTATACGACAGTTTCCAGAGCTCCAAACACTTATACAACCTCTGGTAGTGGTGTATCAACTACAATAACACCTTCAGGTGGTAGTGCTGCAAGTGATCTAGGTGGCATATCTGCTGTCAGCACAGCAGGTGTAGCAACGTTTGCCCTTCCTGATGTAGCACAGACAACTCAAGGTCAGGCATACACATTCACTCAGAGTATAACTACTGGTGATAGTATTGTTACTACTGCTGCTGATGTAGGAGACGTACTTGGTTACTCACAAATATCATCATCTGCACCTGGAACCGTAGGCAATTTGGCTGGGACGGTCACGTCTGCTGGTGCTTTGACGGTAGTGGCTGGTGGAGCTGGTACTACAGCTACTGGCCAATTTGTATCAGAGCTGACCATCCGCTAAGGTGATATATAATGAAGACGAAGATTGTCCCATTTGCGATCGCTGTGGGTACTGTACTTGCAAGTGCTGTACCTGTATCGGCGGTCCCCGTGGTCCCAAACTTCCAACAGGGCTCGATGACGAGCCATACAGAGACTGAAAGTACAGTCACAGAGACAATAAATTCAATTGACTATAGAACAGGATGGGAATACTCAGTGACAGGAACAGGCATCGACAACAACGGAGCCGCACTAAATCCACCAGTGAATACATCAACCGTGACGATAACTCCTGGTTCAACAGGAGAGAACACCATAACAGGAACGGTAACAAGTTCCTTCGACAACTTAGACTTCTCGGCGGTGAACAACTTCACTCTACACGAACCAGGAGCAGCCTTTCAATTTTCCCAATCATATCAAGGACCAGGTATGACGAATCAGACGATCATACAAAGAGTCACCACCATAAAAAGCGTGACCGACACAACAAGTACCTTTACCCAATAGTCTTATGTCTAACTCAACTTGCGACTGCCCCTGCCATACTGGCGGAAGGTGTAGGGGGTGTAAGTGCAACAGCTAATCCAATCGCCAATAGTTCTGGCTCAGTAACGAACCAGGCAATACAAGTTTTACAAGGTCCATACGTCACTAACACCTACGGTGGTGGAGTGTCATGTCAAGGTAGTACATTAAACGTCACTCCTTATGTCCAGTTTGCTGATAGCAGAAAGGATCCTTGGGAGGATTTTTATAATGAACCACAATATAATATGACTGATGTGTCTGGTCGTACCACAAAGCAGACTGTTACTGTTAAAAACTATCCTTGGGAGTCATGGTATGACGATAGGACTAAAGCAGATGGCACTAGATGGTTCCCTGATGGGGAAGATATACAAATAGAAATAGATGTAGATGGTCCAGACGGTGTACCTGATGTAGTATCAGGTGGTAGTATGGATCCTACATGGTATAAACCAGTAAGGACTGACATGAGAGCAAACCAATCATTGAATGTTGGTCTCTCTGCTACTCTGTCTATACCAATGAATAGAAAATTACAAAAGCAATGTATTCAAGCGGCTGATGCTCAGATAGCACACCAAACTCAGTTGACATCTAACAAAAGATTAGACTTTGAATTAGCTCGTCTCAAGAATTGTGGAGAATTAAAAAAAGCTGGTATATTTTTCCATCCAGCATCACCATATCATGCTGTATGTGCTGACGTAGTAGTCACAAATCCTGGTGGTAAGATTGTACCACACGTACATAACCTACCTCAACCTAACTTTTCTTCTGAGGAGACTTCTTCAGAGGCTTCTTCTTCTGATTCTTCTTCAGTGGAAGTAGTCCCTTCTTCTTCCGATACTCATCAGCAAGAACCTCAGAACGAGAAGGACGATAAGTTGTCTTTCCTAGGATGGCGTTTACCTTTCCAATCACCTTCTTCACAACAGGTTTCACCACCCTCAGCAGCAGATCAGCTAGGGGTTTGGCAAGTAGGGCAGACGACGCAGCCACTGACGCAATCACCGCCGTCGTCGTCACAATCTGAGGACTAGGTAGATACTGTTCAACTACCCCAATATCCTCATAGAGG
>PVBE011144862.1_pt1 | contig 20265 bp, 18 predicted proteins | sample 1631181 | NCBI WGS metagenome assembly PVBE01 (sample SAMN08397723, study PRJNA350692) | Marine metagenome, whole genome shotgun sequencing project. | isolation source: water | place: Pacific Ocean | collected 2012-04 | reverse complement strand
CGACGCGCTGCGCGAGGTGGTCAGCGCCGTGCTTACGCCCTGACCTTCTTCATCCTCGGATCGTAGAACGGCCGCACCGGCAGGGTCACCTCGGCCGGGTATCGCTCTCCGGCGATCTCCACCTCCCAGGTGCCCTGCTTGATGTACTTCTTGTTCACCGGCTCGCCGGCCTCGATCATGGCCAGGCCCACGGCGCCGCCCAGGGTAAAACCATAGGAGCCGATACGGTTGTAACCCACCGCCTTGCCGTCGCGGTGGATGATCTCGCCGTGGAACATTAGCGGCTCGGGATCCTTGAGCAGGATCTGCAGCAGGCGCCGAGGGAACGCCGGCCCCTGGGCCTTCTTCTCCACCGACGGGCCCTTGCCGATGAAGTCGACCTCCTTGTCCAGGTCCACGGCGAAGCCGAGGCCGGCCTCGAAGGGGTCGTCGGTGTTGTCGATGTCGTGGCCGTAGTCGCGGTAGGCCTTCTCCATGCGCAGGCTGCCCAGGGCCTTGAGCCCCGCGTGGCACAGGCCGAGGTCGGCGCCCGCCTCGATGACACGCTCGTAGACGTGCACCGCCTGCTCGGACGGGATGCACAGCTCGTAGCCCAGCTCGCCGACGTAGGTGATGCGGTTGCACAGCGCGCGGGCGTAGCCGATGTCGATCTCCCGCGCTGTGCGGAAGGGGAAGGCCTCATTGGACAGGTCCGTGGTGGTGATGCGCTGGAGCAGCTCCCGGGACCGCGGCCCCTGGACGTTGAGCTGGCCGATGCCGGAGGTGATGTCGGTGACGAAGCAGTGGGCGTTTGCGGGGATGTGCCGCCGCAGCCAGGTCTCCACGTGGCGGTGCATGGTGTCGGTGACCACCACGATGAACCGCTCCTCGTCCTGCTTGGTCACCGTGACGTCGGCCTCCAGGCGGCCCCACTGGTTGAGCCACTGGGTGTAGGTGATGGTCTCGCACGGCCCGTTGACGCTGTTGGCCGAGATGGTGTCCAGCACCACGCCGGCGTCGCGCCCCTGCACGAGGAACTTGCCCATGAACGACATGTCCATGGCGATGACCGCCTCGCGACAGGCGCGATGCTCGGCCTCCCACCAGGGGAACCAGTGCTGCCGCCCCCAGGAGAGCTGCTTGATTTTCGGCTCTTCACCCTCGGGGGCGAACCAGCCGGGCGACTCCCAGCCGGACACGTCCTGGAAGTAGGCGTTGGCGGCCTTCATCCGGTCGTGGAACGGCGAGCGCTTGGCGTCGCGGGCGGTCTGGGGCGTGCGCGTGGGGTAGTGCCGGCGGTAGACCAGGCCGAGGGTCTCCACCACCCGCGTTTTACGGTACTCGGGGTTGCTCTGGTAGGGGTGGAAGCGGTCCAGGTTCATCGGGGTGATGTCCGCGCCCGGATCGCCGGTGGTGATCCACTGGGCCAGGATCTTGCCCATGCCCCCGCCGGTGATGATGCCGATGGAGTTGAGCCCCGCGGCGACAAAATAATTGCGTAGCTCGGCCGACTCGCCGAAGGCCGGCCCCATGTCGGGAGTGAAGCTCTCCGGGCCGCAGAAGAACTTTTTGATCCCCGCCTCGGACGTGGCGGGCACCCGGCTCATGGCCCGCTCCAGGAAAGGCATCATGCGGTCCCAGTCGGGCGGGATCTCGCCGAAGGAGAAGTCCTCCGGGATGCCGTCCACGGCCCAGGGCGCGCAGACCGGCTCGAAGAGCCCGATCATCAGGCCGCCGCCCTCCTCGCGGTAGTAGCCGTGGCAGGACGGGTCCTCGATGATCGGTAGCTGGCGGTTGACGCCGGCCATGGGCTCGGTGATCAGGTAGTAGTGCTCGGTGGACTGGTTCGGGATGGTCACGCCGGACAGCGCCCCGAGCTGACGGGCCCACATGCCAGCGCAGTTGACCACGAACTCGGCCTGGATCGGGCCGCGGGTGGTCTCCACGCCGGTGGCCCGCTGCGCGGCGCCGCTGCCGCTGGTGGTGACCCCCGTGACGGCGACGCCCTGGACGATGCGGACGCCCTGCATCCGCGCGCCCCGGGCCAGGGCCATGGTGGCGTCCACCGGGTTCACGCGGCCGTCCTTTTCCAGGTAGAAGCCGGCCTTCAGGTCGTCGGTGCGGGCCAGGGGGAACATCTCCTTGACCTCGTCGGGGGTGATCTCCTCCACGTGGTTGCCGCAGAGGCGGTTGAACGCGGCCACCCGGCGGTACTCCTCCACGCGGTCGTCATCCGCGGCCAGCTCGATGGAGCCGAGGGGCTCGAACCCCGTGGACTGTTCGGTCTCGGCCTCCAGGCGGCCGTAGAGGTCCCGGGTGTACATCCGCATCTCCACCTGGGTCTCCGAGGTGGAGCCGAAGGTGGTCATCAGCCCGGCCGCGTGCCAGGTGGTGCCCGAGGTGAGCTGGTCGCGCTCCAGCAGCACCACGTCGCTCCAGCCCAGGTGGCCCAGGTGGTAGGCCAGGGAGCAGCCGATGATACCTCCACCGACGATGACGACGCGGGCGCTGGTGGGAAACTCTTTTGCTGGCATGTGGCTTCCTTTCGCTGATCAACCGAACAACCGACCCTAACCCCTCGGGTGAAAAGGGGTCCAGCAAAAGCGTGGTCTGCTAGAATGGATCTCCATGCGGAGCACACAGATACTGCTGCTGTCCACCTGCGCGGCGCTGACCCTGACGTCCTGCGTCGGTGAGGATCCCACGTCGCGGGCCTTTGCGCTCAAGTACTGCGGCGGCATCCCGACCCAGGGGTGCTGCAACCTGGGCACGTTGCTCTACTGCAACGCCTCCGGCTACCCCATGGCCGACCCCTGCATCGGCACGCCCAAGTGCGGCTGGAACGCCGGGCAGCAGCGCTACACCTGCAACACCTCCGGCGGGGCGGATCCGGCGGGCAAGTACCCCATCTCCTGCCTGGTCTACTCCCAGGACATGAAGGTCCCCGACACGGGGTGGTACGACACGCTGCCCAGAGACGGCTTCAAGGTCGACAAGCTGCAGCCCGACCAGTCCAAGGCGGACGCGACCCCAAAAGACGCGGCCAAGGCGGACGCGGCCAAGGCGGACGCGGCCAAGCCTGACGCGGCCAAGCCCGACGCGGCCACGCCCGACGCGGCCAAGCCGGACCTGCCCGCCCCCGACTACGGCGCGGCCAAGTGCGGCGACGGCAAGTGCCACAAGCTCGCCGAGGACTGCCAGACCTGCCCCGCCGACTGCGGATACTGCACCGGCTGCGAGGTGCGCACCACCCCCAAGTGCTCCACCTGCGCCTGCGAGGCCTGCGTCTGCGCCCAGGATCCCTGGTGCTGCAGCAAGCTGTGGGACGCGGTCTGCGTCGCCAAGTGCAAGGGCCCCTGCAACGGCTGCAAGCAGATCCAGCTCCCCGAGGCCGGCGTGCCGGACGGCCCCACCTGCGGCGACGGGCTCTGCACGCCGCCGGCGGAGGACTGCCAGAGCTGCCCCTCGGACTGCGGCAACTGCACCGGCTGCCAGATCCGCTCGTCGCCCAAGTGCTCCACCTGCGCCTGCGAGGCCTGCGTCTGCGCCCAGGATCCGGACTGCTGCAAGTACGGCTGGGACCAGCTCTGCGTGGAGCGCTGCAAGAAGAAGTGCGGCGGCTGCAAGCTCAAGCCCGTGGACGCCGGGCCGACGCCGGACAAGGCCAAGCCCGCGGACCTGCCCCAGACAACGGACAAGGCCAAGCCCGCGGACCTGCCCCAGACCACCGACAAGGGCAAGCCCGTGGACCTGCCCAAGGTATCGGACAAGGCCAAACCCGCGGACCTGCCCCAGCCCACGGACAAGGGCAAGCCGTCGGACAAGGCCAAGCCCGGTGACAAGCCCCAGCCCACGGACAAGGCCAAGCCCGGTGACAAGGCCAAGCCCGGTGACAAGGCCAAGCCCACGGACAAGCCCAAGCCCACGGACAAGCCCAAGCCAAAGGACAAGGGCAAGCCCGCGGACAACGGGCTGGCACCGGACACGGGCAAGCCCTCCGACCTGCCCCAGGTCCCGGATACAGTGACGTCCGCGGACAAGCCCAAACTCGTGGACCAGGTGGTGGTGCCGGATCAGCTGCAGTCCGTGGACACCGGGCTGGCCCCGGACACGATCGCCAGGGACAGCGCGACGCCGGATCGGGCGACCGCCGCGGGCGACCAGGGCGTCGTGGAGCCCCCCGAAGACGAGGGTGGATGCTCCTGCGATGTCGGCCGGTCGAGGGGCTCCGCCTTGATGATGCTGTTAGTCTTGTTGGCGCTGGTGCGTGCCAGGCGGCGGACGATCCCCCACCCTACCTCCAAAGAGGCGCTCTATCGCGCTCTCCGATCAGGTTGATTCGATTTCGACCATCGGGCGTCCCGGTGCATTGGCGACAAGCTATCAGCGGTCAGCTATCAGCGGTCAGCGGTCAGCTTGCTGGTCGCTCGTTTGCCGGCCTGTAGCAGATCATCGATGCTGGGGCTTTGCGGCATCCCACGCCTGCGCGGGCTCCGGAGGCAGGCTGCCACAAAGAGCGTCAAACGGCCGCCAAGAGAGCTGAAAGCTGAAAGCCAGCGCGCGAGCCCTGGAGAGAAAGGTTGATCAACCTCAGCGGAGGGCGCGCTAGCCGTCGAGGTGCAGCCGCGCCGGATCGATGCGGTCCCTGTTGTCGCTGTACCAGCGGTAGAGCTGCTCCACCCCCTGGCGGTGGGGCGTGAAGTCGAAGCCGCCCATGGTCGCCAGCAGCCGGCTGTTGTCCCCGGAGTACTCGCGGCCCAGCCCGGGTTGGGCCACCTCGATGGGGATGTCCTTGCCGCTGGCCTCGCGCACCATCCGGGCCAGCTCCAGCAGCTCCACCGGCGCCGCGGTGCAGACGTTGAAGTGCCGCTGCTCGGGGGCGTTTTCCATGAACCACTGCACGATGCGGCCCAGGTCGTCCGCGAGCAAATAATCGTAGCGGCGGTTCTGGCGGATGGTGATCGGCAGGTCGTGCAGCGCCTTGCAGCAGGCGTTGGAGATGAAGCGGATCATCCAGTCCTCGTGCTTGCCGTAGACCGCGAAGGGGATCAGCTCGTAGACGCCTTCGCGCAGCGAGGTCACGTGGGCCATGAGGTACTTGGCCAGGCTGTAGTCGTCGTGGGGCAGGTGCGCGTCGAGGGCGGACTCAGGGGCCAGGGGCTCCGCCCGCTGGTTGCAGTACTGGGCGCCGGAGCCGAAGTAGATCAGCTTGCCGAAGCGGTGGGCACGGCGGGCCAGGTTGAGGTACATCAGCAGGTTGTTGCGCAGCACCAGGCTCTGGTCCAGGCTGGCGTTGCGGCTGGCACCCCACACCGCGGTGTGGATCACGACGTCGAACGTGGCGTGCCGCCCCAAAAAGGCGTCCACCGCCGCCTCGTCCACGAGGTCCAGCTCGGCGACGTCCACGGCGGTCAGCTCGTGGGCCGGCCCGAGCTGCTCCACCAAGTTGCGGCCGATGAAGCCGCGCGAGCCGGTGACGCACACTCTCATCTCACTCCTCCTCGTCAGGCAGCGGCCCGGTCTCACGCGCCGCGGCGTCCCAGGCGTCCAGGTCCACGCAGACGTAGTACTGGTGGAGGCCGTGCTCCTCGCAGCGCCTGCACAGCGGGTGCGCCTCCTTGGCCGCGTGCAGCGCCTCGAGGTCGACTTGCAGGAAGTCCTCGGCCACCACCGCGTCCCGCTCGTAGGTCACGCAGCAGAGCGACACGCTGCGGTCCCAGTTGACCACCACCTGGTTTTCCTCCATGCGGCAGGGCAGGTGCTTGTAGGGCGCCGTGATCTCCTTGACCTGGTCCGGGGTCACCAGCAGCAGCTCGGCCGCCCGCCGGGCCTGCTCGCTGGAGAAGCGACCGCGCTCGTAGTACTCCAGCACCCCCTCCACCGGGGTCAGGTTGGCGTAACAGGGGGCCAGCTGGAAGCCGAGCTCGTCGCACAGCTTGGTCATGCGCTCCAGCTCCCGCCCGGCGTTGTGGCGGTAGAGGTGGTAGTTGACCTCCACGCCCAGGTCGGGGTGGCAGCGGTCCATCTCGCGGCGCACCAGGGCAAGGTTGCCGCGCACCAGCTCGGCGTCCCCCGGGGCGTGGCTGCGGGCGTAGACCGCCTGGCTGTACCCCGACAGCGACACCTTGAGCAGATCGGGTCGGGCGCGCACCAGCGCCTCCACCCGCTGAGGCTGGACGCTGAGGTTGCTGGACACCGAGCAGAACAGCCCGCGCCGTCGCGCCTGCTGCACCATGGCGGGCAGCTCGGGGTGAAGCAGCGGCTCCCCCCAGTTGAACAGCGCCACGTGGCCCAGCAGCGGGATCTCGGCCAGGGCCTTGTCCAGCACCCGCTCCAGGTCGTCGAGGGTCATGAACCCCGCCGGCGGCGGCGGCCGGTGGCTGCCGCGGGCGCAGGCCGGACAGCGCAGGTTGCAGGCGCCGGCCACGTCCACGGTGAGGCAGGGGCCGCGGTGCTCCGACAGCACGAGGTAGTCGTCACCCCGGGCCAGCCCCATGGCCTCGCAGGCGCGCCCGATCTCGTCCTCCTTGAGCGCCACCGAGATGACGACGAAGGGCCGGCGCGAGCGCACCGCCTCCTCCTGCAGCCGCGCGGGCAGGTACACCGGCCGGCCGAGCACCCGCCGCCCCGAAAACGACGGGTCGCTGTCGATGAAGCCCTCCACCTCCAGGCCCTCGCGCCGGGCGATGAGGCAGACCCCGGAGCCGGTCATGCGCGCGCCCCAGATGAAGAGCGGGCGGCCCGCCGGCACCAGGCCGGCGAGGGTGACCGTCCCCTCAGGCGGAGAGGTCACGGATCGGCTCCGCGTGCTGCTGCTGGTGCAGGAAGAGGAAGTTGGTCTCCGAGGTGCCCTCGTCCATGGTGCCGAAGGGACGGAGGCCCTCGGGGTTCATGGTGAAGCAGCCGTAGCCCATGCCGCTGAGCAGCGAGATGATCTCGTTGGGGTGGTAGTCGAACTTGGCGGCCCAGATGCGCAGCATCTCGACGAAGACCACCGGCCGTTGCTCGGCGAGGGTCTTCTGCCCGCCCTTGAAGACCAGCAGCTCCGCCCCCTCCACGTCGCACTTGATCAGGTCCACCGACAGCCCGCGCTCGGCGACGAAGTCGTCCAGCCGCCGCAGCTCGCAGGTGATGTGCTGCACGCTGTCGCGGTCGCGAATGTTGGCCAGCGACGCGCTGCCCGACTCCTCCTCGGCGAAGTAGAAGGTCTGCTCGCCGGGCTCGGTGGAGAAGCCGAAGGAGTGCAGCTCCACGTTGGCCACGCGGTTGAGGGCCAGGTTCTTTTCCAGCCAGGCCCGCGTGGCCGGGATCGGCTCGAAGGCGTGGATCGCGGCGTCTGGCGCGGCGGCGGAGAAGTTGAGCGTGAACCAGCCGTGGTTGGCGCCGATGTCGAGGATGGTCCGCGCGGCGGGCACCAGCTTCAAAAGCGTGCGCAGCTCGGTCCCCTCGATGCTGCCGAAGTTGAGGATGCCCATGGGCGTGGCCCGGCGGTCCACCGGGTCGAGGTGCAGCCGCAGCCCGCTCTCACGCATGGTCACGATCACCGCGCCGTCCACGATCTCGATGCTGCCGACGTCGGTCTCCCGCAGATATTCGGCGTACTCGAACAGCCTGCCGTGGCGCTGGTGCATCTGCTCGATGTACGCCAGCTTGTCCAGCTCTCCGTCGCGGTGGCTTGCCAGCAATGAACGTAGGCTCACAGGTAACTCCTTATGGTGCGGCGGAAGCCCTCCTCGAGCCCCACCTGCGGTTCGTAGCCCAGGGCCCGCAGCCGGTCGATGTCGGGGTGGCCGCGCAGGCTGGCGCTGGCCAACGACGTTTTGTCCGGCTTCTGGTAGACCGCCTCGAGGCCCAGCTCGGGGAACAGCCCCGCGCAAAGGTCCGCCAGGTCGCGGATGCTGATCTCCCCCTCGTGGTTGCTCACGTTGTACGGCGTGCCCCACTCTCCTCGCAGCAGCACCGTGAAGAAGGCCGTCGTGGCGTCGGAGAGGTAGCAGAAGGTGCGCCGCGCCAGGCCGTCGCTGTTGAGCACGATGTCCCGGCCGGCCACCACGTCGCCCACGAAGTCGGCGAAGACCCGCCCGTCGTCCAGGGCGAACCCTGGTCCGTAGACGTGGAACGGCCGCACCAGCTTGAACGGCACGCCGTGCTGGTGGTGCCAGCTGACGAGCATGTTCTCGGCCATGCGCTTGCTCTCGCCGTAGCAGCGCCGCAGGGCCAGCGGATCGGCCACGCCGTAGTCGCCCTCGCTGATGGGGAAGCTGCTCACCTCGCCGTAGACGTCGGGGCTGCTGAAGAAGAAGAAGCAGTCGATCTGTCTGTCCGCTGCCAGGCGCAGCAGGCCCGCAGTGCCGAAGACGTTGGCCGACAGCGTGCCGATGGGGTCGGTGTCGTAGTACCTCGGGCTGGCGTTGCTGGCGGCGTGGATGATGATGTCCAGGTCACCGTCAAGCTCCACCGGATCGCAGACGTCCTGAATCAGCAGCGTCAGCTCGCCCCGCTCCACTTCCTGGCCGAAGCGTGCCATGGCCCGCTGCTCGCTGCGGCACAGCGCGGTGATGCGGATATCCGCCGCGGGGTCGCGCCGGTTGAGGGCCACCAGCGTGCGCACCATGTACGCCGGCAAGAAGCCGTTGGCGCCGGTGACCAGCACCGCCTTGCCGTGTAGCTGCTCCCAGGGGAGATCGGTCACGAGGACCCGCTCAAGGTCCTCGGCGACGATGGGGTGGGGCATGGACGCTCCGCGTTGCGCTGTTGAATAAACAATGGAAATATGCCGGGATTGTGCAGGACAGTCAACGAACCTACAATGGGCACGATATGTCGGACGACGCCCCAAAGACCATCTGCGTGGTGACCCCCTGCTTCAACGAGGAGGAGAATGTCCAGCAGATGTACGAGGCCGTGCGCGACGTCTTCGAGGGCCTCGACAACGACCGCTACGTCCACGAGCACCTGTTCATCGACAACTGCTCCACCGACCACACGGTGCGAATCCTGCGCAAGATCTGCAAGCACGACAGCCGGGTGAAGGTCATCGTCAACTCGCGCAACTTCGGCTTCATCCGCTCGCCGGTGCACGCCTTGACCCAGAGCTGGGGCGACGCCACCATCATCGGCGCCTGCGACTTCCAGGACCCACCGGAGCTGATCCCCGAGTTCATCGACAAGTGGGAGCAGGGGTTCAAGGCGGTGGTCGGGGTCAAGAAGACCGCCCAGGAGACCGGCCTGCTCTACGTGGTGCGCAAGGCCTACTACCGCGTGCTGGGCAGCCTCTCCGAGACGGAGCTGGTGGAGGACTTCACCGGCTACGGGCTCTACGACCGCAAGATCATGGACGCCCTGCGCACCATCGACGACCCGTACCCCTACTTCCGCGGGCTGATCAGCGAGATCGGCTTTTCCCGGGCAGAGGTGCCCTACGAGCAGGGGGCCCGGACGCGCGGGGTTACGAGCACCAACTTTTACAAGCTCTACGACGTGGCCATGCTCGGCTTCACCAACCACACCAAGGTGCCGCTGCGGCTGGCCACAATGCTCGGCTTCACCCTGGCCTTCCTCAGCCTGCTGGTGGCCATCGGCTACTTCGCCTACAAGCTGGTGCTGTGGGACATCTTCGAGGTCGGCATGGCGCCCGTTGTCATCGGCCTCTTTTTCTTCTCCTCGGTGCAGCTCACCTTCATCGGCCTCATCGGCGAGTATGTCGCCGCGGTGCACACTCAGGTGATGAACCGCCCGCTGGTGGTCGAGCGCGAGCGCATCAACTTCGACGAGCCGTGACGATTCGTGAGTTGATCAAGCGGGTCACCGGCCACCGGTTCATCCGCTTCCTCTTCGTCGGCGGGATCAACACCCTCTTCGGCTACGGTATGTTCGCGCTGTTCATCTTCGTCGGCTTGCACTACGCGGCGGCGTCGGCCGTGGCCACGGTGCTCGGCGTGCTGTTCAACTTCTTCACCACCGGCACCATCGTCTTCCAGAACCGCGACCCGCGGCTGATCTTCCGCTTCGTCGCCGTCTACTGCGTCAGCTACGTCGTCGGCGTGGGCCTGCTCTGGATCTTCAACCAGTTCCATGTGAGCAACTACATCGCCGGAGCCGCGATCACCCTGCCCATGGCGCTCTTCTCCTTCGTCCTGATGAAGACGTTCGTCTTCCCGCGCAAGCCCGAGCCACGCAGGCGGCTCAAGTGAGCGAGGAGGCGGGCGCCAGACCATCGGTGCCCACAGCGGTTTCTGCGGGCGCCAGGCGGCGGCCGCCGCGGAGTCCCTCTCCAACCTGCTGCTGATGGCTCGAAAAAGCGAGACGGAAATTGACCCCGGCGAGCAAAGGAAGGACGATCCAGGACGATGATCGGCCCGCTAAAAGACGCGCTGCGCCAGGACGGCATCCGGGGGCTGGTGCGCCGGCTGATGAAGGGTGACACCGACGACACCCTGATCCAGATGTTCCGCTATCTGCAGGTGGCCTTCGTGGCCTTCGCCGTGGACTTCGGCTCGCTGTGGGTCTTCACCGAGTACGTGGGCCAGCACTACCTGATCTCAAACGTGCCGGCGTTCATGCTCGGCGTGACCACCAACTACCTGCTGAGCATCCGCTGGGTCTTCAAGGGGCGCTCCACCACGAGCCGGAAAACCGAGGTGGTGATCTACGTGGGCATCGGCGTGGCGGGGCTGGCGCTCAACGAGCTGTTCCTCTACCTCTTCACGGCGCGGCTGGGGCTGCACTATATAATCTCCAAGTTCGTCGCCACCGGTATCGTCTTCTTCTTCAACTTCTTCGTGCGCAAGTTCGCACTGTTCAACAAGAAGAAGGAATCCTCCCGGGTCACGTAATCTATCGCGCCTCGCAGACGCTTTGCATGTCCCTCAGCGGTCGTCGGCGCCGCTGACGTCGCTACCGGCGCCGGGCCACGCAGCTGATGATGCAGGCCACCTCGGGCGCGGCGCGCCCCAGGGAGAAGAACGCCAGCCGCAGCTCGTCTGAAAACGCGTCCATCTGACCGTTGGACAGCGGCTTGAGGAACAGGCCGCCCAGCTCGACCTGGCCGAACCCTGCCGCCTCCACGTCGGCGCTCAGGGTGTCTTGGGTGTAGACCCGGCGGTGGCCGAGCTGTTCGTCGCCGGGTGTCATGTCGGTGGACGCCTGCAGGTGGCCCAGCGCCACCCCCACCTGCCGGTGCAGTGAATGGGCGTTGGGCACCAGGATCACCACGCGCCCGCGCGGCCCGAGCCAGGCGCGGCAGCGCCGCAGCACGTCGACCGGGTCGTGCACGTGCTCCAGTACGTGGCCCAGCACCACGGTGTCGTAGGGCCGCGGCGGCTCGAAGGTCTCGAACAGCGAGGTGAAGCCGCGCACCCGCCCGGGGTGCCGCCGCTCCAGCTCATGCACCAGGTGGTCCACTGCGTCCACGGTGTCGAAGCCCTCGAAGCGCTCCAGCAGCGGCTCGACCCAGGCCCCGGTGGCGGCGCCCAACACCAGCACGTGCGGGCCGCGCACCAGGTCCACGGCCTCTCTGGCGGCGTGACGGTTGGCCTGCCGCTCGGTGATCGACGCCTCGGGGCCCTCGTAGCGGCCGGCGATCTCGCGCAGCCGGCGCTCCTCCGCGGCCGCGTCCAGCTCGCGGTCACTCACGGTCGCCCGCCCGCAGGATGCACATCGGGTTGTCGCCCACGTCGCCCGAGTGGGACAGCGCCGCCGAGGTACAGCCCGCCTTACACAGGGGGCCGTAGTGGCACTCGGCGCAGGCGCCCGACAGGTCGTCCATGCAAAAGCCCCGGGTGTAGCGGAAGGCGTCGGGGTCGTTCCAGATCTCGGCCAGCGGCCGCTGGCGCACGTTGCCCTCGATGAACTCGGGGATGGACGGCAGGGACTGGCAGCCCTTGACGTCGCCGTTGGAGTCCAGCCCCATGGCCTGGACGCCGGCGTGGCAGCCCTCCCAGTACTGGAAGCGGCCCTGGCGGTGTTGGCGGATGCCCTGGTCCTCGGCCTCGCCGTAGTAGCCCACGTTGTCGGCGATGTCGATGCGCACCGGCCCGCCCGCGTTCTTCTTCTCCATGATGAAGTCGTACAGCTCGGGCAGGCGCGCCGGCGAGATGATCGCCGGGTGGTGGCGATCCAGGCGGCCCAGGGGGTTGCCGATCTGCACCTGCCACACGCGCACGTCCTTTTCCACCAGCAGCTGGTGCATCTGCTCCAGGTCGTCGAGGGAGTCGTTGGTGATCACCGTTGCCACGGCCACCGGTACCTGGCGCTGCTTGAGGTTGTCGATGCCCTCGAGGATGCGCTCGAAGGACCCCGGCCGGCTTCGAATACTGTCGTGGGCCTCGCCCAGGCCGTCGATGCTGATGCCGACGATGGAGAGCCCCGCTTCGGCCAGCTGGTCGCAGAGCGACTCGCGGTGCAGGGTCCAGCCGTTGGTGATCACGTTGGCCAGGAAGCCGTTGTCCTTGATGCGCTCGGCGACATCGCGCCAGTGGGGGTGCACCAGCGGCTCGCCGCCCAGCAGGGTCACCCGCTCGCACTCCAGCTCACCCAGCTCGTCGCAGACCCGCAGCATCTCGTCCAGGGTCAGCTCGTCGTCCCGCGCCTTGCCCGCGGCCGAGCCGCAGTGCTCGCAGCGCATGTTGCAGGCCAGGGTCAGCTCCCAGACCACGTAGCGCGGGTAGCGCTTGATGGCGTAGGGGGCCAACGGATCCTGCCGCGCACGCTCCAGATCATCGGCCAGCCTCTGCCGGTTGTCCTCCAGCTCCATCTCGCGGAGGATGTCCTTGGCCTCGGCCGCCATGCGGCTGATGTTGCAGATCCGACCGGACTTGCTCATGGGCGCTCCTTAAATGCGAAGGTAAAAACCTTTTTACCAACGTACTATTTTTGCTAATACTAACCATTCACTCGGACGTCCTCAAACGCAACGTCTACAGGAGCAAGGGAAATGCAGCGTACTGTGCGGCTGGCTCTGATACTGGGAATCCTCGGCATGCTCGCCCTGAGCGGGTGCAAGACGAAGCGCACGGGCGGCCAGGAACTCCCCCCCATCGGCAATTCCACCGGCTCGGCCAGCACCGCCAAGGGCAGCAAGGGCGGCAAGGGCTCGCCGGCCGCGGCCGTGGCCAAGGGCGGCAAGAAGGGCAAGGGCAAGCCCGCCCCCGCGGCCAAGGGCGGCAAGGGCAAGAAGTCCTCCACTCCGCCGCTGTCCAAGAAGTGGCGCTGCGGCGACGGCAAGTGCTCCACCTCCGCCGGCGAGGACTGCGTGGTCTGCTCCAAGGACTGCGGCCCCTGCGACGGCTGCGCCGCCAACCTCGGCGTGGGCTGCAAGAACTGCAAGTGCTCGTCCTGCGTTTGCAAGAAGCTGCCCCACTGCTGCGGCCTGAAGAAGGGCACCTGGGACGCCAAGTGCGTCAAGGCCTGCAAGGAAGAGTGCGGCGGCTGCGGCTTCATCAAATAGGGGCGAGCCTCCTCCCCACCCTTGGCCAAGCAGCGCCCCAAAACCAGCCTCCCCAAACGGATCCTCTTCGGTGTCGTGACAACAGCGGTAATGCTGCTGGCCATCGAGGTGACGGCCCGCCTCTTCATCTCGCCCCAGGACGTGGTGATCAACGAGGCCCACACCTTCTACCGCGACGACCCGCTGCTCTTTTGGTCAATGCCGCCGCACCTCGACGTGCTCTCCGAGGACAGGGTGCCCTACCGCAGCAACTCCCTCGGCCTGCGGGACACCGAGCCCAAGGACCCGAAGCCGCGTATGGAATACCGCATCCTCTCCCTGGGTGAGTCCACCACCTGGGGCCAGGGCGTGCGGGCCCACGAGACCTACGGTGAGGTGCTGCAAAAGAGGCTGAGCAGCGCCGGCGAGGGGCGCACCTACGAGGTGATCAACGCCGGCGTCGGCGCCTACTCCATCTTCCAGAGCTACCTCTACTTCACCCACCGCGGCCACGAATTGAAGCCGGACATAGTGATGCTCTACCACGAGCGCAACGACTTTTTGCCGGCCGGCGTATGGGACCGCAAGAACTTCTTCTTCGACGTGGCCTGGGAGGATCGCGAGCGCTACGAACAGCGGCGCCCCTACCTCTGGCTGCTCTCGGCGCTCTACAACAGCCGCCTCTACCTCTGGGGGCGCAACCGCTCGGTGGAGAGCCGCTACGATCCCACCAAGGATCCCTTCCGCTACTCCAGCGCCAAGGTGCTCTTCCGCGTCAATGAGACCGATCGCCGACGGGCCCTGGACGGCATCCGCGCCATGTGCGCCGAGCAGGGGGTCACGCTGGTCATCATCCACCCGCTGTACGCCAAGTGGCACAAGCACCGCGAGGACTGCCTGCTGCAGCGCTACGCCCGCGAGCACCGCCTGCCGTTCATCGACCTGCACGAGCTGGTGGACGACAGCAAGAGCGACGCGCCGTTCTGGCTCGACGGCTCCCACCCCTCGGCCGTGGGCCACCGGACCTTCGCCGACGCCATCTACGCCTACCTGATCAAAAACGAGCTGGTGCCGCTGAAGTAGCTACTTCCCCAAAGCCTTGACGATGAGCTGCGTAGGGCGGCGGGGGACGAGCCCCCTGCCTACGTTCTATTTGCCCAGGGCCTTGACGATCAGCGGGCGCAGGGTGTCGTACATCAGCCTGGTGTTGTAGACCGAGGCCTTGTCCTTGGTGGAGTCGGCATCGGCGCCGAGCACCGCGTAGTAGCCGTGCTTGACGTCGTGCCAGGGAACGAAGCCGAAGGCGCCGGCGCTGTTGACCACCAGGTCGGCGTCACAGGCGGTGACGTCGTCGGGCTTTTTGCACTGGCGCCAGCAACCCAGGGCGTAGTGAGCCTTGTCCGCGCCGGGCGGCGTGTACTCCACCTTGGTGCCCGGCGCCCACTGCTCCTTGCGCTGCTCGGCCACCAGCTTGGCCGGCAGCAGCGTGGCCTTGGGCCCCACCAGGGCGGTGAGGAACTTGCCGTAATCCCCGACGCTGATCACGAGGCCCCCCGACAGCAGGGGGTTTAGCTTGCCCTGCTTCTTCTTCGGGCTGGCGTAGTAGGCCACGTCGGGGCGAAGCTTGGCCGGTCCGCCCACCTTGGCCGCCAACAGCGCCTTGAAGGTCTTGCCGGTGGCCACCTCGGCCATGCGGCCGGCCACGTGCATGTGGGCGCCGCCGTAGTAGAAGGCCTTGCCCGGCAGGCTCTTGACGCCGTCGTCGCGGATCTTGTCCACGCAGGCCTTGAACGTGGTCAGCGGGTTGTAGATGCAGATCGGATCCCGCAGGCCCGAGGTGAAGGTCAGCAGGCGGCGCAGGGTGATCTTGCCCTTGACGCCGGTCCACTTGAGCCACTTGCCGGTGGTGTCGTCCAGGCTCAGCTTGCCGTCCGCCACCAGGGCCAGGATCACGGTGGAGGTGACCCACTTGCTGGCCGAGGCCACGGGGATCGCCTTGCCTCGCGCGGGCGCCTTGGCGCCGAAGGCGCGGGAGTAGACCAGCTTGCCGTCGCTTTGACGGTAGACGTCGAGCAGGACGAAGCCACCCTTGATCTTGCCTCCGGCGATCTCGGCCTCGAGCCGGTCGGTGACCGGCTTCCAGGCGTCGGTGCCCGCGGGGCCGTCCCCGGTGGCGGTGTCCGCCTTGCCGGAGGTGTCAGTCTTGACGCCGCTGTCCCGGGTCACGCCGGCGTCGGTGGCGCCGTCGTCGCCGGAGCAGGCCGCCAGCAGCAGCGCCACGCTGAGGGCCCCGATCATCTTCATCCGTCTCATGGAATCCTCCTCGTCATGTGCTCCAGATGCCGCCGCCGCCAGCCACACCCAGCAGGTAGGCGGCCAGCAGCCCGGCCATGTCGGTCCGGGTCATGCGCGCCCAGCTTGCGTATAGCGCGCTGGGGTTGAAGTCGAGCAGGTAGGGCCGGTCTGTGCGCTCGTCGTGCTCCACGTCCATACCGCAGTACGGCATGTCCAGCAGGCGCGCGGCCCGGGCCATCCGCGCCGCCAGCTCCTCCGTCGGCGAAAACGGCACAGCGCGGGTGACGTGCTCGCGCCAGTCCACCCGGGCGCGGTCGTACTCCAGCTCGCCCATGGAGACCACGCGCCCGCCCAGCAGGTAGGCCCGCAGGGAGCGCCCCTTGACGTACTGCTGAAAGATGTACGGCCGCCGCGCCATGCCCGCGGCGTGGTCCGCGAAGAAGGCCTCATCGGCGAGCACCACCTCGGCGCCGCCGGCCAGCGGTTTGGCCACGGCGCCGCCGGGCTGCGCCTCGCAGAACGCCCGGGCGCTGGCCCGGTCGCTGGTGACGAGGGTGGCCGGCACAGGCAGGCCGTGGCGCGCCAGCAGCGCGTACTGGTGGGCCTTGCGCCGGTGATGCAAGAAGGCGTGGGGCGGGTTGAGCACCGGCACGCGCCGGCCCAGGCGTCGGGCCAGGCCGAGCTGCAACGACAGCCGCGCCACCTGCTCGCGGTAGTGAGCGGCGATGTCCACGGCGGCGAGGTCTGCAGGCGTGGCGTCCGGCTCGAGATCGGCGAAGCAGGCGCCGCGCAGGTGGACCAGGTCCAGCTCCTCGAGGGCCGCCGGTCGGGGCAGGTTGATGTCATCGTAGGCGCAGGCCGCCTCGCCCACCGTGGCCAGGTTGAACCGCGGGAAGTTGTAGAAGTCGACGATCACCGGCGCGGCGCCCCGCGCGGCCAGGGCGTCCCGCAGGTCAGTGACCTGGCGGTCCGCCTTGCGGCCGAAGATGCCGACGCGCGCGGTCACGGCTCCCGGTCTCCGTCGCCCAGCAGGCGCGCGATGTCGGGGTCGCCGGCCAACAGCTCCTTGGCCTGGTCCACCAGGTCCAGCACCGGGCGGGGCGCCTCCGCGCCGCCGGCCCGTCGCAGCAGCAGGTCGGCCAGGTGTCCGGCCACGTCGCAGCGCGTGGCCCGGCCGTAGTTGACGAACATCGGGGCCAGGTTGCAGTCGATGAGGAAGGCCTCGCCGGTGCCGTGCTCCAACAGCAGGTCCTGGCCGCAGAAGTCCAGGCGCAGGACCCGGGCCGCTGCCTCGGCAACCTCCACCCCGCGGGGTGAAAGCTGTAGCACCTCGGTGCCGGTCTGGCTCATGGAGGAGTCCACGGTGTCGCCGTGGACCACCCGCGCCGCCGAGAGCAGGCGCCCGCCGGCCAGGTAACAGCGCACCGTGTCGCCACGGATCAGCCGCTGCAGCAGGGCAGGGCGGCTGCCCCAGGGGTGGGCGGCGTGGCGCTTTGGGCTCCAGTGGTGAGTCTTCCACACGCCGGCCAGGGGCTTGTCCACCGCGCCGGAGGTGGCGGCCGACAGCTCCCGCGCCGTGGCCTCGAGCGCGCCCGCCGCGCTGCCCGCGAAGAAGCGCGGCACCGGCAGGCCCGCCCGACGCAGCAGGCCGAGGGTGTGCGCCTTGAGGCGGTGCAGGTTCTGCAAGTCCGGCGGGTTGATCACCGGCCGGCGCCGGGCCAGAAAACGTACGGCGGCCGTGCGCAGGGCGTGGTCCCGCCGCGCCGCGGCCAGGGCCTCCACCGTGGGCTCGTACATCTGTCCCCAGGCCTTTGCCGACACGTCAGGCGGGGGCTCGTCGTACATCGCGTGGGCCGGCAGGCCGCCGCCCAGGCGGCGCATGTAGGCCGCGTCCATCTCCAGCAGCGGCCGGCGATCCACGGCCGGGCCATGCTCGCCCCAGGCGAGCTTCACGCTGGCGGGGAAGGCGCCGAGGTCCACCACCCAGGGCTCGGCCCCGCGGTGCTCCAGGCGCCGGGCCAGGGCGTCGACCTCCTGGTCGCCCGGCGGCCCGAAGACGCCGACCACGGTCACGCCAGCACATCCCAGAGCAGCTCCAGGGTCCGGTCGGCGTCGTCGTCTGACAGCGCGCCCAGATCCGGCGATGGAGAGAAGTCGCAGAGGCACCAGCCCCGCGTGTCCTGGCCGAAGGTCAGCGCGCCCAGCTCCAGGCCCAGCCTGCTCGAGACCGTCGGCACCAGGCCGCGCACCTCGTCCGGCACCTCGCCGTCCGCCGCCGTCACCACGCCGCCCATGGCGGTCAGCCGCAGCAGCTGCGGCCGGGCCAGGGCCAGCAGTGTCACCGGCCGCCGCTCCAGGGGCAGGGCGTCCAGGGCCTCGCGCTCCAGGGGCAGCGGCTCGCCGCCCGGCACCAGGGGCAGCTCCAGCAGCGGCCCCTCGTGCTGGCCGGCGAAGGCCCGCGCCGCCTCGGGGTCGTTGGTGGTCAGCGCCTGCGCCACCGGCAGGCCCGCGCCTCGCGCATGCTCCAGCGCGTCGTGCTTCATGGCCTCGTTGGCGAAGGCCGCGGCGACGTTGAGGCAGCGCGGCACGCGGTCCTCGATGACGGCCAGCAGGCTGTACCACAGCGAGCCGGTCTCCCGATCGTCGCGCAGGTAGTCGTCGAAGCGCCCGTGATGCTGCGCCCACTGCTCCTCGGTGGGCTCGACCAGCGGCACGGGCCACATGTAGCCCGAGTCGAGCACCACCGCGGCGGCGGCGCCGTCGAGCAGGTCCTCGCCGTCCCACAGCGCGCGGGCCTCGTCCAGCACCAGGCGCTGGCCGGTGACCAGGGTGTCGCGGCACAGCGAGCGCACCCGCGCCCCCTTGCCTCGCAGAAACGCGTCCAGGCGCTGGCGGGTGGGGCCGGCCGGGGCCGCGGTGATGATGTGTCCGGTGTCGCCCATCTGATCGAGGCTATCACGGAACCGGGGCCAGGGCTCAGGTCCGGGCCGGCCTCCGGCGCACGACACACAGCCCGAACATGATCACCGCCAGCGCCCACCACGGCTTGTCGCCCAGCACCTGGTAGATCGTGCCGCCTGTGAGGTATCGCACCTGGCCGGTGATCACCTCCTCGGAGAAGCTGCCGCCGTGGGCCACCATGGCGCCGGTGGCGTCGACGATGGCGGAGATGCCGGTGTTGGTGGCGCGCGCCAGGTAGCGCCGGTGCTCGACGGTGCGCAGCTTGGCCAGCGCCAGATGTTGCCAGGGCTCGATGGTGTCGCCGAACCAGGCGTCGTTGGTCATGTTCACCAGCAGATCGGGCTTGGCGTGCCGCACCATGTCGTTGAAGAACCCCGGGATGATCGCCTCGTAGCAGATGGTCGTCGCCAGGCGTTTGTCGCCGAAGAGCAACGGATCGAGGGACGAGCCGCGGGTGAAGGCCGACGAGTTGGGCGAGAGCCCATAGAGACTGGGGAACAGATCTCCCAGCGGGAGGTACTCGCCGAACATCAGCAGCAGGTGCTTGTCATAGCGGCTGCTCACCACGCCCTCGCGGTCGGCAAGCATGGCGCTGTTGAGCTTGGACCACTGGCGCGGGTGGCCCGGCGGCGTGCGCCTGGCGACGAGCGTCCCGACGATGGTCGGCACGCCGAGGTCGCGCGTGATGCGCTGGCGCACCTGCTCACGGTGGCCGACCTCGGTGATCCCCGCCTAGAAGACGGACTCGCTCCAGATGACGAGGTCCACGCCCTGCTTCCTGGCGACCCGCGTCAACCGCCGCAGCACCTCATGGGACCTGCCCTGCCTGCCGAGGGGCTTGTTGCCCTGGATCAGGGCGATCTTGATCGCCTCGCTCTGCTGCTGCTGCGCCTCGACCTGTGAGATGCGGATCACCCCGTAGACGGCGGCGAGCACCGGCACCAGCAGCCCCACCGCCAGGGTCAGCTTGCTCAGCGCGCCGTCGGTCCTGTTGAGCTTCCACTCGATGACGTGGGCCACGGCGAGGTTCGGCGCAACCAGCACGAGCCCGATGAGGATCGGGCCGCCGATTTCTCCGACCTGCAGCAGCGGCAATGCGTTGTGCACCGACGCGCCGAAGTACCAGGGAAACAGCAACGGATAGATCAGCTCGCTGACCGCGAACGCGCCGGCGAACACCAGGGGAGCGTTCCACCCACGGTTGACAGCGCGACCGAACAGCAAGCCGCAGAGGGCGAGGCGACCGGCCTGGTAGGCACACATCAGCACCGTCAGCAGCGTCGGCAGCGGCTCGGGGGTCTTGCTGAAGATGACCAACATCTCCCGCAGCCAGTAGAAGCCGAACACCGAGATGACCATGCCCGCGGTCCAGCCGAGGCCGACGCATCGCCGCGTGGTCTGACCACGCAGCGCCAGGATCAACGGCACCAGCGCGACCAGCGACAGCGGCCAGAGGTCGACCCCCGGGTAGCCGAGGAAGTAGATCAGCCCGGACAGCGCCGCGAGGCCGTAGGCCACCTTGCCGCTTTGCGGTCGACGGGGATCGGCGGCAGGCGCAGCTGCGGGCTGCCTCGGCTGCTTTGGCTGCTTCGGCTGCTTTGGCT
>PVBE012344374.1_pt1 | contig 20267 bp, 18 predicted proteins | sample 1631181 | NCBI WGS metagenome assembly PVBE01 (sample SAMN08397723, study PRJNA350692) | Marine metagenome, whole genome shotgun sequencing project. | isolation source: water | place: Pacific Ocean | collected 2012-04 | reverse complement strand
TTATGTGATCAGGGGCTTAATGGTGGGTTCGCTACAGAGTCGGTGGCGTCCATGCGCAAGTTCACATTCGCGGGATTCGATCTACACGAAGTGCCGGCGAACTTTCCGACACCGGATACAGGGGCCTTCGTGAACAAGCCATACGCGGGAAACCTGGGCGGCGGAATCCTGCGACGCTTTCATCTGTGGATCGACTTCGATCGAAACCGGATGCACGTCGAGGCAGGCCCAAAGATCCACGTGCCGTTCGACCGCGACCGCCTCGGGCTCGTCACACTGGTTCGCGGCAGGGCGCTCGTCGTCTTGCACGCGTCACCGGGAAGCCCCGCTGAGAAGGCGGGCATCAGACGTGGGGCGAAGCTCGTACGCGTCGACGACCACCCCGGTTCCCCCGACCAGTTGCGGAAGCTGCTGCGCGACGCCTCGAGGCGGCCAGACGGTGCGACGGTCCGGATCCGCGACGCCGAAGGCAAGGACCACCGCATCACTTTGGCGACGCACTACAAACCGTGAACCCGCGATACCGCACCTAGCCCGCTTCTCTCACCATCTCGCTACGAGGCTGGCGAGAGAAGCGGGCTAGGGCAAACGCCACCGAGCCTGGCGGAGAATGGCCTTCGCACGCCCCTTCATCGATTCGTACCAAACGCTGACGAGGGAGCCATCGGCGACCTGAACTGTCGACGGGTAGCCGAGGTCGCTCCCAGCACCATCGTCGGAGATCGTCAATGGCTTGGACCACGTCGCACCTCCGTCCTCGCTGAGCCGCGCGAGGTTGCCGAACGGTTTCCGTCGATGCCCGTAGCTCATGAGCAGCCGACCGTCTCGCAGCTTCAGAAGATGTGACGGTAACCCCCACACGCCGATGGACCGAGGTTTCGACCAGGTCTTGCCACCGTCACTGGAATGGCATTGGAGCGTCTCGCGGTAGTTGGTGCGGTTGTGGTTGCGGATGTGGACGACGATCCTCCCGGAGGTCTCGACGGCGTGGAGTTCGTGGTAGTCCTGATGTCGGTCCCCTCCGCGCGTGGGGATCTCGGCGAGCCACTTCCATGTCAGGCCATCGTCCACAGATATGCACACTCCAACGCGGCGATCTTGCCACAACCGGATCCCGGCGTAGAGGAGACGCTTGTCCGAGAGTTCGATCGGTCCGTGTGGCGAGTTGACAATAGAGTCGTAGCGACGCGACCACGTGAGGCCGCCATCCGTGGACCGGATCATCCAGACGCCGAGCGCCTGCTTGCGCTGCGCAGCGTCAGCGCGGGCGTGCGCCGATCGCCAACGAACGAGTCGCGCCTTCGGCCAGGAACTCGGCGACTTCTCCGCTCGCACGAGCTGCGCTTCGTACGCGAGCGACGAGAAACTCGTGGCGAGCAGAGTGCCCTTGCTTGTCTCCATCACGCCCGCATCGCGATCGTCGATGGGACCATCGAGGATGACCCGCGGCCACGACCACGTCTTGCCATCGTCCGAGGAAGTCATGTACTCGACGCGTCCGAAGGGACAGACGTGCTCATCGCGGCCTCCCGAACAGACGAGAACCAACTGCCCGTTGCGCCGACGCGTGATCGTGGGCCAACCGTGGTAGAGACTCGCGTGCTTGCTGATGACCCTCAGCTCACGATCCCAGGAATCCGAACACGGAAACTGCAACGCGGCCACGCCGGAAGCACACAGGAACTCACGTCGATCCATAACCAATCCTCTCGATACCGTGCCAGGCACAGTATCGAAAAAACTCAGGGGCGGGGACCAAAGATGCCGGTACCGACGCGGACCATTGTCGAGCCTGCGCCTATCGCAGCGGTCATGTCGTCGGTCATCCCCATGCTGCGCGTGGGGAGGGGGAGGCCGACATGCTGACGGAGGTCTTCGTGCAACGAAGCGATGCGTTGGAACACGGGCTGCGGGTCGCCGTGCAGCGGGCCCATCGCCATCACACCGGCTGGTCGGAGTTGCGGGCAATTGTCGACGACGTGGCGGAGAAGTTCTGCGGCACCGGCGGGAGTCGCGCCGTGCTTGGATTCCTCACCCGTCGCGTTGACCTGAATCAAGACCGAAAGCTCCCGTCCCGCGTCGGCGAGGCCAAGCTGCAACGCGTCCGCCAACTTGATCCGGTCGAGACTCTGCACAAGCACGAGAGACGGAACGCGGAGAAGCGAAGAGACCTTGTTCGACTGCAGACTGCCGACGAAGTGCCACTCGACCCCGGCGTCCCCGAGCACCTCTGACTTCTCAACGAGCTCTTGGACGCGGTTCTCGCCAAATAGAGAGAGCCCGGTCGCTTTGGCCTGAAGAATCGCCGCCGGTGGATGTCGCTTGCTCACGGGCAGCAGGGAGACCGTCGACGGATCCCGACCGCAGGACTCGCACGCGACCGCGATCTTCGCGCGAACCGCGGTGAGCCCTTCGAGAATCGTCATGTGCAATCGTCCCAGTGCGCAGTGAGCGGACCCGGAAACAACACACGTCCACGCCGCAACACCTGATCGCGACCATCAAACTTGTAATGAGTCAGCAGCGTGTCGAACGCGTCGTACTCGTCCACCCGACGCACCCAATCCCGAAGCACCATCGCGACGCGCGGGTCACCCTCGTGGTTGTCTCCCAGGTACCGGCACAGATGATTCATGAAGCGCATCGTCTCCTTGCGGAACACATCGTCGGAGACTTCGTCCAGATCGAACCCCATCTCCGTGAGAAGATCGGTTCGGAACTCGAATGCGATGCTCGACAGGGACTCGCCCAGGAGGATCCGTTCCACGACTTCCACAAATTCCGCCATAGATCCACGACTCAGTGGCGGAAGTGTCGCGTGCCGGTGAACACCATCGCGATTCCTGCCGCGTCGGCCGCCGCGATGACTTCGTCATCCCGCTTACTCCCGCCGGGTTGAATCACGGCGCTCACGCCAGCGGCGGTCGCCGCCTCGAGCCCGTCCGCGAACGGGAAGAACGCGTCCGAAGCGAGCACGGCACCGGACGCCTTCGCACCGGCCTTCTCCACCGCGATCTTCACGGAATCCACGCGGCTCATCTGCCCAGCACCGACCCCTACCGTGGCATACGTGCCGTCCGAGAGAGCCGTGGCCAGCAGGATCGCGTTGCTCTTGACGTACTTGCACACACGCATCGCGAAGTCCAACGCACCGAGCTGCAGGTCCGACGGTTGGGTCTTCGTCACCACCGTCTTCTCGTCGTGCAGGAAGCTCGGTAGATACGTCTGCGCGAGGAACCCGCCGGACACCTGTCGAAGGAGAACCTGCTCCTCCCCCGGAGGCACGCCGCCGAGATCGATGATGCGCACATTGCCGCCCCACTTCGCACCTTTGAGAATCTCGAGCGCGTCACTGGCGATCGCGGGAGCCACGATGGCTTCGAGGAAACCCGCCTCGCTTGCCATCGCCTCGGCGATTTCGGCGGTCAACTCGACGTTCAACGCGACGATCCCCCCGAACGCGCTCACCGGATCCGCTGCGAGCGCGGCCGAAAACGCCGTCCGCCCATCCGAACCCGAACCGACACCACACGGGTTGCAGTGCTTGATGATCGCACACGTCGGGGCTTCGAAGTCGAGCGCGACGCCCATCGCCGCGTCGAGGTCGAGGATGTTGTTGTAGGACAGCTCCTTGCCCGACAACTGCTTGCCAGCCACGAGACTGGGCGTCGCAGCATCGGGATCGCGGAAAAACGCCGCCTGCTGGTGTGGGTTCTCGCCGTAGCGCAGCGACTGGATCTTCTCGCCGACGAATCCTGACCAGGAACCGAATCGTTCCCCGCTCCGCTCGCAACTTTCTCGCGCGAACCACCCGGCGATCGCCGTGTCGTACGACGACGTGTGTGCGAATGCCTTGCCAGCGAGTTCGCGCCGCAGGTCGGTCGAGAGTGCACCTCCGCGAAGCGCTTCGAGAACCGATCCATAGTCATCGGGGTCGACCACCACCCCGACGTGCTCGTGGTTCTTCGCCGCGCTGCGAATCATGGTCGGGCCGCCGATGTCGATGTTCTCGACGACATCCGCCCGCGACACACCTTCTTTGCGCGCCGTATCCCGAAACGCATAGAGGTTGACGACGACCAGCTCGATGCTGTGCATGCCGTGTTCGGTCATCGACGCGCGATCACCCTCGACATCGCGCCGCGCCAGGATGCCGCCGTGCACCATCGGGTGCAGCGTCTTCAACCGACCGTCCATCATCTCGGGGAACCCGGTGTAGTTCGCGACCTCTTCGACCGCGACGCCACCCTCGGCGATCGCCCGATGCGTCCCACCCGTGGAGAGGATGGTGAACCCCAACTCAACGAGATCACGGGCAAAGTCCACCACGCCCGTCTTGTCGGTCACGGATATCAACGCACAGCGCCTCATGAGTTACTCCTGTCCTTTGAGATAGGCTTCGATGAACTTGTCGATATCACCGTTGAGAACATGGTCGATGTCGGACGTCTCGACGTTCGTGCGAAGATCCTTGACCATCTGGTACGGGTGCATCACGTACGACCGGATCTGGTTACCCCAGGTGATCGAGCCACGGGCACCGTAGAACTTCGCCAATTCCTCGTTCCGCTTGGCCTGTTCCAGTTGATAGAGCTTGCCGCGCAGAGCCTTCATCGCCGACGCCTTGTTCTTGTGCTGGCTGCGCTCGTTCTGGCACTGCGCGACCTCGCCCGTCGGAAGGTGCGTGATCCGCACGGCGGAGTCCGTCTTGTTGACGTGCTGGCCGCCCGCTCCGCTAGCACGATAGGTATCGATGCGAATGTCCTTGTCCTCGATCTCGATCTCGATGTTGTCGTCGAGTTCGGGGAGGATCTCGACCGACGCAAAGGAGGTCTGCCGGCGGGCATTGCCATCGAAAGGCGAGATGCGGACCAGTCGATGCACACCCTGCTCCGCCTTGAGGTTTCCGTATGCGTACGGGCCCTTGAAGAACAGCGTCGCCGAGCGAATCCCTGACTCCTCGCCGGCCTGGTAGTCCCCCTGGATGACTTCGAAATCCCTCGAATCACCCCACTTCGCGTACATCCGCAGGAGCATCTCGGCCCAGTCCGCGGCGTCGATCCCGCCAGCGCCGGGAGCGAGTTTCATGATCGCATTCCCCGCGTCGTGCTCACCACCGAGCATCAGCTGGAATTCGAGCTTGGCGAGGATCTCATCGATCTGCTTCGTCAGGGCGCAGAGGTCGGCCTCCACCCCGTCCGCGTCTTCTTCGCCGAGCTCCACGAGCACGTCCCCGTCATCGATCAGACGGGCGACCCGCTCGAGCGGCGACACGACAGCGCCGAACTTCTTCTTTTCCTGGACGAGTCCTTGCGCCAGTTCCTGATTGTCCCAGAAGCCAGGCTGGGTCATCCGATGCTCGATATCCTTCAGCTGGCGGTGGCTCGCCTCATAGTCAAAGAGACACCTTCAGCTGTTTCACGCGGGTCACAGACTGAAGCAGGGAATCACGGTGCACATTCAGAGACATTGGGCGAACGGTACCACGCCGGAGACGCGAGTTCCACCGCCGAGATGGGCCTCTACTTCACGCCACTCGACTTGGGGGCCTTCCGCGGCAGCCCGATTGGGATCTGCTGGACGCCCTTCGCCCGCATCAGTTTCTCGATGTCATCCGGGCGCGAAGGCAAGTGCCCGGACAGGTTCACGCAGCCCTCCTTGGTCACCAGAATGACGTCCTCGATGCGACAGCCCATGCCCTTGCGACTGAGATAGGCGCCCGGCTCGACCGTGATCAACATCCCGGGCCGCAACTCATCCCCGCCGACGTCGTGCACCGCCAGCCCCACGTGATGACACGGCCCGTGTCGAGAGAAGTAGCCGCGCTTGCGCAACTCCAGGCTGCAACGCTGGCCGATTTTTCGCAGCGAAGCACCGGGCTTCACCATGGCGATCAAGATCTTTTGCACATCGTAGACGTCCTGCACAAGCTTGCGCTGTTCGTCCGTGAATTTGCCACTGACCGGGAACGTACGGGTTACGTCCGACGCGTAACCCTGCACGGTCGGCGCGTAGTCCATGACGACGAGTTCGCCAGCAACAGTTTTCTTGCGGTTCGCGTCGTAGTGCAGAACACAGCCGTTCGGGCCCGCGCCGACGATCGCGGCATAGGCGTCGGGACCGGCGCCCATCCGGTCGAAGACGTAGCGCGCCGCGGCAGCGATCTGGTACTCGTAGACTCCGGGCTCCGTGCTCTTGATCGCTTCCGCGATGCCGGCACAGGCGATTCTCGTTGCGGCGCGGACGCGATCGATCTCCTCCGGCTGCTTGATGCTTCGCAGCTCACGGATCGCCGGATCGACGTTTCGGATCGCGACGCCCTCGAACAGCTTCTCGAGCGCGTCGCGGAATGCCTTCTCGCGGGATGGCCGACGGTCGAATCGGTCCGCGGTCATCGCCCCGACACCGCCTCTCGCGGAACTCGGAGTCGAGGTCTGGTTCGGCTGGGGCGCGAACGTCGTCCACACGTCCGGTCGCTTTTGGTCGCCTTCGGGATCGATGTGCTTGCGGAGGATCCGGCGCAGCGAACGGTAGTTGCCGACCTCGTCGAACTTCGTCTTCTCGGCGGATGCTTCGTTCGGGACCAGCCGTCCACCCTCCCACTGGGCCGTCCAACGGCTGTAGGGTTCGACGAGCAGCAGGTCCTTTTCCGTGTCGCAGAAAAGGATCAGCGCGGCGTTCTGCTGCACGACGCCCGTCAGATAGTAGAAGTCGTGGTCTTGGTAGAATTTGGCGTTGTCCGCGCGCCGGGACGCGCCGCGGATGACGACGATGCCCCCACCGAGCTTCTTCATCAGCGCCGCGCGCCGTGCCTTGAAGAAACTCGACGGCGGGGTCGAAGTCGGTTCCTGGGCCTTCAGTGCACAGGCGAAGAGGCCCGAGAGGGCGACGACGAAGGCGAGGTGCGAGGCTGATCTCATGGGATGCCAGAGGCCCGGTGGACTGTCGGGGAGGTAGATCCTACCCCACCTACGCACCAGTTCCCCGCGGTGCGCGGGCTTCCTCCGAAACGTCTGGCCGCAAGCCGACCCCCGACGCTACGTCGCGCGGGAGTTCTCGGCGGTCGCCGAATCGTGATTCGCTCGGCGACGGTAGGCCGCAGCCGAAGCACCGTAGGACTTCAGCTTGTTGTAGAGGGTCTTCGTGTCGATCCCGAGGATGCGGGCCGCGCGGGTCTTGTTGCCACCGGTCGATGACAACACGCGCAGGATGTGCCGCTTCTCGATCTCGGCCAACGAGGTTCGCAGAACGTCCCCATTCGGATCCGCCTCGCCAACCAGGCGGCGCAGCGTCGCGGCGCCTTCGAGGAGGATGATGTCGTGTTCCGCCCCCTCGATTCGCCCGCGCAGCTCGTCCACGGATTGGCAGGTGGTTACAAGACATCCCCAGTCCGCAATCTGCCCGGCGAGAGCGGTCGAGTAGGGATCACTGGGTGAAAACAGCAAGAGCCTCTTGCCTAGCGACATCGGCATTCCTCGGAGCGAGAGTTGCCACCACGGAACGGGGCGAGTTCACGCGGGAGCGAGTGTGGATGAGGGTCGTCGAAGAGTTACGAACCTCGGGGATCAACCAATAGCCAAACAAGCGGGTCATGTTCCCTGACTTTTGCCAAATTTGCGGAACGTGACATACAACCGCCCGCATCTGTCATTCCACCAAACGGATACGCTGTTCGGCGACGAGTCTGATGGAGCCGTCTTGTCGCAACTCTGCGAGCATCGAATCTCGCAACCATCCCGGCGACACCTGATGGTTCGCGACGCGCGCGAACTCCGTAAAACCGTCGCCGCCCCTGGCGAGGAATGAGTTTGTGGCGATGCGGTAGCGCGCCGTGGCCTCGATGGGACGGCCTCCGACCTCAACCGATGCGAGTTCGCGCCGACCACCGACGACGCGGAACGCGTACCGACCGCCGTCGATCTCCAGAGGTTGGCGCCCTGGTCGAAAACCTTGCGCGAGAAGTGTATGCAATTGCACACCCGTCATCTCCATCGTGACGACCGTATTGTCGAAGGGAAGAAGTTCGAACACCTGACGCCTGGTGATCGGTCCGAGCGCGATCGTCGTGCGGATGCCGCCCTTGTTCATCAAGCCGACGTCCGCGCCGCCCCGCCGCCGGATCAATCCTGCCAGGTAGTTGCCCCCCGGGGTGGAGAAGGGTCTGCGCACGCCCAGATCCTTCGCTCCTTCGACCCGACCGACAGGACGGTCCCACTTCGGACCGATGTGGGGGAAGGTCGTAGCCAGAAACGACACGGTGTCGGCATCGAGGCCCTCCGATGGATCTACGGCCACGATGGGCACAAGCCGGACGGAGCGGACGACGAAGCCGGGTGTGTCGCGCCGCAGGTCGATTTCGACGCGGCTCACCGAGCCACCGCGACCCGCAGACTGCACGATCCACGTCCGGCCCACCTCGCGTCCCTTCGGTAGCGCTGTGTGGCTGTGCCCACCGAGGATGAGATCGATCGAAGGGAAGGCGCGCGCGAGCTGCACGTCCTTCTCGATGCCGCAGTGCGTGATCAAGACCACGGCGTCGGTGCAGGCCTCGAGTTCCGGAAGCAGCTCGCGCACGGTGTCGATCTCGTCCGCGAATTCAGCGTCGCCGAATGGTCCGGTGGAGACGTTCCTCGTATCGGCTGCGACCAATCCGACGATCGCGATGCGGACCCTACCCACGGTCTCGATCCGGTACGGCGTCACGTAGGGCAGCGATGAGCCCAACCGGTCGCGGATGTTCGCGCAGAGCACGGGATGACGGGCATTCCCGATCAGCCGAATCAGGTTGGCCTCGCCGTAATCGTATTCGTGGTTGCCGACGGTCACCGCGGTGAAACCGAGGCGGTTGCGGCACGCCATCAGCGAATGACCGTGGTCCTCGTTGCCTTCCGGCGTGCCCTGGAACCAATCCCCCCCGTCGGTCACCCAGACGACCGTGCCGGGTTGCGCCCCTTCTCGCTCGCGACGGACGTAGTTCGACACCGCGTGGAAACCGCCCAGTCTCGATGCCACCACGCCGGGTCGCGTCGATGGGCGCCACGATGTGATCTGGCCGTGGAAGTCGTTGAAGTGCAGGATCACCAGCCGATCAGGCGTCGTGCACGCCGACAACAAAAGCAGAAACAGCGCGGCCAGAACACAGGCCGAACTCCCTCCCGGCGTTGCGCGGCGCATCACTTCCCTCCAGCGACCGTGAGCGTGCCCTTCTCGGCGATCACGTGCACGCGGTGTTCACCCGCACCGATCTTGCCCTTGACGACGCTGCCCTCACCGAACGGCTCGCTTTTGAAACCAAATACGTTGCGGATGCTGCCCGTGAGCGACTTGGCGTGGAGGTCGATGGAAGAATGCTCCGGCAGATACACGGCGACTTCTCCGACGCTGTTGACGATGCTGACCGGTCCCGAGACCTCGGCGAAGGTGACTCGCGTCTTGCCGCTCGCCTTGAGGCTCAACGGACCGCGGTGCTGGTCGACGATCGTATCCCCGTCGCCGTTGCCCACCGTGAGCGGGGCCGCCACGTGCATCAGCATGAGACTCCCTGCTTCGACAGTGACCGAGGTCGGCGCCTGGCGGGTGTCCACGCGAATGTTGCCGCGGCTCGACTCGAGTATCACGCTGAGCTTGACCGGAACGGTGATACGCGCATTCAGCTGACGGAACAACCGCGGGGAGACCTGATCCTTTTCATCGCCCTTTTTCGGCGGCAGCCTGCGGAACCCGTCTGGTAGAGGCGGAACCCTGATGATCATCATCTTCGGGTCTCCCGAGTCCACAACTTCAAACGTGAACAGCGAGGCGGTCGCTTGATCGAGGAGCTCTTGAGACGCCGTCGCGCACAGCGACGTTCCTTCGAAGGTGACCTTGCCACTGGAGCCGATCATCACGTCGAGGTTGCCGACATCCGCGACGATCTTGATCGTCTCGACGCCCGCAGCGATCGCAAACTCGCCCTGGATTCGCTCTTCCAACTTGAACGTGTTGAACCCCCAGACCCAGATCAGCGTGATCAGAAGAAACGGGACCACGACCAACCACGGAATCCGGGAGTCAAAGCGCTTCCTTCCGCTCGTGTCTTCAACCAATCGACTATCCTCTGGGGGATGGCGCCTAGCGCGAGAACCAAACAGTGCACCGCCTGCTGGTCCACGATCGATATCGAGGAGATTCAGTGCCCGCAGTGCGACGTGATGCTGCAACAACAGAGACGGGGGCGATCTTTCATCATCGTCCTCGTCGTGACGCTCGCCGTCGGAACCGCCGTATGGGGCTGGATCCAACGACCGGGCGCCAGTGATCCGAGGGCCCAGCGAACCGCAGAGGATACGCGGGACCCGGCTGAAATCGAGCCCGAACGACGACAACAGAATGCCCGCGTGGCGACGCGGAGCGAAACCGCGGGCAAACCCGTTCAGTCCGCCGATATCCGGGTCTCGCCGCTGTGGACGGTCTACGCCGAGGTGACAAAGCGCCCCGTCTTCCTGATCGCGCTCGCGCACAAGGAGACCCGCACCGGACGGATTCACTACTGCCTCCCCGCAGCATTCTTGCCGTCGAACCAAGGCCTGGTCGACAGCGAGGGACGCCCCCTCGAGTTCACGGCGATCACGTGGGAACGTCGGTCCGGCCTTGTGATGTTGGCTGGGGCACCGCCCCAGCCGATCCGGAACGGATTCGCACCGCAGACGGTGCGCGACCATCGCACGATCGCGAAGGGCGAAGCCCTGGTGGCGATCACCACCAACGGATCGAGACGCGAGTTGCACCTGACCCGGGCCGGCTTTCCGATGGTGTTCGACGCGCCTCTCGCGCCGGGTAGCGTGGTCGTCGACGCCTCCGATCGAGTCGTCGCCTACGGCACGAAGCAGGGGGGCCAGCCCGTTCACGTCCTGACGCCATGGCGCGAATGGTGGACGGGGCGAACCTTGCTCGAATTGCAAAAGGAGATCCGCGCCGCTGATCCCGAGCTCATCCTCCTCGACGCGCGCCGATTGCTCGACTCCGCGAGCGTGACGATCGAGACCGCAGAGCGAGCCGTGGAGTCGCTCACGCGCGGCCAGCACCTCGCGCGGGACCGCGTCACCATCGAGGCGTTCGACCGGACGCTGCGGTTCGGACACCTGCAGCGCGTGCGCCTGCTGTCGGCGATCAACGGCGTGCGGGCGTTGCAGCAGGCCCGCGCCAGCCTGAGTCTCCTCGGCGCCGATCCGGACATCCTCAGCGACGCCACCGAGCTGGCGATGGACCACGGGGACCCGCGTGATGCGCTCGTGTTCTACCAGTCCCTTCTCGCCACTTCCGCCGACCACGCAGCGAAGATTCGCGACAGGATCGGACGAAAGCTCAAAGCGAAGGCCGACCGGATGCTCAGCGAGAAGCGCAATCAGGAGACGGCTCAGTTGCTCGGCGAAGCGGTGCGGAGCTTCCCGCAGCGCGCGGACCTTCGCATGGTCTACGCGCGCGCACTCAGCAAGCTGGGGGACCGTGTCGCTGCAGGCTTCCAGGCAGGCGAAGCGGCACGACTGGACAAGTCGTACGTGACGCAGGCGCGGCAGTTCACCGGCGCGACGCGGAAGGGCCGACGGGTCGCCATCCCGTTCAACAAGAACGCCGGGGCGATCTACACGACGTGCTCCGCTTCAGGCCGGGACCTCAGCTTCGTGATCGACACGGGAGCCAGCTACACCGTCATCCCTTCGGCCACGGCGAAGGCCCTCGGCCTCATCAAGCGGGACAGCCCGACCGTCGACGTGACGACGGCGAACGGGGTGGTCCAGGCGCGGCAGGTCGTGATTCCGACGTTGACCATCGCGGGGAAGATCACCCTCCAAAAGGTGGGCGCGGTGGTCCTGGACCTGCCCGGAAACCACCATGGCAAGGGGCTCTTGGGCCTCAACGTCCTGCGGCCGCTCAACATGCAGATCGACGACCGCCGCTCCCTGCTGATCCTCCGGCAACCCAGCCGCCGCAAGTGACCCCGGACGCCCCGGAGAAGATGGGCGTCCGGCGGAGTTTCCCCGGCTACCCAGGCGTCTTTAGGCCTGCCTCGAACCGATTTGGGGACAGGATCCGATGAAGACGCTCACAATCGCCGCTGCCACCGCTATAACCGCAATGTTTGCGGTGGATTACGCCTCTGCCCAGGAGCGGTTCGGACTCGACGAGAAGACCGAGAAGGAGATTCAGGCGGCACGGCGGAACCAGGCCAGGGCCAAGGCCCGTCTCAAGGCTGAGTCGAAGCCCCAGCCCACGATCCGCCCCAAGAGCGTGGCCTTCCTCCATCGCCGGCCACTGACGTTGGTGGGGGGTTCCTCGGCAGCGCGAGCGGTCGCCGCCGAGATCTTCTTCTCGACCGACCGCGGCGTCATCACCGTCCCCGGGGTCCGGTTCCTCGAGCCCAACCCCCTCCGCATAGGCCCAGTGCTTCTCAAGGACATGCCCGGGCTACACTTCATCCGAGTTCTGGGCTCCGAGAAAGACGCGAAGTCACAGAGCAAGCGGAAGAAGATCTAGATCCACCGTGCCTCACCTCCCTCACACAGACACCGACGCCCTCCAGACCGTGGCCTTCAACAGGGTCATGGCGGAACACTCGTCCGCGCTCAAGGCATTCGCGGCGCGCATGCTCGGTGACGAACTCGCAGCTGAGGACACAACCCAGGACGCGTTCCTCGCGTACTATCGACACATACACGAAGTGCCCGAGAACGCGGTGCGGCCCTGGTTGTTCAGGGTCACCCGCAATCTGTGTCTCGATCAACTGCGCCGCCGCAAGTTCAAGCTGCGCTTGTTCCGCGACGTGCAACGCGACGACGACTTCGAATTGGTGCCCGCCGACGTGAAAGGGACTCGTCCCGACGAGGCAGCCCACACCAAAGAAGCCCACGCAGCGATCGAGGAAGCCATCGAGAATCTTCCGCCGCGTTTCCGGGAGGCTTTTCTTCTCTGCGAAGTCCAAGGACTGAGCTACGAGGAAGCCTCGGGCATCATGGATTGTCCCGTGAAGACCGTATCCACTCGGCTCTTTCGAGCGCGTCAGCGATTCCGCACCGCCGTGGCCAACATCATAGAAGTCTGAGAATCCATGAGCTGCAGCCGTAACCAAGTTGACTTGTCACGTTGCCTTGACGGGCGCTTGCCAGGGACTCGCCGCGCCGAGGTGATGGCCCACGTCGACAAGTGTCCGAAGTGCAACCAGGTGTGGGAGGAGATGCAGACAACTCAGTCCTTGGTGTTCGGGTTGAAGCAGCACCAGGTCACGCGATCCTTCCGCGACGACGTTTGGGAGCGGATCCACTCCGGCGAAGGCTCGCCCGAGATCCTGTTGCAGGAACCGATCACCACACTGACCAAGGTTCGCTATGGGCTGATTGGCGCCGCTGCTGCTGCAGCGTTCTTGTTCGGCGTGAACCTCCTGACGACGGACAACAGCTCACCGATCGAGAACACCCCCGATCCCGAGGTCGTCGAAATCAACCGCGATACCCTGGACAACGAGACCAAGGACAACACAGAGAAGGCGCCCAACGCGATCGAGTCACCGGTAGAACTGGTTTCGGGGGACCTGGCCGCCGCCGGTCACCTGGCCACACAGGCCATCGCCAAGGTCGCGTCTGCCGCCAACAGACTGAGGATCCGCAAGCCCGTCATTCTCAGAGGAAAGACGGACAACCAACAGTTGTGGCAAGAGGTGAACCAGGACGTCCAGACGATCGACGGCGGCCTGCATGTGCTCGACTCCTTGCAGCGCAATGAACTCGTCCGGCTCGAACCGATCTCTCGGGCTTGCATGGAAGCGGCTCGCAATACGCTCAAGACGTACCGTTTCGACCAACACTTGCAGTCGATCAACCTGGTGCGAACCCTGGACGAATGTTCCCTCGACGGCTTGGCCAAGGTCCAGGTCACGTTCTCGCTCCCACAGTTCCAGGCACCGCAGGGTCTGCTCTTCGGAATCATCGCTGACGATCCGGTACTTCGGGACATCCTCACACAACTCGAGATTCTCCGGCCTCAGGGCGGCGTCCTGGTGCCTCCACCGATGATCCAGTTCGTGCCTGGAGCCGCGCAGCACAACATGATCTTGCGCATCCGACCGAACATGCCGCCACCGCAGGCCAAACCGAAGCCGGTCGGAGCTGAGAAGACCCTCCGGAAACGTCCCCGGAAGAAGTAGCGAGGCTACAGACCTACTTCGGCGCCGGCACTCAGCGCCAAGCTCCACGGCGCCACACCTACCCACACCGCGGACGTTCGTTCCGGGCGTCCACAATCGTGGAAATGCGCCCAAGGCTCTGGGTCGGTTGACTCGGATTCGATAGGATCGGCGGGACTTCGTGCCTACCCCTCCCACGCGCTCCCCCGCACGAGATGCTCACCCTACTCACGCTCGCAGGTGCTCTCCTGCCCGCGTCATTCGACGTCGGCATGCCGCATACCCCGCCGGCGGCGGTGCTTCGTCCCATCGCCCAGTCCACCGGTGACAAGCGAGCGATCGCTGTCATCTCGACCTGGCTCAAGATCTACCGCAAGGGCAAGTGGGATCTGTCCACGACCAACCGCCCTCGAATGGGCGGACGCGGTCCACGCCGCCCTGGTCCTGGCGCGCGCGGCAACGTACCGCAAGGCCCGAAGTTCGACGACTACCTGATCGTCAAGCACAAGCTGCTCCCCGACGACCACATCCGCGGGATGAGCTACCTCATCGAAATCGACGTCCTGTGCCGGCTAGCGCGGGACCTCGACAACGTCGCCGCGGCCCGTGCCGTGTTGGAAGTCGCCGCGGTGGGTCTGGACACGCGTGTTAAGTACTCGAGCAAGATGGCACCCACCAGCGTGCGGCGGGTGGGAGAATCCCAGCTGCGACGATTCCGCAGCATGGAGGTGATCGCCTACCTGGCCACGGCAGCCGCGGGCAATCCAGGCGGTAGTGGTACATACAAGACGGCGATGCAGGCCGCCGCGCTCCGCGCGCTCGGCGTCAAGAGAAGCAGCGTGCACCGCAGCGTGATCGTCGAACAACTGAAGTCCACCACCCCGATGGTGCGCGCCGCCGCCGCCAACGCGCTCGGTCGTCTCGCCGAGGCGTACTCGATCAAGCCACTGGCCGAACGTTTGCCACGTGAGGGTCACCCCACGGTGATCATCGAGATCCTCGCTGCGATCGACATGATCCGCACGCCGCTGCCCGAGAGCTCCGTCAAGCTCGTGCACATGCAGATGGCGGTGATCGAAGCCGGTCGAGCACTCGGTCGCGCCGACACGTGGCGACCGGATCTCGCGATCGTCGACTTCCTCGAAAAGTACCGCTACAAGGATTCCATCCCCCTGCTGATCCAGTTTCTGGAGCGGTGGGACAAGGACCCGCACAAGGTCAAATCCGGTCGGTTGTCCGCGCGGCTTCGCTTCCGCGTTCACGAGGTTCTGGCTTCGCTCACTGGCGCGCGCATCCCGATGACCGCGCCGGAGAGGTGGCGCGAATTCTGGACGGCGAACCAGACGACCTTCAAGCTCCCCACCCCTGACAAGGCGGAGGGGCGGCAGGACCCGAAGCGGACCGCCGGCGGGTTCTTCAACATCCCGGTTCAGGGCAAGCGCATCGTCTTCGTGATCGACCGCTCCGGAAGCATGAATCGACCGATACAGGTGACCAGCAGGAGCGGACCGACCGTCGCAGGCGGACGAGGCAATCGCAACTCTTCGCTGAAGATCACGATCGCCAAACGCGAACTGTGGAAGGCCATCCAGGCCCTCCCGATCGACGCGAAGTTCAACGTAATCTGGTACAACCACGAAGTCCGGCAGTGGAAGCCGAAGCTCGTGAGTGCATCCAAGCGGAACAAGACGAGTTTCAAGAGAGAACTCGACGCCCTGAACGCAGTGGGCAACACGAACATCTTCGATTCGATGAAGCTCGCGCTCAAGATGAAGTCGCTGGTCTACGGCCAGCACTACGACAGCAACGTCGACGAGGTCTTCCTGCTTTCAGACGGACTGCCGAACACCGGCGAGGTGACCAATCCCAACGACATCTTGCGGATCATCACCGAGACCAACAAGTTCTCCCGAGTTCGCATCAACACCGTGTACCTCGAGGAGAACTTCGGCGGTATGGGTGGTCGCGGCGGTATGGGTGGTCGCGGGGGAGGGCGCGGTGGCTTCGGCGGCGGCGGTGCTGACCTCATGCGCCAGCTGGCCGAGAGGAACGGCGGCAAGTTCGTCCGCCCCTGACGGCTGGGACGGGGCACCAGTCATTTCGGACGACTCCGAATCAAGAGGGTGAGTGCTGCGAGCACGGCTCCGATGACCACCAGGACCCAGGCCGTGCGGTCCGCCTCGGCGAGCACGCTTTTTGGGATCTTGTCGATGGCGAACGCAGTCCGCGTCACCTCGCTCTGCAGCGAGAATGTCAGGCGACCGATGCCGCGCCACAAGATAAAGGTGCTCTCGACCTCCTCGCGCATCACGTGGGCGACAGCGACCTGTGCGTGCAGCACGAGCCCACCGCCGATCAGCACGCCACCGAAAAGCAACAACAGCCATCTCGCGACGCGGATGTAGAGGTTCTTCAAGCAATTCCTCCGTCTTGTGAATCTTGAATGCACCCAGCGGAACAGCTTCGCCTTTGGATTTCCAGCCAGTGCACATTTCGTTGATCACCTGCCGTAGCTTTTGCCCCTACCTCCTGCGACGATCCTCGCGATGACCTCTTGGCTGTGGATCCTGCTCGGTCTCGTCGTGCTGACGGTCAGTGCTGAATTTCTGGTCCGCGGAGCCGCGTGGATCGCAGAGGTCCTGGGCGTGCAACACATGGTCGTGGGACTCACCGTCGTCGCCATCGGAACGTCCGCGCCCGAGCTCGTCGTCTCCCTGATCGCCGCACTCAACGGCAACACGGGCCTTCCACTGGGCACCGTCTACGGCAGCAACATCGCCAACATCGCGTTGATCATGGGCGTCACGGCGCTCGTGACTCCCATCGTCATCAAGGGCGGGAAGGTCCGTTTCGAGATGTTCTGGGTGCTCGGAGCCACCTTCGTGACGATCGTCCCGTTCTTCACGGGCGAATACGGAATCGCGTTAGGCGGGATGATGGTCCTCGCTCTCGCCGTGTTCCTCTACACGATCGTCAACCGCGAGCGGAAGTCCCGTCCTTCCCGCGAAAAGAAAGCACCGAGCGACCGCGGTCCGGGCCAGGTAGCGATCCACGTCGCCATGGTGCTCGCCGGCATCGTCGGGCTGGTCTTCGGCGGGGACTGGCTCGTCGACGGCGCCGTCGAGGTCGCGAAGGCACTGGAAATCAGTGACGCCACGATCGGTGCCACGATCGTCGCCATCGGCACCAGCCTTCCGGAACTCGCCACTTCGATCGTCGCCGCCCGCAAGGGACACGCCGAACTCACGCTCGGCAACATCATCGGCAGCAACATCTTCAACATCCTGATGGTCCTGGGTGTGACGGCCATCGCGGTGCCCCTGCCGGTGACGTGGGCGGAACACGGCATGCGCACGGTCTTCGGCCTGGGGCTCACTGTCTTCATGGCGTGCCTGCTACTCGGCCCAAAGCGCCTGAGCCGGCCAGTCGGGGCGGTATTGCTCCTCAGTTACATCACGTACATTGTGCTGGAAGCGGCCTAACGGCCCCTCGACCGCTACAATTCCCGGCCCATGAAGATCCCCGTAGTCACGTTGTGCCTGGCGTTCCTCGTCGCCACGCCCGTGCTCGCACAAGATGACGACATAGCGGCACGGTCGATTCCCGACAAGGAGGCCAAGGTGTTGGTTTCCGACTTCAAGAAACAGATCAAGGCCAGCAAGAAGAGCTTGAGAGAAAGGCTCGAAGCGGTGCAGACCCTCGGCAGGCACAAGAACAACCTGCTCGTCCGACCGCTGCTGACCGTTGCGAAGTCCGACAAGGCGAAGACGGTACGGCAGGAAGCGGTCAAGGCGCTCGGCAAGCAACCCCCGAAACGCGCGCGGCCCACGCTGACCAACTTGCTCAACAAGTCGAGCATCATGAAGGAACCGGCGATGACCGCCGCGATCGTTCGGGCGATCAGCAACAACTGCTACGACAGCAGGGACTGGAACAAGTTCCAGAAGATGTTCAGCCAGGCGGAGACGAACAACAAAGCTGTCGACGCCCAGCGCGCGATCCTCGAGGCCGCCGGCAAGCACAAGGAAGTCGACGCGATCCGATTGCTCGTGGACAACCTTGATCCGCCGCAACCGGCGTGGGTCGACGATCCAAGCAATCCGCCGGCTTCGTACTGGGAAGCCCGCTACAAGAACTGGCGGAAGTGGAACACACAGGTCGCGAGTTCTCTCTACCAGATCACGGGTCAGCGATTCGGTACCGCGAAGGAAGCCCGGGCCTGGATGGAGAAGAACCTCAAGAAGAGTGTCAAAGAGAAGAAGTCCAAGAAGAAGGGGAAGTGACGCTCTCGCCCCGCGCGTGGCTGCGTGAGTTCGCCCCCTGGCTTCTCGAGGAAGACCTCGGGGTTTGCGTCGTCGGCTCCACCGCGCTTCGAACAGCGTGTGAACGCGCGGGCGTCGAAGGCCCGACTACAGCTGATCTCGACATGTCGTGGGCACTCGATGTCGACAGAGGGATCGAGCTTCTGCAGCGACATGACGTCTGGATGAAGACGACCGACGCGAGCCAGCGGCGCGGCACCCTCGCGATGAAGCTGGACGACACGAGGATCGAGATCACGACGTTCCGCGTGCTTTCTTCGAGTTCCGCAGCGCGCGGCGAGAGCGAGAGGAGCATGGCCGACCAGATCGCGGACGACCTCGCCGGTCGGGACATGACCCTTGGCGCCGTCGCGCACTGGCTGACCGAGGATCGGATCGTCGACCCGTTCGGCGGCCTCGACGCTTGGCGGGAGAAGCGCATCACCCCGGTCGGCGAGCCAGCGGCCCGCATCGAAGAGCACCCCATCCGATGGATCCGCTACTACCGCCGCAGCCACCAGTGGGGTTTCGAGCTGGACGCCGCCATCCGCGCTGTCGATCTGGACCCTCGCATCATCGAGCGCGAACCCGCCGAAGCGATCGGCGGTGAACTGCGTGCCGCGCTGCTCGAGTGCGCCTCGCCGGGAGAGTTCCTCCGGGACCTCTACGACAACAGCCTCCTCGAAGTGATCTCCCCTGAGCTCGCATCCCAGTTCGACGGTCGCGCCGCCGGCCCGCTGAAACACCACCCCGAGGGCAGTCAAGCCAACCATATGATCCTCGCCCTCGAGTGGATCGCCGATCGCGCGAAGGATCTGCCGGAACGCGACCGACTGACGGCCACGGTCGCCGTGTTGTGCCACGACCTCGGAAAGAGCCTGACACCCGGAGAATTGCTGCCATCACACCATGGACACGAGCTCTCCGGCATCGAGCCGCTACGCGCGTTGCTCGACCGTTACCCGGGACTGACCGACCCAGCTGGCAAACGGCTCGCGGAAGCAGTCTGCACGCTGCACCTCACGATTCGCCAACTCGACGAACTCCGACCGGGTACGCGCGCGCGACTCTACGAGCGGAACTTCCGCGATAATAACTTCCGCGCCGACCTGTTCGCGCTCGCCGTCGGCGCCGACTCCGGCGGACGAATGGACAAGGCTCGAGAGGGAGACGAGGTCGCACGGACCGTCAGGGATGGCATCGAATGGATGCAAAGCCGTTGCGCGACTATCGACGTGGGAGCGCTGTACGAAACGCACAAGAACGACAAGGAACGATTCAAGTCAGAACTACACCAAGCGTGGACCCGCGTCTTGAAGAGGTAGTTTCTCCCTGCCGGCGCAGCGTCGCATCCCCCTGCCCGTTCACTGCCGGGCATGATCGCGCCCGCGACTTGCTGCCTTCTTCGCGTCGAAGACCCCGCGCTGATCATGTTCCTCGCTCGCCTTCTCTCGCCACTCGTGCTCCTCGCGGTCGTCGCCGCTCAGGGTGAGGACCCTCTCTACGACAAGACCAGGCTCCGCGACTTCCATTTCACCTTTCATCAGTCGAACTGGTGGACTGATCTGGTCGCCTCGGCCACCATCAATATCTCGATCAAGGCCGACTTGTCGTTCGACGGCGCCACCTACAAGGATGTCGGCATCAAGGTGAAGGGCAACACGTCGTCCCGCACGGCGACGAAGAAGCCCTTCAATGTGTCGATGGACCACTTCGTCGCCGGTCGCAAGCTCTACGGCTACAAGACCGTGAACCTGCAGTTGTTCAACGGCCCGAAGAGTTCCCCCGCCCTCGTCGGCCTCTCGCTGGGG
>PVBE010330032.1_pt1 | contig 20268 bp, 13 predicted proteins | sample 1631181 | NCBI WGS metagenome assembly PVBE01 (sample SAMN08397723, study PRJNA350692) | Marine metagenome, whole genome shotgun sequencing project. | isolation source: water | place: Pacific Ocean | collected 2012-04 | reverse complement strand
GAACCTATCGAGGTACAGCCCATAACCCTGGCCAGCGGCGGGACAAACGCCCATCAGCACTAGAGTGGGTCAGGCAATAAAAAAACCGAGGTCCGTGCGGGGGGTGCGACGCAATTAGGTGGAGGATTCGTTTATACATTTTGTTCTCTCCCCTTCGCTTCCCTAACCAGTCTGGTGAAATTTCTCGATATCAAACATGGTTTCCAAAAAACGACCGATTACCTCGCCATCTACATGTTCTCCTCCGGACTCCTGCACAGACCGTTCGATTTCCCGCATGACCATCGGTCGGATGAAATCGGGTATTTTTCCCACTCGCTTCATCGCTTCGACGCTCCACGTTAGCTCTCTCTCCAATCCCTCAGAACCTTTGCCCCAACTCGCGTATTTCTCCTCCACTACTTCCGGGGAAATCCTGTCGTATCCGTGTTTCCGCGCCCACTGTTCGATCCTGCAGCGCGTCATCGTCCGCATAAAACCCGGGGGAATGCACCCGATCGTCTCCAGCGCATCATCATCCCATTCGAAAACTATGGTGGCCGCCCTGGAAACGGCCCGGCGCTCTTCGTCCGTCAGTGCCCTGAATTGGTCCGCCTGGCAGGAGGGACACCGCTCCGGCATAGCGCCGTCTACCACCAAGCCGCACATATCACACTCGAAAGAACCGCGCCGCGCCGGAGATTTCCCCACCTCCTCGCCGCGCTGGGCGTGGGCCTCGGTCTTGCCCCCCCGCATGGCCGTCGCCATCTTTTCCCGCGCCTTGCCCAATCCTCCTTCGGCGACCTCGAGCGTGATTTCGGCGCAGCCATTCTCCCTGGCGTACTCCTCGACGGTGTCCTGGGCGGCACGGCGCATAAAACCCTCCGGCACGCGCTCCAGACGCGTCGTCGCCTCGTCGGTCCACACGGGCTCGACCGGCTCCAGGCCCGCGCATTCCCTGAACATCTCCAGCGTGATGGTCGAAACCCGCTGGGTCAGTGCTCGTTTTTCGAGCTGGGTCCTGATCTGCCGGCGCAAGACCTCATCCGCTATCTCCTCCAGCTCCGCCAGGCAGGCCTGCTCCCACACCAACTGGCGCTCGCCCAGCGTCTCGATGACTACTCCGTCCTCGATTTTCTTGCTTTCGGCCAGTTTGAACTCCCGGCCCTCCTGGCCGCAGATGGGGCACACCTGGGGCCGTGCGCCGCGGTGCACATGTCCGCACGCCGGGCACTTAAAGCTGAGCGCAATCCTGTCGTGGGACGCCCGATCCTCGCCCTCTTCGTCGAAGCTGATCCCCATTCTCTTTATCGCCTCGGGGGGAAGAATATCCCTGATGGCGGCGTTGAGCACCGAACCGGTGACGATCGTATACCCCTCTGCCAGGCAGTAGTTCTGCACCGCGCGCATCGCCACCCCCTGCGCCATCGGCGGAACCACCTCCATCTTGGCCCTGGCCTCCTTGGTCCAGGTGACCGTCTCCTCGGCCTGGTATTCGACACTGGGCTTGAACTGGGTGTCCACGACCAACACATTGCACCGGGCCAGGCGGCAGAGATTCTCCGTGTTGCCTCCGATGTCCATCTCCTCGTCGCTGTGAATGCCGATACGCCCCACCACCAGCAACCAGGGCGAAGTCTTCTGGGCGAATTCGAGGATTTTGTCGAAGGCCTTGCCATCGAGCAGATGCGTCTCCAGCTCGACTCCTTCGTCGTCAGCGATCTTCTCGGCGATCTTGAGGTGGGACTGGTAGATCTTGGCCAGGCCCGAATCGATGATGTCCTCGTGCAGCTTCTCCTGCTCCTCGAACTTGAATACTTCCCTGGCCTTGTCGGTGAGCACCTCGTTCAGACAGTTGAACATGGTGTAGTGGAAGTACGGATCGAAGGCGGAGACGGCCACCAGCTCTTTGTCGAAGGCCCTGGCCAGCTGGATCCCCCGCATAAGGGCGCCCCAGCTGCGCGTGCTGCCGTCGAGGCAGACAACGATCTTGGCGGATGCATTGTCCTCCTCCGCCCTCTTGCAGAGCAATACGTCCCGGCGCACCCTTCTCAGCACCCGCTCGGCGACCGTCCCCAGGAGCGAGCGGGAAACCCTGCCGACACCGAAGGCCCCGAGGGCGACCAGGTCGTAGTCGTGCGCGTCGATATCCGCCACCAGCGCCTGCCAATTTCTGCCCTCGAGAGATATCCCTGAAAAGGGCAGCTCTTCGCTCTGGCACAGACCGGACATCTGCTCCAGATAGGAATCGGTGATGAGCTCCAAGCCCTGGGTGATCAGGGAATCGTGGACATCCCTCTGCTTCTCCAGTTCCCTTTCTTCCTGGAACTGTTCCGGCAGCCCCCCTTCCATCGCCCTGAAGCGCTGGTCGTGGAGTTTGGCCGCATACACATGACAGCCGTAGAGTTCGGCCCCGTAGCCCTTGCCGATCCGCACCGCCAGATCCATCGCCGAGTTGGACAACTCCGAACCGTCGACGGCGGCGAAGACCTTGCCGTAGCGACCGATGACGGGCCGCTGTTCTGCGGCCTCAGCTTTGGGTTCTGCGCCGCCTCGCAGTACCCGGTGCGCCTCCTGCACCAGGTCCAGACTGATCTCCGCAACGCCTTTGTCGGCGGCGTACTGTTCGATCTGCTCGCGGATAAACTGCTGGATCATCCCCGGCGCCCGTTCGACCGCCTGCGCCGCCTCCGGCGACCAGCGCATACCCCCGTGGACCGGCACCTCGCTCGCCGTCTGGACCTGGCGCGGCGTCTTGTCGACCACCTCGGAAACCCAGAAGATATAGGCGTAGGGGTACTGGGGCTGCACGATGTGGAAATCGTCGTATTCGAACATCGTCCGGGCCAACAGCACGAAGGTGTGCCGGGGATCGTCCTCGGCGATCACTTCGACCGCGCAGTTGAGCTGGAAACTCATATATTCGGGGGCACAGCCCGTAAAGTGCAGCGCCGCCAGCGGGGTCTGCGCCAGGTTCTGGTAGGTCTGCTTGGCGAAGATTTCCAGCCCGCTCATCGACCGGTAGTCCACCACTTCGCGGTCGAAGTAGAATTTCGACATCGCCGCGATCCTCGCCGCCATCGATTCTCGCCAGGGCTTGCCCCGGGTGTTGTGCAGCGTCTCCTGGAAGAGGTCGATGAACTCGGACAGGCGTTCTTCCCGGGGAATAAAGCCGATCCCCTTGTTGGAACAGTTGAAGGGGAACGCGCCGTTTTGCGCCTGGGTGATCACGACCGGCAGATGGGCGGAAAAGAACTCGGGCGTCTCTTTGTTCAGCAACTGATCGTACATCCCCCGGCGCCCCTGCTCGATCCACGCGATGCACTTTTCCGGCAGCGGCTCAAGCGGCAGCGTCCGCGATCCCGTTTCCAGCTCGACTGCGATATCTCGCTCTCCTGGCGCTACCTTCCGCATTTGATTCCCATTGCTCGCTGTCATCGCGTACTCTCCTTGCCTGTCGATGATTCCGTGGTCAATTGCCTTCACCTGTCCCAATCAGCAACTAATTGAATTTGATGCCCAACTCCCTCTCTCTCTCTTCCCGATGCCTCTGCATGAGATCGGGCGTAACCGCGATCCCTTCCGCGCTCGCCCGCTCCTCCAGTTTCTTCTTTATCCTCGCCCGCAGAAATACGGGAATTCGGGCCAGGCGGTCCCTGGCTTCCGATGTCCACTCCACCTCTTCCCCGACGCGGTCTATCTGAATGGGTATGACCTCCACACCCTTGGGGACATAGCTGCAGTTGGGATCTGCGTCCATCAGCTCGCCGGTCTGGACCAGACTGCGGGCCCGGCAGCCCCCGCACAGCAACTTGTACTCGCACGCCCCGCAGCGCCCCCGAAGCAAAGAGGAGTCCCGCAGCGACTCGAAGAGCACCGCTTCTTCCCAGATTTCCCAAAACGGTTGCCGACGAACATTGCCCGCCGCCAATTCGATATAGGGACAGGGCGTCACCTCGCCATTGGGCGCGATACGGCAATAGTGCGTGGCGGCGGGACAGCCCCCGCCGTCGTAGCCCGTGGCGCGGGTATGGGGCGAATTTGGGTCGTGCTCATACAGAATGCGCTTGAAGTGGGGCGTGCAGCGCGACTGGACCATGATCCCCCGGACGGCTTCCTGCAGTCGGGCGATCTCCCGCAGCGCTTGCTCGTACTGGTCGGGAGAGAGGTCCAATCGGCGCTCCCCCCTGCCGATGCACACCAGAAAGAAAAAGTTGATAATCGCCGCGCCGAGTTCGCGCGCCAGATCAACCGCCGCTGCCAGCTCTCCGCAGTTTTTGTTGGTGACGGTGAAGTGGACCTGGGCGTGGAGGTCGTTAGCTCTGCACCGCCGGATGGCGGTGCAGGCCCGCGCAAAAGAACCGCTGACGCCCCGAAAAGCATCGTGCTGCTCGGCGCGCACCGAATCCAGGCTGATGCCCACGCCCTCCAAGCCCAGGTCTCTCAAACGCCGGATCCTCGCCTCGCTGAGCAGCACGCCATTGGTGCCGATTACCATGCGCAACCCCGACGCCTTCCCCGCCCGCACGATTTCTTCGACATCGGGGTGCATCAGCGGTTCGCCGCCGGTCAGCACGACGATCGTTCCCGGGGCTTCCCGCCCGATATCGGCCAGCAGCGCGGCCAGTTCGCCAGCGCTCAACTCGTCGTCGCGGGCGGTCGCCTTCTGCACGGCGTCCATATAGCAGTGGGCGCAGTTTAGATTGCAGCGCTCGGTGAGGTTGACCGCTATCAAATAGGGTATGTATCGCTCTGCGGTCATCTGGCTACAGCATCGCTCGTTTATCAGCTATCACATCCAACGCCCGATCTGCTCAGAACTCGATCACTACCTCGGTATTGACGCCGGCTTCGACGGTCACGGTGCTGGTCTTTTCCCCCAACGCCTCGTGCCAGACCTTCAGCGCGTGCGTCCCGGCGGGCACATCGGCTAGCGCGAACGCCCCCTGGTCGTCGGTGACCGCCCCGTAGGGATGCGGCAGCGACCACACATAGCCCTGCATGAAATCGTGCGCGTCGCATACCAGCGAAAGCAAACCCGGTTTGCGCAGGATCTTGGCCTTGGTCAGCACCTGCCCCTGTTTGGGCAGGGCCAGATTGATCACGTTCTTCTTCTTGTCGCCGCTGACCAGGTAGAAGTGCGAGTTGTGCAGCATGGGGTCGCTGTTCTTGATCTGCAATTTGCCCTTGGTGGGGGCGACCAGCACGTGCGGCGCAAAGCGGCAGTCATTATTGTCCACCATCACCTTCGCCTTGGTGTCGAGCGCCTTGCCCGCGGCGATGCCTTCCAGTATGGCCACCGCCCATTTGACTTCCCCACCGGCGGCGATGACGTATTTCTCCGCTGCGATGGTCTCCCCGCACTGGGCCTTGTTCTTTATGATTTCCTTGATTTCGTCCGCCGGAATATCCCCCTTCACCTTCACCACGCCGCTGATCGAGCCACCATTGCTGACGGCGACGGCCGCATACTGGGCGAGTGCGGTACTCGATGAAAACGCGATCAGCAAAGAGACGGCGAGCGCTTGCGACAATCTCATATTCAACCTCCTGTCGTATTGTGCTGCTTGTTGTGGTTGTATTTTCTCCTGACCCAATAAACCAGCAGGATTTCACCTAAAAAAGTCATCAGGCCATACTGGGCCATCGGCACTGCGGCCGAAGCGATTTTCAAAGGTTCCAGATACATATAGTACCAGGAGGAAATCGCGCGCTTGTTGCCGCGCTCCTCGTTGAATCCGTCCCAGACAGAAAAGGCGATCGGCACGAAGTCGCCTTCGGCAAAGTCGACGCCTTGCTCCGGATGGCGCTCTTGCACGAAGATGACCGTCCACTCGCCAGCCGCGTAGGAGGAGACGGCGGTCAGGCCGCCCGCGTCGACAGGAGCGACGAGCTGACTCCCCCGGCCCGCAAAACGCGTCGCCCCTGCCCCGGCCAAATCGACGAACCAGATATCGACCGGATTTTTGGGGTCGCCAAAGAGGAAATACGGCCGGACCGTTCCCCCGGAAGCCTCGGCGGGAAGCTGCAGCGCCACCGCGTCGGAGAACGTCTCCTCGCTCGCCTCCGCCTGCGGGTCGAAGACCGGCACCTGGATATCGGGGCCATTGCGCCCCGCCTTTTCCGCCGCCATATCGTTCCAGACCAGCATGATGGCGATGTGCTCGGCGCTGTAGACGGCGCTGACCTCGATGGCGTTGGCGCTCGGATAGAACGCCCGGCCCGGCTCGATGACCTGACCGGCCAGGGGGAATAGCGCGCGCTGGGCGCCATCAAAAAGGGCCTTGCCAGCGGCGATATCGAGCGCGGCTGGCATGCCCTTGGCGACCACCATCGCGGCGTATTCGGGTTGGTCTCGCGACAGCGAATAGACATAGTCGACCAAATGCCAGCGATCCTCCTCCTCGAGTAAATCCGCGTAGGAGGGCATGGGGGTGCCATTGAGCCCGGTGATAAAGGTGCGGTAGATATCCCCCCTTGTGGCTCCCCCTCTGAAGGTCCAGCGCTTGGTCAGGTCTGCGGCCCTGATCGGCTGGTCCCAGTCGTCCTTCAAAGTCGGCGCCGACTCCCCGTCGCTGCGCCCGTGGAGGCCGTGGCAGTCGATGCACTTGTTCTCCTCGTATACCACGCGCCCCCGGGCGACGGACTCCGCGCTGTAGGGCGGCGCCTGGGGCATATCCAAAGGCGGGACGAGATAGTCCGGGTCGGCGAAATCCTCGGCGAAGGTTTTGATAAAATAAACCAGGTTCTCCAGCTCTTCGTCGCTGAAATCCGGCCAGGCCGGCATCCCCGTATAGGGCATGCCCTCGCGGATGACCTTGCGCAGGTCGGCATCCGTCGGCAGCTCGCCGCTCTCCGTGGTCCGGATCTTGTAGGCCGCCGCGGTCAGATCGCGCGGCGCCGGTCTGAAATACGCCTGGGCGACGCCGTCCCCCTCGCCCTTCACTCCGTGACACTGGGCGCACTTCTGCATATAGATCTTCTTCCCGGCCTCGCGCTGCGCCTCGCTCCCCAGATCGGGTTCCTGGGCCCAGAGCGCGGCCGACGCGCCGAGGAGCGCCGCGACCAGCAGTAGCTTTTTCAATGCACCGCCTCCTGGGCCCTCGGCTTCTGGCCGGTGAAGTCGTAGAGAAAGAGGATCACGTCCCAGATCTCCTCTGCCGACAGGAAAGTCTCCCAGGCCGGCATCGCCGAATTCCAGGGCGTCGACTCCTCCGGCAGCCCCGGTGCCCCCTTGGCGATCCGCCAGAACAGATACGATTCCTGGAGCATGGCGATGGTGGTGGGATCGCTGAAATTGGCGGGGATGGGATCGAAACTGTGGGCGAAGAGGCCCTTGCCCTCCATATTGTCCCCGTGGCAGAATACGCAGTTTTGGTAGTAGACCCTGCGGCCATTGTCCAGGTGGCGGCGGAAGCTCTCCGGATCGCGCTCCGCCAGCTCGCGGTAGGGATTGGTCGCGGTGACCAGGTCGACCTTCTCGCCCTTGAAGGCGATCGACGCGGGCGGCGGGGGGTGTATGGTCCGGCTGGAGATCGGCGGTTCGACCGGCTGAGAAGCGTCGATATAGACTTTCAAGGCCACCAGCGCGGGCAGCGCCACCACCACCGCGATCAGGTGGATGAAATGCTTATCGTCGACCATAAAACGCACCACCGCGTCCACGGCCTCGGCCAGACTCTGCGAATTCGACGACAGATAGGCCAGCAGGGCCAGGGTGGTGATGGTCATGAACATCCCGATAATCGACGCGGGCAGCGGCGGCTCGACGCCAAAGCTCAAAATCAGATAGAGCGCAATCCACCACGCGGCGATCCAGCCGAGTGCCTGCGGCCTCAAGAAGCGCAATCCCGCCAGCGCCGCGAGCACGGACAACAGAACCCAGAGATTCATTTGTGCCCCTTCCGCGCGGCGACGAAGTCGACCAGATCCTTGACCTCGGCCAGCGTGGCCTTGTCGTAAAAACCCACCGCCTTCAGCGTAGCCAGCATGACGCCGGGCGGAAAACCCTTGGTGATCGTGGCGTCCGGGTCCAGTATCGATTCGAAGAGCGCCGCCTTGTCCAACCGGGTGCCAGCGTCGTACAGACTCGGTCCGACCAGCCGGTCGGGCACATCGACCTTGTGGCAGGTATGGCACAGGTATTTGACGAAGAGCGCCTCGCCGCTCCCCTCCGGTGCGGCCACCGGCGCGGCGGCCACAGCCTGCCCCGCGTATTTCAGTCTGGTCTGCATATCGACCGTCGGCGTCGATCCCAGCGATTGCAGATAGGCGATGACCGTCAGGATCTCCTCGTCGCTCAAGCTGATGGGGGGATTGCCGATCGGCGGCATGCCCGGGAGAAAACCTTTGACTACATAGATATTGGGTTCGTAGAGCGATTCGGCCAGGTATTCGACGGCATCCAAACCCTCTTTCCGCGTCTCGGCCGCACTCCCGATACCGGCCAGATCCGGAAAGCGCTCGGCCTTGTTCGAGCCGATGGTGTGGCAGGTCAGGCACGTGCCCTTGCCACCGACGATCTTCTGGCCGATCTCCACCATCTCGTCCGTCGTCATATCGGCGCGGATCTCCAGATCTTCGGGCGGATGGGTCTCCTTCTGGGGCACCATCATCCCCACATAGGTGTAGAACAGGACCACGGCGATCGTGAAGGCGAAGATTTTTAAGCCATTTATCATATCTGCGCGTCTTTCAGACACCCATCTATTCGCTGCCAGCAGCGCCTGGTGCCGTGTGGTCCGTCGCCTGCGGGGTTGCTCTATCTATCTGGATAACCATCCCCACCACCAAGGCCATCAACGCGGCCAAGAACCAGACCAGGACCAGCAGCCGACCCTCCGCCGCACTCGGCACCCCCCTTACGATCGAACGCGGCACATCATAGCCGGCAGCGGCCATATCGCGAAAAAGTTCCTGTTCCATGCTCGGGCCCGCGCCCGACAAGTGGTAGTAGGCCAGATAACCCAGCCCAAAGGCAATCGCGGAGTAAAAGCCGTTGAGCCACCAGTGCGGCGGACCGTTGTCCAGTTCCTCGATACCGTCTTGCTCGTAGCCGACCGTCAGATCTTCCATGCGCTCACTCATTGTCAGCTCTCCATCCTTCCAGGTCTACCACGCATCCGTCTCGCAGACCTGGGCCCGCGCCGGGTCGGGCGCCTTCGCATTGGGCGGATTGCTCCCCTGTAGGGAGAGGATATAGCTCGTTACCTGTAGCATTTGCTCCCCACTCAGCGGCTGGCCATTGCCATAGGGCAGCATGCCCTTCAGCGGCGCCCCCGCCTCGATGCTGGCCATAATCGCAGCCACATCGCAGCCACTCAGCCAGTACTGGTCGGTTAGGTTGGGACCTACCTGACCGCCCAGATCCTTGCGGTGGCAGGTGTGGCAGAGCTGGGGGCCCTCGAAGATCGCCTTGCCGGCAAACAGGCTGGCCGCGTCCTCCAGCGGGTCGATGGCGGAGGGATCGTCGGCGTCTTTGCGCGTCATGATCTTCTCGAAGCGGGCCGCGTATTCGGCGTCGGACTCGATATCGGTGCCCAGCCGCTGTAGATAGGCCACCAGCGCCACGATCTCCGCGTCGCGGTCAATGTCGATACCGCTGCCGCCGAGTCTGGCGACGATTCGCTCGGCCTGGCTGATCAACTCGGCCTCAGCGCGCCGGGCATAGCCCACCTCATACGGCACGCCCAGCGTCTGCAGCGCCGATACCTTGTCCCCGATCCGCGCGTAGTCCAGCTCGTCGACGTAGAGCCAGGGATAGGCCGGCATGCTCGAACCGGGTACCGTCGCCTGCGGATCTTGCATGTGCTGCAGGTGCCAGGCATCGGGATATTTACCGCCCACCCGGTGCAAGTCGGGGCCCGTGCGTTTGGAGCCCCATAGCGAAGGATAGTCGTAGGCGAATTCGCCGGCCCTGGAATAGTCGCCGTAGCGCATCACATCCGCCGCCAGCAGCCGCACCGTCTGCGAGTGACAGGCGGTGCACCCCTCGCGGATGTAGATATCGCGGCCCTCCAACTCCAGCGGCGTATAGGGTTTGACCGTGGCGATCGCCGGTGCATCGGCCTCCATCAACACCGCGTATTCGACCACCCCACCGCTGAGGACCGCGACCAGGATCAGCGCGGCGACGGGCGTGGGCCTGGTCTCCAGCAGGCGGTGCCAGCCCAGCGCCGATTCGCGCTGCCCCTCGGGCGGCACCGCTCCGGCTGCGACCCTGGGCACCAGCCCGCCCTTGCGCCCCGTCGACCACAGATTGTAGAGGAATGCCGCCATCCCGGCGATGAAGAGCAGACCGCCCAAAATCCTCAGCGCGTGCATCGGCACCGAGGTCGCCAAGAAGTCCGGATAGCGCAACAGACCCTCCTCAGTGAGTTCGCGCCACATCGCACCCTGGGTCAGACCGCCGAAATACATCGGCAGCGCGTAAAACGCCACGCCCAACACCGTCGCCCAGAAGTGGAAATCGGCCAGTTGCGCCGAGTGCAGCCGGGTTTTGTAAATCTGCGGGACGATATAGTAGAGCATGGCGAAGATCAGCCCGCCGGTCCAGGCCATCGCCGCCAGGTGCATATGGCCGATAGAGAAATCGGTATAGTGCGCGACGGCGGCGACATCCTGCAACGCCAGCAGCGCCCCCTGGCTAGCGGCGATGCCATAGGCCGCCACCCCCAGGACCAGGAACTTGAGCACCGGATTGCCGCGCACCCGATCCCAGGCCCCGCGCAGCGTCAGCAGCCCGTTGACCACCCCCCCCCACGCCGGCGCGATCAGCACAACGGCGAAGACCGTGCCCAGCGATTGGATCCAGCCGGGCAGCGCCGTGTGGAGCAACTGGCTGGGGCCTGCCCAACTGCAGATAAATAGCATCGCCCAGAAGTGGATGACGGCCAGGCGGCGGGAGAACAGGGGCCGGTCGGCCGCCTTGGGCAGGAAGTAGTAGACAAAGCCCAGAAAGGGCATGGTCAGCAGGAAGAGCACCGCGTTGTATCCGTACCACCCCTGGACCAGAGCGTCCTCCACCCCGGCGAAGAGCGGATAGCTCTTGGTCAAAGAGACGGGCAATCCGAGCGCACCGACCACATGCAACACCGCCACGGCGATAAAAGTCGCCAGATAGAACCAGACGGCCACGTACATGCGCCGAGTCCGCCGCTGGTATAGGGTGCCCAGCAAATTCGCGCCGAAGACCGCCCAGACGATGGCGATGCCGATATCGATGGGCCATTCGAACTCGGCGTATTCTTTGCCGGTGCTATAGCCCAAAAGCAACGAAGCACAAGCCGCGGCGATGATTGCCTGCCAGCCCCAAAAGTGGACCCGACTCAGCGCATCGCTATACATCCGCACCCTGCACAGCTGCGGCAGCGAGTAATAAACCCCCATAAAGATCGCATTGCCGGCAAAGGCGAAGAGCACCGCGTTGGTGTGCAGAGGGCGCAGGCGACCATAGGACAACTCGGCCACCGAGCCCAGCAGACCGGGAAAGACCATCTTCAGGGCCACGATCAGCCCCACCACAAAACCGACCAGGCCCCAGACCCCGGTGGCGGCGGCGAAATTGCGCACGATGCCGCTGTCGTAATGGGCGGTATCCGCAGGAATCTCGACGGCCCTGGCGACGGGCCGGCCCCCCTCCTTTGCAGCCGGCTGCCAGTCCTTGCGGCTGGAAAGCCCGGTCAGCCAGAACACGATGGCGATAAAGGCGAAGAAAATCAGCACCGTGACCGATACCACCTGCGCCGCGAACCCCAATGTCGGCGTAAAGGCGTCGACCGAAGTGTCCCGCATCACCCCGTAGACGTGCCAGTGCTGGCGCAACCCGGCGCGCACATAGCCCATCAGCCCCATGGTCCAGGCGAAGGTCAGGGCGATGAAAAAGAGCGCGTATTGCGAGCGGGCCGGCATCTTGCCCCAGTTTATCGACCCGGTGGTCTTGGCCTTTTTGAACATCAGTACGTCAATGACCGTCACCGCCACCATCGCCAACAGCACTGACAAGACCTGCGGCACCGACAACCCGATCCGCACCTTGGCCTCGACGAAATAGCCGTAGACCCCCAGAAAGACCACGAAGGCGACGACGCCGGCGAAGATCGCAAACTGCGCGGCATTGCCCTTCCTGGCCCAGGGCACCGTCGCCTGCTTGTTGCCCCGCCGGTAGAGCAAGAAACTGAGGAAGGTCGTCAAAATGAGGATATTGACCGCGGTGTTCTTGGCCGACATAACCCCGAGCACGCCCATCACCGGATGGTGCGCCCCGCCCATCTTGCGCGCCTCGGCGATCGTGGCCACCAGCGAGTGGGGCGTGGCCCAGACCAGGAAGCACACCGTCACCGACGCCAGCAGGTATTTGATGAATTTCTGGAAGCGCTCGGCGCCCTCGATCCGCTCCATACCCAACCACAAATAGTAGTTGGCCGCCAGGAACAGATTGCCGATCAGCACCGCCTGGATAATGAACAGCCAGGAGAAAGTGCCGCCCATCAGCACGATGCCCAGGCTCTGCGAATAGGCGTAGATCTCCTTGCCGAGCCAGTAGCCGGCAAAGGGCAGCGGCAACAGCGCGCTGATGGCGATGAAGTTGCCGATATAGCCCATCCAGTCGTAGTGGGCCCGCTCCTCGTCGGTCCTGGCGCCGAGGAACTTGAACGCCCCATAGGCGGCGGCGATCGACCCGCCGAAGGCGACATTGGCGATCATCCGGTGCACGTTGATCGGCATCCAGGTGAAATTGCGCACCGCCTCCCAGGTGCTGATCAGTTCGCCGCCGGCGCCGATGCCATTGGGGGAGTTCATAAAGGTGAGCCAGGCGTTGGCGATGAACATCAGGGTCGTGCCCACCAGATTCAGCCCCAGCCCCAGCGCCAGATGCACCCGGGGCGAGAATTTGCCCCAGCCGTAGTAGTAGCTGTAGAGAAAGCCCGCCTCGGCGAAGAATAGCAGTGCATAGGGCAGGAAAGTCCAGCTGAAGATCGATACCAGATACTGCGTCAGGCGGGGATAGAAGATCACCAACATGAAGGTGAGTAAGGCCCCCAGCGTCGCCGTGAAGGAGAAGGAGACCGACAGCAGCTTGGTGAACTCGTGGGCCAGGGCGTCGTAGCGGCGGTCCTTGGTCCGATAGCCGATATACTCGATGATCAGCGCGAACATCGGCACCGCCAGCACGAAGGCGGCGAACATCAGGTGCAACTCGGCGACCACCCAGATCGCCACCCGGCTGCCCACGAAAGGAAAGGTCCGGTACTCGACCTCGCCGCTCGTCGCCGGGGTGACAGCCGCCTCTGCCTGCCCTTCCGCGTGGACCAGCAGGCTGGTTGCCGGCACGAAGATGACGGCGAGCAGCAGGCAGGCGACGCACGTTCTCCAGCGGTAAGTACTTTCCCCTCTCAACGACCTGACCTCATTCTAACCCGACCCTCGGTGAATCTTCTGGACCAACGCCAGCTGGAGAGCAAAGGCGATCGCCATTCCCAGCAGACCGTCGGCATATCCCTTGGGGGCGTCGCAGCTCTCGCTTTCGCATTCAACTTAGAAAGGCCAAGAGGATCAGCTCGGGACGCTGGGGCTGGTGATCCATATAAACGTGCGTGTGGAACGAAGCGAAGGGATACCAGTGGATGAAGAGGATGTGGCTCAACTCTCTCACTCGACGACCAATTCCATCCACTGCGAAACGGCCTTTTGCCCGTTTCGATCTCCGGCCGCCCCATCCCATACGGCCACGGCCACGGGCAGTGACTGTCCCTGCTGCAGCTGAGGTGCCAGCGCGGAATCGAGAGGCTGATGCATCACCACCGTCCACACCCCATCGCGCCACACTCCGCGGCCCTTCACTACCTGATCCGCTTTCGGCAAGCGGGTCAGAGTGCCAAATCCCTTCGCCACTAATGTCTCGACGGGACTGGTGCGGGATCGTTCGGAAAGGGAGTTGCCCGCTGCCAGACCGGTGAGATATTGCTTGTCGACCGCAAAGTCGGCCCCATCGACCATTTTGCTTATAGCCGACTCGTTTTGCTTCTCGGCTATGCGAAAGCCGCCGGCGATATCGGCCTCCCAGTCCGCTTTCCAATGCAAGATGGTGACCGTTTTCTGCTCATCCCCCATGCCGATGAATGGAATTCCGATATAGTCGCTTGGGCTTCCATCCGACACGAATTGGATCGCCACCGCATCCCTGAACTGGCGATGCTTGATGGTTTCTTCATCCAGCTGCGGGTCGCGCCATTCAAAGCGGTAGGCGATTTCTGTTGGTCCAATAATGGCTTGGACTTCGACCGCATCGACCCAGACGGCACGCGCCCAGAGCGGACGAATCGGAACCGTGGTGGCCGGGGCTTGCTTCCAGATTGGATCATGCTGGTCGATCGACGGATCGGTTGCTACCTTGAGGGCATGCAGCGTCGGGGTCTTGGCGGGCAAGGCCGAACCCTGGCTTGCCGATGAGAGCGACTGGACATAGCTCACCAGTTGCCAACGCTCAGTCTCGTCCATCGAATCCTCATACCCGGGCATGGGCGTGCCGTCGAGACCGGTCACGAATGTGCGGTAAATGTCCTGTCGCGAAGCGCCACCCTTCATCAAACCAGGGCCCCTGGTAAAATCGTACGGACGAATGGGATGGTCCCAGTCATCTTTGAGCGTTGCCGACGAAGGTCCATCTCCCTTGCCGCCTGGGCCGTGGCAATCAGCGCACTTCATCTCTTGGTAAATCTTCTGTCCGGCTCGTATACTGGCCTCGCTCACGGCCGGCGGCGCCGCAATTTCGATCACCGGATCCATTGCGTCCTCATCCTCGAATATGTCGGAGAAAGATTTCACATATTCAACCAGCGCCACTTGATCCTGCTCAGGCAAGCGATCCCACATCGGCATTGAGGTGCCCGGGATACCTCGCTGCAGGGTGCGCAGCAAATCCCCGTCGGTCGGCGGGGAACCACTCGGGGTGCTGCGAAATTTGTATGTGCCGGAGGTGAAATCGCGAGGTTTCGGCGATAGCAGATAAGCCGCCGGTCCCTGACCGTCACCTTTTGGGCCATGACAAGCCGCACAGTGTCGATTGAAGAGTTGCGCCGCACCGCTCTCCGCCGCAAAAACGGACGCGGCGTGCAGGAGGCAACCCAAAGTCACGAGGACCAAAAGCATGGTTCGCTTCACAGTTCTCCTCCTTCTTCCTATTTCAACTCTAGATATTCCGGTTCTGAATCGGTATTCGAGCATAGCCCACAGTCCGTTTGACTTTCCTCCTCACCGGCCACCGGAGCAGCCAACTCCGTAGGTGGAGAGATTCCGAGGATTCCTCGTTCGGCGGGCACGAAAGCGGCCAGGAACGCGCCGATGGCGCCCTGGAAACTCTGCGGGGGCAAGGTCAAACTTTGTTCAGTTGCCATGTCGTCCATGCCGTCGGCCTTGCGGCGCAAGGCCAGGGCAAATGCGGGCGTCCACCAGGCGAAGTGATCGCGAAAAAAACTCACCTGGGCGTCCCGGCAAACACGCACTTGGTCCGCATCCCCGTGCTGTGATGCATAGAGGGTTTTGCCAATCAGCCAGGCCATAAACTCCAGCTCGAGAACGATGTGATCCTGTCGCTCGGGGTGTTCGCCCGAAGGCTCTAGACCAAAGGCCCGATAATAACCGGCGATATCCGCCAGTTGATGCGAGCGATAAACCGAGAAGGTTTGCGGGCAATATTCCGTTTCATGGGGGGGACACTCCCGTGAAATCAGCAGCCCAAAGATTCGATCGTACTCTTGGATGAGCTGGTCGCGAGAGACTTGCAGAAAGGAGAGCAGCGGCGCCAGATCCAGAGCGCCCGGGGCAACCTCGCCGGGCGCCAGCGCATCCGGACAAGTCGTCGGGTCCTCGCGGATGACTGCGACGGCGGCCTGCCCGAGTTCCTGGAAATCCTGGTTGAGCAGACGCGACCAGCTTGCGGAGTGCGGGCTGGCTGCCGCCACGGCGAGAAACTGGTAAACCGCGCATCTGGCCCGATCGAGAATCCAGGAGCCCTCGGCCTCCGCGAACTCGCGTGGCAATGCATCAGCAGCCGGACTGACCTGCTGATCGATCGTATCTGGATTGGAGCTATTCATCGATTGTCTCTTTGGTGAAAGAGCGGTTGACCAAGTTTATTTAGATGGAGTTGACGTGTTCCTTGCGGCGTTCGAAAGTCGGCTCTTCCACCGTCACGCGAACGACCTCTTTCTCCAATTTGTTGTAGCCGATCACCGTATCGTTGAAAATTTCTTGCACCTTCTTCTCGCCCGAGGGAAGGGTGGTTTCAATTTCAGCTACCTTGCTGCCTTTTTCGATCTTGAATTTGAAAATAATCTGCTGCGTGGCGCGAAAGAGCTGCAGGACGGTCAGTAATTCCCGGTCGGGGCAGCAGTACTGTTCGAGAGCGTGCTCGACGCCCGGGCCGAACATCTGCGTGAGATACGTTCGCGGTGCCCATCGCGGCGGGATGTAGTAGCCATTGGGTTCTGTGCCAAATTGCGGATAGAGCGGCAACGCCACCCCGCGTTCCCGCACCAAAAAGTGGATGGGGCTATCCGCAGCCTCTGCCCACTTGCCCTCCGCCGTCTTCTTGACCAGGCCCTGCAGACGGATCTTGCCAACGCAGGCGGACATGCAGCGCGTCTCCAGCGGTACGCCATCCGGGCTCAGAGTCGGGTCCTGGCCTTCTATGCGGGGATAGCAGGCAATGCATTTCTCCGAGATCCGGGTTGCCGCATTGTACATGGGCTTCTTGTATGGGCAAGCTGCTACGCACTTGCGGTAGCCCCGACAGCGACTCTGGTCGATCAGCACGATGCCGTCCTCGGGCCTCTTGTAGATGGCATTGCGGGGACAGGCGGCCAGACAGGCGGGATAAGTACAATGATTGCAGAGGCGCTGGAGATAGAAGAACCAGACTCGGTGTTCGGGGAGCTCGGCGTGGTCGCCCCACACATCCTTCTTGCGGACTTTTCCCGTGGCGGTTTCCTCGTGGATATTGGGGCTTTGCCACTCTTCGTCCGAGGGAATATAACCCAGCGCCCGGTTGGCTCCGTCTGGCGAATTATGCTTTTCGGCAGCTTCAAAAACAGTCTTGCCCGCGAAAGTGCCAAAGGGCTTCTCCGCGCCTTGGTCTTTATCCTCCCAGGTCTGCTTGCGGGGATTCTCCTTCTCGATCATCGACAGCAGCTTTTTGTCCCAGTCCTGGGGATAGCCGCCATAGGGCTTGCTCTCCACGTTGTTCCACCACATATATTCCTGCCCTTTGGCGAAAGTCCAGGTGGATTTGCAAGCCATCGTGCAGGTCTGACACGCAATGCAGCGGTTGATATTGAAAACAAAGGCAAACTGCCATTCTGGATGAGCCTCCTCGTGGGGGTAGCTCATCTCTCGTCCAAGTTGCCAATTATAAACATCAGGCATCGTTGCGCTCTCCACTCAAAGGGTTGAGGGTGACTGTGTCCATGCATGGCAGCGGGTTGGCAGCGGGCTTTGACTCGATGGTGTCGAAGCGGAAAACGCCACACCGTTGCAAGGTCTGTTCGATGGTCTCGCGGATCCCCGCACGGCCAAATTGCTTGCTAAGGCCGTGCGTAGCTGCAAAGAATGGGTTGTCAAAAATGGTGGCGATCTGGTCCGCATCCCATCCCATGCGGGCATACTCCTCGATCAGCCCTTCCAGCATCGCCAGCGGGTTTCCCGCTACCACTCCGGCCCGCAGCTGCATGGGGTCATCGGCGTCAGGTGCTTTGGGGGGCGGAGCTGCGCCGTCCGGGGCATCCCCGGCGCGCTGCCCTGCATCGACGTTGCGCTTTCCGGAAGACGTCATGCTTTCCTCCCCAGGTTGGTGTAGCCCCCGCTGAGATACTTCTTCATTTCTTCCGACTCGTTTCCAGGGCCGTATCCCGTGGTCGCAGGCTTCCATGCACCGACCCCGCCCAGACCGCCGTCTTCGGCCTTGGTGATGCGGACGAGGGTTTCTTTGGGGACCGTGTTCACTCCGTGATTATCGACCGCAAAACCGAATACGAATTTCATGGCACCGGTCTGCTTGTGAAAGAGGTATCCGTCTGGTGCATGGGAGGGAGCCAGCTTCTGGTGATGCTTTGGTGAGAGCCGTAGCGATAATTGGACTGGTAGCCGGTGCCCGCGGCCAGCGCCTGTCCATCGGGCCTGCTCTCGTGACCTTTGACGCTGCGCTCGGTGCCAATCCACCCGGTGTGTTTCATGATCGTCATGCCATAGGGCAGGGACAAATTGAACTTGACCCGCACCATGCAGCGGAAGGCTTTAGAGCGTGGATCATCCGGATTCCAACCGACGAAGGGACGATCGGCCGGGTTGGCATCCACATAGACGTAATCCCCTTCTTTAAAGCCGCTGTCCTTGGCCGCCTGGGGGTTCATCTGAATCTGTCGGTCACCCACTCCCGGAGACCGTTTGTCGCGGCGATAGGGGTCGCTGAAGCTCGTGCTCCAAATCCAGTTCCAGTCCACCGTGGACCACGATGAGTGGGTGGTGTGCCGGCTCTTGGGCGTCGAACAGAAGTAGCGGAACCCTTGCTCCCAGAGCGGATTGACGGTCTTCTTGACTTCGCTCCAAGGCATCTTGACATTGCGCACCGAACGCATATCCGGGTCCATCTCGTCAAGCGGGATCCCGTAATCGTTGGGGCGGATATAGGCGGAGCTCGAGACGATGACATTGGGGAGATAGGGCGTTGCTTCGGGACCTTCGCGGTGCACGATGAGATTCTCGCCATACTCAATGGCCTCGTGCAGATCGCAGTAGGCCGACAACCGGCCATTGTCGGTATAGAAGGGGATGCTGTCGTTAATCTGTTCGTAGAATGGAACTCGGGGATAGGTGCGGAAGAGCATCAATGCCGCGCCCGGTTCACCGCCGTACTCGCCTGCGATCATCTTCTCGAGATCATAGGGGCCATCTGCATTGCGGGTTGTCGTGCAGCTGTCCAGCACCCGCTGGAGATACACTGCGGACTTCTGCTCCGTGATGTACTTCCAATAATCGGCGAAACGTCGATCGTCGTTGATCTTGGCCAGGGCGCGACCCACTCCGGCAAAGATCTCGGCGTCGTCCTTGGAGTCGTGGACCGGCTTGACTCCATCACCGCCCCAGACCTGGAGGAAGGGATTGGAACAGGATCCCCCCATTTCCGAATCCTGAAACTCGACCCAGGAATTGGCCGGCAACACCACATCGGCGTATTCCGCAGAGGCGGTCCATTCCACCTGCTGATCGACGATCATGTCGATCTTGGGAAAGCAATTTACGATCAGGTTGTAAACCCACTTGGCCTGGTTGATCAGGTTGGCATTGTTGTACCACATCAACTTAGTGGGGGTGGGCATGTGGGTTTTACCGGTAAAGACCTTCCGTCCCTGGGAGGGCGTATCGACGATCAGGGGCCGTTCTCCATGGCCCCAGAAGGCAACATCATCGCCATAGCTGTAGTTGTGCAGATGCTCGTGGTCGATGCGGACGTTCTCGTCGAGTACGGGTTTGAAAGGATTTTCGTGACTGTAAGCGCCCACGCCGGGGCCGGTCCAGGAGGAGGCCTGAAAGAGGCCCCCTTTGTAGTTGCCGGCCCAGGTAAACACGCCGGAGCCATGCTTGCCAAAGTTGCCCGTCAACATCAAGGGAAGATGGCAGGCCCGGTTGTGTAGCGTGGCGTGGAAGTAGTGGTTTGTGCCTTCGCCATGGTGGATCGAGACGGGATGCCCCGCCTTAGACGTTTCCCAGATATCCCGCGCCAGGCGCTCGACCAGCTCTGGCTTGGCGCCGCTGATCTCTTCGACGGTCTGGAGGTCGTAATCCGCGAGATGGCGTTTGTACATCTCGTATACCGGCATGACTTCAACCTCTTGGCCATCCACCAGACTCACCTTGAAGGTGCCGATCAGGGCGGCATTTTGATTCGCTTTACTGCCGACATCCTCGCGGCTAATCGCGACGACACTGCCCGTCAGCTGGTCCCAGAGGGTGAAGTCGCCAATCCGTTCGCGCTGATCTTCGGTCAGACCCTGGATCTTGAAGGAAGGTCCATCGCTAATATCCACAGTCTCGTATCCCGGGATGACCTCTTCGGGCCGCAGCCGGCGCAGCGTGTCCGTGCGAACCAAGAGCGGGAAGTCGGTGAACTGCTGCATAAATGTTTCGTCGATCCAGTTGTTATCCATCAGGATCTTGGTCACACCCAGCAGCACTGCAGTATCAGAGAGGCCGGGGCGAGTTCCAATCCTATAATCCGCTTTGGCCCCGGGCGCG
>PVBE011018346.1_pt1 | contig 20273 bp, 17 predicted proteins | sample 1631181 | NCBI WGS metagenome assembly PVBE01 (sample SAMN08397723, study PRJNA350692) | Marine metagenome, whole genome shotgun sequencing project. | isolation source: water | place: Pacific Ocean | collected 2012-04 | reverse complement strand
TATTACGTGTCCCAACAACCTTCGGTGCGATCGGATACTCCCGCGATCAATTTCCTCAAAGGGCAGGAGATGGCGCAGAATCAGAGCAAGTTCGCAACGGAACCGATGTCCTGGGCGGTGCTCGGATTCGCGGTGGTGGGGCTCTCGGCCGGCGTGACGCGAGAATGGGCCCGTCGGGAAAAAAGCGTCTCGACCGTGAGCTTGAGCGGGTTGGCATTTTTCCACCGCCGTCGCAGAGTTTGTTAAGTCGGATATTTGGGCGCGGCTGACGCGATTAGCGTCAAGGAAGAGCTCGCGAACGGGTGGTCGCGCCGGCGATGAGAACGCCTGCGGGAGCACCTTTCACCGGCCGCCGCCGTAACGTTCAGTCAGGTTTGTGCTAGGGGGTCGGCGTGCCGCGAGATCTTGCCGTAGGCAACGGTTCCATGCTGGTCAACTTCGACCATAGCTACCTGATTCGCGACCTCTACTACCCCCATGTGGGACTTCACAACCATGTGGCGGGGTCGAAGTGCCATTTTGGTGTTTGGGTGGACGGCGAGTTCAGCTGGGTCAAGGATTCGGGATGGCAGCGCGATCTGCGGTATGAAAAATCCACGCTCGTCACCGATGTCCGGCTGCGAAATGAAAACCTCGGCATCGAGATGAGATGCGCGGACTGCGTCGACTTCCACCGGCCGATATATCTACGAAGAATCGCGATCAAAAACCTTCGGAGCAGTCCCCGCGACGTGCGCATCTTTTTCCACCAGGATTTCAATGTCTATGGGGACGAGATCGGGGATACCGCATATTTCGACCCGGAGCCCCGATCGCTGATCCATTACAAACGCAAGCTTTGGTTTTGGATAGACGTTCAGACCCGCTCCGGCTTCGGCTGGGACGACTTTGCTATAGGCGAAAGCTCCGGAGCCGGACTCGAAGGCACCTGGCGAGATGCTGAAAACGGCGAACTCGGGGGCAACCTTGTCTCTCAGGGGGCGGTGGATAGCACCGGGGCGACGCATCTAAAGCTCGACGGTGACGGATCGGACGAACTCTATTACTGGATATCGGTGGACCGCGACTACAAGGACCTTCGAGAACACAACGATTCACTCAGGGAGCGCGGCGCGGAATCTCTCATCAATCGGACGAGGCACTATTGGCGCTTCTGGGTGACCGGTTCGAAAACAGGTGAAGCGGATCTGGACCAGCGGCTTACCGATCTGTACCACCAGAGTCTTCTGATCGTAAGAACTCAGGTTGACAATGGCGGTGCGATCATTGCCGCAAACGACACCGATAATCTTCAGTTCAATCGGGACGTTTACAGCTACATGTGGCCGCGCGACGGCGCCCTCGTGGCCGATGCGCTCGGCAAGGCTGAGTTCGGGAATCTAACGCAGCAGTTCTACACGTTTTGTGCTGGCACGATTCGGGCTGAAGGGTTCATGGCCCATAAATACGGGCCTGATGGTTCCGAGGGCAGTTCATGGCATCCGTGGGCCACGGCCTCGGGCGAGTTGCAGCTGCCGATCCAAGAAGATGAGACGGCTCTCGTCTTATGGGCCCTTGGACGTCAGTTTGATCGAGATTTAAATGTCGAGGCGATCAAGCCTCTCTATGCGGAGCTGATCAAGAAGGCGGCGGATTTCCTCTGCGAATTTCGAGACCCGGAAACCGGTCTGCCGAGTCCGTCATACGACCTCTGGGAGGAACGGCACGGCGTCCATGCCTGGACCGTGGCATCGGTCTGGGCGGGGTTGCGCGCGGCTGCGGCATTTGCCCGCGGATTTGGCGAAACCGAGGTCGAGAGCCGCTATCGTGGAGTCGCGGATTCGGTGAGGGACGCGGCAGAGCGTCACTTATACGACGAGACGGAGGGCCGATTTCTTCGGAGGATCGTTCCCAACGACTCGGGCGGTTATGAGAAGGACATGGTGCTGGACGCCAGTCTCTACGGGCTGTTCTATTTCGGAATGTTTTCAGCCGACGATCCCCGGATCGTTGCCACGATGACCCGTATCAAGGACCGTCTGTGGGTGCGAACCGACGTGGGCGGAATCGCGCGCTACGAAAACGACTATTACCACCAGGTGAGCACCGATGTTGAGGTGGTACCCGGCAACCCATGGTTCATTTGCACGATGTGGCTCGCTCAATGGTATGTGGCAACCGCTACGAAGCCGGCGGACCTCGCCCCGGCCAAGGATCTGATGAACTGGGTCGTGGATCGCGCCCTGCCCTCGGGAACGCTGGCCGAGCAGATCAATCCCTATTCGAACGCGCCGTTAAGCGTTTCGCCGCTTACCTGGAGTCACGCAACGTATATCGGACTGTTCCGTGAGTATTTGATCAAGTACCGGGAGTTGACGGCCGGCCGGCGAAGGAAGCAGGCGCAGCGATCGGCTTGGGGAGGGGCCGGGTCCGTAGCCCTCTAACACGCGCCGCGCCGCGAGACGCCCAGCGCTGGATGGTGTTCGATCGGCATCTAGCCGCGTTGGGCGATCCTCGATGCTCAGCAAGCCGCAACTTGAACCCGAAATGACGCGATGTTCTTGTGCGGGGATAATTCGGTCACGTTTACGGGTGTCATGTCGAACTCTTGGCCAGGATCCACGAAGTGCTCAGCGTCGAGGCCTAAATGCTCTTGTTCACGGAAAACGCCCGGGAGGAGCTACGTCTGCGGGGCGAGCAGCCCGAGTATTCGGCTGCGATCGCGAGGCTCAGCAGGAAATTAGACGCTGAATCGAAGTCCCGGGTGAGCGTGCGGACGGAGCGCGCCGGGTACTATCACGACTACTTCTGCCCGGATCATGCGAAACAGCTCGAATTTGACGCGGAAAGTCCCGAGACGCATAAGTGTCCCGTGGACGGCCGGTCGTTCGGTGGCGAAAAACTCGACGCGGCATGGCTGTGGTTTCTAAACGATCGCCTGAGTTCGATCGCCTTCGAATCGGCCGTGCTGGGCGTTTCTACGGGTCAGGAGGACTATTTAGAGTCCAGCCGGTTTGTCTTGACCGAGTATGCCCGGCAGTACGAAAGCTACGAACCCGATCCAACTTTTCAATTCTCGGGAAGGGCGTGCTTTCACGCGCTCGATGAAGCCGTTTGGCTCATACATTTAACTTGGGCCTACGACTTGGTTTGGGGTAACACCCCGAACCGCAACGCTGGATACGTCCGCACCCGACTGCTGGAGCCCGCCGCCGATTGGATAGCGAGCCGGCGCCGCCGGCGAATCCACAATATCGAGTGCTGGTTGAACGCGGCGGTAGTGACGGCCGGTGCGGCCTGCGGAAGGGTCGATCTCATCGAGGAGGGCCTGGAAGGCGCGCATGGGTTTCGCGAACAGATTCGCCGCGGTGTCCTCGGGGATGGTCTCTGGTACGAAGGCAGCCTTAGCTACCACTTTTACACGCTTGCGGCCCTAATGTGGACTTCAAGAGCCTGCGAGGCCGTAAAACCCGACCTGGCGCGATCTCCAGCCCTCGAACGAATGCTTCTGGCCCCCATCGAGCTATCGGCCGCGGACGGATCGCTCCCCTCGAACAACGACTGCTGGAATCCCATCAATCTCACTGGCCGCTGCGGCCACGGTATTCCCGAGCCTTCAGACTTTTACGAGACAGGCTGGGCCTGGTACCGACGAACGGAATTCGCGGCCGCGCTTCAGCGCGCTCGTTCGCATCGACCACGGGACTCCGTCTGGGTGCTCCTCGAGGGACGGCGAGTGCTGCCTGAAAGTGGTGCGTCCCGTGTCGAGCCGAGCGTTGCATTCCAGGACTCCGGGCTTGCAGTTCTCAGAGGCGGTTCCCTTCGGTTGATCCTGAAGTATGGTCGGCACGGTGGCGTGCATGGCCACTACGACAAGCTTGGACTGTCAATCTACGGAGAAGGCAGGGACTTATCTGCGGATCTCGGAACACCCGGATTTGGCGTTCGACTCAGCGACCGCTGGTACACCCACACGGCGAGTCACAATACCGCACTGGTCGATGGCAATCGCCAGCCGCCCGGTTGGGGATCGCTTTTGAAGTTTGAGACGGCGGGAGACTTCCAATTGGCCGATTCCGCCGTAGGGTGGACAAAGCCACCGTACAAGGGCGTTCGGTTCCGGCGCGCGGTACTACTCAAGCCGCCGTATTTCATCGATCTGTATTCTGTGGCCGCCCCGGAATCCCGGCAATTCGACTGGATTTACCACAATAAGGGAACGCTTCGAGTTCCGGGGGAGCCAGCACTGGAGGACGGCGCCGCGCCGCATCCGGATTTGACGGGCTGGGCACGGATTCATGGAGTGCGGACGGTTCAATGGACTGACGGATATGAAACCGGTTTGACCGTATTCCTCGGCGACGCTGACACGGGCGATCTGTATTCGGCGGAGGGTCCGTCGAACCCGGCATCTGAATCGCGCATGGCGATTGTCCGGCGCTTGCGCGCCGATCGAGGCTTATTCGTTGCGGTGTTCTGTCCGTGGCGCCGCAGGTGTCCCGTCCAGGGCGTCCAACTGGAGTCAGAGGAGGAGAATCGCGTGGGGCGGCTGACAGTCGATGTGGACGGTTACCGCGATGTTTGGGACTTTGGATCGTTTGACGGCCATGCGGAGCTCGAGGTTTCGCTAAACCGCAAATAGAAGACTGGACGACCTAGATCCGATCTAAATCAGCCCAAGTTCGGCCAGTTTGTCGTGATCCATTCCCAGAGCGTGTCCGACTTCATGAAGAACCGTGCGCCGCACCTGTTCGCGCAGCTCGTCAACTCCGCGAGAGTCTTGTTGAAGCGCGTTGCGGTAGATAACTATCCGGTCGGGGACGACCATGCTGTAGGCGGTGTTCCGCTGGTTGAGTGGAACTCCAACATATAGGCCGTAGAGTCCCGGACCAGGTGTGGCGTCCATTTCAGCGAGGTCGTCCGGGTTCGGGGTGTCTTCGATGACGATCGCGACGTTTTCGAGACGATCGAGCAACGCTTCAGGAAGCGAGTCGATCGCTTCATCGACCAGCGTCTCAAAATCGATTGGCGACGTCATCGACCCGCGACCCTCGATTTGCGGCCGGTTCGGGACAGCCGGCCCTTAGAGAAGTGGGTACGGTAGCCAGCCATCGATCGTCCCTGGGTTCGACTCACCCGCAATGTGCCGCCTGGCCGCGTCAACGACCTTGAGATAGGCGCCGTCGGGATCTGGAACCAGCATGTCATTACGAACCTCGATCCTCCGCGGGTCCTCAGCGGTCTCGTATCGGGTGGCGGACGCGACAGAGCGCCTGCCGGATACCAACGCCTCAGCCTCGGAAAGTTCAAGTTCGACCAGGGCGGTCACTTCGTCGGGCTGAAGCTCGTAGGTGTCAACCGGACGATCGTTGATCCAGAGATAGGTCTGGTGAAGCTCACGGTCGATCATATGCGGGTCCGTAGCTTCAGCCCAACGCCGGACTCCGAGAAACGACAGATCTTGCACATTGGGTCGGACCCCCAGCTCCTCGTCCAGCTCTCGAAACGGATCGGTTTCGCCCAGGCGGACATGGCCCGCGGAGGTGGTATCCAATTCCCCCGGCCAAGCTGCCTGCGAGGGATGTCTCTCTTGAAAAAGAAGTCCGTATGATCCGTCGACGGTGCGGTGCACTATCCAGAACTGGATCGTGAGGTGCCAAAGGCCGATCCGATGAATCTGCGACCGCGTGCAGGCATGGCCCGTTGGTTCGCCTGACGGGTAGTAGACAGCCAGCAATTCGTCTACTGCTGCGGGCATCTTGTTCCAATTCCCCGGTGAGATACGTTAAACGTACGACAGGATCGGTTGCACACGTCGATTATCCTTTCTATCCCGCTGCACTTCGGGATGGAGGTCCACGGGACCGGGTTTCATCACGACGGTGATATACAACCGCAATCCGGATCCCCAATCCATTCAGGCGACGTTCCAGGGAGAAGGTGGACCGATCGTGAAGGCGGGAGTCGACGGTGAGGAAGAGCGACTGCCGCTTGGCGTGGTGGACCTGGGTTTGGCGGGGCTACCGCGCTATTCGACGCGCCGTGGGGTCAGAAGATCTATTTCATCGGCGGCGGGACGACGATGTACCGGTATCCCGATACGGTGCGCATGCTCACGCCTTCGATAACCGGGTAGCCACAGCCTGATCTGACATTGCCGGCGGGGTCTCTAAACTGATCCCATGCAGGACCTGAGAACACGCCTGAAAAGCCGGTTGCGGAGTCGGGACTTGTGGTGGGTGCTTGTGTGCCTGCTGCTTGGAGCGGGACTTCGCGTTGGCTTGTTACTTACCAGCCTGACCGAGATTTCGTCGGACGAGGCCGTACCCGGCCTGCAGGCGCGGCATATCTGGCTGACGGGCGCGCGGCCCCTCGTGGACTACGAAAACCCTCCTCACGGTTCGATGGAAATGTATCTAACGGCCGGCGTTTTCGCGCTCTTCGGATCGTCCGCATTGACGTTGCGGCTGGTCCCGTTGGTCTTTGGCCTTGCGTTCGTCCCCTTGTCATATGCGCTCGGCCGGGTGGCGCGGTCGGCGTCCGTGGGTCGGTGGTCGGCGCTGTACGCGGCTATCGGTCCGGCGTTCCTGGAAATCTGGCAGCTGAAGGCCGGTTCCGGTTACGTGATCGTGCTAGCACTCGGGGCGGCGTCGTTGCTCGTCCTGCACTGACTGGCGTACCGGCGTTGGGGCGTACCCGCTTACGCGCTGCTCGGATTCCTGCTGGGCATTGGGTTTTGGAATCACCCCGTGATGTTCTATTTCTGGATTGTTTCCACCGTTGCGATCGGATTGCTTGTGGCGAGGGGATTCCGCGACGTGCGAAGTCGGGGATTGAGCGCTGTCTCAAAGATATCGAATGTGGCGGCGCTTGCAGTTGGAACGGGGATCGGTCTAGCGCCGCTGATCGCGCACAACGTGAGGAACGACTGGGTTACGTTTCAAGTCCTCGGCCGGTCCGAGGCCGCGCTGCCGAATCCGCTTTCGGCTCTAAAGGACGTGTTCGTAGTCGCCGCGCCGATAATGCTGGGATTCACCCAGCCGACGAGCAGCGCCGGCGAGGCGGAACGGATCATTCACGAAACCGCATGGTGGCATGGCGTCGGAGTGGCCGTTGGCGCTCTCCTGTTTGCGTGGACGATTTGGCATTTCAGGGGGTCGATTCTGTCGATTGTGTGGCTCAGATTGCCGGCGGATGCGGGCAGTCTCATGCTGGTCGCACTAGTCGTTACGCCCGCCCTATTTTCGCTGAGCCGGTTTCGCGACTTTCTTACGGAGCCAAGGTATTTGATGCCGATTTTTGTGGCGATGCCGCTAGTAATCGGGGTGATCTTGGGCGCGAGCGGGCGTGTGCGACAGATGGCAGGGCGGGCGGTAATCGTCGCCGCGATTGTCTTAAATGTTGTCGGCGTAATTCGAATCGATCCTGCGTTGAACTTGCCGTGGGAAGAGGGCGTGTCTCTGCAAAACTCCAACCGCGATCTAGTCGCGTTTCTCGAGGAAAACCAGCTCGACCGGTTCTATGGCGACTACTGGACGGTGTATCCGGTGATGTTTGAGAGTGGGGAAAGGTTGCTGGGGTCTGCCGTCCGCGACGGCACTGATATCGGTTGGAACCGATACATCCCCGCGGCACACGCAGTCTCGGTGTCGGAAGGCCCCGCAGTCGTTCAAATAGCTGGCACCGAGGCCGAGGCTCGATTCAGGCGACTGCTTTCAAGTCGAATGATCGATCACAGTGAGGCGCGGGTTGGCGCCTACACGGTCTACTGGGGCTTCACGGAGCGAGTGTTTGATTTCTGACGCGGAGTATCTCCATTTCAGTTGGGGCACATATGGCTGAGCGCAAAGCGTGGGATTGGGAGAGCCTGGGCCAAGACATCGGGACCTGGGAGAGGCCTTCCGGGGCCGTTGAACAGTTCGTGAGCAGTGTGACGAGCCTGGGCGCGATACGCGTCTGGGATTTGGGTTGCGGCATCGGCCGGCACACCGCCTTGCTCGCACGGTCCGGGTGCCAGGTCTACGCTACGGATCTCAGTTCGAGTGGGGCCCGCATGACCGAGAATCGCCTTCGATCCGAGGGCCTGAAGGCGATGGTGTGCGTGGCCGATATGGTCGCAGCGCCTCTCGCCAGCGGTCGGTTTGACGCGGTTTTGGCGTTCAATGTGATCTACCACGGGACTCGGCGCGACGTTGTCTCGTCTGTCGCCGAAATCTCGCGTGTTCTGCGTTCCAGGGGACTCGCGCTCATCACGTTTCAGTCGACGCGCAGTTCCAAATTCGGGTCGGGCCGACCGGTGGACAAGAATACGTTCGTGGCTGTGGGTGGGCACGAAGACGGAATACCCCACTTTTTCGCGGACGGCAACGATGTGAGAGATCTTGTTGGAGCAGACTTTTCGATTCTTGAATTGAGGCATGATGAGGAGCCTGTGCCAGGGGCTTCGGAGAAAGATCGAAACTGTCATTGGATAGCCTGTGTTCGTCGGAAGTGACCAAGCACTCGTGACTTTGTTTGTAACGGAGTCAGATTGATGCGATTCGGATGCTGCTCGAAGTTGGAAAGGCTGGAGGCCACCAGGGAGGCTGGTTTTGATTATGCCGAGATGCAGGTCGGCGTCCTTGAGCCGGAGGCGGCGGAGTCGAAGTTCGCAGAAACTCGCCGGCGAATAGCGGATGTCGGTCTGCCGGTGGAGGCGTTCAACGTGTTTATTTCGCCGACGCTCCCGGTCGTCGGGGAACGCATCGATCGACAGAGGTTGGACGCGTACCTGGATACCGCGCTCGCGCGCATGCAGGAGGTGGGCGCGAGTATCGTTGTGTTTGGCAGCGGCGGGGCGAGGTCGACGCCTCGCGGATTCGACCGAAGGCAAGCCATGGATCAAATCGCCGATTTTCTCCACACGGTCGCCGAGAAACTCGACCGCACCGAATTGACGCTGGCGATCGAACCGCTTTATAAGATCGCGTCCGACAACATAAATACCGTCGAGGATGCGCTCAAAATGGCCCGACGCGTCGACCATCCTCGAATCAAGGTTCTTGCCGACATGTTTCACATGGCCTACGAAGACGACAAACCGGAAAACTTGTTTGAGGCTCGCGCGGATTTGCGGCACGTTCACGTGCCCGTCCCGCAGCTCGATGGAATGTCACCACGTCTGTGGGATGAACTCTACGTTGAGTTCTTAGGAGCCTTACGGTCGGCGGGCTACGACGCTCGAATCAGCATCGAGGATAACGGCGGTAGATTTCAGGATTTTCAAACCGAGGCCCGGCAGGCTCTGGAATACCTTAAGGACAGTTGGGCAGAATGAGCGCGGACATGCATTTTTCCATTGATGACTTCATCGACGAGCTTGAGCGTCAAACTTCGCGACCGCTCGCGTTTCAATCCGAAACAAAGGATGAGTGGATTCTGTGGAGATCGCGGCTTCGATCCAAGTTGTTCGAGCTGATGGAACCCTTGCCCGAACCGGCGCCGCCCAACCTGAGAATTCTCGAAAGCGTCGATCTTGACGGAATAATCCGGCACAAGGCCGTCTATTCGACGGAAGCTGCGGTGGATGTTCCGGCATTTCTTTTCGTTCCGGATGGCGCCGGTGCTAATGGAAGCCTGCCCGGCCTGGTGGCGCTTCACGGGCATGGAATAGGCAAAGACAGCGTCAGCGGCGAATCGTCTGGCGATGAACCGCACAATAATTACGCACTCGAGTTCGCGAAGCGCGGCCATATAGTGCTTGCTCCCGACGCCCGCGGATTCGGAGAGAGAAGCGAAGGATTCGGACAACGAGAGCCAGGCCAGACCACCGGAATATTCGGATCGCGGGACGGATGCAACGTGAGCTTCCTCAAAACGATGCTTTTCGGGATCAATTTGATGTCGCGAAACATCTGGGACGACATAAAGGCCGTGGATGTTCTTTCGTCGAATCCTGCCGTGGACGCCGACCGTGTCGGTTGCGTGGGCTTGTCATTTGGCGGGACCCGAACCATGTATCTCGCCGCGGTCGATCCGCGAATCAAAGTTGCGGTCATGAGCGGCTATCTGACGACATTTGCCAAATACGCTCTTGAAATGGGCAACTTTTGCGATTCCCAATTCCTTCCAGGCATCTACAGATATGCGGACGTCCCCGATATCGTAGGGGCCATCGCGCCCCGGCCTCTCCTGGTGGAAGCGGGGATTCGCGATTCCGGGTTTCCGGTAGAAACCTCCCGCGAGGCCCACAAAGTGTTAGAGCGAATCTACGCGGTGGCCGGAGCGTCTGACCGGCTGGCCAGGGATGAGTTTGACGCGGGACACCAGTTCAGCGGGCGTCTGGCATTCGACTTCGTGGGCAAGTGGTTGTAACGATATTCTTGGGCTAACGCCGGGATGACGGCCCGCGAAATCCTAAATGCGGAAGACGATGGAATCTTCGAGCAGGCGCTGGCGCTACTCCAGAGAGTCTACGGCGGAAGCCAGTCCTATTATCGCGTCGTTCGGGAACTCGATCCCCTTTTAGAGCGTCGGGATTCGCTCGTCGCAGTGGTTGGCGGAAGGGTGGCTGGCTACTTGCAGGTGCTGCCTCGGGAGATGCGCGTTGGACGTTCAATCTTGCGAGTGGCGGGTCTGGCATGCCTTGCCGTCGATCCAGCAGAGCGCGGCAAGGGTCACGGGCGGGCGTTAATACAGTCCGCGCTGCGTCGCATCGCGAGCGATGGGTATCACCTGTCAGCCGTCTTTGCCGAGTCAGACGATCCGTACGGCGAATTTGGCTTCGAGACGCTTCCAATCGATACCTACGTGAGCAGTTTGGACCAATCGGGAGAATATCCAGCGACGCCGGGTGTCCGCCGATTGGACCCCAGGAGCGATCTCGCATGGATCGCCGCGGTCCACGGCGGCTACGGCGCATCGTACGCCGGCCCGCTGGTGCGGTCGCTCGGGTGGTGGTCGGGAAACATGAAGTGGATGCCGGAGAACCCCGAGTCCTCGTTCGTCTTGGCGCGGGACGGACGAATTGTCGGATATGCACGAGCCAGATATCCGGTTGCCGAACATGGTGACGGCGCTGGAGATTTCTACTCAATAAGCGATCTTGCCGCCGCCGCCGAAGAAAGCGAAAAGACATTGCTTATGACGTTGGTTCAGGACGCCAAGTCCAAAGGCTTTCGGAACGTTGCCGGCCAGGCGCCGGTTGCTCATCGGGCAGTGGAACTCCTGCGAGACATTGGAGTATCCGCGCGCGTAAAGAGCGACGCAAGAATGAAAGTGAAGCTCGTTGATTTGAGGGGGCTGTTCGAATGGCTGCGGCCGGAATTCGCCGCGGCGCTATCGCGATCGTCGGCCGGCGGCTCCGGAACGGTTGGCATCCGAGTGGGGTCGCAGTCAGCCGAGCTTTGTCTCCGTAACGGCACCGTTGAGGTCAATGAGACGGAGACAGTGCCCCCAGTCGACGTCTCCGAGGCGGAACTGTGGGCGCTTGTCTTCAACGGTACTGTGCCGCCCAATGCGCGCGGCGACCAAAGGGAAGTCATCAAGACTCTATTTAGGAAGCGCGAATTCGCCTTTTGGCGTGCCGACGCGTTTTAGCCTATTCGCCTTCGATGGTCAGGTACTGTCTCTGAACCCAGCCGCCGTCTACGATCTCGACCCACTCGATGTCGTCGATGGTCTGCCTGGTACCTGTCAGCAAGATTTCGGCGCTCTCCGGAAGAATCTCGAGGACCTCCGTATCCGTCGTAGGCTCCTCCCGAACGTTCAAGCCTTCAGCCGGGTCGACAGTCGCAGAAATCGGCGTTGGGGTCGCGGTCGGTGAAGGCAGCGGAGTGCGCTCCCCGCCTGATGCCGGAGGCGGGATTATCAGAATGTCACCGACCTTGATGTCATCCGTATCCTCGATTTCGTTGGCCGCCGCCAGTTCGCTCGTCGTGAGCCCGAAACTGTCGGCGATCTCCGACAGCGTGTCGTCGGGCTGAACTTCGTACTCCTGCGGGGTGCTGGTGGGGGTAGGAGCCGGAGTTTCAGTAGGCGGCTGGGGAGTGGGAGTGGGAGTCGATGTAGCGAGAGCCAGAGCAGTCGAGGTGGGTGTGACCGTGGCCCCCGGCGAGGCCGCGTTCGGGGCCACCGTTACCACCGATATCGCCAGGGTTGGTGGAACGAGAACTTCGGACTGCTTGTCTTCGGTGGGGGCAGCCGCCTGTTCATCGCCGCCGAACGCATTTACGAGCAAGAAGACAATCAGAACTATGACGACGACCGGAACGGCCACGAACGTCAAGAAAAGTCGATAGCGTGCCAGATCGCCCACTACGCTCCTAGCATTCCGAACTCATTCAGTCCGGCTTCGCACGGACCAAATGGCGGCACTCGATCGGATTGTTGGATCAGCCGGTTCCGAGCCTTTGCTTTCCCCAACCGAAGTTCAACAACCCGAGCAAATGTTAGCCCATCATGACGCGGCAATACAGCGAAGAACGAGTGGTTTGCATCGTCACAGACGGCGGACAGGCTAGCTGAATCGCTCTTCTTCGAACGGATCGCCGCGCATGTGGTACCCGTTGACCTCCCAAAAACCCGGTCTATCGCCTGGCAAGAACTGAAATCCGTTGACCCACTTCGCGCTCTTCCAGGCGTAGAGATGGGGAACCATCAGGCGAACCGGTCCTCCGTGTTCGCGCTGAAGCGGTTCTCCATTGCGCCGTAGGGCGAAAAGGTTCTCGGCGCGGTCCAGATCATCGAGAAGAAGATTTGTCGTGTATCCGCCGTAGCAATGCACCATCACGGCGGTTGCCTCGGGCAGGGGCTGGGCCTTTTCAAGAATGGCGCGGACGGGTACTCCGCCCCAGTCGTTGTCCATGACGCTGAACGACGTCACACAGTGGAAATCGGCGTGAACCGCCACTGAGCCCGCGGCCAGGAACGTCTGAAAATCTAGAGTGAGTTCCCGTTCGACCAAGCCTGTTATCGAAAACTCCCAGTCCGCAGGGTCGACATCCGGGGTCTGACCATAAGTCAAAACCGGCCAGTTGGTTACGGTGTGCTGGCCGGACGGGAGCCGTTCGCCGTACGCATTGTCGACCTCTTTGCGGCTGGCTCGATTCGAACCAAAAAGGTTTTTTACCATCTTCTAATTGAGATCCGGTGCAGCGCCGTCGGGCAGGTTCCAGAGGGTTCCGGCGGTCTTCCCAAGTATCCATACCTTGTCGTCATCCGACAAGAACGGCAGATGGCTTTTGACATGGTCCAGGGCGGATTCGTAGCCGCACGCTTTGAATATGTTGGGAAAGTCGGTTCCCCAAAGCATCCGCTGAGCACGAAAGGCTTCCCACGCCAGCTTGACGAGCGGGATGGTGTCTTCGTACGGGAAATCTTGCCTGGAGGCATAAAAGAGGCCCGAGAGCTTGATATGTGCGCCCGGGAGCTCAGCGAGGTCGAGGACCGAGCGGAAACTCGGATACGGCGCGCCCTCGGTAACGTCGGGTTTCCCCAAATGGTCCACGACAAAGCGCACGTCTTTGAATCGCGACGCCAGAGTACGAAGTCTCCCGGCGTGGTGCGGCTCGATTTGCGTGCATACGACCAGATCTTGATCGGCGGCCACCCTCCATAGGGCATCCACCGTGCCGTCCGTGAGCCAAAGGCCCTCGTCGTCGCTGTCCAGATTGAGTCTGAATCCCTGAAATCGACCGGACCTGGTTAGAGCCAAGAGATCGGAAGCGGCATCGGGGGATCTCGGGTCCACGAGCGCGATTCCGATGAGCCGGTCGGGGCTCTCGGCCAGGGAGTCGGACAGGTATGAGTTATCCCACCCGTAAGGTTGCGGCTGGACCGCCACGGCCACGTCTACGCCACTGATTCCCATGGTGATGATCAGCTGCTCCAGAGGCGCCGGGTCCGGATCATACGGGGCAGTCGGCGCATGGGGATACTTCACCGAATTTGCTGAGAAGATGTGTACATGGGAATCAACGATCACTCGAAGCTCCAGCCGGAAATCGAATGCGACAAATCGTGAGCGATCCGGCGGCTATGGAATTCGAAACGGGATCGGTTCAATCTCGGTGAAATTCCCCGCTCCGTCCTGCGCCAGAACCATAAGAGTGTGCTCCCCAGGAATCGAATTCCACGTTACCCCGTAAGGAGGTGTTAGCGATTCGGCCACGAATTCTCCGTCCACGAAGTAGGTCACCGATCGGATTACGATGTTGTCTGCGGCGTCGACCTTAAACGCGACGTGACCGCGGGGCAGGGTGGCGCCAGGTTCAAGGTCCTTGAGCGCGATCTCGGGCGCCTGATTATCCACCACGAGCTGGCGGTATGCGCTATCGACAGTATTTCCATCGCGACGAACGCTGAGCCTTAGCGTGTACGTGCCATCAGGCAGCTGTACTGTGTCCACCGTCGCGAGGTGATCCCGTGTTTTCTGCTGGCTACCGACTTCGCCGATTTTGACCCAGTCGGTGGGCGTAGTTCCTACCCCATATTCCAGCGTGTAGTCCACAAATCCTGGGCCTCGGGCGTTTCCGCGGACTTCAAGGATGCTGCGGATGTGCTGCCTGTGAGACGGTATCGCAATGGCGACGTCCCCAAGCTCCGTCGGAGAGTCCAAAACCGTCGCCACTTCGTTCGTTGGTAAATGGAAGGGCGAGTCGTCGTCCTGTTCGCGCTGCCACGCCTCAGCCTCGCGCGGCAGCACCGGGTAGACCTTTAGTTCGACTTCGTCTGGAGGTATCGACGGCCCCGCCCTTTTGCCGGTGAGGGTGTGAATTCGAATAGGTTGATGGATGAAGTCCATCTGGGTCGGCTCGGTCCCCGGGATAAACAGTTCTTTGACTTCTTCCGGGGTGTACTGGCTAGGCCGTAAGCCGGAAACGGCATCCACTTCAAGCTCGGTAAATCCATCCGGACGTTCAAACTCTTGAATCGGAAGCCCCTCATGGACTCCGGTCATCACCTGGCGCCAGATCGGCGCGGCTCCCCTTGCGCCCGATACTCGATCCATTTCGGAATTGTCGGCATTTCCGACCCAGACGGCGGTTACGCGACTCGGCGTGTAACCAACGGTCAGGGCATCCCTGAAATCGTTTGTGGTGCCTGTCTTAACGGCTGCAGGCCGATTGTCCAGAGTGAGAACCTTGCTGTTGCCGAATCCCGGAATCCGCGCCTCGGCGTCCGAGAGGATGTCGGTGATGAGGTAGGCAAGTTGTGGACTGACCGCGCTGGAGCGCTCCGGCGGTTTCAGCGCTTCGATGACGTTGCCCTGGCTGTCTTCGATGCGAAGTATGGGGTTGGGGCGGACATAGGCTCCCCCGTTGGCGAACACTCCGTAGGCGGCGGCAAGATCGAGCAACGGCACCTCTGCCGACCCGAGGGCAAGCGAGGGGCCGAAGCGCTCGGTGCCGCCGGAAATCGGTAGTCCGGTTCGTCGAGCGGTGTCGAGAACTTCCGGAACTCCCGCAAACAGTTGAGTTTTGACCGCGGGGATGTTCAGTGAGCTTCCTAGGGCCACCCGTAGGCGAACGGGTCCCCGGAACTTTTCGTCGTAGTTCATCGGTTCGTAGGGCTCTTGGTCGGGAATGGGGATGACCGTTTTGATATCCATCAGCATGGTCGCGGCGTTGTAACCCTTGCCGAGAGCCGTAACGTACGTGAACGGCTTGAATGCGGATCCCGGCTGCCTGGGAGCCAAGGCCATGTTTACCTGTCCGTCGATATCCTCGTTGGCGAAGTCGAGGCTTCCGACCATCGCAAGAATCTGACCGCTTGCAGGCTCCAGCACAACCACTGCACCGTTTCCAACATCCTGGTCGGCCAGCGTTGCCACATGCTCCCTTGCGGCGGTCTCGGCCTTTGTCTGAAGGGCCGGGTCGATTGTGGTTGTGATTGACCAGCCCTTGCTGCTGATTTCCGGTCCGTACCGGTCCTGCAGATAGTCCACGACGTAGTTGAAGAAGTGCGGCGAAGGGCCGATTTTCGTATCCGGTCTTGAATACACCAGCTCTTCAGCGGCAGCCTGGTCGGCCTGTAGGCGAGTTATGAGGCGGCCCTTGACCATGAGATCCAACACGTTGCGCTGATTGCGAATGGCGGCTTCCTCGTTGACAAGCGGATTTTGCGTTGAAGGGGCGCGAGGTATGCCGGCGAGCATTGCCGCTTCGGCCAGCGTCAATTCGTCGAGGTCCTTGTCGAAGTAGGTCAGCGCCGCCGCCGCGATGCCGTAGGCCCTTTGCCCATAGAAATTTTGGTTGAGATAGAGGCCGAGGATTTCATCCTTGGAAAGCCGCTGGGAAAGCTGATATGCGAGCGCAACCTCGCGGAGCTTTCGCTCCAGGGTTACTTCCTGGGTGAGAAGCGTGTTTCTCACGACTTGTTGAGTGATCGTGCTGAACCCCGAAATGATCGTCCCGCCCTGGAGATTCAGCCAGACCGCCCTGACCACGGCTCGCAGATCGACGCCTGGATTCTCGTAAAAGGTTGCATCCTCGCCAGCGATTGTGGCGTCTTTTACAAGCTGCGGAATGCGGTCGTGGGCTACGACGGTCCGCCTTCCGACGTCAATCAGTTCACCGAGAACGGACCCGTCGCGGGCGTAGACGGTGGAGTTTTGAAAAAACTGGCTCTGGACACCAGAAATGGCTTCTACGGAGGGCAGGTCTTCGAAAAGAGTGGCCGCGGTGGCGAAGACGATGGCCGTTCCGGCGACGAGGACGGCGGCGACGGATGCGACGGCGATGAGTCCCGCGATGGCGGGCAAGGCGGCAAGGGCGAGGAGTTTCGCGGCCTTGCCGCCTTTTCTGCGGTGTCTCCCTCTCAGGGATCTGCGAAGTGGCATTTTGCTGATCGAATCAAGATACCTTCGATTTTAGTGCGGCCGAATTGGCCGATAGCGCCTCGACTCGACCGGAGTTTCGATTGGTAAGCTCTACTCACACCATCACTTTACGGAACAATGAGGGGCATGCCAGCGACGTTACGCACGACCCCTTTGGCGACTCTTGTGACGGTGACAACGACAGCCTTCGCACTTTTTTTGTCCGCAACCGCGTTTCAGATAGATCCGACTTTGGGATTCGTTTCATCGCAGGCGGTCGCCGGGCCAGCTACTTCGGACGGGCCGGCACTGCGCGTCGGCCGTCCCGCGCCCGACTTCGAACTCGAGGATGCAGACGGTCTGATGATTCGGCTTTCCGAAGTCAGCAAGTCCGGTCCGACGTGGATCACCTTTTGGGCAACCTGGTGTGGGCCGTGCCGGGCAGAGGCACCCGACACGGAAGCCGTAGTCCGAGAGGGGGCCGACCAGGGATGGAATTATCTGGCGATTGACGTTGGAGAAAATCGTGAAACTGTTCGAGACTTTCTCGAGCAGTACACGTTTGGTTCGCTGTTGGACCCGGCGCGAACAGTGAGCAGCGCCTACGGAGTCCGTATGCTACCGACTCATGTATTTCTTGATTCTGAAGGGCTGATCGATGAGATTCGACCTGGAATCTTGAACCGCCGGCAGATGGAGTCACGGATCGAACGCCTGCTCGAACAGCGGGCGAATTAGCTCGCCGAGTCCTATTGCCCGCCGACGCGCTCGCCGTTTTCATCAAGTTTCGTGATTTTCTCGTCACCCTTGCGCCGTGGATGATTCTGGCTTTGATCGCGGGTGCGGGAGCGATGGAGACGTTGCGCGGTCGGGCGACGCAGGAATTGCCGGGCGGCCGGGTGCTACTGGTTGGAGCTGGGCTTGTTTTCGCGCTTCCCTCGATCTTCGGGACACTGGGATTTGGATTGTGGCTGGCGTTGACGAGAATGGGATTTATGGTCGTGGCACTGACGGCTGCGTCGAGGCTCGTGAGTAGCGGCGAGAGATCGCAGGCCATCGAGCGGTGGCTGGGTGCCGGGGCGCCGCGACTGAAACATTCGAGTTGGGCGGATCAGGCGAAACGGCTTTGGGGGACGGTGTGGGAGCGGTTTGACCAAGTTGCTCTGTGGTTCATTGGCGCGTGCGCGGTTGCGGGCGTGATTGCCGTCTTCGTTCCGTATCAGGTTGGATTTGACCTGTTCGGCCGCACCACCTGGATCGGCGCTGTGCTGGGAGCGCTTATCGGAACGCTCACCAAGCGTGGGACGGGCATGGAGTTGCCGCTGGCGTCTCTGCTCCTACTCAAAGGCGGAGGGGGTGCCGCTGCGGCGTCGCTGCTGCTCGCGTCGACGCCCTTGTCGTTCAGAGTATGGCGGGACGGGTCGCGGGGCTGGATCGTCGGTTCCCTGACCGTGATTTCCAGCTCCGCGGCTGGCGGCTTCGTCGGTTCGGCGTTCCTATAAACTCAGCCGTAGGACACGCCCTGGAGGGAACCCAGACATGCCCGTGATGACCGGTGGGCAGGCCGTTCTCGCGTCGATTGAGGCGGGGGGCGTGGACACCATTTTCGGCATCCCCGGGGTCCACACGGCGGGAATTTACGATGCGCTTCTGGACCGGCCAAATCTCAACCACATCATGTGCAGGCACGAACAGGGCGCGGGATTCATGGCCGACGGCTATGCGCGAGCTTCAGGGCGAATTGCGTGCGCGCTGACGATAACCGGACCGGGCGTAACCAATATCACCACGCCTCTCGGCGAGGCCCAGGCAGAATCTTCGCCAGTTCTCCATATATGCACGACCCTCGAGGCGTCGATGATCGGGCGAGACGTGGGATTTCTGCACGAGTTGCGAGACCAATCGGGTCTTTTAGGCTCGATAGTGGATTGGCACCGGAGGGTGCGGCGAGTCGCTGATATTCCGGTTGTGGTTGCCGACGCGTTGCATCATATGCGTGCCGGTCGCCCGGGACCGGCATCGATCGAAATCCCTCTTGACCTCGTAGATAGCCGGAGCGATATCACGATTCCGCGAATGGACGTGCCAGAGCCGCTGGGACCCGATCCTGATGCCCTCCGGCAAGCGACCAAGTTGCTGGTAGCGTCCGCAAATCCCGTTATTTTGGCGGGCGGCGGCCTGGTAGCCGCCGATGCGTCAAAAGCCTTGGTTGATGTGGCGGAAAAACTCTCGGCGCCGGTTTTTACGACGGTGAACGGCAAGGGAGCGATTCCCGAGGACCACCCGTTGTCCATCGGCTGCCGGTGGCGCGGCGACCCGTCGTTTGACGGCCTGCTCTCGACCGCTGATGCGGTGCTGGTGGTCGGCTCCCGCCTGAGCGCGAGAAACACGGACAATTGGCGCCTGCCGCTTCCTCGCAACGTCATTCAGATCGACATCGATTCGCGAATCATTGGCCGCCACTACCCGGCGGCCAAAGGTATTCACGCGCACGCAAGACCGACTCTCGAGAAGATGGCGAAGAGCATGCCCGCCCGGCCGCCCGAGTTTCATCAAAAGCGCCTCCGCGAAATCGATGCGATTCGCCGGTCGATTGCGGCTTCCGGCGAAGAACCCGCCCTGGGAATACTGACCGCCGTGCGCGAGGCGCTGCCGCGAGATGGAATTCTGTTCAACGATATGACGACGATTTGCTATCAAGGCCCAAAGCATTTTCCGGTCTACGAGCCGCGAACGTTCTTTTTCCCCACATATTTCGGAACGCTGGGCTTTGCGCTGCCGGCGGCTATTGGCGCCATGGTTGCCATGCCGAAGAAGAAGGTCGTCGTGCTGGTGGGCGACGGCGGGTTCTTGTTCACAAGCCAGGAGCTTGCGACGGCCGTGGCGCTGAAGCTTCCATTGCCAATTGTCATCCTCAACGACCGCGGCTACATGGAGCTTGAAGTTGCCTTTCGACGGACACATCGCCGCACCATCGATTGCAGCCTGGTGACGCCCGATTTCGTCAAGCTCGGCAAGTCGTTCGGGGTTTCCGCCGAACGCGTGGACAATCCCTCCGACCTCTGCCGTGCGATTCGGGCGTCATACCGGCGGCGCAGACCGACCATAATCGACTACAAACTGGACTGAGGGCCGCCTAGCCTCGGGCGACAGCCGGAACTTCCCTGCCGGATTTGATCACTTTTGTAGGAACCAGCCGCAGATCGCCCCGTCGCGTCTTATCGTAGGAATCGACAAACGTGTACGGAGCCTCTTCGAGTTTGAAAATGGCGAGGTCGCCCTGAGCGCCAGGCGCGAGAGTCCCGATCTGGCCTTTCATCCTCATGACATCCGCCGGAGCGGCGGTACACCGGCGAAGGGCGTCGGGCAGATCGAGGCCCAGCAGAAGGAACTTGCTGACTGTTGTGGCTAGGTCGAAAACCGGGCCGTGGAGGTTATATACGTGGAGGTCGCTGCTTATCGTGTGTGGAAGCACGCCTTCGGCAAGAGCACGTTC
>PVBE010433775.1_pt1 | contig 20275 bp, 17 predicted proteins | sample 1631181 | NCBI WGS metagenome assembly PVBE01 (sample SAMN08397723, study PRJNA350692) | Marine metagenome, whole genome shotgun sequencing project. | isolation source: water | place: Pacific Ocean | collected 2012-04 | reverse complement strand
TCCCCCTCTCTATCATCCGCAAACCCGAGAAAACGAACCCGGCCTGGGCACTGACGGGAACAGGCCGTAGCCACGCCCTTCTCCATTCTCGGAAAACAGAAAATGCACTTCTGGGATTTACCGGTTACGGCGTTGTAATAGATCTTCTTGTAGGGGCAGGCTTCGGCACAGAACTGGTAGCCGCGGCAGCGATCTTCGTCGATGACCACCACCCCATCCTCCTTGCGCTTTTCTATCGCCGTGCGAGGACAGGCCTCCAAACAGGCGGGGCGAGTACAGTGGTTACAGATACGCGGCAAATAGAAATAGTGGTTGTTGGGGTGCTCGCCTTCGCCCATATCTTCATCAAAATTTGGACCCCAGGTCGGCTTCGAATCCGGCTTCAGGAATGCATCCGGGTTTCCGCCATTGAATACCTGTTCATGGTTGAATTTCCATGCGTTACCAAACTCCTCCTGAGTCGGCAGTCTTCCCGGCTGAGCCTTGCCGTCCTTAAATCCACCGCCCGTGGATTTGAAGACGCCGCGCGGCGTACCTTCACCAGGCATGGTGCTGACCGTGTTCCACCACATGCCTTCCATACCTTCATTGCGGGTCCAAAGTGTCTTGCACGCCACCGTACAGGTCTGGCAACCCAGGCATTTGTTCAGATCCATTACCATTGCGATCTGACGATCGCTTGCATAGTCGTTACTCATAGCCGGCTCCTCAGGCATCCAGTGTCAGATCCAGCCAGTCGACGGAAAACGCTTTGATACCCGCGCGTTCCTCGTTGGCACCTTCCCATAGGGCAAAACCGATCCCGGTCTTTTCTCCCGCAACCAGGGGAGCGACGTCATCACCAAGGCCCAAGGCACGCGTGACGACAACGCGCCACGAGCCGTCGCTCCAGGAACCACTCCCATTGACCTTTACCTCCGGGCCCGGTGCCGTCGTACCGATACCCTCGGCGAAGACAGATCGAACCCGTTCGTTATTTGCCATCCAGTGCAACATGTTGACCGGGCTTCCCGGCATCCCCATGGTCGCCAGCGGGGGCGCGCCGCGAACGGGCAAAGCGATGGCCGCGGCATCCTTCGGATTGTTTTTCGCTGCTTTCCACTGCATGCGAAATGCAGCGATCTCCCCGTCGTGCACAGCCGAGACGACCATTTCGGCGATCTTTCCATGGCCCCGCCCTTCCCAGGAAACACGAATGTATTCTGTTGGCTGCATCGCGACTGGCGTCGGCAGCATCCGTATAGTTTCCTGCTGTACGGTCGACCACTTGGCGGAACCCTCATTTCTGTAATGTTCCGCAGCGGACACTTTTTCTACACGCAAAGCCGTTCCTCCCCTTAGTTACCGTTCCCTTTCGACAGTTGGTGACTGCGCAGCCTTACTCGGCCGGTTCCCACCTGATCGGGTTAGAGAGCCGTAGATCCCTGCTCGGCGTCATCGCTTCGCAACGGAGTGCTTCGGCCGCGCCCCCCAACGATCGGGACCATGACAGTTTGGTTCCGCGCGTCCGTGCACCGTTTGTTTATTAACGCCAATCGATTGATAATTGACGCCAAATGGTCGAAAGGCGTGCAATGCAGATTACTGCTGGGTTCGCAGAGGGTGCCCTGCGCTTAGTCGCGCGCTCCGGTGGTTCCGCTGATCGCGTTAAGGCGCGAGCGAAGTATCGAGCGCCCTCTCCGGCCGCAGCGGGCTTGCTAGAGAGCCAGGAGATCGGGCGGCTGCTCGAGTGCTGCGCGGCGGAGTTGGACGATCCTTACTTTGGGTTGCGCCTTGGGGCCACGCTGGATCTCCGTGCGTTGGGCACCATTTCCTACGCGATCGCCAACGCCCGAAACGTAGGCATTGGCCTGCGTAATCTCATCCGCTATCGGTCTAGTTATTCGCGCGATTTCGATTGTTTCTACGAGCGGAACGGTGGCGTAGTCGCTGGGTTTCGTCTTTACGGCGAATCAAGCGCGGGGCTACGTCACCTGGGGGAATTATGCGTGGCTATCGTCGTTCACGCGATGCAGACGCTGGTGGACGACCGGTGGGAGTCCGCCGAGATCAAATTCGAACACGAGCGTTACGGATCGACGAGCGAATACAGAAAGCTGCTCGGTTGCGTCCCACGATTCCACCATGTTCGAACCGAGTTGCGTATCCGTGAAATTACCGCGGAGGAAATTATTCCCTTCGCAGATCGCGTGCTATTGCCCGTCGTCGAACGTCAACTGACCGCCGTTGTTACCGACGGGCCGGGCGCCGATCACTTGCTCGGTACGACCCGAACCGAAATCGCGCGAGTATTGTGTGACGGCGCCCCGAATATCGACGAAATCTCGCATCGCCTGAGGTTGAGCAGCAGAACACTTCAACGGCGATTGCGGGAAAGGGGGACAAGCTATCGCGGCCTCCTATGCGACGTTCGAAAGCGGCTCGCCCGAGAGTACCTGAATGCCCGCCAAGTAGATTTGTTGGAGGTTTCATTACTACTAGGTTATTCGGATCTGAGTGCATTCGATCACGCTTTTCACTCCTGGTTCGGTGAGACCCCGTCGGCGTATCGCGAGCGGATGATCGAGTAACCACCGCCTTGCCGGGGACATCAGGACACGTGTTCTTCGCGCCCAACAGGAAACAGCCCGGATGTGGCCGCGCGCAGCGACATCCGGCGGCTCGTCGATGCGGACATCACCGCCCTCGGCGCGAGGTTCATGGCGCCTGAGGAAGGCGCCTGAGATCGGACTTTCGAGTTCTTTGCGAGTCTCAAGAGCTACAGCACAAGGCGTCTGGTTTATCGATCCAGCACCAGCTCCGCGAGGGTCCGCAATTCCGTAGTACTCTGCGCCGATACATTGATGGTCGTGACCGGCGTTTCATCCCAGGCCTGCAGGCGGTCGCGGATCTTGTCCACCGGCCCCACCAGGGAAATCTCGTCTGCCAGCGCATCCGGTACAGCCTGAGCAGCTGCGGTTTTCCTGCCAGCCATGTAGAGATCCTGCACCACCTGAGCCTCGGCCTCAAAGCCCATACGGCTAACCAACTCTTTGTGAAAATTACGGTCTTTGGCGCCCATTCCGCCCACATAGAGTGCGAGCATGTGTTTGATCGGCCGCAGGCCGGCTTCCACATCGTCAGTTATTTTGGCTACGACCATCTGGGTAATTTCAAAATCCGACTTGGCATTGGCCAGTGACGCCGCGTATACGTCCTGGCGGAAAGGCGAGTAGTACAGAGGCAGCCATCCGTCGGCAATCTCCGCGGCAAGCGCGACGTTTTTTGGTCCTTCGGCGCCCAGGAAGATGGGGATGTCTTTGCGCAGGGGATGCACGATGGACTTCAGCGGTTTGCCCAACTGCCAGGCGCCCTCACCGATATAGGGCAGCGGATAGTGGGGGCCGTCATTGCTCACCGGCTCCTCACGGGCGAACACCTGGCGCACGATATCGATGTATTCCCGGGTACGGGCCAATGGCTTGGAAAAAGGCGCGCCGTACCAGCCCTCGACGACCTGGGGACCGGACACGCCGAGGCCGATGATCATGCGCCCGTTGGACAAATGGTCCATCGTCATGGCGGTCATGGCGGTGGCAGTGGGAGCACGGGCCGACAATTGCATCACGCCGGTCCCGAGACGTATCCTTTGGGTGTTTGCACCGATCCATGCGAGAGGCGCGAGTGCATCGGATCCGTAGGCTTCCGCCGTCCACACCGAGTCGTAGCCGAGCTTTTCCGCTTCCCGGGCCAGGTGAATATGATTCGTGGGCGGGTGCGAGCCCCAGTACCCCAGCATCAGTCCAAGTTGTAGATCGGCCACGTCGTCTACCCGTAATTATTAAGAAACCCGTTTTCGGGCGCGAACGTGTTGTCGAAGGCGATGTCCGAGACGAACCGGGGGCGTTATGGGGACACAGTACCTATTTCCCAGTTCGGAACTCTAACCTTCTCGGGAGACGTCGAAGATAAGTATTGCGTCCCCGCAATACAATCGCCGTCATACCGGGCTTGACCCGGTACCCAGTGGGGTTGGACACAGTACCCATTTCCTAGTTCGGAACTCTAACCTTCTCGGGAGACGTCGAAGATAAGATTTGTGTCCCCAGAATCCTCCCAGAATCCTGCGCCCGGGTTCCTTTGTCAACATCCTTTACATTTTCCGAAATTCTGCTAACTAATTAATAATTATCATAAATATTTGCTTTTCTGTAGCCGGAGTTGATGGCGGAGTAAAGATTCGGCGTGGCCCTGTGTCAACGTTCTTTACAACCCAAAAAGTTCTAATAACTCATTGAAAAATATCATAAATATTTACTTTTTCCGTACCCGGAGTTGATGGCGGGGTAAGAATTCGGCGGGAATGGTGTCAAGAAACTTTACAGACTGTTCGCTCTAAGATCAGACAACAGAATTCAACTCTTTGATTTTTCAAAGAATAATGTTTTCGGCACATAGTTTGCATCGGTTTTTCTTGATTTCGGTGCAAGACAATCGCGTACGGACGATAGAGAGCCGGAACGAACCGCAAATTCTTGGAGGCTTTGACATGAAATCATTCGCAAGCACTGCCGTCGCGCTGTTCCTGCTTCTGTCGGTCAGTTCTGCCCAGGCGGGGTTCATATTCGTAGGCGATTGGCTAGTCGACGACGGTCCGGCATGGAGGGACGAGCCGGCGACCCTGACCGGGCAAGAAACCGCGGCGCTCCTGTTTGGCGGCAACCCGCTCGACTATGTCATTTCGACGATGGGAATGGATCCCCTTCTGATCGACTTCAGCAACTGGATTGACCAATTTGCTGTTGGCCCGTCCATCGTCGCGCAGGATTACGTCAACGATGACGGCGACGGACAGTACAATGCTGAGAACGATACATCAGCGTACGTCGGTGGTGATCGTTGCGAGCTATTCTACCCCGGAACCTGCCAGAACCTCGCGTTCCGGGTACCCGAGCCCGCCACCTCGCTGCTTCTCGGCCTGGGTCTCGCAGGCTTGGGATATCGGAGGAAAGCGAATCGGTAATCGGCCGGGACAACTGCGGGAAGGAAACCCGCCTTGTGCGGGTTTTCTTTTTGTGCCGCGTTACGTGTATTTGGAGCCTAGAAAAGAAGCTGGAGTAGTTAGAGCAAAACCACTGCGTCCCCTTGTGTTCGGCGGCATCCAGTAGATAAAGCCCGCCGCAGGCGGACATTGTTTAACTGGACCCCGGCGCGAGGATTGCTCCTGCAATCCTTTCGCATTTCCTACGTCTGATGTGCAGGGATGCACAAATGCCGCGATGGCAGGATGCCAGAGAGCGGCCCTGTAGGTCACAAGTCCGGGGTGACGGGGATTGGTGCAGCTAAAAAAGTGATGCATCTTTTGGAAAGCTCATTTAGCCTGCTTTTTCCTTAATTACCCAGGGGGAATTGATTCTCGGGCCGGTAGACATCGTTTTCGATCGGCGTAATGCTCATCAAATACACATAGATCGCCTTGAGATCGACGTCGGTCATGTATTTATAAGCGTACCACGGCATATAGTTCATGAGGATCGGTTGGCCGTTGTTCTTGATCCCTTCGCGCATCAGGCGAATAAACGCTTCCTCGGTGTAGTCGGCGATCCCGGTTTCTACCGCCGGCGTTATATTGGGCGTGGACGATACGCCCCAGGGTGCGGTGATCTTGACCCCGCCGGCGAGATAGCGCTCTTCGATGAGTTGACCGTTCTCGCTCGGAGAATGGCAGGTGAGACAGTTGCCTATGGTCATTAAATACTTACCCTGCGACACCGGATCTTCGGCGGGCGGAGGCACCGGACCTTCCAGCGGCGGCAACGGCAGGATATCGGAACGCTTGATGTATAGCTGTGTCTCTCCCGGGATGGGCGGGCGCCGCGCCGGAAGCCGCTGCAAATAGAAAACGGAATCGTCCAAATCGCTCTCCGACATCGCGCGATAGAAATGCGATGGCATGAGCGGGAACAGACGCTGACCGTCGCGCCGAACGCCATTGCGAATGGCGTCTTTGATCTCCTCGGCCGACCAATTGCCCAAGCCGGTCTCCTTATCCGGGGTTAGATTCGGCGTGATGAATTCGCCCGGCAGCAGGAATTCCTTACCGAATTCCTCACCACCCGCCAGTTCCCCCCCGACGATGATAGCGAAATCGGGCGGAAGGCGGCGGGTGTGGCAGGCCTGACAGTCGGCGACGGCTTCGACGATGTAGCGCCCGCGTTCGTAGCGTTCCTCGTCCGTCCGTTCGCCTTCGGTGGAAGACGATGCGCACGCCGCGGAACCGAGCACAAACCCCAGCAGCAAGCCGAAATCGACGACATTTCGCAAATGCGCCAGCGGTGACTGTTTCAAGGTAGTAGAGACTCCCGCGTTACTTCCCTGCCATTTGACGACGGAGTTCGAGTTTGGCGATCTGGTTGCGGTGTACCTCGTCCGGGCCGTCGGCGAGCCGCAGCGTCCGGGTGCGGGCCCAGGCACGGGCGAGGCCGAAGTCCGTTGTCACCCCGCCGCCGCCGTGGGCTTGGATGGCATCATCGATGATCTTGAGCGCAACATTGGGCGCGGCCACCTTGATCATCGCGATCTCCATGCGCCCTTCCTTGTTGCCGACCGTATCCATCATGTAGGCGGCCTTCAGGGTTAACAAGCGCGTCATTTCGATATTGATGCGCGCATCGGCGATCCGTTCGCGCCACACGCCCTGCTCCGAGACGAGCTTACCGAAAGCTTGCCGGGAGGACAGCCGGTCGCACATCTTTTCTAGCGCGCGCTCGGCAGCGCCGATCAAACGCATGCAGTGGTGGATGCGGCCCGGCCCCAGGCGGCTCTGCGCTATCTCGAATCCGCGGCCCTCGCCGAGCAGAACGTTCGACACCGGCACTCGGACATTCTCGAACAGCACCTGGGCGTGGCCATGCGGCGCGTCGTCGAAACCGAACACCGGCAAGTTACGCTCAACGGTGATCCCCGGCGTATCGGGATCCACTAATACCATCGACTGCTGCTTGTGCCGCTCTGCCTCCGGGTCGGTCTTGCCCATGAAAATGATGATGTTGCAGCGTTTGTCGTGCAGGCCGGAGCTCCACCACTTACGGCCGTTGATCACGTAATCGTCGCCGTCCCGCTCTATTCGGCTCTCGATGTTGGTGGCGTCCGACGACGCGACCGCCGGCTCGGTCATGCAAAAGACGGACCTCGTCTTGCCCTCGAGGAGCGGATAAAGCCATTGGTCCTTGTGGTCCTGGGTCCCGAAGTCCGCGATCACCTCCATATTACCCGTATCCGGCGCTGAACAATTGAATGCCTCCGAGCCGATATTCGAGCGGCCCATCACCTCCGCAAGGGGCGCATATTCGAGATTGCTGAGTCCGGGACCGTACTCCGAATCCCGCATGAACAGGTTCCACAACCCAGCCTCCTTGGCTTTGGCTTTCAATTCGTCCATGACCGGAGGCGTATCCCACGGCGACGCGTTCGCCCTCACTTGCTCCTCGTATACCTCTTCGTTCCGATATACGTGCTCGTCCATAAAGGCAGAGACCCTGGCGATCAGTTCTCTAACTTTGTCGCTGTGATCAAAATTCATAACATCTCCGTTTCCGTTGTCGTATTGTGATTGCTGCTGCACCTAGTGGGAGACCGACCCCGTAACCAGGCTCGCCGGTACTCGTTGGCACGGCGCCCGACTAGCGGACTTTCGGGGGAACCCGCTACGGCGGTTCGGAACCCCAATGTGTGAGCCACTATACCTTGCGTGGCACGACTTTGGCCCCCATCGGCGTGTACAGCTTAACTTGAATAGTATTCAAATAGTGCATAGGATCCCGATCAGTGTCAAGCCTCGATACGACCGCGCCTAACCAAGCGTAGGAGATCTTTTATGTCTGTCCAAAACGACCTGTTCTCTGCGATTCAAATCGGACCATACGAGTTATCGAATAGGATTTTTATGGCACCTATGACGCGGTGCCGGGCCACCGATGGCAACGTGCCCTCCGAGCTCGCCGTTACTTATTACACGCAGCGCGCTTCTGCCGGTCTCATCATCACCGAAGGTTCCCAGATATCCCGGCAAGGGATGGGCTACCCGGCAACACCGGGGATCCATAGCGACGAGCAGACAGCTGGTTGGCGGATCCTTACCGATGCCGTCCACGGGAAAGGTGGGCATATCTTCCTCCAGTTGTGGCATGTTGGACGCATATCGCACCCGAGTTATCTGGGGGGTGAGTTGCCGGTCGCGCCGTCGGCGATCGCACCGCCGGGAGAGCACGGGACATACGAGGGCATGCAGCCTTTTGTCACACCGCGCGCGCTCGAAACGGATGAGGTCCCCGCGGTCGTCGAGCAGTTCCGGCTTGCTGCCGAAAACGCTTTGGCCGCTGGTTTCGACGGTGTCGAAATCCATGGCGCGAACGGCTATTTGCTCGATCAATTTCTACGTGACGGTAGCAACCGGCGAACCGATCGATACGGTGGCTCGGTGGTAAACCGTGCCCGGTTTCTGCTCGATGTTACCGAACAGGTCGCGGGTGTTTGGGGTGCCGATCGGGTTGGGGTGCGCCTGTCACCGAGTGGTACGTTCAATGCCATGTCCGATTCCGATCCCCAAACCACTTTTGTTTACGCCGCCGAACGACTGAGCAAGTACGGACTCGCCTATCTGCATGTCGTCGACGCCCTGGAGGCCGATATCAGTCACGGGGCGCGGGTCGTCGACAGTGCTCGACTACGGGAGGCCTACGATGGCGCTCTGATCATCAACGGTGGTTACGATCTCGAAAAAGCCAACGCGGGCATAGCGGATGGTCTCGCCGACGCGGTGTCGTTTGGGCAGTTGTATTTGGCTAATCCCGATCTGCCCGCGCGGCTTGCTTCTGGTGCTGCTTTGAATGCGCCCGATTACGATACGTTCTACATGGGTGGCGAGAAAGGATATATCGACTACCCGGCACTCGCTTGAGTGACGGCCGCCCATCCCATTTCGGACATCGGCCGAACCCGCGCCGCCATCGTGGCCGCGTCCTTGCTGGACGCGGTACCCTCTTTGGCCCGCCCGACCACACCCTGGATGATGGCGGCCAACCGAAACAAGTTGTAAGCCACGTAGAAATCCCAATTCTCGATCTCGCCGCGTCCGGTGCGTTTGCAGTAAGCCGCGACGTATTCTTCTTCGGTCGGGATCCCGAGCGATTTGCGGTCGACCCCCTGCATCCCGGCCATTAGTTTGGTATGGGGCAGCCGCCATTGCGCGCACTGGTAGGTGAGATCGCCGAGCGGGTGACCGAGGGTCGAGAGTTCCCAGTCGAGGATGGCCAGGATCCGCGGCTCGCTCGGATGGATGATCATGTTCTCTATCCGGTAATCGCCGTGAACGATGGACGTCTCGTCGCCCGCCGGTATGTGTTCGGGCAACCAGTCGATTAGCTTGTCCATCTCGGCAATGGTCTCGACCTCGGAGGACCGGTACTGCTTCGTCCAGCGCGATATCTGGCGGGCGAAGTAATTGCCCGGCCTGCCGAAGTCTCCCAGGCCGAGAGCTTCATAGTCCAACGTGTGGAGCGCGGCCAGCACTTCGTTCATCTGGTCGTAGATGGCGGCGCGGTGCTCCGTGTCGAGCCCCGGCACCAGATGGTCCCAGATCACGCGGCCGTCGACGTATTCCATGATGTAAAACCAGCTGCCGATCACCGATTCATCCGTGCACAGCGCATAGGTTCTGGCCACCGGGACCGCAGTGTCTCGCAGTGCCGTGAGAACCTTGTATTCACGGTCGACCGCATGCGCCGACTTGAGCAGGGCCCCGGGCGGTTTCCGGCGCAGGACGTAACGCGTCCCGCCGCCTGTAAGGCGATACGTCGGGTTGGACTGACCGCCCTTGAATTGCTCGACTTCGAGCGGGCCTTGGAAGCCCTCGACGCGCTCTTCCATGAAGCGCGCGAGTGCCTTTTCGTCGAAGCGGTGCTGTTCTCGAACCTCCTGAGTCCCGGTGAAGAGTTCGGCACGACTTTTCATCGCCGGATCCGCCTTCAGAGCAGCTCCCCGGCCAACGTTTCGACTTCGGCCAACACGCCGTCGGTATGCGGCGCCAGCATCCACAAGATCACCCGAGTGGCGCCGGCCGCCTCCAGTGCGGCCAGTTCGTCGGCCGTACGCCACTGCTCGGGGCCGCCGAGGACGGTAATGTCGATGGTCGAAAAATCACGCCCCTTCTGATCACAGACCTGCTTAAGTTGTTCGACATTCGCGGCGAGGTCCTCGGGTGTATACACCAACGGCAACCAGCCGTCGCCAAATTCAGCGATCCGCTTGAAAATCCGGTCGGACGGAAAGGCGCCTAACAGGATCGGCGGGTGCGGCTGCTGCTTCGGTTTCGGAAAACACTTAACGGCCGGGAAATCGTAATAGCGACCATGGTGCTCCGATTGGTCCTTGGTCCACAGATCTTTCATGATCCCGATCTGCTCGCGGATCTGCGTCCAACGGTGATCGAAATCGCCCCCCAGGATTTCGCACTCTTCGCGACTCCAGCCGGCGCCGATACCGAACACGAAGCGGCCGCCGCTCAGTGCGTCGAGCGTCGCTATCTCGTTGGCCAGCACGAGCGGGTTGCGTTGGGCCACCAGACAGATGCTGGTGCCGAATTTGATCGACGTCGTCGCCGCCGAGGCGCGTGCCAGCGTGATAAATGGATCGGGGATCCGGTCGACAAATTCGGGCGGCGGCGTCCCGTGCTCCATGCCAGGATAGGGCAATGTGTTCACCACCGGGAAAACGGGATGATCCCCAACCCAGAACGATTCGAACCCGAGCTCCTCAGCCCGTTTTGCGATGACCGCCAGATCGCAGGTGCCGTCGGGCACAATATTAAAAATTCCAATGTCCATGTCTTTCCTCTCAGTTAGATAGATAAGTGTTCCAAAATCATGTCGGGTTAGGTGCGATAGCACCGTAACCCGACATCGAAATCTATATCCGCGGTCCGGTCCCTGCCCACTTATATCCCCACCGACGGCTCGCCGTGGGCGGCGTTGGCGGCGATGTAGCCATAGGTAAGCGACAGCGCGAGCGGGCACCCGCCGCCCCAATACGCTTCGGCGGACGGGCTGGCGATACAATTCCCGGCACCGTAGAGACCCGGGATCGGTCCGTCGTTGGTGTCGAGGACTCGCGCGCTGGCATCGATGGCCGGTCCACCGCAGGTATCGAGCATCCCGGCCGCCAGCAGTATGGCGTAGAACGGACCCTCGTCGCGCATGGGGTGCAAAGTGATATTGGGCCCCTCGTTCGGCGGCCAATCCGTATCCGTCCGCATGGGCATCCAGGCACGCTTCCATTCGGTGTCGTACAGGGACGCGCCACGGTTGAAATCTTCGTCCCGGCCGGCACGCGCAAAGCCGTTGAAGCGCTCCCGGGTGGCGCGCAGGTTTTCGGTGAACGCCGGGTCGAGCTCGAGACCGCCGGTTTCGGGCGCGATCTTTGCCAGGCGTTCCCGGATGCGCCCGGTCAACTCGTCCAGATCGCGACCCTGGATCACGTAAGGCGAATCGTTGGGTTTCTCCGGCAGGGGATGGAGCCCGGCGAACCCTTCCGCCGTTCGCTGGTCGTAGATCCAGAACATGATCTGGTTCGGAAACTCGACCTTGGCCGAATCAAACGCGGCATGCACCTCTGCGCGGTCGTCGTAATTCGCGGCTTCGTCGACCGCCCGTCGTCCGTACTTGTTCACCTGGAACGAGGAATCACCCGGCGGCAGGAATACGCCGACTCCGAGGATGGAAGTGCGCACGGCTTCCTCGACCATCACCTGCATACGCCATGCCCCGGACATATCCCCCATACGGGCACCGGCGGCGCCGGCGATATTAATAAAATCTCCGTTGGACGAGGGCAGAGCACAGGCACCATAAGAACGCGCGCGTTGGTGCTTCGAAACAAAATCCGCGTTGTGTGCGTAACCGCCGGTCGCAAAAATGACGGCCTTGCGCGCGCCGATGGTAACGCGCTTGCCGTCCTGCTCGGCGGCCACGCCGACCACCCGTCCGCTATCGTTCCTCAGCACACTCCCCGCTCGGTGACCGAGCAGCACGGGTATGTCCCGGCTCCTTACTGCACGCTCCATTTGCTTCATCATGTGGACGCCAATACCGAGGCTGCCGTCCTCCTTGACGACGCCGAGAGCGCGTCCCTGCGGAACCTTATTTTCCGGTACGGCATCCAAATAATCGGTAGCAGGTTGGTCGAGTCCGAACATGCGCCACTCGGCGATATCGAGCGCGCGGTGCCGGCGCAGAAAATCGATCGCCGGCGAGGCATTATCATAGAATGCTTCCAACAAAGCGTACGCGCTCGGACTGACCCCTAAGGTCGCATCCGTCGGATCGAAATACTGCGGATAGGAAAAGCGTGCCATGTATTCCAGGCAGTCCGCTTTGCGGTCGTCGATCCCTCTTTCCTTGAGTACATAATTGTTGGGGATCCAGAACACGGCGGCGGTCTTGGCCGAGGTACCGCCATAGACGGTCGCCTTATCCAGCATGAGGACCGAGTCGCCGTTCTCGTGCGCCGCGACTGCCGCCGTCGAAGCCCCGATACCGGTACCGGCAATGACGATGTCGGCGGTGTGCGCCCAGCCCTCAGCCGCGCGAGCGTCGCCCGTCCCCAACGCCGTCGTGCCGGCCGCCACGGTCGCGGCGCCCGCACCGACGATTGCCTGTCGCCGCGTTATCCCGTTTCGTCGTTCGCCCATCGCGTTCTTCTCCCCGTTTCTCGATGCACCGCTAGCGCTGTAACGCGACGCCCGCTGCTTCTCTGTCCCAGCAGTCCGCGGTCACGCCCTCGGTTTTGAGTTTATATTTCTCGACCCGTTCGCTCGGGGTCTTGGGAAGTTCTTTACGGAACGCGATATAACGCGGTATGGCGAAATAGGCCATGCGCGGCTCGCACCAACGGATCAATTCCTCCTCCGTCAGCGTTTGTCCTTCCAGTAGAACGACGACCGCTTTCACGTCGTCTTCTCCGACGTCCGATGGTACGCCAACCACACAGGATTCGAGTACCGCCGGATTGGCGCTGATCACGGCCTCAACTTCAAACGACGAAATGTTCTCGCCGCGCCGGCGCAGAGCCTGCTTTTTTCGATCGACAAAATAAAAGTAGCCGTCCTCGTCCCGACGGCCGAGGTCTCCGGTATGCATCCACAGGTTCTTGAACAAGTCCAGTGTGGCCTCGGGTTGTTTGTAATAACCGGTAGTGCCGACAAACATGCGTTGCGGACGAGCGACGAATTCTCCGATCGTTCCCGCCGGCACCTCGGCGTCGTCGTCGTCGACGAGTTTCACGTCCCATCCGGTGATGGGCTTTCCGCAGGAACCCGCGCGCCGCTCTTCGTAGGGGTTGGCAAGGCAGCAATAACACTCCGTCATGCCGTACAGTTCGAGTAACACCGTGTTGAAGCGACTCTCAAATTCGTCCCAGACCTCTATCGGCGCCGCCGCGCCCACCATCAACCGCAAGGGGTTGTCGCCGTCGTTTTCCTGCATCTGCTGTTTGAGCAGGATCGGAATAATGCCGCCGATGTAGTTCGCTTCCGTACAGTTCCAGCGCCGACAGTCGTCCAACAGACGGCTGGCGGAGAAGCGCTCGACGATCACGGCCTTCGCATCGGCAAGTATCGCCGGCCCGATGGTCATACCCTGGGCGTTGCCGTGAAAGAACGGCAGGCCGGTGTAGAGCACATCGTCTTCGGTATAGCGGGCGTACTTTACTGCCTCGGCCCAGATTTCATACCAGTAGTGATGACTCAACATCACGCCCTTAGACACGCCAGTAGTTCCCGACGTGTACAAAATGGACGCTAGATCGTTGTATTGCACGTCGGCCTCCGGCGCGACCGACGGATGCGCCAGCAACTCGGCGAACGGCTGCGCCTTGAATCCCTGCCACTCGGCGCCGGTCTCGCCGTCGCCCGCACGATCCAGGAACACGACACTGCGGACCGACGTCAGATCCGCCGCTACGTCATCGAGACGGTCCCGGTATTCGGTGTCCGCGACTAGCACCACCGAATCCGACTGGACGATCTGATAGGTGAGTCCGGTACCCTTGAGGGCGACGTTGATGGGCACCTCCACGGCGCCGATCTTGTTAAGGCCGAACCAGGTGTAGAGAAACTCGGGGCAGTTCGGCAGCATGATCGCCACCATGTCGCCCTTGGTGACGCCAAGGGCCAGAAACCCGTTGGCGGCCCGGTTGATCCGCTCGTTGAGTTCACCGAACGTCAGCGGATCGTCGCCGAACTGGAACACGACATGGTCAGGATATTGCCGTGCCTTATCGGCGACGATGTCGGTCAATACCCGTTCGTTGCGGGCATACTCCTGCATCCGCCAAGATTCCCATTTCTTCGCGGCCCGTTCGAATTTATCGTCCCACTGACCCATTGCGTCATACCCCCGACGCTGGACGCTGGACTACTGCGCGCAAAAGACCCGTCACTTGAGGTCCGCCTGAAGGTCCTCGACCATCGAATAGGCCTCGTTGAACCACACGCCGCGGTCGTAAGCCTGAACCATCTTGCCGAAGTCCCAGGAAATCGTCTTTTTCGGGTGTACGATGATGATCGCGCGGCGCGGCGTATGCACGGCTTCGAACGCGACCTGCCGGATTTTCTCGTCTTTGAGTGAGCGCCAGTACTTATTGATGACCTGCCAGTGGACCTTCTTTTTGATTTCCTCGCCATAGACCACCTCGGCGTTGCCAACGACGAGAATGGCCTTCTGGTGCCTGAGCTCGGCACCGTCATTGTGGATACTCACCGAAATCCTCGGGTCGTTCTCCAGATGGTGCACCTTGGCGCGGTGCCGCTGGATGCTCGTCATATGGATCAAACCGTCGATGACCACGTAAAACATCGGCGTGACGATCGGAAAACCGCTCTTGTTGGCGTGGGCCATATCACAGTAGCAGTTGTGTTCGAACATCAGGTCGAATTCGTCCTGCTCCATCGGATAGTCTTTGCTGACATCCACTTCTTCGAGTTTGATCGGATCAAATATCGGGCTGTCTTGATCGACGTTTACCTCATCGGTCATTGTGCATCCTCCTCAGTCTCCTGCTGGGTCGTTGCAGGTGGGTATCAAATGGTGCCGGCCGGCACGTTTATCGTGTCGCATCGAACTTGAATATTATTCAAATACTGCGCACAATGCGGTTGGTTGTCAAGTCCCTGAAAACAGGCCCGGCACCAATATTCGCAGTGATCGGCGACGGCTAAAATCAATCCCGGACGCGAACGTCCGGACTTCAAGGCGGGAACAAAATGCCTGACATTGAAATCGAGCACAAGGGTGAGGTCGCATGGATCCGGCTGAACCGCGAGGATCGCATGAACGCTTTCGACGCCGAGATGAACCGAGCGATCATCGAAGCGGTCAGGGACGCAGCGGAAAGTGGGGTCATCGTCCTCACCGGGACCGGACGGGCCTTTTGTGCGGGCGGCTACCTGGCGAAATTGACGAGCGCCGATCCCGCCGATCTGAGACGTATGTTTTACGCCTCCCTGGATCTATTCGATACGATCAGAAACAGTCCGCGGCCGGTCATCGCGGCCGTGAACGGCGTCGCGGTTGGCGGCGGTAATGAACTGGTCGTTGCATGCGACCTCGCAATAGCCGTCGAAAGCGCGAGCTTCGGTCAGGCCGGGGTGCGGATCGGTAGCGCGCCCGTGCTCGGCGGAACGAATTTTCTGTCGATGAGCATCGGCGAGAAGCGGACCAAGGAAGTCGCCTTTATGTGCCGGCGCTATTCGGCCAAAGAGGCCCTGGAGATGGGCTGGATCAACACGGTGGTGCCCGATGCGCAACTCGGTGAAGAGGTGGCAAAATGGGCCGATGAGCTACTCGCCATGAGTCCGCGCTATCTTGAGATCGCCAAGATCAGTTCAAACCTCTGGTGGAACCAGTCGCGGGACAATTACCTCAGCGGCCTCGCTATGCTGGTCCAGGCGATCGGATCCGAGGACATGGTCGAAGGCGCGACCGCTTTCATGGAAAAACGCAAGCCTCAGTTCCCCGGGCGCGCGAAGAAGACGGCGGAGTGAACGGCGCCTCGCGCGATGGTTTAGGCCGGTTTACGAAGCGCAGATCGCGATCACCGAACCCGGTCGCTAGGGAGAGCCAGGAAGAAGAATGAACACGAAGTCGAAAACCAAACCGGCGACGGCGGCACCCACCGTTCGCGGCGAGAAGCGGCGTAATGCGATCCTCAGTGCGCTCCGCGACTGCGTGGCCAAAAAAGGTTACGCGAAAACGACGCTTGCAGACGTGGCACGCGCCGCCGAGATGTCTCCCAGCCATCTCCTTTACTACTATCGCGGCAAGGACGCCATCCTGGAGCACTACTTCGAATCCGTCTACGAGAGATTCCTGGAGCGTATGGACACGTTCCGCGGCGAACCGGTGGAATGCCAGATCGATCTGCTGACCCACTTAGCTTTCGCCGGGCATGAGCTGACGAGATCCAACATGGGCTTTATGTTGGAATGCTTCGGCCTGGCCGTAAACGACGCCGTGTTGCGCAGGGCGAAGGCGGATATGGACAAGCGCGCCAAGCAGTACCTGACAGAACTCTTTGAACGGACACCGCGGGGCGCCGTGGTCGACCCGAAGGAATCCGCCGAGATCGCCTATGCATTGCTGGTCGGACTGCGCACGGCTGTCTATTTCGACGAACATCCCTCGTTATCAGAGGCCTTCCATCTGTTTCAATCGTCCATGCTGGACCTCGCCGGTTACGATCAACAAGACCCGGTCTCCTCCCGCGTCGCACACCACACACCAGCCGGCACGCACGTGCCGAAACGAGGTTAATATGTCCACTCACAACGTAGCAGAACGCCGCGCACCCGTTGTCTGGCCGCGGCAGTTTTCGGAAACACCATGAGCCACAACGTCATCGACATGAACGGCAAGGTCGTACTGATCACCGGTGGCAGCCGCGGCCTCGGCCGCGCTATGGCATTGGGCTTCGCCGAGGCCGGCGCCTCGGTCGCCGTCGCCAGCCGCCGCATCGAATCGTGCGAGGCCGTGGTTAAGGAAATCGAAGCGCTCGGGCGCGAAGCCTTAGCGCAGGCCTGTCACGTCGGCTACTGGGAGCAGGTCGACGCGCTCGCCGACGCCGTCTACGCCCGCTTCGGCAGAATCGACGTATTGATCAACAACGCCGGCCTGTCGCCGGTATACGACAGGCCCGTCGAAATCACCGAAGCGTTGTACGACAAGGTTTTCGAGGTAAACCTGAAAGGGGCGTTTCGCCTATGCGCCAACGTCGGCCAACGTATGGTCGACGACGGCAGCGGCGCAATAATCAACATCAGCAGCACGGGCGCGATCCGTCCGCGCAAAGACATTATTCCGTACGCTGCCGCGAAGGCCGCGCTCAACGCGCTGACCGAGGGGTTCGCCGACGCCTACGGCCCAGAGGTGCGGGTCAACGCGATCATGCCCGGGCCATTCCTGACCGATATTTCCAACGCCTGGGACATGGAAGCTTTCAAGGAGCGCGCCGAGACGTCGATGGCGCTGCGGCGCGGCGGCGCCCCCGAAGAAATCGTCGGTGCGGCGCTCTATCTAGCCTCGGACCACGCCAGCTTTACCACGGGCGCGATCCTCAAGGTCGACGGCGGAGCGAGCTAGGAGCCGAGCCTGTCGGACTTAGGTACCGAAGGTTGCGGTGACGTGCTCGGTATCCATGTATTCACGGATCGCCGCGACCTTGCCGTCGCGGATCACGAACATGAAGTGATAGATGTTTTCGTAGGTCTTGCCGTTCGTGATCTCCCCATAGGACTCGGCCTCGACCGATACGCGATCGTCTTCGGCGGTCATGAGGGTGGGCGTGACCCGAATGCCGTCCGGCGCCTGCGGCGTGACCTGTTTCAGCAACTCGGCAAACTGCGGTTTCGTGTACGTTCCCGAGAGCAGCGTCTTACCCTGCACCAGCCACGTGGCGTCGTCCGCTAACATATCGATCACCTCGTCGTAACGCGATGCCGAAAAGGCTTCCCAGAACTTCTGGACGATCGCCTTGTTTTCCTCGATACCCATTTTGATTCTCCCGTTTTCCGGCTGTGTCTTCACAGTCTACAGTTTCGTCTTCGACCCTATCAAGCAAACGGATTTCGAGACGGCTGTTCGGCGACAGGCAAATGGAACATCAGGGCGCGATGGAGCGCGCGTTTGTGAGTGAAGGGCAACAGGTGGTTCGCGCCCGGGATGATTTTGTGAGAACTGCCAGGCATCAGTTGATGTAAGGAATCAACGAGCTCGCACATCGGTTGCGGACTCTCGTCGCCTCGTATGAGCATTGTTCGCGGCCCGAGAGCCGCCAAGCTCGCCTTGTCGGGAACGGCGTCGAACGATGCCTGCCAATCCAAAATGATTTTGTTGGCCCGTTCTTGCATGTACTCGCGTATTGCCGGCGGGGACGATGCCCACGTCCCCTCTCCGGTCCAGAAGTCAATGAATCCGCTCATCGCCGCTTCCGTATCGCCGCCTGATAGCCGCGACATGAAGGTATCGCGGATATCGCGAAATTGGTCATAGGCTCGCCGGTTTCCCTTATAGCGCAAAGCTGCGAAGAACACCGGTTCGATGAGCGTCAGCGTCTGCACGAGGGCGGGGTTGGAAAGTGCCAGAAACAATCCCAGCACACCACCGTAAGGGTAACCCACGACGTGTATTTTTTCGCCGCAACACGGCAGCAGCGGCTTTATTGCGTGGAGCTCGGAATCGAGGTTGAAAGGTTTGTCCGGCGGCCATGGCATCGAGGTGCCGTAGCCAATCAGATCAGGTGCCGAACAGCGATATCGGGAACCGAATTCATCGCAGGTGTGGGTCCACATCTCGGCACTACCGGCCGAGCCATGTAGCAGTCGGACTCGCTCCCGGATATCGCCACCGACCGGTCGCGGCGCAGGACCGGCGTCTACGCAACTTGCGGCGACGCAACTCATTTCGCCACACCGCTGCTTGCGGTCAAAGGTGGCCTGCGGTTAGTGCGTCTGGTTTTTGGTCCTGCTCCGGTGCAGCAATTCTGCGCCAAGAAGTCGACGAGTCCGTTCATCGACTTATAGCGGGCCTTGTAGATCATGAGACGACCGTTACGTCGCACCGAAATAAGATCGGCCGCTCTCAGCCTGTCCAGATGAAAGGTGAGATTATTTGGCGCGAGGCCTAATTCATCCGCAATCTGCCCTGCAGGCAGACCGCTCGGTCCCGCGCTGACCAGCAATCTGAAAATCTCGAGGCGATTTTCCTGCGCCAGCGCACCCAGCGCGGCAACTGCATCGACAGTTTTCATATTTCAAAGAGTACTGAAATATGAAATGCAAGTAAATGACTATTTCAATATATATTGAAATATTTTTGTAATCTGCCGGACCGCTCCACACCCGTCCCTTATCGCGGATCGATTCTCCCGCGACTTGGCCCCGGATCGCGAATTCCAATTCGCGTCGCCAAAAGAAATGCTCGACGACACAAAAAGTAGCAATCTCTCTTGCACTTTTCTCTACTTGCCTTGTATTCGTCTTCTAATCGACGCTATCCTGCAAAATGGCGTAGGCCTTGCTCCCGGGTATAAGCCTCCGATAGTGGAATTCAAGACAATATCGGACAAAGGCCGGGGTATCCGGCGCGGGTCCTACTCACTAGCGCAACAGGTGTAGATACGATGATGAACGAACAATCAGCAACCGTCAGACCCGAAAACGTAAAGGTTCAATTCCGCCGGATGAAGTTCGACTTCGAGGACGGGTTCCCTCGTTACTGGCACGCCGACAGCCCCTTCATCACGCTTTTCTGGAACGCGCTTTCGCATTCATTTCCGTCGGGCGAAAAGCTATTCATCGATTCGGTTCGCGCCGTTCGAGATCAGATCACTGATCCCGACTTGCTCGAAGAGATCGACCATTTCATAGCGCAGGAGGCCCACCACACGGCACAACACCAGAAGTTCAACAAGATGGTAAGCGGGCAAGGCTTTGACATGGAACGGATCGAGGCCCGTTATGTGCGGCTTACCCAGATCACGCGTGACGAATTCGCCGATAAACCGCACGCAATGCTAGCGGTCACGATGGCCCTCGAGCACTTCACCGCCGGGTTCGCCAGGCAATACCTCACCAACCCGGCCGTCTCCGAGGGTGCACACGAGCGGGTTGCCGCTTTATGGGCCTGGCACGCCGCGGAAGAGGCGGAGCACAAATCGACGGCGTTCGACGTATTCAACAAAATCGGAG
>PVBE011718016.1_pt1 | contig 20277 bp, 16 predicted proteins | sample 1631181 | NCBI WGS metagenome assembly PVBE01 (sample SAMN08397723, study PRJNA350692) | Marine metagenome, whole genome shotgun sequencing project. | isolation source: water | place: Pacific Ocean | collected 2012-04 | reverse complement strand
GAAGGATTCCATGGTGTAGTGCGGCACGTTGCGCAGCACCTGAAAGACGACCTGGAGATAGGCGTACCGGCGGCCCACACGGTCGAACTTTTGCAGGAACAACCGTTCGCGCCCGAGCACGATCAGATCCTTGATGCCGCCGAAGGCTTCGCCGGCAATCTTGTAACGGGCCTCGTCGGCCTCGATGCGTTCCTCGCCGAGGGTCTTCAGCCGATATTTGACCAGCGCATAGAGAGCCGCGCTCAAACCGCCGAGCACGGCGACCAGCACCGCCGTGAGTCCCGGATTGCTGAGAAGCAGGAATCCGATCACCGCGGCGGCCACCACGCCCTCGGACACCACCACCACCACGGGCAGGATCAGACCGAGGGTCAGCTTCTGGACCTCCAAGAGCAGGTTCTTGGCGAGCCCGGAGGTGTTCTTGCCGAGGAAGTAGTCGTAGGGCTTGCCGAGATAGGCCGCCAGCAGGCGTTGGGTCAGGAGATAGTGGCGCGTATGCGCGAAGCGCTCGCGCGCCCAAAGAGTAAACAGCGCATAGGCGTTCCGGGTGACGAACAGGACCAGCACCACGAGGCCGACAAACAGCAGAAAGCGGTCGGTCGATTCGATCCCGCTGATCGTGCGCAGAAGCCGCAAGGGAGCGGAAGCGGTCCCGGAGTCCGGGCTGGCCAGCAGGTTGAGGAACCAGTAGACAGCGCCGATCCCCGCCACCTCGAGCACCGCCATGCCGATGACCACGACGAGCACGGCACCCGCCGCGGCGCGGTCGCGCGGGCTGAGGATCAGCCAAAGCCCCTTGAGGACGGAGAGCATATCGGTGCGATAGTGGTGACGGGTCGCCCTATGGCGTGATCCGGGCAAGCTGCCGCAGTCCGGGTGAAGATCACCCCGATCCGCGCCCCCCGTGGAGCGAAGCCCACGGGCGAGTGGGGCGGACCGAGCCCGGCTCGAGCAAAGGCCGGCGTCGGGCGGCGCCTGAGCCTTTTCCAGATCGAAGCGGTACCATGTTCATGCCACGAACGTCAAGCGCGATGTTCATCAAAAGAACATTAGTAACCCTCTGATCAAACACAAGATTTTTTCAATGCATGTGACCGCGTCAGAAACCTGCGCCTTACCGCCCGCACTCGCCCGTCGCATCGAAGGACAAGCCCCAATACCTTGACCCTCCAGCGTTTTCTCTGTAGTGTTCATTTTTTGAACATAAGGGCATCCATGTGACCACCAGTAACGGCCAGCCCGGGGGCGGCGCAGCGACCACCGAGCCCAGCAACGCGCTCGACAACGAAGCGGAGATCACCCTCGGTCTCTTGAACGCGGTCCACGAAGACCAGGCGCTCACACAGCGCTCTGCGGCGCGCCGGCTCGGCATCGCGCTCGGACTGACCAACGCCTATCTCAAGCGTTGCGTTCGCAAGGGGCTGATCAAGGTGACCACGGCCCCGCCCAACCGTTACATGTACTATCTGACGCCCCGGGGGTTCGCCGAGAAGAGCCGGCTCACCGCTGAGTTCTTCAGCCAGTCGTTCCGCTTTTTCCGCATCGCCCGGCGCGAGTGCGGCGAGGAGTTCCTCCGGGCCGCCGCCCACGGCTGGCGACGCATCGCGCTCGGCGGCATCAGCGACCTCTGTGACATTGCGATCTTGTGCGCGCGCGAACACCCGCTGGACCTCGTCGGCATCGTCGATACGGGGGCCCAGGGCTCGGTCGAGCACGCCGGCCTCAAGGTCGTCCCGCGCGTGTCCGATCTCGGCGAAGTCGACACCCTGTTGATCACCGATTTTGCGGACGCCCAGGCGACGTTCGAAGAGCTGGTGCGCGCCTTTGCGCGTGAGCGCATCCTCACGCTTCCGATGCTCGGCATCGTGCGCGAGGCGCGCCGCGCAACTTCGTCGGACGCGAGCTGACAACCCGCGGGAGGACGACGCCGATGGAGCACTGGTATGTCGCCCACACCCATGCGGGAGCCGAGGCAAAGGCCGGTCGTCACCTGGAGGAGCAGGGCTTCGCCACCTATCTGCCGCGCTACCGAAAGCGCCGCCGCCATGCGCGGCGTACCGACTGGGTCGAGTCGCCGCTGTTCCTGCGTTACATCTTCGTTGCCATCGATCCGGACAAGACGCGCTGGCGCGCCATCCAGTCCACCGTCGGCGTCGTGCACCTGGTGTGCCACGGCAGCTGTCCGACGCCGGTACCCGCCGGCGTGATCGAGGACATCCGCGCGCGCGAGGACGAGACAGGCCTCGTACCCGTTCCCGCCGAGGATCGCCTGCACAAGGGCGAACACGTTCAGATCCGGCACGGCGCGTTGCACGGCCAGATCGGACTCTACGACTGTGCCTCCGATCGGACGCGGGTCTTCGTCCTGCTCGAACTCCTGGGCCGCGAGGTCAAGGTCAACCTGCACCGCGACGCGGTCAACACCTGATCACGGGCTGCACCCTTTGAGCCCGATCAAGGTTCTCGTCAACGCCATCCACGCCAAATCTGGCGGTGGCATCACCTATCTCGCCAACATGCTCCCGCGCCTCGTCGCCGATCCGGCGATCGAGGTCCATCTGCTGGTGCCCGCCTCGCAGCGCCGGCGCTATGCGGAGCTGGCCCCCAACATCCACATCCACGCCGGGCGCTTTCCCAAGGGTTTCGTCGCTGAACTCGCGTGGGAGCAGGTTGCGCTCCCGTTTCTCGCCAGGCGGCTGGGCGTGGACGTGACCTTCTCTCCGGCGAACTTCGGGCCCCTGCTCGCGCCCCGACCGGTGATCCTGCTCTCCAATGCGACCGCGGTCGGCGGCAAGGAGTCTCGCCTGCTCAAGCGTCTCTACTGGTGGGCGCTCGGACTGATGACCTTCGTCTCGCTCGTTGGCTCGGCGCGGGCCATCGCCGTTTCCGCATACGCTCGCGAACGCCTCGGTTTCGCGGATTGGCTCCGGCGCAAGCTCACCGTCGTCCATCACGGCGTCGATGCCCTCTTCGCGTCCAACGGTCCGCGGGAGCCTGAGACGGATGGCCCGGTCCTGCTCGCGGTCGGTGATCTCTACGTTCAGAAGAATCTGCTTCGTCTGATCGAGGCGACAGCGGCGCTCAAAACCCGGTTCCCCGACCTCAAGCTCCTGCTCGCCGGCGCCGCGATCGACTCCGATTACGCCGCCGGTCTCGAACGCCGCATCGCGGGCCTCGGGCTCGCGGGATCGGTGCGACGCCTCGGCCGCCAAACGCCCGAGGCCCTCGCCCGCCTCTACCGGACATGCACGGTCTTCGTCTTCCCATCGACGGTCGAGGCCTTCGGCATGCCGCTGGTCGAGGCCATGGCCTCGGGCGCGGCCATCGCGAGCTCCCGGTCCGCCGCCATGCCCGAGGTGCTGGCGGATGCGGGCGTCTTCTTCGATCCCGAGGATGCGGCCGACATGGCCGACGCGATCGCCCGGCTCATCGACGATCCCGAACTCAGGCGAAGCCTCGGCAAACGGGCGATTGAGCGCGCCGGAGCATTCGATTGGGACCACGCGGCCCGCGCTACGGCGGACGTGCTCAAGGCCGCGGCGATGGAGCTATCGACGGAATCCAAAGCCCCCAGCCCGCGCAAACAGGTCCTTGCCTGGACCTGGGTCGTCGTGGCGTTCGTCGCCTACCTGTTTCAGTTTCGCGGGCTCGCGGAACCGCTCCTCAGGGCGCTGGGGGTCGTGTGACCGCTTCGCTCGCCGCTCAGCTCCTGAGCCCGCTCCTCATGGCCGCCGCCGCCACCGGGCTCGGCGCCGCGGCACTCTTCGCCCTCGGCCTGGTCCGCCGGCTCGGGCCCGATGAGGCACCGGCCTTCGCCTTCGCGCTCGGGCTCGGCATCCTCGGCTGGCTGGTCTTTCCGCTGGCCGCCGCCGGATGGGCCGACCGACCGGTTATCGCCATCTTCTGCGTCATCGGTGCCGCGGGTGTGCTGCTCCTACCGCGACCGCGCTGGCCGGCGACGCTCACCGGCGGCGAAGTCGCGGTCGTCACCCTGATCGCCGTCGCTCTCGCCTTCGATTTGATGGAGGGCCTGAGCCCACCTGCGGACGCGGATTCGCTCGCCTACCATTTCGCCATCCCCAAGCAGGCGATCGAGAGTGGCCGGCTCTCCTTCGTGCCCCGGGCGGTCTCCGGGGCGGCACCGATGACCGTGCAGATGACCTATCTGGCGGTGCTCGCGATCGGTGGTGAGCGCGCGCTGACGCTGTGGACCATGCTCAGCGGCTGGGCCGTGTCGTGGCTGGTCTTCCTGCTCGCGCGCCGGCACCTCAGCCGGCCCTTGGCGCTCGCGGTCGCGCTCGTGATGCTGACCACGCCCGCCGTGGTCTACGGCGGTGGCTCCGGCCATGTCGAAATCCGCATCGCCCTGTTCGTCCTGATCGGCGCCTTCGCCCTCGCCGCCACGCGGGCCGACGGAGGCGAGGGCGCGGCCGATCTCGGCTGGACCGCGCTGGCCGGGCTGGCCGCGGGCTTCTATGCGGGCAGCAAGTACACCGGGCTCCTGTTCGTCGCCGTCGCCGCCCTCGTGCTTGTCGCGCCCGGCCCGTGGTTTCGCGCCGAATGGCTCCGCCGCGGACTGGCGTTCGGCTCGTGCGTGCTTCTCGCCGGCGCGCCGTGGTACCTCTGGAACTACATCCATTCGGGCGATCCGGTTTTTCCGCTGCTCTACGACTGGCTCGGCTACGACGCTGCCGGGCTCTGGGACCAGGCCCATGCGGCAGCATTTCAGATGGACTTCGGCGAAGCCGAGAAGGGCGTCCCGGTGACCCTGTTCTGGCTCTTGACCTATCCGGTGAAGGCGATCCTGGCCGGCGCCCCGGAGTTCGAGTCGGGACGCACCGGGCTCGGCCCGTTCGCGCTCTTGATCGCGCCCTTCGCGCTCGCCGGCGCGTGGCAGCTGCGGCACCGCCTGAGATCGAGCCCGCTTGGCAGTGTCGCGGCGATCGCGGTCCTGTTCTACGCGCTCTGGTTCCTCACCGGCTCGTCGCAGCGAATACGCCACCTGCTGCCGGTCTGGCCGTTGGTGCTGATCTGTCTTACGGTCGCGGCGGCGCGGTTTGCGCCCGGCCGCCGGGCACTGTGGGCCGCGTTCGTCCTCACGGCGGCGCTGCAACTCGGTGGTCACGCGCTGTTCACCCTCGCCTACGCTCGCCACCTGGCCTCGGGCGAGAGCCGCGAGGCCTTTCACGCGCGCACGGTGAGCGAGTTCGCGCCGGTTCCCTGGCTCAACGCGAATCTGGGCCCCGAGACCAAGCTCTTTCATCAGATCCGCCAATACAACTATCTGCTGGAGGTGCCCTACTTCTCCGCCCATGGCACTCTGCAGGCGTTGATCGATGTGACGCCCGCCGCCCACGATGCGGCCCGATTCCTCCGGCAACTGCGTCGGCAAGGCGTGACCCACCTGCTGGTTGCCCCCGGCAGCCCCGCGGAGCGTCTGACCAGGGGGCTCTTGGAGGCCGGCTGCGCGTCACCGGTTCGCGCTTTCGAGGCCCGCCGCCTGGATTCGCGCACCCTCCCCGGCCTCCGCTCCCAAGTCCGCAACCTGAAGCTGGTCGTGCTCGACCAGCGGAGGTGCGGCCTGTGACGTCATCGACGCCGCGCGACCTTCGGCCTTGCCAAGGCCGGAAGCGCCCGGCTAGAAGTGGCCTGCGCCAACGCCGCGTATCCAACGCAACCGTCGCAGTGACCGTCCGGCCATGACCACCGTCAGCGTCATCATCCCCGTCTACAATGAGGAGAAGAGCGTGCTCGAGGTCTTGCGGGCGGTGAACGCTCAGACCGTTGACGGCTTTACGTTCGAGGTGGTCGTGGTCGACGACGGTTCGCGGGACGCGAGCAGCGATCTCCTCGAGGCCCATCCCGAACTCTACGCCAAGCTGATCCGATTGCCGGAGAATTGCGGCAAAGGGGCGGCGGTGAAGGCCGGGCTTGGGGCGGCGAGCGGCGAGTTCGTGCTCTTTCAAGACGCCGATCTGGAGTACGATCCGGCCGATTACCAGCGCCTGCTGCTGCCGATCCAGCGCTTCGACGCGGACCTCGTGGTTGGCAGCCGGTTCCTGGCGCCGCGATGTACGAGGGTCTGCTATTTTTGGCACAAGATCGGCAACTCCCTGATCACGCTCTGCTTCAATCTGCTCAACAACACGACATTCACCGATATCTACAGCTGCTATCTTCTCTACCGGAACACGCTTGTCGACCCAGCCGACCTCACCTCGACCGGCTGGGCGCAACACGCGGAGATCCTGTCGCGCGCGACGCGCGCCAGCAGGTGCCATTACGAGGTGCCCGTCAGCTACCACGGCCGCACCTACGCCGAGGGCAAGAAGATCAAGGCTCGCCATATCTTCGGCGTCATCGGGATGATCTTCCGTCAGCGGTTCCTTGCAAGATCCCCAAAGGCCGCCCGGAGGCTTGCTTGAACAACGAATCCGCAGGAACCAGCGTGCCCGCCCTGGCCGGCGTCGACTACGGCGGGGAGTACCTCGAGGCGCAGCGTAGCCTCAAGCGGTACCGGGCCTGGGTGCTGGCGGAGCTTGCCCCGTATATTGGGGAGACGGTCGCCGAGATCGGCGCCGGCCTCGGGAGCTACACCGAGGCCCTGTTGGAGTTCGCCCAGCGCCTCGATCTTGTCGAACCCTCCCGGAAGCTCTTGCCGAAGCTGACCCGGCGGTTCGGCGACGCGGACAAAGTGACCGTGTTCCCGGAGACGGCTGAGACCTGGCTCAGGCGGATGCCGGAGAACACTTACGACACCCTGGTCATGATCAACGTCTTGGAGCACATCAAGGACGACTCCGAGGTGTTGCACGGCGTCTTCAGGGTGTTGAGACCGGGTGGACACGTGGTTTTGTTCGTCCCGGCGCTGCCGTTTCTGTTCAGCCCCGTCGACCGGCTCGTCGGTCATTACCGCCGGTACCGGATCGAGGAGCTGAAGGCGAGGACCCGGACGGCGGGCTTCGAAATCGTAATGGCCCGGTATTTCGACCTCTTGGGTGTCGTGCCGTGGTGGATCGTGCATACCGTGATGGGGGTCACACGGTTCCACGGCGACCTGCTCGCCGTCTACGACAGCATCGGCGTGCCAACGACCCGGCTCTTGGAGAGACTCATTGCACCGCCGATCGGGAAGAATGTCGTCCTCGCCGCCCAGCGCCCGAAAGACCCGGCCAGTGACCACGATGCCGGCGGGGCCGCGCCAACACGCGAGGCCGAACATGGCCGCAGACGCCTCCAGCCGGAGCCTTGAAGCATGACCACCGACACGCCGCTCCCTGACGACCCCGAGAACTGGTCGGGCGAGGTAATCATTTCGCCTGAGGCGCCGCACCGCGACACCCGCGGCGAGATCGTGCCGCTGGTGGACGCGCACATGAGGAGCGCGGTACTGATCACCTCGAAGAAGGGAACGATCCGCGCCAATCACTACCACAAGACCGACTGGCACTACTGCTACGTGCTCGAGGGCGCCATCGACTACTACCACCGGCCCGTGGGCACGAGCGGGCCGCCCGAGAAGGAGCGCATCGCCAAGGGCCAGCTGTTCTTCACGCCGCCAATGGTCGAGCACGCCATGCTGTTCCCCGAGGACACGGCGTTCCTGACGCTCGGCGGCAACCCCCGTGATCAGGAGTCCTACGAGGCCGACGTGGTACGCGTGCCTCTGGTCGACCCCGAGAACGTCAGGTGAAACAGGAACCTTGAACGCGCTCTGTCACCGCCGCGACGCCTGCCGCCTGTGCGCGGGCAGGGAGCTCGAGAGAGTGCTATCGCTGACGCCAACACCGCCCGCAAACGCGTTCGTCGCCGCCGACGCCCTGGACGTGCCCCAGCCGGTCTTTCCGCTCGACCTCTATTTCTGCCGGACGTGCGCGCACCTACAGCTGCTCGACGTGGTCGACGCCGCCGCCCTGTTCGAGGACTACGTCTACGTCTCCGGCACGTCGCCGGTGTTCGTCGAGCATTTCCGGCGCTACGCCGCCGACGTCGCCGACCGGTACCGGCCCGACCCGGGATCGCTGGCCGTGGACATCGGCTCCAACGACGGGACGCTGCTCGCCTTCTTCAGGGACCACGGCCTGCGGGTGCTCGGCATCGACCCGGCGCGCGAAATCGCGAACGCCGCGAGCGCGCGCGGCATCGAGACCTGGCCGGTTTTCTTCACCCCCGAGATCGCACGCCGGGTCGATGCCGATCGGGGCCCGGCCTCGGTGATCACCGCGAACAATGTCTTCGCCCACGTCGACGATCTCCAAGGCCTGCTGGCAGGCGTCCGCACGCTGCTCGGCGATGACGGCGTGTTCGTCTTCGAAGTTTCCTACCTCGCCGACGTGATCGCCAAGACCCTTTTCGACACGATCTACCACGAGCATCTCGACTACCACTCGGTCGAGCCGCTGGTGGCCTTCTTCGCATCCCAGGGTCTCGAGCTGATCGCGGCCGAACGGATCGACACCCACGGCGGCAGCTTGCGCGCGGTCGCCCAACGCTCGGACGGCCAACACCCGGCCGACGGCTCGGTGGCCCGGCTGGTCGAGGAAGAAGTGGAGGCGGGCCTCGACAGACCCGAGACCTTCCGTGCCTTCGCCGCCCGCATCGAGGAACTGAAGCGCGAGCTCGGCCAGCTGCTCAGGCGCCTCACGGCCGAAGGGCGTTCGATCGCCGGCTTCGGGGCCCCCGCCAAGGCCACCACCCTGATGCACCACTTCGGACTCGGGCCGGGGATCGTCGACTTCATTGTCGACGACAGCCCGCTCAAGCAGGGGCTCTATACCCCGGGCCTGCACATCCCCGTGGTCGCCTCCGACGAGATCTACGCGCGCGCGCCCGACTATCTCCTGATCCTCGCCTGGAACTTCGCCGACCCGATCATGGCCAAACACAGGGCCTATATCGAGGCCGGCGGGCGCTTCATCGTTCCCCTCCCAGAAGTCGAGGTTATTGGCCCGACATGACCAACTTTGTCCTCCAATCCGACATTGCCGAGATCGCCGACCGGCTGGGCAGCGCGGCACAAGACTTCGCCGACAAGACGGTTCTCCTGTGCGGCGGCCGCGGCTTTCTCGGTCGCTACTACTGCGATCTCTTCGCCCATCTCAACGCGAGCGTCCTGGACCGGCCCTGCCGGATCCTCGTGCTCGACAACCTGATCACCGCCGGGGAGGGCGGCTCGCGACCGTCCGACGACCCGAACATCACCTTCATCGAGCACGATCTGGTCAAGCCGTTCAGCACGGAGCGACCACTGGACTTCATCATCCATGCCGCCGGGATCGCGAGCCCGTTCTACTACCGTGCCTATCCGGTGGAGACGCTGGAGGTAGCGACCGTCGGCACCAAGAACCTGCTGGAGCTGGCTAGGATCAAGCAATCGCGATTCCTGTTTTTCTCGTCGAGCGAGATCTACGGCGACCCCGACCCCAAGCACGTGCCCACCGCTGAAAGCTACCGCGGCTACGTGGCCTGCCAGGGACCGCGCGCCTGCTACGACGAGAGCAAGCGCCTGGGCGAGACCCTTTGTCACATCTACCACGAGGGCCACGGCATCCACACCAACACGGTCCGGCCCTTCAACGTCTACGGCCCCAGCATGCAGGAGACGGACTACCGGGTGCTGCCCAACTTCGCCAGTCGCGTCAAGGCGGGCAAGCCACTCAACGTATATGGCTCGGGAGATCAGACTCGAACGTTCTGCTACATCACCGACGCGGTCTTGGGGTTTCTGCTGGTCCTCCTGAGGGGTGTGCCCGGCGAGGCCTACAACATCGGCAATTCGCGACCCGAGATCTCGATGCTGGAACTCGTCGAAAGGATCGAAGCCGTGCTCGGGCGCCCGGTCGAACGCAACGTCATCGAGTATCCCGACAGCTACCCCGCCGACGAGCCAATGCGGCGCTGCCCGGACATCCGCAAGGCCCGTCTCCAACTCAAGTACGAGCCGCGGGTGGACCTCGAGGAAGGCCTCCGGCGCTTCCTCGGGTGGACCGACGGCGTGTACAGCGGCAACGGCTGACGGTGCCTGCGGCAGCTTTGCGCCTTGGGCTGATTGGCGCCGGCCAATGGGGGCGCCACTACATCCGCACGCTCGCCGAACTCGACGGCGTGACGCTCGTTCGCCTCGCCGAACGCGGCCGGATCGATCCCGCCCTGGTGGGCGATGGGGTCGAAATCTATTCCGACTGGCAATCGCTGCTCGCGGCGGGCTCCCTAGATGGGGTGATCGTCGCAACTCCACCGGCCATCCACGCCGAGATCGCCCGGAGCGCGATCGAGGCCGGCTTGCCTGTGCTGGTCGAGAAGCCGCTGACCCTGAGCGCCGACGAGGCTAGGGATCTGCTTGCCCTCGCCCGCGAACGCGCGGTTCCGGTCATCGTCGACCATACCCTGCTCTTTCATCCCGCCTGGCCGACGCTCAAGCGCCGCGCACGAGCCCTCCTGCCGATCCGGAGGATCGAGAGCATAGCGGGCAATTGGGGACCGTTCCGCATGGACGTGCCGGTGCTCTGGGACTGGGGGCCGCATGATCTCGCCATGCTCCTCAATCTACTCGGCCAGCGCCCGATCGAGATCGATGCCCGGCGCGAGGCGCCAGACGGCGACGCGCCCGGTGGCGGCGAGACGGTGTACCTGGCGCTGAGGTTTGCCGGCGACGCCTCGGCGGAGGTGACGCTCAGTAACGTGCTCGGCGCGAAGACCCGGCGCTTCGAGGTCCGTTTCCGCGACCGCGCCCTGGTCTTCGACAACCTCGCCGCCGAACCGCTGACCGAGCATCCGCTGCGTGACCGCTCTTTGGGCGAGGGTGTTTCGATTCCCGTGGCGCCCGAGCTGCCGCTCACACGCGCCGTCGCGGCATTCGCCGATGCCATCCGTAGGCGCCGGGCCGATCTCTCTTCCCTCGCCCTCGGGGTCATGGTCGTCGAATTGCTCGAGGCGCTGGATTCCCGGCTCGGCGGAGGAAGCCCGTGTGCGGCATAGCCGGCAGCACCCGTGCCGACGGGGCGACGCTGCTTGCCATGCGCGGACGCCTCGGCCACCGCGGCCCCGACGACGAAGGGCTGTGGTTGGAGGATGACGACGGCGTCGGCTTCTCCCACACCCGGCTTGCGGTCATCGACCTCTCTCCCGGCGGCCACCAGCCGATGGAATCCGACTGCGGGCGATACGTCATCGTCTACAACGGCGAGATCTACAACTACCGGACACTCCGAGTCGAGCTCGAGGCCAAGGGAGAGCGATTCAGGAGCGAGAGCGACACCGAGGTGCTGCTCCGCCTCCTTTGTCGCGACGGAGCAGACGCGATCGAGCGCCTGGTCGGCATGTTCGCCTTCGCCTTCTGGGACCGCGAGAGGAGGACGCTGCTGCTGGTGCGCGACCGGCTGGGGATCAAGCCCCTGGTCTACGCCGAGCTCGCCGGTGGCGGCCTCGCCTTCGCATCCGAGCTCGCGGCGCTCCGCGCCCATCCCGGAATCGACGAGACCATGGACCCAGACGCGCTCTCGGCCTACCTCGCCTGTCTCTACGTCCCGGCCCCGGCCACCATCTTTCGCGGGATTCGGAAGCTGCCGCCGGGCCACCTGCTACGCTGGCGAGACGGCGAGGCCGCGCTCGAGCGCTATTGGCAACCTCGGTTCGAGCCGGAGCGGCGGCCCCGACTCGACGAGGCGGTCGAGGAACTCTTGCCCGCCTTGCGCGCCGCCGTGGTCGACCGCCTGGTCGCCGACGTCCCGGTGGGGTGCTTCCTCTCGGGCGGAATCGACAGCTCCATCGTCGCTGCCTTGATGGCCGAGGAGGGACGCCGCCGCGGCGATGCGCCGCCCCGCACCTTCACCATGACCTTCGCCACGCCGCTCTATGACGAACGCGGCGCGGCGGGCGAGGTCGCCGGGCACATCGGCAGCCATCACACCGAACTGCCGGCGAGCCCCCGGATCGCCGACCGGCTCGACGCGATGGTGAGCGCCTTCGGCGAGCCGTTCGGCAACCCGACCGCGCTGCTCGTCGACGAGCTCTCCCGCCTCGCGCGCGAACACGTCACCGTGGCGCTGGTCGGCGACGGCGGCGACGAGGTGTTCGCCGGCTACCCGCGCTATGCCGGCGGGTTGATGGCTCAGCGCTACCGGCGACTGCCGAGGCCGCTGCGCGAGGGCCTGGTCGCACCGCTGGCCCGACTGATCCCGGAGAGCGTGACCGGGCGGCACGGATTCCGCCGCGCCCGGGAGTTCCTGACCGCGGCGAACTTCGCGGATGCGGAGATGTACGCCGCCTGGGTCGAGTACTTCTCGCCCGACGAGCGCGGCCGGCTCTTGGGGATCGCGGCGCCGTCGCGCCCCATCGCCGATCTCTACCGGCGGATTGCCGACGCTCAGCCCGACAGCGCCGGGCCGTTGGACGCCATGCAGGAGACCGACCTCAATTCCTTCCTGCCTGGCAACCTGCTCGCTTACGGCGATGCGATGAGCATGCGCCACTCCCTCGAGCTCAGACTGCCGATGATCGACCACCGCGTGATCGAGGCTGTCGGTCGCCTCGACTCGACGCTCCGCTTCCGGGATGGGATGAAGTCCCTTTTGCGGGCGGTTGCCCGACGGCTGCTCCCGCCCGCCGTCGCCGGGCGTCCGAAGAGGGGCTTCAACCCCCCGATCGGACTGTGGCTCAAGGGCGAGCTCGCCGGGCTCGTCGACGACCTGCTCCAACCCGAGAGCCTGGGACGACTGAGCATCGACTGGCAGCCCGTCTCCCGGCTCCTGGCCGAGCATCGCCGAGGCTGGCGGGACCACGGCCTCAAGCTCTGGGCGCTGTTGGTCCTGGTCGCCTGGCACCAATCCACCGTTGAATGAAAGACTGGAACACCGCGGCGGTTGGGCTTAAGAGCTAGTGCCTATTATCAGAATAGGGCGATCCGATGGAGCGCGAACGCCGCCCATGACCAGCGAGCCCGTCAGGCCCATCCTCTGCGTTGTCGGCGCCCGGCCGAATCTGATGAAGGTCGCACCCCTCATCCCGGCGCTCGGGCCGGCCGCGTCTCGTCCCGTGAGGCTCGTCCACACCGGGCAGCACTACGACTTCGGCATGAACGACGCCTTCTTCGACGACCTCGGGATCGCCCCACCGGACGTCAACCTCGGGGTGGGCTCGGCCTCCCATGCCTTGCAGACCGCCGAGATCATGACCCGGATCGAGCCGGTGCTCGAGGCGGAGCGTCCCGCGCTCGTCGTCGTCGTGGGCGACGTCAACTCGACCCTCGCGGCGGGGCTCGTCGCGGCCAAGCTGGAGATCCCGGTGGCCCACGTCGAAGCGGGACTGCGCTCGTTCGACAGGACCATGCCCGAGGAGATCAACCGTGTGCTGACCGACCAGGTCGCCGACCTCCTCTTCACCACGGAGCCGAGCGCCCACACCAACCTCACGCGCGAGGGAATCGCCCCCGAGCGAATCCATTTCGTCGGCAACGTCATGATCGACACGCTCAAGCGCAACCTCGCCCGCGCGGTGCCGCCCGCTGAGACCCTCGCGCAAGCGGGCGCATCCGAGGGATTGTCCGCCGCGCCGCGGGATTACGCGCTGCTCACGCTGCATCGCCCGACCAATGTCGATGACAAGGAGTGTCTGGCCCGTTTGCTCGAGATCGTGAGCGAGATCGCGCGGCGGCTCGCGGTCGTCTTTCCCGTCCACCCGCGCACGGCGGCGCGGATCGAGGCGTTCGGTCTGCGGGCCCTTCTCGATCAGCCGGGCCTGCTCGCGCTGCCGCCGCTCGGCTATCTCAAGGCCCTCGGGCTGATGGCCAAGGCCCGCCTCGTGCTCACCGATTCGGGCGGTATGCAGGAGGAAACGACGGCGCTCGGCGTGCCCTGCCTGACGCTTCGCACGACCACCGAGCGCCCGATTACGGTCGACGAGGGGACCAACACCGTCGTCGGCAACGATCCGGCCCGGATTCGCGCGGCCTTCGAGGACGTCTTGGCGACCGGCGGCAAGGCCGGGCGCGTCCCGAAGCTGTGGGACGGCCGTGCGACCGAGCGGATCGCGGCGGTTGTCGCCACCTGGCTCCCCAAGGGGACCTGAGGTGATTCGAGGCCTCGATCAAGCGAGGCTGCTCGCCACCGGCGCCCTCCTCGCGCCCGCCCTCGGCGTGCTCGCACCAAAGGCGCTCGCACCGTTGTTCCTCCTCCTGGGCCTCGGGGTCCTGGTGCTCGCGGCGGTTCGACGCCAATGGCCTTCGGTGATGCCGTCGGCGCGCCTCGTCCCCTTCGCGGCCCTGCTCGCGTGGGGCGCGTTGAGCGCGCTGTGGGCACCGAACCCGCTCGCGTCCCTCGGGCTCTCGGCTTCTCTCGTCTCCCTGTTCGCGGCGGGGATGTTGCTCGTCGGTGCCGTCCACGCGCTGTCGCTCGACCAGCGCGAGGCCGTCGAGCGCGGGTTTCTCCTTGGGATGGCGATCGGCCTCGCGCTCGTCGCCGTCGAGGTTTTCGCCAACGCCCCGATCTCCCGCCTCTTCAAGGTGGGGGCCGCGTCCTTTGGCGGCGAGGCCAGCGAGTCCTATCTGGTTTTCGTGAACCGCGGCGCTGCGGTGATGGCCTTCTGGGCCTGGCCCTGTGGTCTCGCTCTCTGGCGGCGCTATGGCCGGGGCCTGGCCCTGGTTCCGATCGCGGCCGCCCTCGCCATCACGCTCGCAAGCGAGAACGCGACCTCGGCCATAGCGGTCGTCGTCGGTATTGCGGCCTTCGTCGTCGTCCGCATGGGGCCCGGCCCGACGCTTCGGGCCGGTGCCGTTCTCCTGGTCCTCGGCATCGCCGCCGCACCGACCCTGCCCCTCGTCGCGCCGAGCCCGCTCGCGGTCGTCGAAGCGCTTCCCGTCGTTCCCAACTCCGCCTACCACCGCCTGCAGATCTGGGAGTTCACCGCCCGGCGCATCCTCGAGCGTCCCCTCTTGGGGTGGGGACTGGACGCCTCGCGCGACATGCCCGGCGGCGCGGATAGGGTGCGGACCGACGTGACCATTCCGGGCCGGAACCAGCGGCTCTACGACGACTCGCCGCTGCTGCCGCTCCACCCGCACAACGGTGTTCTCCAGCTTTGGCTCGAGCTTGGCGCGATCGGCGCGCTGATCGGCGCGGGTCTTGGCGTGGTGCTGCTGCGTTCGCTTTGGCGCCAGGGCGCGAGCCCGGCCGGCACCGCCTTCGCCGCGGCGGGATTCGCAGCGGCCCTCACCGTCTTCGACTTGAGCTTCGGCATCTGGCAGAACTGGTGGATCGCGGCGCTCTGGCTCGGCGGCCTCTTCACCCAGGCGGCGATCCGCCAGGACGAGCGCTCCTGGTCCTGAGGCACAGGATTTGGCGCTATCATCCGCCCCCTTAACACTTTAATAAATGGTGTGAAATCGACGATGCGCCTCGCATGGCTCTGACCGACAGCATAATTGCCGGCCCGCAGTGGCTGACGGTGACGACTCTCGCGGCTGCCGTCTTCGCGGGCTCCCTTGCCGCGACCGGCTACGTGCTGAGGGTTCTGAGGCGCCGGCGCATACTCGATCATCCCAATCAGCGGAGCAGCCACACCGACCCGACGCCGCGCGGAGGCGGGGTCGGCTTGCTCGTCGTCCTTCTGCCGATCTGGATCGCCGTCGCGCTTCTCCATCCCCCGCTCACCCGTGTCGGTCTCGTGATCGCCGCTGCCGCCACCGCGCTCGCCGTCGTCTCCTGGATCGACGATGTCGCGGGGCTCTCCGCCCTGGTGCGGCTGATCGCACAGGCGCTGGCCGTCGCCGTGGGCCTTTGGGTGATGGCCCCGGATTTTCTGGTGTTTCAGGGGTGGCTTCCGGCTGCGGTCGACCGCTTGGCCGCAGTCCTCCTTTGGCTTTGGTTCGTCAACCTCTTCAACTTCATGGACGGGATCGACGCCATGGCTGGAAGCGAGGCCGCGTGCATCGCACTGGGGCTCGCCCTCCTCGCACTCGTCGCTCCCGCCGACGCCGCCGAGGGCGCGCTCGCGCCGCTCGCGGCGACGCTCGGGGCCGCTGCCCTCGGTTTTCTTTGGTGGAACTGGCCCCCGGCCAAGGTCTTCCTCGGCGATGTCGGCAGCGTGCCGCTCGGTTTTCTCATCGGCTGGCTTCTGTTGGAGGCCGCCGCCGCCGGCTTCTGGAAGGCGGCCCTGATCCTACCGCTCTATTACCTTGCCGATGCCACCGTCACGCTGGTCCGCCGCGGCCTTCGCGGCGAGTCGGTCTGGGAGGCCCACGCCGAGCACTTCTACCAGCAGGCCGTGCGCCGTGGTTTCGGCCACGCCGGGGTGGTACGAGCGGTCGTTCTCGCCAACCTCGGCCTGGTTGCGCTCGCGCTGTTGTCCGCGCATGGCCCGGAACCTGCCGCCTGGGGCGCGCTCGCGGCGGCCGGGGTGCTGGTCGCCGGGCTCCTCGCTTGGCTCGCCCGAGCTCGGCCAGTCGGTTCTCACGAGCCGCGAGCACCCTGACCATGCGAATCGTTTTCCTCACCGAGAACTTTCCGCCAGAGACCAACGCGGCGGCAACGCGGGTCTACGAACGCGCCGTCTATTGGGCCCGGTGGGGGCATGAGGTGACGGTGATCACCACGGCGCCGAATTTTCCCGAGGGCGAGCTGTTCGCCGGATACCGCAACCGCTGGCGTCAAATCGAAAGCATGTCGGGAATCCGAACCGTTCGCGTGAAGAGTTACATTGCGCCCAACCGGGGCACGATCCGACGCACCCTCGACTTCCTGAGCTTCATGATCACGGGGTTCGCGACCGGCCTCCGCGAGCGTCGGGCGGAGGTCTTCGTCGCCACTTCGCCCCAGTTTTTCACCGCCGTCGCTGGATGGGCGCTCGCCGCCCTCAAGCGCCGCCCGTTTGTCTTCGAGCTCTCTGACCTCTGGCCAAAGTCGATCGTCGCCGTCGGCGCCATGCGGAGAGGCCGAACACTTGATCTGGTCGAGCGCCTCGAGCTTTTCCTCTATCGTAAGGCGGCCGCCGTGGTCACGCTGACCGGGGCGTTCAAGGCCGATCTGGTGCGCCGTGGCATCGCCGAGACCAAGATCGCGGTCATACCGAACGGCGTCGATCTCCCCCGCTACGAACCCCGCCCCCGTGACCCCGTTCTGGCCGACGAGTGGGGCCTCAAGGACAAGTTCGTCGTTGGTTATGTCGGCACCCACGGCATGGCGCACGGCCTGATCAACGTGTTGCAAGCCGCCTGGCGGCTGCGCCACGAGCCCGATATCGTCTTTCTTTTCGTCGGTGCCGGCGCCGAGCGTCAGTCGCTGATCGACACGGCGGCGAGGAGAGGAGTCGCGAATGCGGTCTTCATGCCAACCCAACCCAAGAGCCGAATGCCCGTGATCTGGTCGCTGTGCGATGTCGCGCTCGTGCACCTGCGCGATGCGCCGGCCTTTGGCGAGGTCGTGCCGTCGAAGATCTTCGAGGCCATGGCGATGGGGTTGCCGATCGTGCTGGCGGCACCGCGCGGCGAAGCGAGCGAGGTGGTCGAGGCGGAAGGGGTGGGCCTCTGGGTCCCACCCGAGGACCCGGAGGCGTTGGCCAAGGCGGTGCACACGCTCCGCGACCAGAAGACGGTGCTGCGCACGTACGCCCGCAACGCCCGCGCCGGCGCCGGCCAGCACAGCCGTGAGCACCAGGCCCGCGACATGCTGGATGCGCTGCTGCTCGTTGCCTCTGGGCGCGGCCACGAGGCCGCTCTGGTGCGATCCCGAGAGCGCGCCGCGGCCGGTGACGGGGGCTCCCTGCCCAGCCAATAGGCGGCGATGGCGCGCGAACGGCTGGCAGTCGGCCCAGCTTGTGCTATGGTCCTTCGCGATCCTTAAAAAAAGGACCGATGCCCGACAAACCTTCCCAGACGCCTCCCTCGGTCGGAACGACCGGCGCCCTCCAGGCGCGTCTGCACCGGGGCCACCTCGCCTTCGTTCACGACGTGACGATGGCGGCACTGTCCTTCTTCGTCTCGCTCTATCTCCGTCTCGGAACGAACTGGTACACCGGGCCCGAGGTGCTCGAGTACGCAGCGATCTTCACCCTGATCGCGGCGCTGGTGTTCTGGTCGATGGGGCTCTATCGCGGAGTCTGGCGCTACGCGTCGATCAACGACCTGTTCGCCATCACCAGGGCGGTGACCCTGGTCCTCCTCACCTTCCTTCCCGTCGTATTCCTGGCCACCCGGCTGGAGAACGTTCCGCGCTCGTCGCTGGTCATCAACTGGTTCGTGCTGATGGGTCTCCTGGGCGGCCCGCGCTTCCTTTATCGCACCATGAAGGACCGACGCCTCTCGTTCAGCTTCGACCGCGACGCCCACCGGCGGATTCCGGTGCTCTTGGTTGGCGCCGGCGATGCCGCCGAGCTGTTCATCCGCGAGATGGCGCGGGCGCGGGACGGCGGCTATCGCGTGGTCGGCATCGTCGACGAGCGCGGCACCCGGGTGGGCCGGCGAATCCGTGGCGTGCCCGTGATGGCCTTGCCCGAGAGCCTGGCCGAGGTCGTCGACGAGTTGGAGCGCCGCGGCGACCGCCCGCAACGCCTGGTGCTCACGCGCGAAACCATCGACGGCGCGCTGGTGAACCGGCTGCTCGATGAGGCCGACGAACTCGGCATCACGCTCGCGCGCATGCCGCGGGTAACTGACTTCAAGAGCGGTGTGAGCGACGGGCTGGAGATCCGCCCCATCGCCATCGAGGATCTCCTGGGCCGCCCGCAAGCGGCGCTCGACCGCGCCGGCATGCGCGACCTGATCGCGGGCAGGAGAGTTCTGATCACCGGCGCCGGCGGAACCATCGGCGCGGAACTGGTGCGTCAGGTCTCCGACTTCGCGCCGGCCGAGCTGAGCCTCGTGGAGAACGCCGAATTCCCACTCTATTCGATCGAACTGGAGCTTTCCGAGAGGCACCCGGAACTGGCCCGTCAGTCGGTGTTCGTGGACGTTCGCGAGCGCCAGCGCATTGCCGCGGTGATCGAAGCGTTTCGGCCCGACCTCGTCTTCCACGCGGCGGCACTCAAACACGTACACATCGTCGAGACCCATCCGATCGAAGGGGTGCTCACGAACGTCGCCGGAACGCGCCACGTCGCCGACGCCTGTCGTGGCGCAGGCGTCGAGACCATGGTGCTGATCTCCACCGACAAGGCGGTGAATCCGACCAGCGTCATGGGCGCGACCAAGCGCATCGCCGAGAGCTACTGCCAGACCCTCGACCTCGAGGAAACGACCTGGAGCGAGGGCGGCGCAGGCGTACCCACCCGCTACATCACCGTGCGTTTCGGCAACGTGCTCGGCTCGACCGGCTCGGTGGTGCCGCTGTTCCAGCGCCAGCTCGCCCGCGGCGGGCCGCTCACCGTGACCCACCCCGAGGTCGATCGCTATTTCATGACCGTACGCGAGGCCGTGGAGCTGGTGGTGCAGGCGACCGTGCTCGGCGCCGGACCGGCGACGGGAGGTGCCGAGACCGACCCCAGGGGCAAGATCTTCGTCCTCGACATGGGGGAACCGGTCCGCATCCTCGATCTCGCCCACCAGATGATCCGGCTCGCGGGGCTCAGGCCGGAGAGGGACGTGGAGATCCGGTTCACCGGCCTGCGCCCCGGCGAGAAGCTGTACGAAGAAGTCCTCCACGGCGCTGAACCCCTGGTCGAGACAGAGTCGCGCGGCCTGCTGCTGGCGGCGCCGCGCACCGCCGATTTCGCGGTGCTGACCCGTGCCATCGACGCGCTCGAAGATTTGGCCCGGGCGGGCGACGCCGAAGAGGTCAAGGAACAGATCGCGCGGCTGGTTCCCGAGTACCGGCCGGCTGCCGACGGCACCGCCGTCCCGTCGCCTCCGGGCGCCGCACGAACCGACTGAGTCGCCGTCTTTACAATCCGCCTCGGGCGGTCTATCAGTCGCGCCGGACCCACCCCTTGCATCCGACGGTCACCGCCAATGCCCGCCCAAAGCCCCAGCGCCTCGCGTCCGGTCCGCCGGGCCCTGATCTCCGTTTCCGACAAGACCGGCATCGAGGAGCTCAGCCGATCCCTCGAGGCCCACGGCGTGGAGATCTTGTCCACCGGCGGGTCGGCCAAGGCGCTGCGCGCGACCGGTATCGGGGTGCGGGACGTCTCCGAGGTTACCGGATTCCCCGAGATTCTCGACGGCCGGGTCAAGACGCTTCATCCCGCGATTCACGGCGCCATCCTTGGCCGACGCGACCTCGAGGCCCATCTCCGGCAGATGGCGGAACACGGCCTCGGGGCCATCGACCTGGTCGTGGTCAACCTCTATCCCTT